>Ga0209017_10001935_pt1 | contig 14477 bp, 10 predicted proteins | sample YNPBryunderm2012_FD_185812 | JGI IMG/M metagenome (GOLD analysis project Ga0209017, IMG submission 185812) | Anoxygenic and chlorotrophic microbial mat microbial communities from Yellowstone National Park, USA - YNP Bryant MS undermat 2012... ... | reverse complement strand
TCGTGCCGGGGCCTCATTGAAGCATCGGCCACTTCGGTGATGTTCTGCGTCCACACCACCTCTTCCCCGGCATTCGTGCCGGGGCCTCATTGAAGGGGCCGGAGCAAGAGACGGCGGCCGAGCAGGCCTTGTCCCACTCTTCCCCGGCATTCGTGCCGGGGCCTCATTGAAGGTGGCGAAGCCAGCCACGACTGCAGTGGTGGCCGCGATGCTCTTCCCCGGCATTCGTGCCGGGGCCTCATTGAAGGTGCATGTCTATCGCAAGCGCCGTCCAGGTCAGTTGCGCTCTTCCCCGGCATTCGTGCCGGGGCCTCATTGAAGGGCAGTAGATATCCGCTTTCTCCCGGTAGAGCTTCAGCGCTCTTCCCCGGCATTCGTGCCGGGGCCTCATTGAAGGGCAGGTTGAGCATGAGATCAGCGTCACAATAGTGCTGCTCTTCCCCGGCATTCGTGCCGGGGCCTCATTGAAGGGATCAGGTACCGGGGTTGAACCACGCGCCACGGAAGTCTCTTCCCCGGCATTCGTGCCGGGGCCTCATTGAAGGATTGAGTTCCCCTTGCCGGATAATGCAGTGCTTGCAGCCTCTTCCCCGGCATTCGTGCCGGGGCCTCATTGAAGGATCCGCTTTGGCAATCACTTCCGCATCGGCTACCGCGCCCTCTTCCCCGGCATTCGTGCCGGGGCCTCATTGAAGCGCTCGGGCTTTTCCGCGGCTGCGGGCCCGATCTCCGGCTCTTCCCCGGCATTCGTGCCGGGGCCTCATTGAAGCGACTTCAACGCCGCGATCAACGCGGGTATCGGGCCTGCTCTTCCCCGGCATTCGTGCCGGGGCCTCATTGAAGCGTTGTGGACCCTGGCACTCCGGCCGCGTTCCGGTCTCTCTTCCCCGGCATTCGTGCCGGGGCCTCATTGAAGCTCGATCATGTCCCGCACCACCCAGCTGTCCGGCTCCCTCTTCCCCGGCATTCGTGCCGGGGCCTCATTGAAGCACGCCAAAAGACGCCGCGCCCGGCACCATCAGCCCGCAGCCTCTTCCCCGGCATTCGTGCCGGGGCCTCATTGAAGCGGTCGGAAACCGTGTCGCGGCTGGAAGAGCTACAGGCTCTTCCCCGGCATTCGTGCCGGGGCCTCATTGAAGCTTTCCTTGGGACGTGGCGGTGCATGACCATAGCGCCAGAAATCGTAAATTCCGGAGAGCTGGAGTGGGAGATGCTCGATCGCCCAGCAGACGGGGCGGTTTTACAGCGTCTCCAGGAGACCGTAATCGCGCGGCGCCTGCCTCCAGGGGCAGACAGAGCAGAGCACGTGCACGATCCCGCTGATCACACGCCGGTCGTCCACACGGGTAAGCGGAAACTCCGCCTCGCGTAGCCAACACACATCGCCTAGTCTTTTGCCCTAGACAGCACACGAACCCTATCCTGCCCCCCGGAAAATAGACTGATCTCACCCAGGGACTCCGCTGGGCAGCAATGCCCCGGTCTCCGCGGCCCTCACCGTGGCGCGGCGCTGCCGCGCAGCTCGGTCTCTGCGCGCAGCTCGGCTTCGATACGAGCAAGGTCCCCGCGAACGTGCTGCTGGCCGAGCCGGAGGGCCGCGCGAAAATCCTCCGCCGCCTGACGAAGTTCGCCGCGGTGGTCGTGGACCCGCGCACGGCCGTAGAACGCGACGCCGTTCTGCGGGTTGAGGCGGATCGCCTCGTTGAAGTCTGCCATTGCTGCGTCGAGATCGCCGCGTTCCTGGTTGAGCAGGCCGCGCAGAGCGAGCGCCGTGTCGTTGCGCGGGTTGAGGCGTATCGCCGCCTCGAGATCGGCCTTTGCCTCGTCGACCCTGCCGGTGTTGAGCAGGATGAGGCCGCGATTGGTCAGGGCCCAGTCATCGCGTGGATCGAGGCGGAGTGCTTCGGTGAAATCGGCCAACGCTGCCGCCTCCTGCCCGCGCAGGAGGTTAGCGAAGCCACGTCGGCTGAAGGCGATCGCGCGCCTCGCCGCGGTCTCGCCCGAGCGGTTGAGAACGGCCGTGCAGCCGCGGATCTGCCGATCGAGAGCCTGATCCTGGAGGCAGTCGTCCCAGTCAGGGTCGCGCTGCTGCGCCGTTGCCACCGAGAGGCCCGAGAGGCTCACGAGCAGCAGGCCGAGCACGATCAAACGCCTTAGCATCTCGCTCTTCCTGGTCACCGCCACCCATCCGGCCACGACGAACGGAGCGAGGACCACACGGCGCTGACAGCATGGGCGCTGTGCGTGGGGGACATGGTCGCGCGTCCTCGCGGTCGGACGGGCAGGCGCCCAGACAATGCATTGTCTCGCTTGGCTCCGTCACAGTTCCCTCCGTCAAATCCGCTCGTCCGCTGAACGTGCGCTGAAGAAACGCTTCTCTTTCAACTTTGTTCCCCCCTGGGCGATCACGGCTTCGGGCTTCAGGAGCACGCGACCTCGAACCTTGTTTGGGCGGAGGGGAGGAAGATCGCTGACCGTTCGCACTCGGTCATGTCGATCGTCGGAAGGCACATTCTGCTCCATGCGAAACGGTCCCGGAAACTCAGAGCGGAATAGCCGCGGACAGATCCAGCAGCTTAGGGGCAATGCGGGCGTTCTCAAAAGCTCGGAGTGCCTACGAACGACCCGCGGAAGCAGATCGGAGCTGGAGCGCTGGAACTTTGGGACACGGCCGTGTGGTCCAACTTCGGACCTCGCAACATACGGGCGCGTGAGCCGCGAAGGTGGGACCTGTTGGACCGGCATTGGGACCGCGCCTCGGCCAGCGCTAGACCCGCCCGCGCCACGGCTGCGCCAGGGCGCGGCCAGATGATCCAGAACGCGACGGACGTCATCGCCGCGTCTGCGGGGGCGGGGCCCGATGCCTCAGCGGCGCCGGTGATCAAGCCGGTGGGGCGTACTCCCCAACCCGGCCGCGTCTTTCACGGGCGAGGTGCCGGTGTCAGAGGTGAGCTGGATCGAGCCGATCGAGCCGCCCGACTGCCGGCCGGTCACCCGCAAGCGTGTGCAGGGTGTGGGGGACAGTGTGGTGGCGGACAGAGCGCTCGGAGCGAAACCTGTGTGAAATCAACGGGCTATGCGACCAAAATGGCGTCCTCGGCGGGATTCGAACCCACGGCCCCAGGATTAGGAATCCTGTGCTCTATCCAGCTGAGCTACGAGGACGCACGGGGTCCATATCACGCTCGAGGTCTATTGGCACCTCCGGCCCGAGCCCCGTCACCCCGGAGGCTCGTCGAGCACTGGCCGGATCCGTTCCACAGCCGCGAGCAGGGCCGAGCGTATTCCGGGTTCGAGCGCGGAGTGGCCGGCATCGGGAACAATGGTCAGCCGGGCGCGCGGCCAGGCCTCGGCGAGCGCGAAGGCGCTTTCGGGCGGGCAGATCATGTCATACCGCCCCTGGATGATCTCGGCGGGAAGATGGGCGATCCGCTCCATGTGGCCGAGCAGCCCAGGTTCCGGCAGGAACAGTTTGTTGGCGAAATAGTGCGCCTCGATCCGGGCGAGGCCGAGAGCGGTGCGGTCCTCCGCGAAGGAGGCGACGGTGTCGGGGCTTGGCACGAGCGTGCTGCACGACCCCTCATAGACGCTCCATGCGCGCGCGGCGGGAAGATGCACCCTCGGGTCAGGGTGCTCGAGAAGCCGGCGATAGGCCGCGAGAAGCTCCTCAGCCCGGGTCGCACCGGCGTGCTGCGCGAACGGCTTCCAGACGTCCGGAAAGAAGCGTGCGAGCCCCTCGAGGAACCAGGTGATCTCGCGCTCCCGCCCCAGGAAGATGCCGCGCAGGACGAAGCCCGAGACGCGCTCCGGATGGGCCTGCCCATACGCCAGGGCGAGGGTGGATCCCCAGCTTCCGCCGAACAGCATCCAGCGCCGAACGCCGAGGTGACGCCGGAGCCGCTCGATGTCCTCGACGAGCCTTGGCGTGTCGTTGGCCACAAGGCTGCCGAGGGGCCGTGATCGCCCCGCCCCGCGCTGGTCGAAGATCACTACCCGGAACCGGTCGGGATCGAAGAAGCGGCGATGCACCGCCCCCGCTCCCGCTCCCGGCCCGCCATGCAGGAACAGAACCGGCACCCCGGACGCGCTGCCCACCTGTTCCCAGTACATGGTGTGGCCGTGATCGAGCGGCAGATAGCCGCTGTCGAACGGCGCGATGTCCGGATAGAGGTCGCTGCGGGGCATGGCCTCACCTTGGCAGGGCGCGGACGGCCGTCCGCCCGGCCCTCGCCGCACCCATTTTTATCGGATCGGCGGCGCCCAGCACACCCTCCGCCCGCCTCGCCGCCCGCTTTGCAGCAGTGCGCGACTTCGTTACCTTCGCTCCATGGGGTCGATCGAGATCGCCACCGTCCGCTGCGCGGTGTGCGGACGGGAGAGCCGGCAGAAACTGCTTCGGGGGGTGAGGCAGAGCGGTCCCCCCGACCTCGACCTGCGGCCCGCCGAGATGGCGCGGAGCACGATGCAGCACTGGCTACAGCAGTGCCCCGCCTGCGGCTACGCGGCACCACGGATCGACGAGGCCGAGCCTCAGGCGGCCGAGATCGTCGCGGCCGGCCCCTATCGCGCCCTGCTCGCCGAAGCGAGCTTCCCGCCGCTCGCACGGCGCTTCCTCTGTCGCGCGATGCTGCTCGAGGAGATGGGGGACCTCCACGGCGCGGCTGAGGCGACGCTCCACGCCGCCTGGGTGGCGGATGATTGGCGCAAGCCAGATCTCGCCCGCGCTTGGCGGCTCGATGCGGTGGCCCTGTTCCGGCAGGGGCCGCCGCCCCCGCTCGAGCAGCGGGTGCGGATCGTCGACATCCTCCGACGTGCGGGCGATTTCGTCGGCGCCGCTGCCCAGGCGGGGGAGCTCGAGCGCTCGAGCTTGCCTGAGCCGGTCGATCGCGTCGTGGCCTTCGAGCGGCGCCTGATCGCTGCGGGAGACGTGCGCGCCTACACGGTCGCCTCCGCCCTGCCGCCTCCGGCGGCGCGCCCGCATGTCTCGCACCGGGCCGGGCGCCCCGTGCGCCAGCCTCGGGGCGGCCTGTTCGCGGCACTCCGGCGCCTGTTCGGGCGAGGCTGATCGACGCGTCGACGGCGACGGGGACGCGCCCTCGCCAAGCCGTGTGCCGGTGGCCGGGGCAGCGCTTAAGCGGTGCGATGACCCCGGGTTTGACCTTGCGGCCTGGGTGGCGGACGGTCCATCACCTGCTTGACCGTGCCGGTCACGACGTACCACACCGGCAGCGTGGAGACCCCCGCCCATTCGGCCCGTGCCCGGCTTGATGCCCTGCTTCACGGGCTGCGCGTTCCCCTGCGCCGCGAGGACATCGCTGCCGGTCTCGCCGCCCTCGCCGCCGACCCGAGCCTCGACGACATCGCCCTTGTCTCGGTGCTCGCCGAAGCCATCCGCGGGCGGCTGCGCCGCGCGGCCCAAGAGGGCGACCTCGCGCCGGCCGCGCGCGCGAGCGCAGAGGCGCGGCTCGAGGCGTGGCGGCGTGAGCGCCTTGCGCATCTGCATGTCCGGGCACGGCACCGGCACGAGCAGGAGGTCGTCGGCGCGCTCACGCTCGGCCGCTGGGTCGCGTCCTTCACCGCGGCGCGGTCGATCCGGCGTCGGCTCCTCGCGCTGCTCGGGCCGACCAACAGCGGCAAGAGCCACGCCGCCTTCGACATGCTCGCCGCCGCTCCCTCCGGCACCTATCTCGCCCCACTTCGCCTGCTCGCCTGGGAGGGAACGGAGCAGCTCGCCGAGCGCGGCGTGAGCGCGAGCCTGCTGACCGGCGAGGAGCGGCGCAGCGTCCCCGGGGCGCGGCATCTCTGCGCGACCGTCGAGATGGCCGACATGGACACGCCGATCGACCTCGCGGTGATCGACGAGATCCAGATGCTCGCCGATGAGGACCGCGGCTGGGCCTGGACGCAGGCGGTGGTCGGGCTGCCTGCGCGCACCCTGGTGCTTGCCGGCGCTCCGGAGTCGGAGCCGATGATCCGGCGCCTCGCGGCGGTGACCGGAGAGGCCGTCGAGGTGCGCCGGTTCCACCGCATGGTTCCGCTGACGCTGCTCGAGCGCCCCGTGCCGTTGCGCGAGGTGCAGCCTGGGGATGCGATCGTCTGCTTCTCGCGGCGCGATGCGTTCGCGCTCCGCGAGGCGCTGATCGCCCGGAACCGCCCCCCGGCGATGATCTACGGCGCGCTCGGCCCAGATGTGCGCCGCGCGGAAGCCGAGCGGTTCCGCACCGGTGCCGCGCCCGTGCTCGTCGCGACCGACGCGATCGGCATGGGCCTCAATCTTCCGATCCGCCGCGTGCTGTTCGCTGCGACGACGAAGTACGGGGGCCTGGGGCCGCAGCTGATCCGCCAGATCGCAGGACGCGCGGGCCGGTACGGGCAGTACGATGAAGGGTTCGTCGGCGTGCTCGAGGGGGAGGACCTCGAGCCGGTCCGATCCGCGATCGAGCAGGCTCCAACCCCACTCGACGCGCCGCTTCGCGTGCTTCCGCGCGAGGGACAGCTGCTCGAGATCGGGCGGCGACTCGGTGCCCCGAGCCTGATCCGGGTCCTCAGCGCCGTCGCCGAGCGGTTCCGCTGGCCGGCGAGCGGCTTCGAGCTTAGCCGGCTCGACGATGCGATGGCGATGGCGGAGGTGACCGCCGCCGCGCGCCTGCCGCTTAAGGACGCGCTCGGCTATCTCGGCTGCCCGGCCGATCTGCGCGATCGTCGGGCGGCGGCGCAGCTCCTTGCCTGGGTGCGACGGCACGCGCACGGGCTCGCGGTCGATCCGCCGCCATCGCCGCCTCGCCGGCTCGAGCGAGGTGTGGCCGGAGACCCGTCCGACCTTGCGGAGGCGGAACGGGCGGCGCGTCTTCTCACCGCCTATCTCTGGCTCGCCCAGAAATGGCCCGCGATCTACAGCGGCGAGACAGAAGCGCGTGCGGCTCAAGCCCGCCTGAACGATCACATCGAACGCAGCTTGCGGATGGGCGCAAGCGCCCGCCTTCGCAAGCGCTGGCAGGGAGGGAGCGACGGCGCCGCGTGAGCTTTTCGGCCGCGACGCCTCGCCTCAGGGCAGGAAAATTTCGGCCGGCGCGTCCCGCTTCAGGCTCCGCCCGAGTTCCGCGCCGATCCACGCCGCATCCGACGCCGCCCCCGTCATCACTCGGCGCAACAGGAAGTGTCCGTCCTCGCTCGCAACAAGGCCGGTCAGCCTCAGCATGCCGCCGGGCAGAAGCTCGGCATGGCTGCCGATCGGCGTCCGGCAAGAGCCATCGAGCGTATCAAGAAGTGCCCGCTCGGCGGTCGCGACGATCCGCGCCTCCCGGTCCTCGATCGCGGCGAGAAGCTCGCAGAGCTCCTCGTCTTCTTCGCGGACGGTGATGCCGATGATCCCCTGCCCCGCTGCCGGAACCATCACCTGCGGGGACAGCGGGATGTCTGCGAGGTGCTCGAGCCCGAGGCGACGCAGCCCCGCAAGGGCAAGCAGCGTGGCATCGACTGTGCCGTCATGCACCTTCGCAAGCCGCGTCTGGACGTTGCCGCGAAGCAGAACAACCTTGAGGTCGGGCCGCGCGGCGAGAAGCTGCGCTTGCCGCCGCACCGACGAGGTGCCGACCGTCGCGCCATGGGGGAGCGCGGCGAAGGGATCGTCAGGGTCGGGCGCGCCGCAGCGCGGGCCGAGCACGAGCGCATCCCGCTCGTCCTCGCGCGGCAGGCAGCAGGCGAGGACGATGCCTGGAGGCAGCCTCGTCTCGAGATCCTTTAGGCTGTGGACGGCGAAATCGACCCGGCCATCGGCGAGAGCCTCGTGGATCTCCTTCGCGAACAGGCCCTTGCCGCCGATCTCGGCGAGGCGCCGGTCCTGCACAAGATCGCCGGAGGTCGTGATCGCGTGCTCCTCGAACGCCTTGGCGGCATTCAGGACCGGACAGAAGCCGGTGACCATGCGGAGGAACATGCGCGTTTGGTGAAGAGCGAGCGGGCTGCCGCGCGTGCCGACGCGAAGCGGCAGGCTGCGCGCGTGCGACCGCACCCGCCGCCCGCCCATCGGCAGCGTCGTGATGAGGCCCTCTCCGGCGCTGCCGCCGCGGCCGATCCGGCCATCGGAGAGTGTGCTCATGGCCGTGCCCTCACCGTCACGTGTTGCGTCCCATCCATCGTCTGACCTGGCCTCACGCCGGAACGATCCCTGTCAGGTGCGCGAGGTTCTTGAAGAAGATCCGCACATGCGCGAGCGGGCGCGCCTTGACGAGCTCCTTGTTCATGTAGGCGTCCCAGGTCAGAGTCTGGACGTCGCGGTCGCGGCAGATGCTCACGAAGCGCTCGCGGCGCTCGTCGCTGCCGTACCAGTAGCGCTGCATGATCCCGAGGATCCAGAACACCGGCCCGTGGAGGCGCATGAAGCGGCGCCGCGCCGTCGCGAGAGCCCGCGAATCACCGGTGCGGCAGAACTCCTCCACGGCATCGGCAGCGAACCGGCCACCGAGCATCGCATAGTAGATCCCCTCGCCGGAGGCGGGGGCGACGACGCCCGCAGCGTCTCCAGCGAGCAGAACCGAACGCCCGTCATCCCACCGCTTCAGCGGCTTGAGCGGGATCGGCGCGCCTTCGCGGCGGATCGTCTCCGTGCCGTCGAGCCCGGTGAGCGCGCGGAGCTCCTGCACCGCGCCCTTCAGCGGAAACCCTTTCCGTGCCGTGCCGGTGCCCACGCTCATGGTCGGCCCGTGCGGGAAGATCCATGAATAGAAGTCGGGCGAGAGCGCGCCGTTGTAGTAGACATCGCAGCGCAAGGGGTCGTAGCTCGCGCCTCCCGCGGCCGGCGTGCGGATGATCTCGTGATAGGCGAACACGAACGGCACGCGCTCCGCCCCCGGAACGCACTGCCTTGCGACCGCCGAGTTTGCGCCATCCGCCCCGATGACCGCGCGCGCGCGCACCGTTCGCGACGGCGCGTCCGGCGTCGATCCCTTCGCTCGGTAGTGGATCGTCGCGAGCCCGTCCTCGCCGTGCTCGAGCCGCTCAAAGGTTCCGCTGACGCGCTCTGCGCCGTTCGCGGCGGCGCGCGCACGCAGCCACTCATCGAACACGTCGCGATCGACCATCCCGACATATCCGCCTTCGATCGGCATGTCGACCGAACGATTTTTTGGCGAGACGATCCGCGCGCCTCGGATCCTCGCGCACAAGAGATGGTCCGGGATGCCGAAATCGTCGACGAGCTTCGGCGGAATGGCGCCGCCGCACGGCTTGATCCGTCCCGCCTTGTCGAGCAGCAGCACCGAAAGCCCCCGCCGCGCAAGGTCGTTGGCGGCGGTGGCACCCGCAGGACCGCCGCCGATCACTGCCACATCGAATGCCTCGCCCTGATGCATCCCCATCCCTCCCCGTCTCACCCGCCGACCGCCGATCGTGCCGGCGGGAACGCCGCATGGCCGCTCGCCCGCGCCTTCGGGCTCGCGCCGATCCCGAGCGCGAGCCACGCAGCGGCGATGAAGAGCAGCGCGTCGCCGACGAACACCGCGCTGTAGGCGGCAACCGGGTCGCTGACCACGGCGCGGGCGGCATCGAGCGCGACCGCACCGGCGAGGCTTCCCGTGCCGAAGGCGATCGCCTGCGCCGCGCCCCACAGGCCCATGCGTATCCCCTCGCGCCGTTCGCGGCCGCGGCTGACCATCTGCATCATCGAGGCGATCGCGGCTGCGGCGAAGACGCCGTTCGCAAGCCCGAGCAGGAAATAGGACAGACGCAGCGGATACCCCTCGCCGACGCGCCCTGCCACCGTCAGCATCAGGACGGCGACGGCTGCGGCGAGGCAGCCTCCCACCGTCCAGGCGCGCATGCTGCCCAAGCGCGTGCCGGAGGCGAAACTGCCGACGAGCGCGATCACGATCATGCCGGCGAGCACGCCCCCGTGCTGGAGCGAGGCGAGCCGGGTCGTCTCGCCGAGCGTCATGCCGAAGACCTGGCCTGCGAACGGCTCGAGGATCAGGTCCTGGGCGCTGTAGGCGAGCATCGAGAGGAAGACGAACACGGTGAAGCGACGGGCGTCCCGCTCGGCCCAGACTTCGGCAAGCGCCTGCCGGAACGGCGTGCGCGGCCCCTCCTCCGCCACTGCAGCGCGCGCCGCAGCCGGCAGGGCATGGCGACGCTCGATGCCCCAGACGGCCACGAGTGCAAGCGCGAGGGCGACACAGGAGACGCCGGCGGAGACGGTGATGAGCCGCACCCCCGAATAGGGATCGAGCAGCCTTCCCGTGATCGCGGTGGTGAGCACGAACCCGGCGATCATCATGATCCAGACGAGCGAGGCGGCAGCCGGCCGACGACGCTCGGCGACGACAGCGGCGAGCAGGACGAGAAGCGACGTCCCCGCGGCGCCGACGCCGAGACCGATGAGGAGGAAAGCTAGGAGCGACAGGGCAAGGCCTGCGGCCTCTGCATGCTCCATCAGGGCGGTGGCGCAAGCCGCAAGCACGCCGCCCGCAGCGAGCACTGCCATGCCGCCGATAATCCAGGGGGTGCGCCGCCCGCCGATGTCGCTGCCATAGCCCATGCGGGGACGCAGCATCTGCACCGCGTAGTGGACCGCGACCAGAACGCCAGGAAGCGTCGCCGGCAGTGCGAGTTCGACGACCATGACGCGGTTGATGGCCGAGGTCGTCAGCACGACGATCGCGCCGAGCGCGGTCTGGACGAGCCCGAGTCGAAGGATCCCGAACCACCCGAGCCCCGGCGTGCCCCCACCTTCCCCCATACCGGCTCCTCCCTTCATGTCACGTCCCGGATGGCGAAGGCGGTCACAAGCATCCCGAGCACGTAAAGGGTCGTTCCGGTCGCGTTGTACCAGGGTGCGAGCCGGCGCGGGTCGGTCAGCAACCTGTGCATCAGCGCGGCCTGAACCGCGAGCAGGGCGGCGACCGTCGCAGCATGGACCGGCCTGTCCCAGCCCGCGAGCAGCCATACGACCACCGCCTGCGGCAGGGCCATCACCACGCAGGCGAGCCGCGCCGCGGGCACGACACCGAGCCGGACCGGCAGCGACCGGATGCCGAAGCGCCGATCCCCCTCGACCGCCTTGAAGTCGTTCAGCGTCATGATCCCGTGCGCGCCGATGCTGTAGAGCGCCGCGGCGGCGAGCACGGCGGGCGACGGCGCGCCACCGCACATCACCGCCGCGCCGGTGATCCATGGCAGCCCCTCGTAGCAGGCACCGCAGGCGGCGGCCGACCACCAGCCGTTTCGTTTGAGCCGGATGGGCGGGGCGCTGTAGGCCCAGGCGAGCACAAGCCCGACCACCGTGGCCCAGAACCCCCACGGCCCAAGCCCGGCAGCAACCAGGAGCGACAGGACGGTCATGCCGATCGCGATCCACAGACCCAAACGCCCCGGAATGCGCCCCGAGGGGATCGGGCGCCCGGGCTCGTTGATCGCGTCGACATGGCGGTCGAACCAGTCGTTGACGGCCTGGCTCGTTCCGCACACGAGCGGACCGGCGAGCAGCAGCCCGAGCAGGAGGAGATCGAACCGCTCCGACGGCGCCACACCCGAGGAGACCACGCCGCAACCGAACGCCCACATCGGCGCGAACCAGGTGATCGGCTTGAGCAGCTCGATCGCAGCGAGCGGCGAAAACCCCGAGCGGCCCGGGGGGGCGACGGGCACACCGCCCGCCGTGATTTCGCGCCCGTCGCTCATGTCGAACTCTGCCCCGAAGCGAGGTCGCCGAGCCCATAGCGCCGCAGCTTCACATAGAGGCTCTGCCGCGACAGGCCGAGCATCTCCGCGGCCGAGGCGCGGTTGTCGTTGGTGAGCTCGAGCGCCGCCTCGATGCAGAGCCGCTCGATCACATCGGTCGCCTCGCGCACGAGGTCCTTGAGCGGCACGCGGCCGATCAGCTCCGACAGCTGCTGAACCGAGCGCGGCATCTCGCTGCGCGCGCCCTGGCTTGGCGCGAAGCGCGGCCCGACATCACGGATTGCGAAGCCGAAGCAAGGCGTGCTGCCGTCCATCACCGCCACCGCCGAGATCTCGACCTCGGCCTGGGCGCCGTACTCGCCACGCAACGTGCTCGGGAAGAGGCGAACCGGGCCCCGCTCGCGAAGATTGGCGAGCAGCACTTCGAGATCGACACCCGGCCTGCCGAGCCACCGGTCCAGAGGTTCGCCGCGGGCCTGGTCCTCGGTCGCAAGCTGCGTCATCTCGAGGAACGCATTGTTCGCGGTGATGATCCGGCCGTCGGGTCCGGTCACCACGAAGCCGTCGGGGGCGCTCTCCATCAGCTTGAGGAGCTTGAACTTCTGCTTCGCGACGGTCACCGCCGTCTCGTCGCCGGTCGCGACAGCGAGCAGGCGGACGAGGAAGAACACGGTGTTTTCCTGCCGGAACAGCGAGGCGGAGACATCGACCGCGCGCGAATCGAAGGCGAGCGTGGCGCGCACCTCATCGCCCCTGCCGGCAGTGCGAACTCCGGCGAGGAGGAGCTCGACCGCACGCCGGCCTTCAGCCGAAAAGAGCGAGAGGAACTCCTGGCCGACCTCCGGGCGATGGGAGGATCCGAAGATGCGCTCGGTTGCCGGGTTCACCTCGACGATCCGCCCCGACTCGGCATCGACCACAAGGACGGGATCGGACGACATCTGGAACAGGAGGCGGTAGCGCGTCTCGGCGTAGCGGAGGCGTGCGTAGTCGCGCTCGAGCGAGGACTGGGCATCGACCAGTCGCTGCTGCAACGATGCGATCGGCCTGAGGTCACGACCGAAGGCGACGGATCGCCCGGCGTTTCCGACCCTGACCGCGCAGAACAGAACCGGCAGCGTGCCGCCCGCCGGGGTGATCAGGTTGAGATGGCGCCAAGCCGAGGGCTGGCCCGCCTCGGCTGCGCGGAGCATCTCCTCGGTCTTCGCCTTGCTGTCGAGGGCGACGATCTCCGCCCAGGGCCTGCCGCGCCAGGACCTCGCATCGCCGACCTCGCGGGCGATCTCATCGGTGTTGAAGGCGACGTCGAGCACGGTCCCATCGGAATCGAGCACGAGCGCGATATCGGCTGCGGCCGAGACCAGTGCGGCCACCGCCTCGGCATCCAGATCGCCGAGTGCTGTCCTTGGGGCCGTGAAACGCATTCCGTCCCGCCTCATCCTCCTCGCCGGCGTCAGACTCGCCGGAACACCGCCACTTCCCAACCATTCCGCCGCACGCGGCTGTCTGCTTAGGCCTTCGCCTCAGCCGTCGCGCCGCAACAATGCGAACAACGCATCCGCCTGGGTAACCGCATGGCGCGCATCGGTCGCGGTCGCGTCAGCACCGACCCTGATCGCGAGCTCGGGATCGGCGCAGAACGCCGGCCCGCCGACCATGACGCGCAGCCTCCGGTTCTGCGAGGCGCGCCGCGCCCGATGGATCACCCCGGCGATGACTTCCGGCTCGAGGCCGCAGCTGTCGGAGAGCCCGAGCACCGCAAACCAGCCGTCATGGAGGGCGAGGCAAAGCTCGGTCTCCTCGCGCGGGGTGAGCGTCACGACCTCCCAGCCGGCACGGCGCAGGAAGGCGCCAATGACATCGACGGCGAGGCTGTGCGGCTCGCCCGGCATCGAAGACAGGAGCGCCCGCCGCGCAGGGTCGCGATGGACCGCATCGGCGCAGAAGCAGAACGCATGGTCGAGCGCATGCAGAAGGCGCTGCAGGGCGAGCACGCCGATCGTGACATCGGCGAAGGTGATTGCATCCTCGTGCCAGAGCCTGTCGAGATGGCGTGCCGCAGGGCAGATCAGGTCGAGATAGATCGCCTCGAGCGAATGGCCGCGCGCATGCAGCTCTCCGACCAGCGCTTCGGCCGCGACCACATTGCTTGCCGCTGCGAGTCGCGCGAGTGTGGGCACGAACTCGGCCAGCGCTGCATCCGGCGGCGAAGCCGTTCCGGCATGCGCCTCGCTTCTGCAGCGATGGGCCAGAACGAGGAGAGGGACGACCTCTTCGGCGATCGTGTTCGCGAGCGAGACGGATTCCTTGTGCCGGAGCCGATGGCTTCGCGCCCCTCGAGCTTCGAGGGCGGGCGGGGCGAGCCAGCCCGCCCCGTCGGGGGCGCCATCCATTGCGGCTCTCTCGGCATCCTCCGGTGGCATATCCGCCGGCATCAGGAGTGGCGGCGACGCTGCCGGGGACCCTTGGGTCATCGCTTCCATGGCTCTCGTGCTCATCGCCTACTCCTCCCGAATTCTATCCCGCCGCGGGACGCCGGGTGTCAAGTTCGATTTACGTCAATCTCCCTTGACACCTGATCGACGCGGCCACTAGCCTTCCCCTCGCGCGCCGAAAGGCCCGTAATGAGGCGGAAAGTCGGCCGGAAAGCCCGGAACTGCATCGGAGCAACTCCTGCCGGTCGACGCCTCGGACGATGGTCCCACGAGGCCAGGTCGGCGCGGCGTGAACCGTGACGACAGCGGACCTTTTCGGGAGGGGGCTTGTCAAGCGATGCTTACATACCGGGCCGTCCAGAAACTGCT
>Ga0209017_10001934_pt1 | contig 14479 bp, 14 predicted proteins | sample YNPBryunderm2012_FD_185812 | JGI IMG/M metagenome (GOLD analysis project Ga0209017, IMG submission 185812) | Anoxygenic and chlorotrophic microbial mat microbial communities from Yellowstone National Park, USA - YNP Bryant MS undermat 2012... ... | reverse complement strand
CGCCGAACTTTTTCAGACCGATCCCGCCTCGACCGAGGAGGCCGACGACTCCGGCTTCCAGTTCGAGCGTCCCCGCCGGGTGGGACCCGATCCCTCGCTCAACTAAGGAGACGCTTGCAAGACAAGTCTGTTCAAAGATCATATAGACGTGAACAAGAGACCTTGGACACGCTGGGTTTGGATATGGGATGCCCGATCGCTTCGAGAATGGGCTCCGCTGAACGAGAGTGGAGTTCCTCTGGCTCCAGCTGGTAGAGTCCGCCTCCACCATAAATTGTCCGTCCTTTGCCGATGAGGCGGGCGGGCTTGATGTCATAGAGGGTGGAGAGATGAGAGAATTCGTGGATCCAACTCGGGGCACGTATCAGGCGTTCTTTTGAGCGGACCTTGATTTTAGGATCAAGGAGCAGAAATATCAAACTCATTGTTAAAAAAGAACACCATTATGATTTCCATTGCTCAGAATCGGTGATGCGGTGTTCTCAGACCCAGCGGATTCCCTCGGCGGCCTTGTATCCCAAGGATCTGCAGCCGAAGTCGCTGCAATATAAAAAGGCGGCCTCAATCAGAGATTCCCGGTTGGGAATCTTTGGTTGGGGCGAATCCAGCAACAACGAGGGATTCACGAAGACGTGATGCAGGGTTTTTGCATAACGAAATACACCCGACTGGATTCGAACCAGTAACCTTCGGTTCCGTAGACCGATGCTCTATCCAATTGAGCTACGGGTGCGTGGGATACGGTGGTCGTGATGGCGGTTAGGCGTCATTCACGACGCTAGAATGATACCAAAAACGGGGCGGTTGGAAAAGGGGTGAGTGGGGATTCCTTGGGGCGAGTAGGGCGGGGTGACCCTGATTCAGCAGAGGACCGCAAGAGCGCGGGGGACCAATTCGATAGTCAAGGGAGTGGTGCCGATCACTTCGCCGTCAGCCTGGACTGGCAGGCGGGGGCGGGAGTCCAGAGTGATTCGGCGTCGGGCCTCGAAGTGGTGGATACGGCGGTGGTGGTGGGCGCGGCCGCGGAAGAAGGCCCAGGCCACCTCCAAGAGGTGCCGCCAGGTTCGCGCGCCAACGAGGCACACATTAAGGACACCGTCATCGGGTGAAATGTTCGGGCCCCAGTGAAAACCTTCCTGGCCAAGCGTGCCGCTATTGGCGACGACCAGTTGCAGACCCCGCTTGGTGTAGCGGGGTTGGTCGTCGATCCAGAGTTGGAAGCGATGGACTCGGAAGCCAATCAGATGGCTCAGGCCCACGAGAAGGTAGGCCAGGCGACCCCAGCGGCGTTTGTGGGTGCGGGGGGTGTCGCGGATCATCAAGGCGTCGAGACCCAGGCCGATTTGCACGACGAAGTGGCGGTCTTGGACTCTCATGACATCCAAGGCGCGACGACCCTTGGGGTGTGCCAACAGACGCGCTGCAGCCAGAGGATCCAACGGCAGGCCAAGTTCGCGTGCCAACACGTTGGCCGTTCCGGTAGCGATGATGCCCAAGGTGGGCGTGACGCCGGAGGCGGCGCGGCGGTTCACTAGCGCGTCGGCCACGGCCGCGATCGTGCCGTCCCCTCCTGCGGCCACGATCAGATCATGACCTTGTTCCAGCGCCTGGGTCACGAGTTGTCTGAGGTTGTCCTCGGGACGGGTGAGATGGATCGTGGGAACGATGCCGCGGGAGGCGAAGGTTTCGTTGAGGGCGGTTCGCAACAAGTCGGTTTTCATCGAGCCGGCGACTGGGTTGAGGATCACGAACACTCCCGAATCGCCGGGAAGCTTGTTCCCCGCGCCCAGCGGCTCGAACGAGGGCGCGGCGGGAGCGTCCGAATTGGACAACGGGGTGCTGGTGGACATGTCTTGAGGATGAACCGGGTGGATTCGACGGGAGAGGTCGGCAAGGGACCGTGTTCATGGAGACGGGTGGGTTCGCCGCCGATCTAGTTGGGAACAGAGAGGGGAAGTCCGGGCTGGAGAAGAACTTAGCTCCGCAGGCCGATTGAGACGTACTTGGTTTCGAAGTAAGAGTCTAGCCCCTCCTGGCCGAGTTCGCGGCCCAGACCGGATTCCTTCATGCCGCCGAAGGGGCATTGGGGCGTGGCGGGGACCGGGTCGTTGATTGCCACAATGCCGGCTTCGAGTCCTTCGGCCATGCGGGTGGCCGTGGTGAGATCCTGAGTGAAGACGTAGGCGGCCAGGCCGTAGGGGGTGGCGTTGGCCTGAGCGAGCACCTCTTCGAGGCGGTCGAACGAGAGCAGTGGCATGACCGGCGCGAACGGTTCCTCACGCATCAGAGCCATGTCAGGGGTGACGTTCCGGAGAACGGTCGGCTCGAAGAAGAAGCCGCGTTCAAAGCGTTGGGAGCGGGTGCCGCCGGTCAAAACCACGGCCCCTTTGGCCTTGGCCTCCTCCACTAGGCGTTGGGCTTTGTCGAGTCCCCGGGCGTCGAACATTGGGCCGACTTGGACCCCTTCGGCCAGTCCGGGACCGAGTTTGAGGTTGCGGGTCAGTTCGACGGCCGCCTCGGTGAAGTCGGCGGCGATACGGTCGTGGATGTAAAACCGCGAGGGGGCGACGCAGACCTGACCATTGTTGCGGAATTTGCCCAGCACCGCGAGTTGAGCGACCTGGGCGGGGTCGGCGTCGGGGAAGACGATCAGGGGAGCATGGCCGCCCAGTTCCAGGCTGAGACGTTTGACTTGGTCGGCTGATTTGCGAATGAGTTGCTTGCCAACGGCGGTGCTGCCGGTGAAGCTGATTTTTCGAACGGCGGGATGCTCGAAATAGGCGTCGGCGATCTCGGGGGCCGTGCCCATGACGAGGTTGACCACGCCGGGGGGCGCTCCGGCGTCGATCAGACATTCGATCATGCCAATGAGTGTCAGGGGGGTTTGGTCAGCGGGGCGGCAGACCACGGTGCAACCCGCGGCCAGAGCGGGGGCAATCTTGCGGGAGGGCAGGGCGGCGGGAAAGTTCCAGGGGGTGATGGTGCCGACCACGCCGACCGGGTGGCGAAGAACCTGATGGCGGCGGTTCATGGTGGTCGGGGGAATGATCCGTCCGTAAGCCCGCTTGCCTTCTTCGGCGAACCATTCGAAGGTGTCGGCGGCGTGCAGCACCTCGCCGCGGGCCTCGGGGAGTGGTTTGCCCTGTTCAGAGGTTAAGGTGCGGGCCAGGCGGTCAGCGCGTTGCCGCATCAGGTCGGCGGTGGTTTTCAGCAGTTTGGCGCGCTCGTAGGCCGAAGTCGCCCGCCAGGCGACAAACGCCCGGGCGGCCGCGTCGATCGCCGCCAGCGCGTCGGCCTTGCCGCCGAACGCCACCTCGGCGAGGGTCGATTCGTCGGCCGGGTTGAGGATCGCCAGAGTGCCTCCGTCGATCGCCTCCCGCCACTGGCCATCGATCCACATGCGACGTTCGGCGACGATCTCACTTTGGTGGGAGGCGACCGGGGCGTTGGAGAGGGGGCTCATAGCGGAGGTCCTTCAACGGGCGAAATCGTTGCTCACCCAAGGTCTTCGAGAACCAAATGGATGGGAACCGACGGGGTTGTGTGTTTGACAATGGCGTGACATGGACTTCGGCGCGACACAGACTTCGTCATGGTTACGTGCGCGTCGCGCGTTGGGTGTCAGTCGAGCCGAGCGGGTCGCAGACCCGAGAGGGCTTGACGAACCTCCGGCTGATACCAGTTGCGGAAACTTGGGCGAAGCAGGTCGGGATGAGTCGCCCACGAACCGCCACGCAGGACGAAGTGGCGATGATCGAACCAAGCTTGCGAGTACCCTTCATAGGGATACGGCTGGAAGCCAGGATAAGGCGCGAAAGGGGAGGCCGTCCACTCCCAGACGGCTCCGAGCGCCTCTAAGCCAGGTTGGTTAGAACGCAAGTCGGTCCGACGCGCGGCCCCTTCCCATTCGGATTCGGTGGGCAGACGGACGCCGGCCCAGCGGGCGAAGGCCTCGGCCTCGTGTTTAGACAGGCCGACGACCGGGCGATCAGGGCGAAGAGGGCGATCTTCGAACAGGTCGCGGACCCACCAAGTCAGAGAAGGGTTGGAGGGGGAGTTTGGGGGCAGCCAGCGGGCTGGACCCGTGACATGTGCTGCGTCTCGCCAACGCCAACCCTCCGCGCTCCAGAACTCGGGACGCTGGTAACCGTCATCCTCCAGAAACGCTGCGTAGAGGGATTCCGATACCGGCTGGCGGGCCAGGGCGAAAGGGCAAGGGACTGTCGCCTCATGCGCGGGACGCTCGTTGTCCCAGGCGAAGGACTTGCTGGAATCGCCTTGAAGGAACGAGCCGCCGGGAAACTCGACCCAGTCGAAACGGTCCTGGGGAGTCAGAATGGTCGGAGCCTCCGACCAGGAGGCGGGTCGGGTTTTGTGGTTGGGTGGCAAAAACGCAATCAACATCAGCATGATTTCTTGATGTTGACATTCGTGCTCACGGACAAGATCAAGAATGTAGCCGTTTTCCAAAAGGGGCGAGGTGACTGTGCCGGCGGACCAGCGGTCGAGTAGGTCGGCGATTCGCTGATCGACCTGTTGAGCATAGTCGAAGAGGGTGGTTTCGTCGGGCAGGTGAACGCGGTCAGCTTTGGCAGTGTGGCGAGGGTCAAAGGCGTGGTTCCACTCGTCGCGTCCTGGGTCGAGGCCGCCGGCGACTCGCAACACCCAATGGGCTTCGTAAACGATCAGGTGACCCCAATGCCAGCGGATCGGGCTAAAGTCGGGGTGAATCTGACCAAGCCGATCGGACGAATCGACGATCTCCAGAATGGCGAGGGTGCGTGCTCGAACTGCCTGGCGGCGCGCGATCAATTCGGCGGCGCGGGCGGAGCGGGCAAGGCAGGCCGGATGGGTCGGAACGCTCATCGGCGATGGGTCAATCCGAAGCGAGGACGCAAAGGGACGAGGCGAGTTGGGGGAATGCGTCATGCGACGCGATCCGAAGGGTCGCCTCTCCATTCAATCTACCCGCGCGCAACAATGCTATCATGATGCTGTGTGGTTAAGAGAAAAGAGAAACGAACCGATTCAATCGCTCGTTGTCCCGTGTGGTGGGGATTGGTTGACCTTGTCGTCGCCACGCCATTCGCTCCGCCTCAGATGAGCGGGGTGCAGAAGAGCCGGGGTGGGTCGTTCCAAACGCGACTCAAAGTTCGGGAAGATCGCCACGTTTGGCGGCGTGGGCGATCAAAGCCGCGCCGGTGCCGAGCAAGGCGATTGGAACGCCGAGCATGAGCATGATGCTGGCGTTGTAGCCTTCGCCTAGCGCTTCGCCGCCTTCCTCGGCGTCCATCACCCCGTCTTTGCAGTTGGGGCAGGCCATTGCGGAGGAGGTCCAGACCGAACTGGCCAACGGGAGAAGAAGGGCGACGAGAAGCCGGGAGGCCAAGCGTTTCATGGGATCGACTCCGGCGGGAAACAGGTTCGATCAACAAGGTGAGCGGGGTGGGTGGAGATTCCGTAGACACCCTGGTGGAGATGCAGGGACGCGACTTGGTGTCAAACGGAGTCGTCGCGTGGTTCGCGTTCCCCAGTTCCTCTCCTCCCCATTCGATTTGAGATGGGTGGGGTCGGTTGGATCAGGAGGATTGGCCCTTGGCTTTGGCGAGGGCGGCCATGTAGACCCGGGTGAGCCGAGATTTGCGGCGGGCAGCGGTGTTGGGGTGGAGGATGCGACGCGCCCCGGCCTTGTCAATCTTCGCAATCGTGAAGCGGAGGTCGGCTTCGGCCTTCTCGAACTCACCAGCCGCGACGGCGGCCAGGGTCCGCTTGGTATAGGTGCGGATGATCTTTTTGGCGATCCGGTTGTGCATCCGGCGCTTTTGGGATTGTTTGAGTCGCTTGATGGCGGAGTGGGTGTTAGGCATGATTGATCCGAGGTCCGACGAACACGCGGTCACATTCCGCGGGGGCAACACGCGAACGAGCAAGGCGTACCGAGCCGAACCGAGGGTGGCGGATCGGTGGGTTCCTTTCTCCACTGCCCTGCGAGCGAGCCGTGGTCAAACGCCGCCCGCGCCAGGCGGGTCGGGTGACGGAGGAACGATTCGGCAAGGGGAGGGAGGAGTCAAGCCTATGGGGATGGGAACCTGGACTCCGGTTTTCCTCCAGCGCCACCCGCTTGGTTGAGGTCTCGATTCGCAAAGACGGAATCATAACACGTCAGCGGCTAAGCGTTCAAGGCCTGGATTCGCTGAGCCACGTCCAGATAGTTGTAGTCGAGGTTGGCAACTTCGTTGTAGTGTTCCTCGGCCGCGACGGGGTTGCCGTGTTCCTCGGCGAGTCGCCCCAAGCGGTAATGGAGGGCTTTGAAAGTCTCTTCGTCGGCGGGGTCGAGTTCCTTGAGGGCGTCCTGATAGTTGCGTTCGGCGAGCTTGGCCATGTTTTTGGCCTCGAAGGAACGGCCGGCGTATTCGAGTGCTTTGACCTTCCAGGCCGGGTCGTGGCGGGCGATTTGGAAGCAGCGGATTGCTTCGTCGTGGCGACCGACCCGAGCAAGGATTTCGCCAAGTTTCCAGGCGGCTTCGGCATCGTTGGGGTTGCGGTCGTGGAGTCGCTTGCGTTCGGCGATCTCACGTTCGTCGCGGAGGGCGTGAAGTTTCTTGAGGTTGGCTTGGGCGGTGGGGTCGTCGGGTTGCGCCTGGAGCCGTTTTTCCCACTCACCGATCAATTTTGTGATTCGTTCGAGTTGAACTTCGGCGAGATCCCGAGCGATCAATTCGTCGTCGGGCAGCCGTTTGAGCGCGCGGGCCAGAATTTTCTCCGCCTCCTCCAGACGACCCAGGTTGCGGAAGTGGTCGGCGGCGCGGAGGTAAGGCCCGGGTGCGTCGGGGTTGGCTTTGATTTCGTCCAGGAGACGTTGCTCGGGACTGCGGGTTGCCGTGGCTCGGGCGGCTTCGGCGTCGGACTGGGCGTCGGAAGGGTTGGAGGACAGTTCGTCGGGTCCTTCCTCTGGGTCCGGGGACGATTGGCTCTGAGCCAAGCGGGTCAGGGAAATTCGGGCCACAGTGCCGGAGGAGGCCGAGGTCTCCTCGGTTTGATTCATCGCCTGTTCGGCGTAGATGTCCTTGATGAGCTGAGCCACATCTTCGCTCGGCTTGAGTTGACGCACCTTTTCCAAGCACTGCGCCGCGGCTTCGTACTGCTTGTTGATGCGCAGTACGTGAGCCAAATGCTTGAGGAAATGGACGTCCTCCTTGCCCTGCTCAAAGACCGATTGCATCGCCCAGCGAGCTTGGAGCGGTAGGTTCATCGCCTCGTAAATCTCGGCGAGTTCAATGGCGGAGGCCAGATCCCAGGGGTGATGGGCGAAGGCATCCTCGATGGCCTCCAACGCCTCGGCGAACCTGCCCTTTTGGCGCAGCGACTTGGCGCGGGAGCGGGCCGGGGTGGCGCGGGCCGCGGCGATCATGCCGACCTTGGACGGATTGTTGCCGAAGACCAGACGCTGTGTGCCCCGCAACGACTGGCGGTATTGGATGTTGTCGGGAGCGAGCTTGCAGGCGTCCCGGAACATCTCCAGAGCGTAGGGGTGATTGCCCTTCTTGACCGCCTCGGTGCCCCGAAGGAAAAACTGAGTGGCTCGTTGGGCGTCGGCCGAATTGACCATCTGCGACCTTCTCCCCGCTGATCTCGTCGCGTCACGCGGCGTCGCGGTGAACGGCGGTTGGGACGGTCCCGACCACACCGCAACCCTCTTGACCTGACTTTCTTTCAATTCAATCTATCCGCGATTGCGAGACGGAGGGAAGTGGGGTGTGGGGGGGGCGGGGAGTGAGAAAGTGGACCACGCTTAAAGTCAACCCACTCCCTCCTTGGCGTGACCACCCAAACGGAAAGCCGAAGTCGAAGGGCGCAGGTTGGAAGCGGAGACAATGCGCTGATCGGTGGTCCAAGTCGGTGGCCAAAGCTCAAAGCCGCGGGTTTCGGACGAAACACGGCGGACGCGAATCTCAAGCGGGAGGCAAAACGTTGATCCAAGGCTGACACGCAATTCGTTCGGCGTGCGCTCAGACGGATCACCTGGACCTGGTCAAGCCGGGAGCGACGGACTAAATTCGAAATACGCTTATGTTCGCGTCCTTGTCGGCAACGTCGTTCCTTCAACTAACACAAGGTGTTTGCATATGATGTCGCTGTTGTCGCCGCGTTTCGATCGGTTCGTCTTTCCGACCCTTGGAATGGCCTGTCTGATCCTCTCGGGTTTCTTCGCGGCCGTCGCTAGCGTCCCGCCGGCTCAAGCCCAGCAGGAAGCCGTGCCTCCCCAAACCCAATCCGCCGTTGGACGTCCCATTCGAATCGTCACCTGGAATTGCGACGCCTTGTTCACCACCGATGAAGTCAAGCGCCGTAAGTCTGATTTCATCAAGATGGTAGCCGAAGTGCAACCGGATGTGATCCTGTTGCAGGAGGTGACCTCACAAGCAGTATTAGAGGCGGTCCGCGACGTGATCGGCTTGACCAAGGCCGACGGCTCGCCGGCCGACGCGGTTTGCTCCTCCTTCAACCCGGATCACACCCAGGAATACAACTCGTTGGAAGTGGGGGTTATCAGTCGCTTTCCCATCGTTGAGGCGGTCGAATTCGACACCGAACTGGACAACCCCCCAAGTGAACGTCAGGTGGTCGAGCGGCAGTTGACAATCCCTAGTCGGCTCAATCCCCCCCCCAACTTCCGCGGCCGTGGTTTCCTGAGGGTGCGGACCTCGTCGCCCGATCTGGTGCTTTACAGTGTTCACCTCAAGAGCTCGCGGGGCCAGTTTGGTCGCCAAGATGTCAACAACGCCATTCAACGCGAATATGTCATAGGGGCGCTGGCGTTGGACGCGACGGCCATACGGGGCGACTATCCCAACCATGACGTAATCATCGGCGGCGACTTCAACGTCGGGATTACCGACCGTGACAAGCTGGCCAATTCATGGGAGGTCGAGGCAGCGCGTCGCAAGGGCCAAGCCTATGATCGCACCCACGCCCTGCTAACTGGCCTGATCGACGGCTGCCGATTCCGTCCCCTATGCGAAGGGGTGGGGGAAACCTATGTCAAGGGAGCCAATCGCTTCAAAGGAGCCGGCGCGATCGACAATCTGTACGTCGATGGTCCCCACCGCGACCGTTTCCGACCCGCCAAACCCGCTCGCTCTTCTTATGGGTCGGATCATCTGCCGGTGTGGACCGAATTCACTCCTGTTCCCTGAGTCGAGCTGGATGTTTGGTCAATCCTCAAGGCTAAGTTAAATGAGAAAGCAAGACAAGGTGGGATGACCCGATGAGACCAAAACTCCGGAGGGCCGAAGGAACGACATGCGCTGATCCTTCGGTCCTCCGGGGTTGGCAATGGTTCAGCGTGCTTGGTCGAGAGAGGTCGCTTTGCTCAGTGGGTCCGCTTGATCTCACCGCTGTCCACCCGACGGAAGTAGGTGTGGATGGCTTTGATCGCCACCGGACTCATCAGGATCAGAATCGGCAGGTTGGCAAACAACATGCAGCCGGAACCCAGGTCGGCTAGACGACCCAACTCCACGTCGGTGGTGATGAAGCCGGGGATGCAAGGCAACACCACCGCGGCGCAGTAGACCACTTGATAAGGTCGGATCGCCCAATCGCCCAACAGGTTACGCACCGCCAATTCCCCGTAGTAGCTCCAGGAGATAAGGGTGGAGTAGGCGAAAAACCAGCAGGTCACGATGACGATGTGGACGGCCCACGGGCCCAAACCGCGCTGGAAGGCCATGCCGGTGAGGGCGGCTCCTTTGTAGTCGCGGTAAACACCGGGTTCGGCTAAACCAACCAGGGTAGTGCCCTTCTCAGGCGCGCTCCAGATGATCTCGAAGGGGAGTTCCTCCGGCTTCACCGGGCCGAGTTTGAGTTGTTCGGTTTTGGACGGGACGATGGTGCCGTAGAGCTTGCGCCGTTGGCTGGAGCCTTCAGATCCTTCGACGGCCACCTCGACGACCAGGAAGAGTTGATCGTTGGCGCGCAACGGCATGGCGGCCGCCTCGCCTCGAAACCGCAGGGTGTCGATGGACTCGGGAGCAATCAGACGGCCATCGACGATCCTTACGGGTTGGTCGGTGAAGTCGCCGTCGGGGGGACGATTCCAGGCGCTGGTGGTCAAAAGCACCAGGCCAGTCAAGGTGCAAACCAAACAGGTGTCGATGAACGGCTCGATGCCGGCGACGACCGCCTCGTCGATCGGCTCCTTGGTTTTGACCGCGGAGTGGGCCAGAGGAGACGAGCCCTGTCCGGCCTCGTTGGAAAACACCGCCCGTTTCATGCCGGTGGTCAGAGCGAACCAAACCGACGCCCCCAGGAAGGCTCCCTGACCCTCGGAGGGGGAGAAAGCCGAGCGGACGATCAGGCCAAGCATTTCCGGCACATTAGCCGCCCCGACGATCAGGATCGCTACGCCGCCCAGCAAGTAGATGAGGCACATCACCGGCACCAGCTTCTCGGTAATCTGCCCGATGCGTCGAATGCCCCCCAGAATCACCACCGCCACCGCCACTGCCAACGCCACCCCGGTGTAGATCGTGGGCACGCCGTAATAGGTTCGGGTGATATCGCCAATATTCCAAGACTGAAACATGTTCCCACCTGTGAAGGTGGCGACGCAAAGCGCCAGGCAGAAGAGATAGCCCAGGATGGTTCCCAGGGGTTTGAAGGCTGGTCCGAGGAAGGTGGGCAGGCCTTTCCAGGCGACGTACATCGCGCCGCCTTTGGGGTGGTGGGGGTCGGATTCGTCGCGGTACATCATGGCCAGGGCGACTTCCAGGGTTTTGATCGCCATGCCGAGCAAGCCGACAATCCACATCCAAAACAACGCGCCGGGTCCGCCGATGCCGACGGCCAAGGCCACGCCGCCGATGTTGCCCAGGCCGATGGTCCCCGAAAGAGCCGTGGTCAGGGCTTGGAAATGGTTGAGTGCGCCGGGGGTATCCGGTTCGTCATACTGGCCTAGAGTCACGCGGACCCCGTGGGTCAAGGCGCGATACTGAACAAATTTGCTCCAAATGGAGAAGCCGATTCCCAGCGTCAACATGGTGACGAAGGTGACGGTGCTCCACAGAATTGGCACGAGCCATTCCAAAACGGCGTCGTAGACGCTGAAGGCGGTGTCGAAGAAACCCGGAAGATGCATGGGGGTGAAGGACTCCGGCCGGCGGGTTGCCGGCGAGAATGAAATGGGGCGGAGGGACTGAACGGCCGCCTCGAGACGCGATTCAACTCATCGTGTCACATGGGGAGGGGAGGCGAGGGGACCGACGGCGGCTTGTCGTTAGGGGAGAGGAGGATGGATTTTACCTTAGCCCACCATTTTGGCGAGGGCAACCTTGCGGTGTGTTGGCAAGGCCACCGCGTTGCTTGGGGGGTCGGTCGGTCGTTGAAACCGCGTCCCGGTTGCCGTGAAAGGGAGGCTAGCGGCCGCCCTCAGTTGCGTTTATCGAGTCTTGGGTTACAATGAGGCGATTGATTCCTGTCCGGACTGGTTGGGTTTGGTCCTCGTATCCGCGTTGGCTGATGCTGCGGATGTGAAGAAGTGGCGGTTGGAGTTCGATCGCGGTTGGGTTTCCTTCGGCGGGGGTTGGAATTCCCGCCTTGGGGGGAGATGGCCGATCGGCCTTGAAGAATCGCTTGAGAAGTCAGATCAGACAGAACGGTCCGGAGTTTCGTCTTCCACCGTCGAGGAGTGTCGTTTGTCATGGCCAAGTCCGCCGCCAACGCCAAGGCTAAGTCGGCCACGGGCGGCTCCGCCAAAGTCAAGGGAGGCGCGGCGATTGCCAGCCCCCCTCGTCAACCGGGCGTCGAGCGCCGCCGCAACCACCCCATGCGGCCCAAAAACGGATATTATCAGGTGATCTTGACCCAAGCGGTGCCGCATGTGGGTCAGCCGGGCGATCTGGTCAAGGTCCGCGCTGGGTTTGCCCGCAACTACCTGCTGCCAATGGGGCTGGCGACCTTCGCCACTCCCCACAATGTGCGGATCGTCGAGCGTCACAAAATCCGTTTGCGTCAGCTTGAAGAGGCGCGGCGGGCCGAACTGCTCAACATCGCGGCTCAGATCAATCAGACCAAGCTTTACGTCACCGAGCTTTCCAACGCCGATGGGTACCTCTACGGCTCGGTCAACGCTGATCGGATCGCTTCGGAGTTGCAGGCCCTCAACTTCCCGGTCACGGCCGACCAGGTGCGGCTTGACGGAACGATCAAGCAGCTGGGTAATTACAAAGTGAATCTCCACCTCGGACAGGACGTGGACGCCATCGTTGAGCTTTGGGTCATGCCCGCCGACATTGACCAGCCCGCTTGAGGATGCATCTGCGGGGCCGGAATCGCGCCGCGTTGGGTTGACAAGCGGTTCGCCCTCCTCCGCGGCGGTTGCCAAGCGGTTGGTAACCGATAATCGATGCGGCGGGACGTTGTTCCATTCGAGTTCACCCTATGTCAAGCCGTCGGGGACTTCGGTTGCGAAGTCCCCGGCGGCTTTTTCCTTCGAAGCCGGTTGAACCACCTCACTGCGCTGCTTCACCAGGGTCCTCTTCTTTACAGCCCGCGGTTCGAACACCAAACTAAACCTGACTGAACCAATCCCACGCTGACAGAAAAGCACGCTTCCCCCTAGTGACTCCAGGAACAACATGGTAAGACTTTGTTCATGTCCGGGTGTGGGACCGAGGATCGCCCGTCGAACCCAAGTCTGGACGTGGTTGGCCCATGCGTTGGTTCGACGATGGGCTTTGAATACGACGTGATCCGACGCCCCAGCCGTTTTGAATGTCCAGCCACGAATCCACAAGGTGACGCGGGGTCAGGAACCCGCCTGGTGAACCCATCATCATCCGGCGAACGAGACGCCAAGGAGGAGCGGCTCGGTCGGGACTCGTCGCCGCAGAGCGACCTTTCTTCCTAGCTTGCAGAGGGAGCGGACGGACATATGGCCCCCTCCACCACGGGCAACGGGTCGGCCTTTGACGGTCACGGCAACGCGAACGGCTCAAGCGGCTCGGGTTGGACCAAGCGCAAGCGCCAGGAACGGCCCTTGAGCCTCAACCTCGACCTCCTCGACCCCACCCAGAGGGTGCCTCCCCAAAACCTCGCCGCCGAACGCGGCGTCCTCGCCGGCGTATTGCTCAACCATGAGATAGTCCATGAGATTATCCTGCTGATTAATGAGAATGACTTCTATCGAGATGCTCACCGAATTATCTTTCGATCGATTCGCCGGTTATACGATCAAGGCAAAGCAATCGACCTAATCACGCTCGGCGAAGACCTTCGCAAAGCCGACCTGATGGAGGCTGTTGGGGGCGACCAGGCGCTGGTGGAGATCGCCAACAGCGTGCCGCACGCGGCCAACACGCTATATTATGCTCAGATCGTCCGCGAGAAGTCGATCTTGAGGCGGTTGATCCACGCTGCGCATGAAATCATCGAAGACGGGTTCGCCAACCGCAAATCGGCCGAGGAGGTGGTGGACGACGCGGAACGACGGATCTTCGCCATCGCCGAGGAAACCGCCACCGGTGAGACGCACCGCATCGACTCCTTCCTTCAAGAAGCGATCGACCGCATCGAAGCCCGCCAGGAACGCAACCAGACCGTTTCGGGGTTGCCCACTGGATTCACCGATCTCGACGCCTTGACCTCCGGTTTCCATCCCGAGCAGCTGATCGTGATCGCCGCCCGCCCCTCGATGGGCAAAACGGCGTTCGCGCTAAACATCTGTCAGTACGCCGTCGCCGTAACGGGCACCCCGGTGCTGTTCGTCAGCCTGGAGATGGGCCGGTTGGAATTGGTCGAGCGGTTGCTTTGCGCGTGGACCCGGATCGACAGTCGCAAGTTTCGCGGGTTGGACCGCATCAGCACTCGTGAACACGCCGACCTCGTCAAAGCCGCCGGCGAACTCGAGTCGCTGCCCCTGTTCATTGACGAGACCGCGTCGCGCACTGTCTTGCAGATTCACGCTAACTGCCGGCGACTACGCCAGCGTGACCAGATCGGCCTGGTGGTCATCGACTACATCCAACTGCTGGATTCCGAACAGGAAGGCCGGGAAAGCCGTCAGGAGCAGATCGCCAAGATCAGCCGCAAGCTCAAGGCAATGGCCCGCGATTTGCGCATTCCGGTCATCGCCCTGTCCCAGCTGAACCGCGGCGTCGAACAACGTGAGGATCGCCGCCCCCGCATGTCCGACCTGCGCGAGTCGGGGGCCATTGAACAGGATGCCGACCTCGTTTTGCTGCTTCACCGGCCCGAATATTACGATCCCAACGACCAACCGGGCATCGCCGAAGTGATCGTCGCCAAAAACCGCAATGGCGCGACCGGCACCGTCCAGTTGACCTTCCTGAAAAACATCATGCGGTTCGAAAACTGCGCCGCCTCGATCGTCCCCGACGCCGGACCCGGCTCGCCGTTCTAAACCAGACGGCGTAGGGTAAGGCAGCGCGGCGCGTCTTGAAATCGCTCGGAAAAACGC
>Ga0209017_10001930_pt1 | contig 14528 bp, 3 predicted proteins | sample YNPBryunderm2012_FD_185812 | JGI IMG/M metagenome (GOLD analysis project Ga0209017, IMG submission 185812) | Anoxygenic and chlorotrophic microbial mat microbial communities from Yellowstone National Park, USA - YNP Bryant MS undermat 2012... ... | reverse complement strand
GAGCAGGACCAGCCAGGCGCCGTCGTTTTGCCGGGCGATGAGCACATCGGCCAGGCTTACACGGCGGTCGCGGTTGAAATCGTAAGGACTGGTAATGGCAACCGAGCGGAAGCCGGAGTCGGCCTCCCAGGCGGCATCCTCGTCTGCCGCTGTGACCATTGCCGGCGTGGGCGCCGCGCCGGTCTCGCCCACCAGGTTGCCGAAGTAGAACCTTTCGGCTTCGACCAGTCCGGTGTTGAGATTGGCCAGCACCGTGACTTCCAGCCATTGGTTGGCGATGGCGGCGTCGGGCCAGACGACGCTCACCCGCGTGACGTCCGGCTGGCCCGGCGCTTGCCGCACCGCCACCGCGCTGGGCGCCGGTGCAGCGATCCAAGTGGAAGTATCCGGCGTGTTGCCTACGCGGAACTGGAAGAACTCATGCACCGTGGAGAGCGTCGGCGTGGCCAGCAGTCCGCGGATGTCGATCATCAGCCCATTGATGCCCCGGCTGTAGCTGGTGTAATTGGCGAATGTTGCCTGTGGATCGCCGGGGCGCAAGGCGAACTTATCGGTGGCGATGGCTTGATCGTCGGCCGAGTCTGCCGCCGGATTGCGGCCATCGAAGGCCGAATTGTTATAGAACAGGTACTCGCCCACCACCACGGCAGCCGGCAGTTTGGTCCAGGTGGTCTCGGCGCCGTCTTCCAGAGCATACCCCAGCCGGTCGACGATGCCCGAGCCGGCGGCGGTGAGCGTCAGTTTATAGTTGCCAGCGGCGGCGGTCAGACTGCCCAGGTTGCCCAGCGTCCAGCGGATGTTGTCGGCAGTGGTGAGCGTCTGTGCGGCGGTCAGCAGGTTGGCGCCACCATCGCGCGTCAGCCGCAAATCGGCCAGGTCCAGCCCGGTGACCGGCTCGTTGAACACGATCTGCACCTGTTCGACGGGCGTGAGTCGCGGGCTGGGCGTGACCGGTTCGATGGCCACGGTTGGTGGCTGGGTGTCGATGCTAAAACCGATACTGGCATCGCCGGCCAGCCAGTTGCCCACCGCGTCGCGAATGCCTGAACCGTCGGCTTGAAGCACAAGCAGGTACTCGCCGGGCAGGGGCTGACTGCGGGAGATGGCCTCCAGCCGCACGGCGGTCAAGGCGTACCCTTTGCTGTCGTTGGCCACGCCGCCCGGATCGACCGAAACCGGAATGGCCCCCACGTACTGCTCGCTGCGGAGGGCGAAGATGCCGTCCGGCCCGGGATCGATGTTGGTCCAGCCGACCACGAATCCCTGCGTAGCTCCGCTATTGGCGCCCGACCAGAGGGCCACCTCGGTATCGCTGAGCACCACGATGCCGTTGCCGACGCTGTGGTCGGGCGTGGCCGAGGCGGCGCCGACCAGGGTGACTTTCGTCCAGCGGCGGGTGTAAGCCGAGTTGCCGCGGATGGAAGTCGCATGCACGTTGTATGTCACCGTGCCCGTAGTGTCCAATCCGCTGAACTGGTGCAAGTAGAAGTCGTTGCCGTCCAGCTCGATGCTCGCCCCTGGGCCGCTGGAGAAGTCCACAAAGCCGTTGAAGATTCTGTAGGCATCGGTGCCGGGAGAGGGCAGTCCTACGCCGGTCTGGAACACCACGCCGCTTTGCGAGATGGTGAGCGTCACGCCCGTATTACTGCCGGTCGAGATGTCCTTCAGCAGTCCCACGGCGGTGCCGTTGGCGGCATAAGTGGTAGCATTGGGATGCGTTGCCGCACCGGCCACGTGGTCGTTGAAGGCCACGAAGCTGCTTGCACCGCCTCCGGTAGCCGTATGTTTGGCCAGTCCGCTGAGCACCCAAGTGATATTGTCGTTGGTGGCAAGCGTTTCGGTGCCGGTCAGCAAATTGGCCCCGCCGTTGCGCGTCAGCCGCAGGTCGGCGATGTCGAAACCGGTAACCGGCTCGCTAAAGACGATGGTTATCTGATCCAGCAGGGTATTGCGCGGGTTGGGATCGACGGCGACGATCTGGGCCACCGGCGGGTCGGCGTCCACAGCCCATGTCTCGATAGCGTCGTTGGCCAACGGATTGTTGTCCAGGTCTTTGATGCCCGAGCCAGCGGCCGTCAGCCGCAGCGTGTAATTGCCCGAAACGCCCGTCAAACCAGCCAAATTGCCCAGGATGAACGTGGTGTTGTCGGTGGTGGTTAGCGTCTGGGCAGGCGTCAGCAGGTTCGGCCCGCCATCGCGGCTCAGATGCAGATCGCCCAGATCGAAACCGGTTACCGGTTCGCTGAAGACGATGGAGATGGTATTGACGGCCGTATTGCGCGGATCGGGTGCCACGGGCATGATCTGCACCACCGGCACGCCAGCGGTGACGGTCCAGGTCGTGGTGGCCGGGCCGGCCAGCGGGTTCCCCGCCAGGTCCGTAATACCCGAGCCCACCGAGCGCACCCGCAACGTGTAAACGCCCGGCACGCCGGTGATCCCCGTGAGGTTGCCCAGCGTGAAAGCGACGTTGTTGGTGGTCGTCAGCGTCTGGGCAGCGGTGATGAGGTTCGGCCCGCCGTCGCGGGTCAGCGTCACGTCGAGGATGTCGAAGCCCGTCACCTGCTCGCTGAAGACGATGATTACCGAATCGACTGGAATATCGCGCGGATCCGGGCTGACCGGAACGATTGTCACCGTGGGGGCCACGGTGTCGGGAACGTACGGCGAAAGGCGGATGCCGGGAATCGGCGCATTGGGATTTGCCGGGTTTTCCCACACACCACCGGGCAGTTGCCATCGCACGGCGATGTTGTCGCCGCCGCCGCCCTCCTTCTGCAACGCCTCGATGTAATACCTCTGACCGGCCTGCAAGACGATCGGCGCCGATTGCTGCTCGGGATACCTGTCCCACTGCCGCGAACTGGTCCAGCCAGGCACAGAGGCGATCTGCACCTTGTTGGCCGGATTGCTGTCGCTGGATAGATACAGCACGCTGTTGTCGTCGCTGGATATCCAGAATACATAACTGCCCGACACAGGCGGATGCACGTATCCGCGGAACCGGGTGCCATAGTTGTCCGCCCAGTCCACCGGGCCTTCGAAAGAGGTGGGAAAATCGAAGCCCGACGGGTTGTTCGGATAGTTGGGGTTGTTCGTCAAATCGGCGATGGTGCTACCGCCGATGCCGGTCCAGTACTCGCGCAGAATCGAACCAGAACCCTGCGGTTCGTAAAACACGTTGACCAGCAGGGGATTGGGCATCTGATTGCCCGAAAGCGTGGTCACTCCGCTGATGGTCACCAGATAACTGCTGCCCATCTGAAGCGGTTCGGCGATCGTAAGCGTAACCTTGCGGTTCCCCTGCGAAAGGGCCGCGCTCACCACCGTGCGATTGCTGACGGTATAGTTTTCCTTTACGCTGGCCGTCGCTGCATTGAGCGCCTCGGTGAAGATCAAGTCGATGTGGTTGGCATCGGGAACGCCGTACGAGCTTACCCCAGGCACCGCAGCCTCCAGCACAGCCGACGGCGCACTGGAAAAGCCATCGCGATTGACCGCCGCCACCGTGTACCGATAGACCCGCGCCGGTACTACCGCCGTGTCGTTGTACGACGGAGAAGTAGTGGTGGCCAACAGCTCGCCATCGCGGAAAACCGTGTAGTAGGCCACATGGCTCTGCGGGTCTTGCGAGGGACTCCAACTCAGCGCGAAGACGTTCGGGTTCAGCGTGATCTGCACCGCGAGATTCTGCGGCACCGTAGGAGGCGTACGGTCGATCTCCAGGTTCGCCGTTCCCGGGGTCCCGTATAGATTGCTTACCGCCCAGCTCTGCGGATCGTTGCCGTAAGTCACATTGCCGCCGATACGACGGCGCACCAGCGCGAACCCGCCGCCATCAGGCTCGGTGGGCCAGGGGTTCGAATCGCCGTAGGTTACGTGGTCGATGCGGTAGTAGGGGATGTACCCACCCGGCTCGGCATCGCCCCTGCGCAACAACTCGACCTTCTCGCCGGCGTTGGAGAGCGAACCGGTGTAAGTTCCTACCACCGGGATGTTGTTGGCGGCTACGTTGTAGCGGAAATCGAAGGCCGCGTAGTTCCGCACGATGACCGCATACTGGTTCGGCCCCAGTAGCGGCTGGGCGTTGGAAGCAGACCAGGAGCTGAGCACCGGATTGTCCACCACGGTGGTGGCATTGTCCGACAGACGAACGAACTTCACTTTGTCGGCGATCGTCCAGTTGTCGGCATTGTCGCTGCCGCGCGTCAGCACCACCTGCGCCGAACCGCTGAAAGTATAGGTACCCAGCGACACCCAGCCCTCGGGGTCCATGTAACCGGGGAGCTGGCTGTCGGGCGGCCTCTGATCGCGGACGACCTCGGTGCTGCCGAAGGCGTGGGTAATGGTGTAGCGTGCCTGACCGTCCAAGTTCCGCCGCACACCCAGCGGATCGGTCAAACTCCAGCGGGCGAAGACCTCGTAAACCGCCTGGCCGGCCGGCAGCGTGGCCGTCCAGGTGGCGGTTGCGCCGGGCTGTAGCGTCCACTGTTCCTGGCCGGCTGCATCGGCGTCGTACCAGCCGAAGCTGAAGCCAACGCCCGCCCCCAGCCAGAAGTCTCGTAAATCATACGTAACCGTGCTGGAGCGGTTATAAAGTTCGATGAAGTCGAACAATTCCGCGTCGGCGAAACCGGCGGCTATTTCGGCGGCCGTGGGCGGGCCGGCGTGGTACATCAGCTCGTTGATTATCACATCCTCCAGGTAAGGCGCGGCGTTGGCAGCTCCCAGCGTCAGCCCGCTGAGCAGCGTGAAATCGGTCTGGCCAGTGCTGGTGGTGTGCAGTCCGAAGGGAATGTTCCGCGGCGACGGCCCGAAATCCACATCCTGCCGGTAACCGCCCGGCGCTCCGCCGGCGTTTGACGACAAATACACCGCCTCGCCCAGTTCGCTCAGTGCGAAATTGCCGCCGAAGTGGGTGGATTGATACAGCACGAGGTACCCACCGGGCTGGATTGGCGGCGTAGCGGGTATCTGGTACAGGGCCAGATTGCTCTTGGTATCGCTGAGGAACCAGCCGCTGACGTTCACCGGCGTGGTGCCAGTGTTGTACAGCTCGATGGCGTCGCCGAAGGGCATGTCGCTGTGGGCCAGCACTTCGCTGATGACCACTGTGCCGGGCAAGACCACCTGGAGGCCCAGCGCCGTTTCGTCCGTACCCGGCGTACCTCCCCGTGGCTCGCTGGCCCGCCAGCCCTCTTTGACGTTCCACAGGACTTTTGCGGCCGCCGGATCGCGCACCGTCAGCGAAAAGCCCTCGCCGTCGGTGTGCCGGTACCAGCGGTCTTTGTACTCGAAGTCGTGGATCACGCCGCCGACGGGCATTTCCAGGGTCAGCCGCTCGCCGGCGTTATCCAGCCGGCCATCGAACTGGCCGGCGATGGTGCCGGTGAATGTCGGGTACCGCAGGCGGAAGGCAGCCTCGTTCTTGACCACCACCACATATTGCCCGGGTGCCAGCGACATGGCCGGAAAAGTGAAGTCGATGCCGCGGGTGAACCGCACGCCTTCCAGCGGCAAGGTCTGCGTTGTGGAGATGTTCTTCAGCTCGATGAACTCGAAATCGTTGTTGTCGGTAAAGCCTGCGGCGATCTCCGCTGCCGACGGCGCAGCGGGATTGTACATGATCTCGGTGATCCGCAGATGCGGCGACAGGTCGATGTAATAAGTCGCTTCGTTCAGTGCGCTCCACTGACCGTTGACATACGCCCGCGATTTGACGTGCACCGGCTGGCTGAGGGCGATCGGGCCGGTATAGACCAGCGCCCCGGGAGCTATACCGCCGCCGGTCAGCCGCGGATCGGTCCCGTTAAGCGTGTAGTAAATCGTGCCCGACGGGGCAGTCATGCTCAGCGATGCCCCTTGGACGATCGGCCCGCCGTGCTGATAAACGCCGTTGATGCGGAACGTGGGCGCAGTGACGCTGGGGTACAATCCCGCGTTGCGAAGCTGCGTAATTACGTTGTTGGTTCGCTGCGGCAGATAGGTGTTCAGAATCCAGTTGCGCTGGTCGCGCCAGTTCTCGTAAGTGAAGGGAGTGGCGGTGCGCACATCGCCCCAGCGGGCCGACTCGGCATAGACAGCCAGTTCTATCTGGTTGGCAAGCTGCTGATACAGGGCGATGGTCTTGCTGGGCGTCAACACGCCGTCGTTGAACAGGAAGCGGTGAGCGATATCGGCGAAGCGCATCCGGAACTCGGGATTGTAGCGAACCTCGGCGTACAACTCGGCCGGGCCGATGTTTACGCCCGTGCGATTGTTGTTGACGTCCGAGTTCATCCCCACGATCCACTCGGCATCCCAGGAGTAGAACTTCCAGCCGGTGCTGTCCGGCCCGCGCAGTCTGCCGGCGTAGTAGTTGTGCGAGGGCCAATCCTGATTGCCCACGTAGAAGTTCATCAGCATGTACTTGATGTAGTTGTCTACATCGAGCAGGCACTCATAATTGGGATTGTTGGTGCCATCGGGATTGTTGCCTTGCAAGCGCTGATAATCGGCCTGGGTGGTCAGGTCGTACTGGTCGTCGAAGCTCATGAAGGCGTTCCAGGCGGCGGTGCTGCTGCCGCTGACCGGCGCGCCGGCGTTGATGCCATCCCAATCATCCTTGTTGCCGCCGAAATAGTTGGCCGAGAAAGTCTGGTCGGGCCGCTCCACTGGGTTGTAAAGCCCCCAATACACGCCGTTGATGTACAAGTGCACAAAAGTGCCGTGGCGCGACGGATCGCCCATGGCCAGTTGCAGCCGGGCGGCGAACTCGTCGCGAATGAACTGCACGTTGGTGCCGCCCCATACCCAAGCGTCGTTGAAATTGGAACGCAGGATGATCGAGTCGAACTGTTGCGCAGCATCCTTGCCAAACAGCGGGAAGCGCAGTTTCGTCGAGCCGTACTGTTGCTTGAACAGCAGGCGGAACGAGTGCTTCTTGAACTGCGGTTGCCTTCCCACGCCGCCGTACATGCGGATGCCCGCATCGATCTGGAACCGCTGCGAACTGTTGGGATCGAAATACTCGATCGAAGCCGGCCGTTCCCAGGTCACGCCTTCCATGGTCGGGTTGGAGTAGATGCCGGTGTTGGGATCGAACAGATGCTGCATGTCGGTGACGATGGACATCGTCGGCAGCGACAGCAGCGCCGCGCGCAGTGTGGCGTCCCCTACCGCGGCGCGTATTCGCGGGTCCATTTCGTAGTCGGCCGCCGTGCCTTTCCAATCAGATGGAAACCCCGGCGGCAAGGCCGGCTGCGACAGCACGTCATCCAGGAAAATGTAGGTGTGGGTATCCACATTGCTCGGTTCGTACAGCGGCTTGAAGGCCGCCGCCCGGACTATCGTGGTTTTGTTTATGGGAATCGGGCCGGTGTAAACCGTGCCGTATGTGGCCGTGGGCGTGCTGCCGTCGAGCGTGTAGCGGATCGTAGCCCCGGGGGTAGCGGTGGTGATCTGCAACCAGTAGCTTTGGCCGCCGGGCAGTTTCTCGTAGAAGCCCCGATCCATTGAGAACTTGGTGTCCTCTACGTGCAGCCAGAACTCGGAGGTGTTGGCCGCCCCGGGCGTCGGCGTGGCGAAATAGTGCTCCCCCATGCCCAGCACGATGATCTGCGACAGCTCTGGAAGCACCAGAAAATCTGTATCGTTGGCCGAATAGTTCAGCGCCTGGATGGCCAGCATGTTGGCCCCCGGCAGCAGTTTGTCGCGGTGCGCCGTCAGGTCGATGGTTTCCCATAGCAGTACTTCGGCGTCTGGACGTTGAGCCGTGGCCGCTGCGTTCCAAGCCAGCGGCTGACCCGGCGTGCCTGGGGCGTTGCGTCGCGCCACTTCGTAACCGTTCAGATAGGCCACGAAACCGTCGTCGTATTTCATCCGCAAAGTGAGCGACTGATATTGGCCTGGATCGACCAACTCGAACGGCATCCGCACCAGCAGCGTGCTGTTGACGCCTTTCATGCGCGATTCGACATTGGTTTGCGTCAGCGCAAGGATGCCGCCTGCGCCACTCTGGCCGATGGGAGTACTGCGAACCTGCGGTCTGCCGGCGCCGCTTTCGCCCACCAGATAGAAAGTCGAGTCCCAGGCAGTGGCATATCCTTGTTTGGCGAACAGTTCGACGCCCGAACCCCCGCCGCGCTCGTAGAACACCAGCCGCATCTCGTATGTGCCGGCCGTGGGGAAGTTGAACACGCCGAGCGTATCGGCCGGGCCGCGGGGGTTGAAATACGAAATCGCGTTGCCGCCCACAGGCGTGTCCGAGCTGACCACTGCAACCGTCGTCGCCCCGGTGATGGTCAGCAGGAAACCGTCGTCGCTATTGACCCCGAAGGTCCATTGGCCTGCGGTGGGTATTTGCAGATAGGCCTTCGCCTCCAGGACGAAGTCGTCCACATCGGCCGTAGTGAAGCCGGGAAAGTTCGATTGGTTGGTGGTGTACCGCCCCTGCCCGCCGGTGTTGAAGTAATTGATCACCGCCGGATTGGCAGTGTACGTGGCCGAGCGCAGGCTGGGATTGGCAGCCACCTGCAAAGCCACGTCCAAATTGCTCACGGTAGTGGTGGCCTTGTAGTTCCACACCGCAAATCCTGGCACAAGCGACACATAGCCCAGCCCCGTCGCCCCGCTCTGCCATGCGCTGTCGTTGAATGTCACGGCCGTCCAGTTGCTTACCGGCGCCGTGGGGACGAAGTAGCGCGCGGTTGCCCCAGGGGCGACGAACATCGTCTGCTGGATATCTTGGGCGATGCCGTAGGAGATGTCGGCGAACTGGCCAGGAAACTCGTTGTACTCGTGGACGACCCTATTGCTCGGATCGAGCAGGCCGAGATACTCGCCGCTTCCCCTGAGGCTGAAATTGGTATGCAAGAATCCGGCCGTATCCAAATAGTAGCCGTTGGCATTGACGTATCGCGGATCGCCCCCTTTGCCGGAGGCCATCACCACCAGATACTCGCCCGGGTCCAGCCGCAACAATTCGGCGTACTGATTGGGGTTTCCTGGCGGGCTGATCTGCGATGATTGCGGGAAGGTCCAGGTGTTGTTGCCGTCGCGCAGTTTCCAGCCGCTGAGCACAACTGGCTCGTCGCCGGCGTTGAACAGCTCGATCCAGTCGTTGAGCTGGCCGTCGCCATCCTTCAAACCCCTGGGAGAATTGTTGATCGCCAGCAGCTCGCTGATCAGCGGCATGGCGCCCAGCAGGGTGCGTGGCTCCAGAGGCTCCAGCGCCAGCCGCATGCCTTTAAGCAACTTGTTCTTGTGCCGGAAACGCTTGCACGCTGAAGTACCTGCCTGAAGCATGAGCTTGTGTCCTCGAGAGTCTCAAGCCGCTGCGACCAGAGGGGCGATACCACGACCGCACCCGCGCACGCAGTTCGCCGGTGCGGAATATGACGCCTGTTCCGCTAAAGTCGATTCTCTGTAAAAAATCTGTTAGCGTCAACGATTTTTGCTTGCCGGTTGCAGTTTTTCCGCCTGCGGCAGAGCTGGGCGGCTTTGATTCGGGCGGCAGCCCCAGAACCGACTTCGCATCTGACTGGGCCGATCGATGCCCCGTGCCGCCTTGGCGCCGTCTGGCAGGCACAGGCCCCACGCCGTGGTTGGCGACATCATAACCGATGCACAAACGGGTTCCCTCGTTGCCACTTGAGGCCTGATTGCTGCCATTCTCATGGCCTACCGGTTCATGGCCTATCGCGTCATCGCCCACCGCCCCTTACCTTGCGGCGTCGCCCGATCCACCGAAAGGTCGGGACAAAAACTACGCCCCGCGCAAGGTGTCCAAAGACCGGCGCGAGCTTCGCAACGTGCCCGGGGAGCAGTCTGGCCGGAGCCACGGAGTCCATGCACCTCCAAGACCGGCCGCAGCACCGCCCACTGGACAGGGTTTTCCTTCAGCGGCTGCGGTGGCATCGATGGTTGTCGGTTCGGGCGGTGAGCTGTCGCGGCGGGTGCTGGATTTCAACCGGCCGCGCGGATATGATTTTCGTGTCGTGTTGCAGTTTCCCAGCCAGAGTTGGAAGGAGCATCCCATGCCAGACATTACCCGTCGCGATTTCCTTGCCGGCGCCTCGGCTTTGGCCGGTGCAGCGCTATTGGGCCGCCAGGTATTTGCCGCCGAAGCTCAGCCGGCCGTCAAGCCCGTGAGGGTCAAAAGTGGTACCGACGTCGTCACCCTCGGCAAGACCGGGATAAAGACTTCAGTACTAGGGATAGGTACTGGTTCTTTCGGCGGCCGCGAGCAGCGCGATTTGGGGCAGCAAGGTTTCGTGCGTTTGGCCCGCGAGGCTTTCGACCGCGGCATCCGCTACATCGACACTGCCGACTCGTACAAGATGCACGCCTTTGTGGGGGCGGCGCTGAAAGAGCTGAAACGCGACCAGCTATTCATCCAGACCAAGACTTTCAGCCGCACTGCGGATCGCGTGAAAGAGGATATCGAGCGCTACCGCCGCGAACTGGGCATCGAGACGCTTGACACGCTGCTGATCCACTGCATGACCAAAAGCGGCTGGCCCAAAGACATGCGCCCGGTAATCGACGTCATGCTGGACGCCAAGCGGAAGGGGCATGTACGCGCTATCGGCGTTTCGTGCCACGACTTCGGTGCGCTGGTGGATTCGGTCGGCTGCGAAGAAATGGAGGTCCATCTGGTGCGGATCAATCCCTTCCGCAGCCACATGGAAGGCAGCCCGGAGGACGTCTCGGCCCAGATCAAACGCATGTTCGACAAAGGCCGCGGCGTAATCGGCATGAAGATCTATGGCGAAGGGGCCTTCAAGACTCGGGAGCAACGCTACGAATCGCTGAAGTACGTGCTGGGACTGGGCACGGTGCATTGCTTTACGATCGGCTTCTCGTCGGCGGCGCAAATCGACGAGACGCTGGAGCTGATTCGTGAAGCGGTGGCTGCCTGAGCCAGCAATCCAGCACAGTAGCGCACGCTGCCTGAGGGAAGCTGCGCCCGCAACCAAATTGCGGCGACGCGCTGCGGTCGCGTCCGTTGTCTGTTCGGCAGTGGTCTAGTGACCGAGGCAACCACGGCCACGACGGAGCGTGGCCCTCCAGTTGAGATACAACACAGTCGCTCCATGTTTGGAGCGTGGCCCTGCATGTTTGGAGCGTGGCGTCCAAAACAGTCGCTCCAGATCGCTTGAAAAGATGCGCGCAAGCCGCGCAAAAGTTACGCCGTAACAGGCGAAGCGTCGCAGTCAGCTCTCTGGCCTTCCCAGTGCGACAGCGTATGCTGTGGCATAGTTGCGGCAGTGGGCCAGGCTAACCAATACACGCACTACGCCCAGCCGCTGGGCCAGTTCCAGCACCCCGCCGGACAGCACGACCAGCGGGCGGCCCTGGGAGTCGGTGCGAATTTCCATGTCGCGCCAGGCGATTCCTGCCCGCCAACTGCCGCCCAGCGCCTTCAGTATGGCCTCTTTGGCGGCCCACCGGGCAGTGAAGTGCTGCGTGGCCTGGTTGCGGCTCTGGCAATAGCGGATTTCTTCCGGCGAGTAAACTCGATGCAAGAACAGCTCGCCGTGCCGCTCGATCAACCGAGCGATCCGCAGGCACTCGGTAATATCGGTTCCAATGCCGATGATCTGCTGCATGGGGATGTGCATAGCTTTTCATTGATCTTCGCGAAAGCTAGTGACCGTCTGATATAACGTTTATTGTAGTGGTCGTTGTCGCCGCGTGTTGCGAAGATCAATAAAGCCTATCACATCTGTGGACTGGGCGCGCGTTGTCAGGCGATCCGGATGGCCACGAACTGCGCGCTGTTGTGCCAGATCGGATCGCCAGCTTCGACAGCCCAGCTTTCGGCCGACAGGGCACGGTATTGCGATGTTGGTCGCGTCTATTTGCCGACGGCGATCATGTCCACCGTCATCGTGCGTCCGGCTTGACCCACGCCGTGCACCATCACCTTGGAAGCCGCCGGCGGGCAGTCGGGATCATAGAAGCGGGGGCGTGTGCGGTCGACCCAACGGGCGGCGTCGTCGTCGCTGACGTAATAGGTTCCCTTGACCAACCGCCCCATGTCGCTGCCGGCCTGCTGGAGCACCTCTTTCAGTTGTTCGAAGACCATCAGGCCTTGCGGCTCACCCCGGCTCGGCTGCCGCGCATACAGGCCGCTGGTGTAGATGATCCGGCGTTCGGTTTGCAACAGGGCGACTTTGCTGAAGATGGGCGAAGGGCGGACGCCGGGCGGCGTAACATACTCCACCTCCCTGCTGGCTTTGCTCGGCCGGGGATACTGCGCTATCATTTCGATTTCCACCGGCATCGACGCCAGCCACTCCACGAAGACTATCGGCGGAGTGATTTGATCGGGAAAGAACTTCTGCACCTCGTGCAGCACCTCCTCGGCCGAACTGATCGGCCGCAGGAACACCTTCACTTGCACCACATCCTTCGCCGAGAGCTTCAGGTGCCCCAGCGTGCCCATCAAAGTCGACATCGCCCGGCTGACGGCCGAGGCGGTCAAGCCGCCTTCGTCGGGCTGGCCGGACAGGTACGCCACCGGGCCGGCCGGCAGGACCGCCGCGTCGGCACAGCGAGGATCGCCGGCCACCGACGCACAGCGCTTCAACAGCAAGGTTTTGCCGCGATGATCCGCGCCGGCCACCGCATCCACGGCCACCAGCGCTTTGCGGTGCGGCAGCGGCGTGAGCACGGCGGTCATTGCCGGACGCACCTTCGGACCGAGTCGCCTGGCCAACTGCTCGCGGAAGCCATCGACGATCGCCGTCGACAGCGCATACACATGAACCCGCACCAGTCGGTCCATCCCCGAGCCGGAGTCCTTCAACACCGTCTCCAAATTGTCCAGCACCTGCTGGATCTGCCGCTCGGCAGAGCCTTCGCCCACCAGGTTTCCATCCCGGTCCAGCGGCAGCAGTTGCCGGGTATGGACCAGCGGCATCTGATCGACGATTACCGCCTGGGAAATGCCGTCCGGGGCGTCCAGCGGAAGGTAGCGGATCGAGGGCTGCGACACATTCTGCGCATTTGCACAACACGCCACCACAAAGCCCCAGCACGCCAGCACGGCCAACAGCACTACTTGCCGCTTCATCGGTGCTTCCCTCGTTGAATGTTGAGCAATGGATACCGACGATTCTTCTGCAATGGATGATGATTCTTGTGCAATGGATGCCGATCGCGCTTCTGCAATAGATGCCGACAGCAGCGGCTCACTCTGCCCAGCACGCCGCGCGTCCTGTACGCCGCCGTCAGTTCTGCCGGCTTCAAACCGTTTCAGGCAGTTCGTAACCTTTGCGTCTGGGGATATCCAGATAGGCGTTAGCCTCGTCGTCGCCGGGGAACAGTTCCTTCAGCGGGTCCCAGCGCAGGCGACGGCCCACCCAGCGGGCGATGTTCCCCAAATGACACAAGGTGGCCACGCTGTGTCCGGCCTCGACGGTCATAATGGGGTCCTTCCGCGAAACCACACAGTCGAAGAAGTTCTTCATGTGGTCGTCGCTGTGATAGACGCGCGTGGCGCCGGGTGGCAACGGGTCTTCGTCCAAGCCTGGCGGATCGCACTCGTAGCCGTCGCGGAAGATGGTAATCCGGCCCCGCTCGCCGATGAAAGTGGCCCCGCCGCCGAGCTTGGGATCGATCGAACTCAGCCGGAGCACCACGCCGTTGGCATAGCGGTAGTTGATGATAGTCCGCGAGCAGGCGGCATCGCCGCGATCGCGTTTTTCGGGCAGATGGTAAACCACCGGTTCCAGCTTCTCGGCCGGCTCTACCCAAATTTCCACTGGTCCGCTGTGGTCCATATCCAGCGCCCAATGAACCATGCTCAGTCCGTGGCAGCCCCAGTTGACTAGTTCCCCGCCCGAGTAGGGACGGAAAGACATCCATCCCGGCCCGATGGCATATTTCTCCGCCGGATACGTGTAAAAAGGAGGCTCGCGATCGTAGGGAACCCGCGACAGATACAAGTCGGTGTGATAGGGCACCACCTCGTTCGGTCCGCACCAGCGGTCCCAATCGAGCCATTCCGGCAGCGGCTGGGCAGGGAAGTTGCACTCGAACGGACTGGGGTAGTTGTAGCCGATGACCGTGTGCACCTTGCCGATGCGCCCGTTGCGGATCAGTTCCACTGCCTTTCGGGTGGCGGGATGGGAGCGCTGCTGCTCGCCGGTCTGGAACACGCGCTTGTACTTGCGGACGGCCTCGACCATCTTCCGCCCTTCGCGGATGGTGTGGCCCAACGGCTGCTCGCCATAAATGTCCTTTCCTGCCTGGCAAGCATGGATGCAGGGCAAATAGTGCCAATGCTCGGGAGTGGCATAGATCACCACATCCACTTCCTTGCGCTCCAGCAAGGCGCGGTAATCCTGATACGCCGCGCAGCGATAGTGCTTCGCCCACTCGGCGGCGCGCTTCAGGTTCACATCGGCAGCAGCGACGATTCGCGCATGGGCTGGCGGCGCACCCTGGCCACCTTTGCCGATCACCAGTTGTGCGTTGCGCCGCCCGCAGCCAATGATGCCCACGCCAATCTGATCGTTGGCGCCCCAGACTGAACGCGG
>Ga0209017_10001928_pt1 | contig 14547 bp, 15 predicted proteins | sample YNPBryunderm2012_FD_185812 | JGI IMG/M metagenome (GOLD analysis project Ga0209017, IMG submission 185812) | Anoxygenic and chlorotrophic microbial mat microbial communities from Yellowstone National Park, USA - YNP Bryant MS undermat 2012... ... | reverse complement strand
TTACATAAAATAAAGGTGTCAAGATTAGATTAGGAACAGCTGCAAGAATAAACGGTAATCGCCAATCTTTAATCAATCCAGCCATAATCATTCCAATTAGAGTACCAAAACCAAAAGCAGTTTCTATGTAAGAATAACCTTTACCACGCTCTTCGCCATAAAAAAAATCAGCAATTAAGGAATAACCAATAGGTATAATAGAACCAATACCAATTCCCGTTAACATTCTTAAAAAAAATAACTCCCAAAAATTCGAAACAAAAGCAGTTAGTAAACAAGGAATTTCTCCCACTAATACGCCAACTAATAGCAATAATTTTCTAGTCTTAAAATCCGAAAGCATTCCCCATACAACTGTCATAAATGCACTAATAAAAACAAAAGCAGAAGTAACATAACCTAGTTCTTTTTCTGTGATGTTGAATTCTTGCATGATGATGGGAAAGTTTGGTGCTAGTAGATTTTGATCTGCTTGCAAAAATCCCGCAATCAAAACTAATAAAAAGATAGAAAAAGAATTTCTTATAGTAGTCATAATTCCTCCTTTTTTATTGATATTTTTATAAATTTATAATGAATGTAAAGATTTTTTTTGAATTTATCGAATCTATTGCCAAAATTGATGTTTTAAGATGGATTTTGAACTTATCCAAAAATTTCTTTTTATTGTGGGATAAAAATTTGATTTTTTTTGTATAATATTCGCTAAAAACATTTTTAAATTGTTTCTTGACTAAAAGAATTGATGTAATTTATTATTCTTATGGCAGGTGTCATTAAAGTAGAAACTCTACAATTCTTCGAAGATCGTTTAGGGAAAGAAGAAGGCCGTAAAGTAGCAGAAGTATTAGAAAGAGCCTTCGAAGAAATGGAAAAAAAGGCAGAATCTCTTGCCCTACAAAAAAAACTCGAATTAAAAGACGAATTAACCAAAGAATTAGCAACAAAAGAAGATATTGCGCGATTAGAAGGAATGATTCAATCCGAAGTTGCACGAATAGAAGGAATGATCAAATCTGAATCTATCAAACTCGAAAGTATGATCAAATCCGAAGTTGCGCGAATTGAAACAAAAATGGAATCCGAAGTTGCACGACTTGAAGCAAAAATGGAATCCAAAGTTGCACAACTTGAAGCAAAAATGGAATCCGAAATTAAAAGATTAGAAGGAATGATTCAATCCGAAGTGGCGCGATTAGAAGGAATGATCAAAACCGAAATTGTACGTCTTGAAGGAAAAATGGAAGCGGAGTTGCTAAAAATTAGTAAAGAAATTTTACGTATAGATAAAAAATTTACAATTCTGTTTATTCTAATATTTTTTGCAGTGATATTCATCAACCAAAATGCGATTGAATTTCTTCTAAAAGTTTTTAATGTGATAAAATAAGCGATAGTTTTAATACTACAAAACAAATCACATCCTAAAAAAACATTTGAAAATTTATAAAAAAAAATAAAATTGTTTAAGTTGTTATGGAAGATAAAAACGATAAAGTTGTTCGATTTAGTATTTCTCTACCGGATGAACTACTAAAAATCATGGATAATAATTTTATTCATAGAGGATATGCTTCGCGTTCTGAATTTATACGTGATCTGATCCGAGAAAAGATTGTCTCCGAAAAATGGGCGGATTCGAACGAGCAAGTATTTGGTGTAATTTCAATCATTTATAATCATCACCGATCCGATTTATCCGAAAAGATGATCCATATCCAGCATAACAATCTTGTCAATGTTTTATGCAACCTTCACATGCATGTAAACCAAGAAGATTGTTTAGAAGTGATTGTGCTAAAAGGATCTGCAAAAGAAATTCAAAAAATCAATTTGGAAATATCAGGAATTAAAGGCATAAAGTTTTCCGAATTGACAAAGATTGCTCTACCAGAAAAATAAAAGTATTCTATGATAAGCTGGACAACCATTTTTCTATTGTTGGGTATTTTTCTCTTTGTAGGGTTGATCATTCTTTATTTTTCCGTAGATACTTCCTCCCCTCAACAGAAAAACAAAAACCCAATAAAAAATCCACAACCACAAAAACTAACCAAGCAAGAAACCAAAGAAATCTTGGAAAATACTAAAGAAATCGTAAAAGAAAATCCACAATTATCCGCAGAAGCCATCAGAAAATGGCTAAACCAAGACAAAAATTAATTCTTGTATTTTTCTTGCTGGATGTATTCTTCGAGTATGGCTATATCTTCGATAACCACAAAGCATTCTTGAACCGATGAGCCTTTTTTTAACAAGATTTTTGCACCTGTCTGTGTAGGATATTGAAACGTAATACGTAAATCCCCTTTGTTTGCTCTGTTGACTTTTCGGATTACACCAGGAATAATTGCTTTGACAGGAAGCTCTTGTGACATTTTATTCAAAAACTTATCGAATCCTTCTAAAATGTGATGTTCTTTTTTGATTTTATTATTTCTATATTTCATAGAACAAATTCTTTTACTAAAATAAAATCGACAAATCCAATTTTATAAAATAGGAGTATGAAATGGAATTAGTCACATCAATACAAAAATATTATGGATCAATACAAAAATACTATGGAGAAGAAATTCAAAACATATCGGATCTAAAAACATTAGCATGCTGTACCGTAGATAGTTATCCCAAGCACGTAAAAGATGTATTGCCCCTTATAGAAGAAGAAATAAAAAACAAATATTATGGTTGTGGTTCTCCTATTCCCGATGCATTAGATGGTTTAAAAGTATTGGATATTGGTTGTGGTACTGGTAGAGATGTTTACATACTTTCTAAATTAGTGGGCGAAAATGGTTTCGTTTACGGCATCGATATGACAAAACAACAAATCGAGATTGCAGAAAGATATGTTGATGTTCAAACCAAGCGATTTGGATACAAAAAACCTAATGTAATGTTTATCCACGATTTAATCGAAAATATCGACGAATACTTCGAAGAAAATTCGTTAGATCTAATTATCTCGAATTGTGTGTTTAACCTGATTTTCGACAAAGAAATGGTATTAAGTAAAATTTATAAAATTCTTAAAAATGGTGGTGAGTTTTATTTTTCTGATAATTATGCTGATCGTCGAATACCAGAACATTTAAAAGATCATCCCATTTTATACAATGAATGCATGAGTGGTGCACTCTACAAAAAAGATTTTATTCGCTTAGCAAGAAAGGTTGGCTTTATGGAACCAAGAGTGATGTCCGAAAATAAAATCAACATCAACAACCCAGAACTAGAAGCTCTTTTAGAAAACATTCAGTTTTATTCTATTACTTACCGATTGTGGAAAATCGAAGGATTAGAAGATGCTTGCGAAGACTATGGACATGTTGCCATCTACAAAGGTGGAATTAAAGAATCCCCTTATAAGTTTATTTTGGATCAAACCCATGTTTTCGAAAAAGGAAAACCAGAACGTGTATGCGGAAATACTGCACTGATGCTTTCTAAAACGCGATTCAAAGATTATTTCGAAATCATCGGAGATTTTTCCACCCACTATGGTGAATTTAATAGCTGTGGAACAACTGTTTCTAATAATGCAAGTACAACAAGTTCAAACTCTTATGGATGTTCGGTTTAAAAAAGAGTTGAAAAATAATTTCGATAAGTTTTAATTCATTATGATGCTATCGACAAAAAATAAAAAAGAAATCGAAACCCTCTATGACAAAGATTTTTTTTTGTGGATTACGACCCACATTGATTTACTCAAACAAAAAAAGTGGGACTTAATCGATATAGAACACCTTATTGAGGAATTAGACAGCATGGGAAAATCCGAAATCCGTTCCCTTGCAAGCTTATTCGGAATTCTTTTTGCTCATCTTTATAAATGGGATCATTTCCCCAAAAGTCGCTCTAAAAGCTGGATCAACTCCATCGAATATTCCCAAGAAGAAATAAATCGTCTGTTAAACAAACAACCAAGCCTTAAATCAAAGCTAAACGAAGCAATTGAAGATGGTTGGAGTTATGCAAAAAAAATCCTCATCGACGACACAAACATCGATTATCGACTTCTGCCCAAAGAATGTCCTTACAGCTTCGAAGAAGCAATCAATAGAAAAATAGAGTAAACACTACATTTGGTACTTCGATTTTTGAGTAATAAAAAACTTGTAGAAAAGACGATAAATAAAATATATTGCTTTATTTTTTGAGGATAAAACTTATATAAAAGTATTAATTTATAATAGCTATTTTAAAGTTTATATTTTTACTTCTTTTTGTGTTTAATAATAATAAAATATATTTCTTAGGTAGGTTTTAATCTTATGGAACAGAAAACCTTATTCGAAGAAACAGAAAAAAAACTTCTTACAATCAAAGAAGCAAGTATCTGGGCATCTAATTATTTAAACAGTAAAATTACTGTTTCTAATATATCTTATTTAATTCAGTATGGAAAAATAAAAAAATATGGAAGTGGTAGAGAAGTACTAGTCGATATAGATGAATTGAAACATTATTATGATTCTTTTTCTAAAGAGAAAAAATGGCAAAGTAAATTAGGAAAAGATATTAATTGGCATCTTTCTTTTTCTGAATACAAAGAAGCAGAAAGAACAAAACATGTTCACAGATTGCATCCTTATAAAGGTAAATTTATTCCCCAATTAGTAGAATATTTCCTTGATTCCCATACAGATGAATTTAAAAAAGAAGTTTATTTTCGTAAAGGTGATATAATATTAGATCCTTTTTGTGGAAGTGGAACAACATTAGTTCAAGCAAACGAACTTGGAATTCATGCCATCGGAATCGATATTTCTTTTTTTAATACATTAATTTCTAATGTAAAAGTGGAAAAGCATAATATAACTTTAATAGAAGATACAATTCGCAAATTGAACCAGAAATTAAAAGAATTTCAAAATAATAAGAATAACATTCCTTTTGAAGAACATTTGTTAATAGAACTAACAAAATTTAATAATAGATATTTCCCCACACCTGAATACAAAAAAAAAGTTTCAGATGGATTAATTAACGAAAAAGTATATGCAAAAGAAAAAGAAAAAGAATTTCTAACTATATATAATGAATTAATTCAAAAGTATCAAATTAAAATAACACAAGATAAAAACAAAACCTTTTTAGATAAATGGTTTTTAGATCCCGTAAGAAAAGAAATCGATTTCTTAACTGAAGAAATAAATAAAATAGACAATATTGATGTAAAAAATGTTTTAACTCTTATTTTAAGCAGGACTGCTCGCTCTTGTAGAGCAACAACACATGCAGATCTAGCAACTTTAAAAGAACCCGTTTCAACTACCTATTATTGTAAAAAACATAGAAAAATTTGCAAACCTATATTTTCTATAACAAAATGGTGGGAATATTACTCTATAGATACAATAAATCGACTAAAAGAATTTGATCAATTAAGGACAGATACAATCCAATTGTGTCTAACTGGTGATAGTAGAACAATGAACATTTACAAAGAAGTTAAAAAGAAAAATCCAATATTTGCAGAAATGTTATTAACACAAAAGATACAAGGAATATTTTCTAGTCCACCATATATCGGACTTATTGATTATCATGAACAACATGCTTATGCTTATGATATATTTGGCTTCGAAAGAAAGGACGAATTAGAAATAGGCCCCCAATTTAAAAAGCAAAGCAAAGAGCAAAAAGAAGCTTATATCAAAGATATAGCACAAGTCCTCATAAATTGCAAAAAATATCTGAATGATAATTATGATGTATTTTTGGTTGCTAATGATAAGTTTAATCTTTACCCAAAAATAGCAGAATTAGCTGGAATGAAAATTATTAAAGAATATAAACGTCCTGTTCTATGTCGAGTAGAAAAAGACAGAGAAAAACCTTATTCAGAATCAATATTTCATTTAAAAGCGAGATGATGAATGGTTCTAACAGAGGAACAAATCAAAAAAATTGAAAATACAATAAAACAGTGTATAAGAAACAAATTTTTAACATATAAACCAGAAACAAATCATATGCAATTTCATTATCGCTTGCTTGGTCGAGATAGGATGGCATTATTTGCTTTTATTCAATCTTTAAACACTACATTTGGTACTTCGATTTTTGAGCCAGTAGCAGAAACCCTTGCAAGTTTAAGATTTCCTTTCGCAAAAAAACAATTTATAGTAGGAAATACAATTAGCGAACAAGCACAGATAGAAATCCAACACATAATGAATGAACTAATCACAGGAAGAAAAAATCCCCATAAAATCGAAGAAATCGAAAAAATCAGAAAAGTTGCAACTTCTGGCAAAATGAACCTTCTAAAAACTGTTAAAGTAGATCTATGCGTAATAAATAACGACGGTGTTGTTTATTTATTTGACTTAAAAACAGTTAAGCCTAACATAAGCAATTTTAAAGATTTTAAAAGAACCCTATTAGAATGGATTGCAATCTATTTATCAAAACATCCAGAGGCAAAAATTCATTCGTATATTGCTATTCCTTATAATCCTTATGAGCCAAAACCTTACGAACGATGGACAATAAAAGGAATGTTAGATATTGAACAAGAATTAAAAGTTGCAGAAGAATTCTGGGATTTTTTAGGAGGAAAAGGTGCTTACTATGAATTACTAAATTGCTTCGAAAGAGTTGGCATAGAACTAAGATCAGAAATTGATGAATACTTTTCGAAATTTAAATAATTCATAATAATTAAATAGCATTAAATTATTAATAAAATTTGATAAAAAATATATTAAATAAAAGAGAATTTTTAGCAAAATAAACCAGAAAAAAACAAAAATTATATTGATTAACATAATTTTTGCTTTACAAATATTTTTTCTATGTTATGATATTTGCAACATTTTTATAAATTTCTTTATATAGGGAGTAGCATTGAATCATGATAAAATCATCAAAAAAGTATCGATGTCCACTTTGTGGTTCTTTACTTGATCAAAGTCGATATTACGAAATTGTAGGTATATGGGAGGCACGTCAAAAATTAGAAAAAACTCTTCGAGATCAGTTAAAAAAACTACAGGAAGAAAAACAGAAACTAATACGCGAGAAAAGGGATATCAAGAATCAGATGAAGAAACAGATAGAAAAAGCACAAAAAGAAGCTTTTGAAAAAGGAATCCAAAAAGAAAAAGAGCGGGCGGATCGTCTTTCAAAAATGATTGAGGCTAAAACTAAGGATATTCAAAAACTAAACAATAAAATTAAGGAATTACAAGAACAACTTAAAAAAGGCACAACTCCACAAATTGAAGGCTTAAATTTAGAAGAAGAATTAGTCAAAGAACTCAGAAAAGAATTTCCAGAAGATATAATTGAACATCACGGAAAAACCGGAGATATCCTGCATCGTATTTATTTTAAAAATAATAATATAGGTTTAATCTTGTACGAATGTAAAAAAACAACAAAATTTAGCTCTGATTTTATCGATCAAACCAAAAAAGCAATGGCACAAAGAAAAGCTAGTTATGGAGTTCTTGTTACTACTGCCTTTAAAGAAGGAACTGCTGGATTCTGGGTGGAAAAAGATATTCTTGTTGTTCACCCTTATGGAGCAATATATATTGCAAAAGTTCTACGAAAATCAATCATAGAAATTCATTCTTTAAAACTCAATCGCACTGAAATAGAAAAACGCTCAAAAGAATTAATGGAATATATTAAAAGTGATGATTTTAAAAACAGTGTAGAGGATAGTATTTATCGGACAAGAATTTTATATGATATATTAAAAAAAGAAATCAAAAACCATCAAAAAATTTGGCAAGATAGATATTTAAATTATAAGTTTATACACGATAATATAACCAAACTTGAACTTATAACATCAAATATTTTGAAAGGTTTTACACAAAAAGAAGCAATCGAACATCTTAAATTAAAACAACTACCACCTCTCGAAGATTGAATTTTCGAACATTATCCCATCATCTCGCAGCAAAAAATAAACTCGCTAAAAACCATCGCATGATGTTATATTTTATTTATAATATTCCCATATTTTTTTTAGGGCGTGGGATGCTCGTTCGGGAAGATAAATATTTACTTTACTACTAAAAATTGTTTTTGTGGGGTTGATTTCTATTGTGGGAATCTTTCTATAAATGGCATGGAAAATGGGTTCATAAATATAAGGGAAAACGCCGGATGTGCCAATCACTAAGTATAAATCAAAACCTTTGAACAATTCTTTTTGTAATAGGGTTATTTTATCTATGGACAATAGTTCTCCAAAAAGCACGACATCTGGTTTTAAGATGTGATTGCATTGGGGACAATAGGGAGGTAAAGAGATATTCTTATAGGTTTTTAGTTCTTCTCTATATCCGCAGTGATTACAAACTAAGTGTTTTAGGTTTCCGTGAATTTCGATGACATTTTTCGATCCAGCATCAATGTGGAAGCCATCAACATTCTGGGTTAATATCCAAAAACGGTGTTTTTCTTTTTCTATTTCTGCAAGAATTTTATGAGCATCGTTGTAAGTTTTATCTTCGCTTGCTACCACCAATTGTTGAATATATTTCCAAACTAATATAGGATTTTTGTAAAACATTTCTATACTTAATGCATCTTCGATTGCTAATCCATCTTCGGTGTTTTGGTTTTCGTAAATTCCCCCTACGCCTCTATAAGTTGGTAAACCAGAATCCGCAGAAATCCCCGCTCCTGTAATCACCAAAATAGAATGGGACTTTTTGATTAAATCTGCTACTTTTTGGTAGGTATTACTGAGTATTTTTGAATCCATGATTGAATTTCCAATTATTTGTTTTTTTTAAGATTGCAATCCAAAATTCATTCTTAACAAAAAATTAAATACAAAATTTTTATATTGATGTAATATAATTTTCATAATCGCACGCATAATTTCTAATAAAAAAAGGAGAAATTTATGCACAAGACAATAGTAAAAAAAAGACAATTAGAAGTGCGGTTAGCGGAAGATCAATACGAAATTGAGCAAACCCTCGCATTACGATACGAAGTGTTCAACAAAGAATTGGGGGAAGGATTACCAGAATCCCACGATACCAAAAAGGATCGAGACGAATACGATTTATATTGCGATCATCTGATTGTGATTGATCATGCCAATAACGATAAAATTGTTGGAACATACAGAATTTTAAGACGTTCTATTGCGAAACAATACATTGGTTTTTATTCCGAAACAGAATTTAACTTAACAAAAATTTACAAATTAAACGACGAAGTAGCAGAAATTGGTCGTAGTTGTGTCCATCAAGATTATCGTGATGGTTCTGTGATTACTCTTCTTTGGTCTGGACTTGCTTGGTACATAAAAAATTATCAAGTTCGTTATCTAATGGGTTGTGGTTCCTTTCATACTTCGGATCCGATAGCAATTTCGAAAGCTTATGCATATTTTAGAGAAAAAAACTATCTCGTAGGGGATGATTTACGCGTTGAGCCCTTAGCACATAAACGATTAGCAGGATTTGATCCAAATTTTCAGATTGATGATTTAAGAGAAGGGATGAAAGTAATTCCTCCATTGATTGTTGGTTATATAAAATTTGGATCATTAATTGGTGGCGAACCTGCTTATGATGAGATTTTTGGTACTACGGATTTTTTTATCTTTTTTGATGTAACTAAAATCACCAATCGTTATGGAGAAAAATTTTTGAACAAATAATAAAAAACTATGAAGGCAAAAAATTCCTATTATAATGTTTTGAATTTTTTTATTGCAAGTTTTTATATAATCATTTTTAGTTGGGTATATTTTTATGTTCCTCTATCGCTAAAAGACAGCCAATGGATTTATTTTATCCCTCTTGCAGGTTTACTTACTTATCCATTGTGGATATTGATTCACGAAGCAATTCACCAAACCTTATTCTCCAACAAAAAATGGAACGATCTGATGGGGAAAATTCTTTGCCTTTATTTTGGTGCACCTTTTCGAATTGTGCAAGCAGGTCATCTTTTACACCACGGTTATAACAGAACAAAAGAAGACATCAACGATGTTTATAATCCCAAAGAACAAAACAAATTTGTCGCGGCAATCAAATATTATTACTGGTTGATTCTTGGTCTTTATGTAGCAGAATTTTTTAGCAATTTTATCTGGATTTTGCCACAAAAAGCATTTTATCTTTTAAAAGAATATTTTAAATCCCGCTCTTCGATAAAATTCAACTTGATTTCGTTTTTGATCTTAAAAATCAACGAAGTGCGAGTAGAAGGATTCATAAACACAATCTTCTATGCATTTATTTTTTATCTCTATGGCGAAAAGTTTTATGTATTCGTTTTGTTCTTACTCGTTCGTGGATTTATTATTTCGTTGATGGACAATGTATTTCATTATGGTACACCTGCTAATCTACTGATTTCTGGGTATAACTTAAAAATACCCAGAATTTTTCAGTATATTTTGATGAACGGAAACTTTCATGGATTACACCACGAAAAGCCTAAAATTCCTTGGTACAATTTAGAAAAAGAATTTATAAAATTAAATAAACAATTCGATGGTCCTCTCCTCCCCCAAATATTTCGACAATTCAAAGGACCAAAACCAGTAGATACTTTATAGCCCTTATTGGGCTATCATTTTCTTTTGAACAATTTTTGTTTACAATAACAAAAATTCAAAAAAGTTTACTCTATCTTTTTTATGCATTGTATAAAAAAAAAATTTATTTTGATTCTGTTATTTTTGTTCGTAGCTGATTCTATTTATAGTGAACCAAAAATCGAAATCAACCCTGCAAGAAGCCTTCTACAAAACCAACAAAAAACTCTCCCCACCATTCCAACAGAAAGAAATTATAAAATTCTTATAGAAAACATCGATTCTTCTACGTTTGTTCAAGCAGAAAATCAATCCCAAGGGGTAATACGTTTTATCGGAAGAATTAAAGTCAACCTAAAAAATGGGGTACTTTTTGCAGACGAAGTCATTATAGATACAAACCGAAAAGAATTGTTTGCTTATGGTAATATTGAATATTACGAAAAAAATGCCTACATTACCGTAGAAAAGGTGATTTATGATTATGAACATGGCTATGGTATTTTTTACAACGGAAATGGTTATAAAGACCCTGTCTATTTTACTGGCATAGATGTAAGAGGATTAGGCGAAAATCGTTTTGAATTAAGTGACGTCTATTTTACTTCCTGTTCTGCAAAAAAACCCCACTATCATTTTTTTGCAAAAAAGGTCTTTTTGTTCGATAACAACGAAATCTTAGCAGTTGGTGCTTGGTATTATGTAGGTGGGATTCCTTTAATTCCTTTGCCTTTTTATTATTCAAACCCATGGGGCACGGGAATCATTACTCAATTTGGATATAGCAATATCATGGGCTATTATCTACAAAATACTTATCAGTTTAGTGTGCCAGAATTTTATTTAAATTCTTTTTTGCCCATTGCTTATCGATTTAAGTTGGATTATTACCAAAAAACGGGACTATTCTTTGGAGCAGAGCTCTATCGATTTACTCCACGAATCAGGTATGTATTCGATTTAGGATATGCAGAATTCAAAAGATACGAAATACTCTTGGATAATCGCGAAAAAGATTTATTAAGAGTGACCAACAAAATTCTTCAAAACGATGGCACATACAAAGAAGAAAAATACAAATGGACTAAAATCTTTACTTTGTTTTCTTACAATAATTTTGATCAACAAAAAAACCGAAACCAAAAACTTACTATAAAAATCTTAAATTATTCTCATAGGCTTTTTGAATACGAATTTGGAAGTAGGTTTATTCCCGACTCTACTATACCAGCACTTTATAAAACCACAGAACCAAGTCGAGGAATCATTCAAAACCAAAACGAATATGTTTTATATTATAACGATAGAGTTGACGATTTAACGATTAACTTTCAGGCTTCGCGATTAAAAATCTGGAAAGAAAAAACCAAATTCGCGGACTCGAAATACATTCCCATTCAAGATATTGTTCCCAATTTAGATATAAGCAAAAATATTTTTTTAGGTTATGGACTTTCTTTACCCTTCTATTGGAACAACCAAATTCATTATGATTCCAACAAAGTTTATTCTGAGGGAAAACCTTATAATACGATTCAAACAGGACGATTCCAAACAGACTTAAAAACATTTATTTCTTTTTATCCGTTTTTTAGTTTTTCTCCCAATGTTGGTTATGGTGCTCAAAAAGTCACTCCTTACAACGAAAATATGACGAGCGATAACTACAACACTTTGGTGATTTATTCCAAAAAACAATCTTATGAATACTGGTTTAGTAAATATCAACTAATTTTAGGTCCCAATGAATTCAACTTAGAATTAAACCATACTAGAAAAGATACTATGCGCGAAGAGTTGCTCGACACAAGTCTGGTAAATATAAGTGGGGTTACCAATAGACAAAAAATCAACGAAACACAAGTTAAATTCAACCTCTTTCCTGTATCTTTTTTTAACTTATCCGCAGAAAGTTTTTATGATCATAGAAAATACGAATACAAACGGCCTTATTTAGAGCGATGGAGTTATCCGATTGTAAGGACAGAATTCTACCTAAATTTTTTGAATTTATTCGAAGAATCAAGATATCATATTTTAAGTAGGAAGCGAATTCATATAGCAGAAATCAAAATTACCAACGATTATGTTTATGATCATCTGAATACAAGAGATCATTCGAACCTATTAGGCATTGCCTTTACAATGGCGAATTTTGATTTATGGTTCTTTAAACGACTTCGCTATTTAGAATTGGGTTATTATTGGTATCATGTTTACTATCAGCCTGAGTTAGATCATATGCGATATTTGGCAAAATTAGACTTACAAATAACGAAAAATATCTATTTCGAGATGGAAATTGAATCGCGACTAACACAACCAGAACGATATGTTAAAAAAGATGATCAGTGCCAGATTGTAAGTGGTACGATTAAATGCATTCCCAAAGAATGGATACCCGAATCCCAGAAAAGTACAACGTTTTTTCAGGATGTGGTGGATTCTACGGGAATCAATAGGATAGAAAAAAGACAGAATTCTGCTTTTAATGTGGGATACTTTCAAGGTACTTTGATTTTTGATCTGCATGATTGGGAACTGCGATTAGGATATGAATTATTACAAAAGAGCATGTTTGGTGGGCTAAATACAGTCAATATCGTCAACTATTACGATAATAGAATCTTTTTTAGCTTTAACTTTGTTAAATTTGATGTGGGAGGACTTTCTCGAAAACCCAGTAGGTTTATTATCCATCGAGAGAAGGTGAATCCATACGAAATTGCGAAAACCCAGTATTATGTTCGATAATAGGATTGAACCATAAAAAATAATCTATAAAATTTATTTTATTTTTTTAATATTCTGTGGACAAAAATTTGACACGTATAAGAACAATAAATAATATATTTTTATGCAACAAGATTTTGACCGACACTATATAGAAGAATCTTTTCCTGTAAAAGATGTAAGTGAAGCTTCTGCCAGAGGAAAAAACATACTGCATGGGTATATTTCTACGCTATATATCTGCTGAGCAAAGCGTCCATTGGCATCTTCGCGTGCAACGAATTATTTAACACTCATTCCTGCTCCCAAAGATATTGAGGAATGAGCAAAACAACGCGATTTTATCGTAAGTTTTTCGAAGTGGGAAAATTCTCTTAATGAGTATTTGATTGAGAAAGCTCAAAAAGAAATTCGAAAAGCTTTTGGTGGTAAAGCTCCCAAAGTTTTGGATCCTTTTGGTGGAGGTGGTTCCATTCCTCTCGAAGCATTGCGATTAGGCTGTGAAGTTTATAGCAATGATTATAACCCTGTGGCTGTTTTGATCCAAAAGTGTACGTTGGAATATCCTCCAAAATTTAAAAAAATTTTTAAAAAAACCTTAGAAATGAAAGAAAAAGGGCTTTTTTACGAGCATTCTTCGAAAAGCGAAAATGCTTTAATACAAGACGTAGAAAAATGGAGCAATTGGGTCTTAGAAGAAGCAAAAAAAGAAATCGATTAGTTTTATTCTCGCAAAAAAGATGGTTCTATTCCTGTTGGCTACCTTTGGGCAAGGACGGTAAACTGCCAAAGTCTTTCTTGCGGTGCAGAAATTCCTTAGATGCGTCAGTATTGGATTGCAAAAAAAGACAAAAAAAAAGATATCGCTTTATCCTTATGGAAAAAATCAAAAAATTGACTTCGCAATTATCGAACAACGATCCAAATAATGGCATTTGGTTTATCCCGAAGGAGAGGTGAATGTTTCGGATCAGTTTGATCCCGAAGATGACACTGTTTCGCGTTTTGTGGTAAAGTGTCCAGTTTGTGGAACGGTCATTGATGATAAAACCACGCGAAAGTTATTTAGCGGCGGTAAATAGGTTAGCTGATAAAAATTCTTCATTATGTAGGTTTGATTCCACAAACAGAAGTTTATAGGTTTTACTTATGGGAGATAGGCTCTACCAATGCTTTGGGATTATATAGAAATGAGTCCCATTACACATCCTAGTAGTTGGATATCTATAAATAAAAGAAACATTAGAAAATCTTTCTCATCTTACCTAAATTCC
>Ga0209017_10001926_pt1 | contig 14557 bp, 11 predicted proteins | sample YNPBryunderm2012_FD_185812 | JGI IMG/M metagenome (GOLD analysis project Ga0209017, IMG submission 185812) | Anoxygenic and chlorotrophic microbial mat microbial communities from Yellowstone National Park, USA - YNP Bryant MS undermat 2012... ... | reverse complement strand
GAACCCCTTTATGCCGGCGGGACGTTCCAATGGGACTGAAGGGCGATCGACGAACGCTGTCGGCTCGATTTCCCGACGTTCCCAGAGCTTGCGGAAGTGATGGCGAGCCTGGGCCAGACGCCAGCGGATGGTCGCCTCGCGACGGTTTAAGATCGCGGCTACCTCAGCGGAGGAAAACCCTTCCAAGTCCCGAAGAACCAAGACGACGCGATCGGCCGGGGGAAGCAGTTCCAGAATCCGATGAACCTCCTGAACCAACTCGTCGCGCCGACGATCTTGGCTGGGATCAGCCGGGTCCAAGTAACGGCGCGTCTCGTTGCTGGCGGCGGCTTGGAGCGAGAGGGTGGCCGAACTGTTGGAAGAGTGTTTCCGCAACCAGTCTAATCCGAGATTCACCGCCACCCGGAACAACCAGGGACCGAAACGCCGCGAGGAGTCGAACTGATCCAGTCGAACGTACACTCGCCAGAAGGTATCTTGAGCCAAGTCACGGGCGGTCTCGCCGTCACGCACCAGACGGGTGAGGACACGAATCAACTTCCGCTCGTAACGGGCTACCAGCTGCGCGAATGCCTCCTCGTCGCCCCGGCGAGCGCGCTCGGCGAGTCGAGCATCGGACGCTTCGTTGACAAACGGAGCCGAAGGCCAACTTGAACCCTCGGAACCGGTGTCGTCCAACTCGGGGTTGGGCGAAAGCGGAGTGGGAGGCATTCGAATTCCCGGAAAAAGAGGGTGGAATCGGTTCTCGATTTTCTACGAGCCGACCGCTCCGAACGTTGGCGGTTTTTGGTGGTTTCTTCCCTCCCCTCTTGACCCCGCGATGATCCCACCGCGGTTCTCTTCGCCCCGAGACGACCCCACATGACTTCGTTTCCGTCCGATCCTCCACCTTCGGACGCCTTAGCCGCCCACCCCTCTGCCGGCGCTGACTCAACGTCGCCGCGAGGAGTCCAAAGGCCAATCCCTTGTCCGTTGGAGCGCTGGAGCGAGGGGCTCCAAATTCTGTTCCGACGGGCCCCGCAATCGCTTCGACCCGCCATGATCGCTGAGGCTCTCAAGGATCTCCACGCCGGGCAATTGGCCCCAGACACCCTTTGGATCACCTTGAGACACGATCGGACGATTGGCGCGATTCGTTGGTTCCCTTTGGACCACCACACCGCGTTCCTCCACCCTCCCGAAGTCGTTCACGCCCGGCGGCGTGCTGCCGTGGCCGCTCAGTTAGTCCGTGCCGTGCTGAAGGATCTGAAACATCGGGGCCTTCGCGCGGTCCAAGCCTTGCTCGACCCCGAACAGGATCAGGTCGCAGCAGCCGACTTCATCCGGGGCGGACTCCCAGCCGTGACCACTTTGGAGCTTCTGGAACGTTCCACCCTCATTCCTCCGACTGTGCCCCAACAAACTCCGCGACTAGTCTGGCGTGAATACCAGCCGGATCTGGACCAGGTCTTTGATCGAATTCTCCGCCGAACGGCCATCGACAGTTTGGACCTTCCCGAGTTGAACGGTCTGCGTGGGTTCCAGGACGTTCTGGCCGGTCAGGTCGCCGCTGGACGCTTTCTCGCCTCGTTTTGGAGACTTGGTGCCCCCATCGAAGAGGGGCCAAACTTCGATCCTTGGGCCCGACCGGAGCGGGTATTGTTACTCTGTGCCCCGTCGAATCGTTACGACGCTTGGGAACTCACCTACCTCGGATTGACCCCCGAGGCTCGGGGACGCGGTCTGGCCCGTCGCGCTTTGGCGGATGCCTTGGAACTGACCCGTGAACACGCCTCCCGTCTTACTCTGGCCGTGGACCTTCGCAACCTTCCCGCCGTCCGGCTCTACCGCGCCGCCGGATTCGTTCCCTTCGATCGCCGCGCCGTCCATCTCCTCCGTTTGAACTAAGCGTTTTCCCTCCTCTCCCGGCCCGCCACATCCCGCGTTGCCGATCAGTTGCGTCTTGACACCATTGAAATCATCCCATCCCGCCCGCCACCATCAGACACCAAGAAGAATCGCCATCCACCTTGATCCAAACCCGACCCGCTTCATCTCGGAACGGCCTTACGCTTGGGCGGTGAAATCGGTTTAACAACGCCAAGTGTTCCACTCAAAGAGGCCGGACCACCCCTTTGCACGTGAAGGGCGTCGATTTTTCGCCACATTCCCTGGTCAAGCATCGCCTATCGAACCATCCTTGTCTTGGAACGCTCGGCGGTGTCTGGTCTGCCGATCCCTTTGCCGGGGTCTTTCACCCGCGCCGCTTTTCTGTTTCCACTTCCACGTTTCCAGGTGGATCCGCCAACTCATCCCGTTTGTTCCAAAAACATTCATCCGCGGAATCCCACGCCTGGATCGTTTTCCCACGACGACCCGCCGGACGGCGACCCTCTTCGCCGAACGGATGACGAAACAAGAACCCGCGAGTCTGTTCGCGCGACGTTGCGACCGCGAACCCGTCGGACCCAGGATGATTCCTCGCGGTTCACCGCACTCGTTCCACCCCAGGCAAGAGAATGATGCGGCACACAACGAGATATGAACCCCGCGAGGGAATCGAAATAAATCAACATCAGGTCCTTCCGACCTGGAGGAATCCGGTGATGTTCTCAAACCAAAGACGACGCTTCGTTCCAACACGCGGGATCGTTCCCGTTCTGACGCTTCAAGACGAGCAGGGCGCGACAGCCGTCGAGTATGCCGTCATGCTGATGGCGATCCTCTTGGCGATGATCACCTCGATTCGCTACTTTGGAGAAGCCAACGAGCAGATGACCAACAACAACAGCACGGCGGTCCATTCCGCCATCGACGGAGCCATATCCCAAGGCGCGGGAGGCGGTGGCAGTTGAGCAGCGGACTCTGACGTCTCACCGACACGACACGATTGCGTTCGATTCTGGCTGATCGGTTCGACACACTTGTCGAATTGAGACCAATCCAACCCATTTCAATCCAATTCCGTCCGATCGAGCGTCATGGTCATTCTCCCACCCCCCGACGAGGTGGGTCAAAGCGTGGTCGTCGCCCATCCGCGTTCGGCTTCGGCGGAGCCGTTCGCGCGAGGGTGATTCTCCTTTCAAATTCGAAGATGAACGGCCCACCGGCTCGTTGATCGGCTCCAGGCCAGAAACGCCCATGTTCCAGCCTTCCCAGATCGAAGCGAAATCGGGATGTCCTCTGCGCATCCAGAGCTTGGCATCCTCCAGCGCTTGAAGACGACGATCCCGATCCGGCTGCTCCAACACGATCCGAAGGCAATCGACGAAGCGGGTGAGGAAAGGTTGATCGGCGGCCAACCGGTGGAGTTGGTCCCGCGCGTTGGCTTGAGCTGTCGCGTCGGCCCCGCGTCGCGTTGCCAGAGCGACCAGCGTGAACGCCCGCGTCACAGGATCGGGATGATCGGTCATTTCTTCCAAACCGACTTCGCTCAGGGTTACCCCCTGAACCGCCGCCTCGGCCAAGGCGCGGGCGAACTGGGCACGGAGCCAGTCGGGCCAGTTGGGCGAACGAGCTGTCGCCAATGCGAAGCCGCGCGGATCGCCCCGCACCGCCTCGGCACCCAAACGTTCGGCCAAACGCCAACGCGCCAGGGTCGGGAGCTCTTTGCGAAAAACGAACTCCCAAATTTGCGCGGGGGTTACCCGGGGATCGTTCGCCAACCGATCGCCCGCTTGAATCCGCTCCACGAGGGCTGATCGCTCATCGAACAACACGAACACGTCGCGCCATACGTCGCGCATCGACCACACATTCCAGGCGAACCACCCGACCCAAAGAATCACCCCCATCAAGCCCGCTGACCCCAACCAAAACAACACGCCGTATTTCTCCCGCGCAGTTCGGGAAGAGGGCAAGGACGAAGGGGAGATGGGAGCCGCAGAGACCGCGCCCAACACCGGCAACTCTGGCAACCTTCGTTGTTCGCTCATGGTCGGGACCGTCTCCTGGAGGGAGTGAACGAACGGCTCGTCGGATGGATTGCCCCTTCGGCTAACTGTCGTTGACGTTCGAAGGCAGCACGTGAGCCGCGCTGTCGATTGAATTCGGCGACCAATTCGGTGACACGCCGCAACTCCTCGGGTGCAGCCGGTTCGAGGGGGATCTCGCGCCAGGGCGTCGAGGCATCGGCGGGGGTCACCAGCTCGGAAGAATTGCCCGGAGACGACTCCGCGCCGACTGTCGGCTGGGCATCGCCGGCGTCATGGTCAGCCGCCAGCGTTCGGGAGAGATTGAGACGTTTGATGCCCGTTGGAACGGGGGAAGTTGTGGCACGTTCGTCTTGGGCAACCGGAAGGGGAAGTCGGGGCGGTCCACAACGAACTCCCAAAAGGGTGAGCAACTCACACAAGTCGTCGGCCTCACGCACGTGAACGCGGATGGCGCGGCCTTGATCGACCAGTTCGGTGGGTGGAATCGGGTCAGCGGGGGAGGACGGTGTCATTGTCATGATGAATGGACTCCACAACACCATTGTGCGATCAAGATGCCGATGACGATCGAATCCTTGTTTTGGATGCGGTTCAATTGGGACGGGTGAGGTGATAAAGCAAGATGCCGGTGGCCACGGCCAGGTTGAGCGAGTCCGCGCCTGGACGCATGACAATGGTAGTCAGTTGGTCGGCGCGTTGAACCCAGCACGGTTCCAGACCATGCGCTTCGGATCCCAACAACAAGGCGACCCGATCCGGCCAGGTAATCCGATCGAAAGGAACCACCGTCGCGCCGGGTTTGAGCGCGGAGGGTCCCGCCGGCTCGCAAACCGCCGCCGCCAGAAGATGGTCGCCCAGACCCGCCAGGTGGTCCAGCGCAGCGGCCACGTTGCTGGCTTCGACCACTGGGAAGGCCAGGGAGGCTCCCATCGAAACGCGGGTCACTCGCCTAGAAAGAGGGTCGGGACATCCCGGACCCACGACCAGGCCCACGGCCCCCATCACATCCCCCAGACGAATCAACGCGCCCAGATTCTCCGGGTTGAACAGCGCGGGACAGACCAGCACGACCGATCGACCCGACCGCGCCGTCACTCCTTGGGAGGCAGCGAGCAGTTGGTTCAAGGTGGGGGCGTCGGCACGGATTCCACAGCCAAGCACTCCTTGATGGAAGTTGAAACCCACCAAATCTCTCAAACGCTCGCGGGGCAGGGTGAGGATGGTCAGTTCCTCCACCGGCAACCTCCGAGCGAGTTCCACTTGATCCTCCACGACCAACACCGTCTCCAAACGATGGGCGCTCCGCGCCAGACGCTCCACCAGCTTCCAACCCTCCACCACAAACCGTCGGCCATCGCGGTTGACGTTCTGTTTCTTCAACGCCCGAAAAACCGCCAACCGTGGGTCGTCCAGGTCGTCCAGTGCAGTCCATGTCCATAATGTCATGGAATCGTCAACTCGGAAGGAATTCCCCAATTGGTCCGACTTCCAAGTCGGATTCATCTCGAACCTTAGGCTTGGACACCCTTTCTTCCCGCTTCGTCCAGACCCGCTCCAAAATCGTTTTGAGATCGCGTGAACTGAAAGGTTTCGCCAGATACTCATCAAAGCCTTCGCGCAAGCAACGTTCCCGCTCCTCTTCCAGGGCATGGGCTGTCAGAGCAACGATGGGAAGCGTGAACTTCCGCTCCCGGAGAATCTTGACCGCTTGGCGACCATCCATGACGGGCATGGAGATATCCATCAACACGAGGTCGAATCCTTCGGGTTCGGCCAACACGCGCTCGACGCCAAGTTCTCCGTTTTCGGCGGTCTCCACCACCAAGCCCAGACGCTTTAGCGAGTAGGAGATCACGCGCCGGTTATCCGGGGTATCCTCCACTAGCAAAACCCTTCGGCCTTGAAAGAGGGTGGAAGAACCGCTGGGCAGAGAGTATTCAAGTTTGGGGTCGGGAGGGGGTTGGTTTTGCGAATCACGCTTGGGAGCGGAAACGTCGTCCGGTTTGCTCTTGGCAAGAGCAACCGGTACGGATGATGGAGACGCTGCTAAAGAGGAGAAATCCAGCACGACGGATCGCTGGCTGGTCTGGCGCGGAATCAACGATTGTGGCAGCTGAATCCATCCGAGTTTCTCCAGACTGGCGGGCAAGGTGGCCAGATCGAGTGGGATTCGTAACTCGAAGGTTGACCCGAATCCAGGTGAACTGGTCACGGTCAGATCCCCACCCATCAAACGGGCCAAGCGCCGCGAGATGGACAAGCCCAATCCGGTCCCCTCGTTGGTCTGGCCAGCGAGGCGACGCCCCTGCTGGAACGGCTGGAACAACACCGCTTGATCGGCGGGATCGATCCCCATGCCAGTGTCGCGGACCGCGATTACCAAATCGCGCCGCGAGCTTCCCATTGAGGTAGGGGTAGGGTCGCGGCCCGGCACGTTCCTCATGAATGACGTGGTTCCGGTTGACGAATCATTCGAGTTGGGAAAAGGAGTCGAAGGAGCAATAGAACTGGATTCCTCGTGGGTTTCTACGCCCAAAATCACTTCAATCTCTCCTTGCTCCGTGAATTTGACAGCGTTGGACACGAGGTTGTGCAGAATCTGCCGCAAACGGGTGGGATCCACCAGGATTTGGGCGGGGATTGAGGTGGCAGTCCGAGCCGAGAGACTGATGTTTTTGGAGAACGCCGAACGAGAATGGCTGACAAGCACTTCCTTCACGATTTCAAGAGGTGAAGTAGGAAGGGGTTCGACCCGGACACTGTTCGCCTCCAGTTTGGACAAATCCAGAATGTCATTGATGAGTCGGAGCAAATGATCGCCATTGCGTAAGATGGAGCGGATCGAGTCGCGCGAGATGGAGTCGCTCCCCTGCATGATCGCCTGATCGCGGAGGATTCGGGCGTAACCTAGGATCGCAGTCAACGGGGTGCGGATTTCATGACTCATGTTGGCCAGAAACGCCGACTTGGCCCGCTGATCGGCGTTGGCTTTGCGGGTCGCCCGTTCTGCCTCAGCCAATGCGTGTTTCAAAGCTCGAGTGCGCCGAAAGATCAGGTCGCGGGTGGTTCGCGTCCGGCCAATGAGTAGGATGAACCCCATTTGCAAACTGATCGCCACGCCTAACCCTGCCATCGACAACAATAGCACCGTCGAGGAGAATTGGTCCGCCACCGCGGCCGTCAGTGGCCGAACCTCAAGCCTCCAAACCCGGTCGGCGAAGGTGAAGGTCGCCGGCGTAGGCTGAACTGCGACCAGCAGGGAATCCCGACCACTCCGCCCGCGCACGAAGAGAACGCTGGCGTCGCTTGGCGAAGCAGGGACGCCGATGGTCGCCACTCCTAGATCAAGCAACCGAACCTGGAAGCGGATTTCCGGATCCATCTCCGGGAGGTTGAGAAATCGTTCGATGATACGTTCAGGATTCAGCTCCGCCACACACCAACCACGAAGCGTCTGATTTCGCCCGTCGAAGACGGGTTGGATCAACCATATCCCGTACTGAGGATTGAATTCCTGGGCGGAGCGTGGATCATTCCCGGAAAACCAAAGGGTCCTCTCCCCGTCGGGCGGTTGCCGGCGAATCGCTTCGATCCTAGGATCACTTTTGCTAATCCACATCCGCCATCTCGATGAGTTGTTCATCCTACTGTGGTCGAAGAAAAGAATCGAACCGGCTTCGGCGTTGGATTCTTCGTCGTTGGCGAACCAAGCGAATCGCGCGACATCCTGACTGGACGCGAACCACTTTTGCCCCAAGGCGTCCAACGCTTCCTGATCAATTCGGGGTTGCCGGGCGATTTCGGTGACGAGCGATCCGAAAAGGTGTTCCAACTCGCGTACATGATTCGCAAGCCGACTGGCGAGATGCTCCGATTCGAGTTCAAGAAATTGGTGTCGTTGAGTTCGCTCAAACGACGTCATCGCGGCGAGGAAGACCGAGATCACCAATAAGACCAACAGAGGACACCAGAGGAGTCCGCGACGCTGACGCGGATCGTTATCATAGGCGGCGAGGACCAAACCGGGTGTGACCAACAGAAGACCCACCGAGTCGCCTATCCACCATATCAAAATTCGTTGCGCCAGAGTCTCTAGGGACGTGGGCCATCCATTGACGAACTCCGTACCTACCAGGCTCCAGATTGAGTTCACCAGACATGAAATGGGTCCACAAATCAAAAGTGTCCAAAGAAACCGCCGCTCACGCCAACGACTGGTGGGAGGCGCGGCGAAGCAAATGATCAAAAACCAGCCGAACAGGGCTTGGACGGTCGCTCCCAAGCCGAACCACGCGATGAGACCGAAGGGTGGATCGGCCGAGTCGATCGGGAAGGGAGCCAACCTCGTGACGTGGAAACTCCAACTCGCCAGGATGTTGCCGATGAGGATTCCTGGCCAAACCCGAACGCCCCAAACTAACAGGGCCGACAGCGCGACTCCGGCGGCAGGCCAAATGAACGAGGGATGGTTGGGGAAAGCGTTGACCACCTCGGCCGCCCAGGAGACGGCAAAATAGCCCAGGGCCAGAACCGCGATCCTGGCGAAATCTCCGGCCCACGACCGAGGGGGGCTTGTCCACGACGCTGCAGGGCACCTCCGGCTCAAACGGATCCAGGCCAATCGACGCGGAGGCTCAGACTTCGACTTGTTCGTCGTGTTCATGTCCTTCCCAATTCTCCGTGATTCGTCGATTCACCCGCGAACGGTTCACGTCGATGGATCTCCAAGCGACAATCGCTGGGCGCGTCCCGAACGAAACGATCGCGGTTGGGGATCGGGCTGGCACGCCGCGACGGGCGATGAGGCCGAGAACGGCGAACTCGAAGACCCGCAGCGTGCGGCTCCTTGACATGACACTCTTGAGAATAGCTTACTCGGACCGAAAAGTCCGTTATCCAGTCCCGAAGAACGGTTTTTCCGACCAAGTTTTGGTTGGGTTGGAGCGAGTCGATGCGGTCGGTCGGTTCAGGTTCTCTAGAGGGTGGGACCGATGGTCCAGGGAACGAATTCGTCCTCGCCGACCCCGAGGCGGTCGCTTTTGGTGGGTTCGCCCGAGGCGACTCGGAGGATGGCTTCGAAGATCGCTCGACCGACTTGGTCCACTGGAACGCCGTCGAGGATCACGCCGGCGTCGAGGTCCATATCGTCGATCATGCGGCGGTACATCGGCGTGTTGGTGGCGACCTTGAGGCAGGGAGTGGGACGCAACCCTAAGACGCTGCCTCGTCCCGTCGTGAAGACGAGGACGTTGGCCCCGCCTGCGACTAGCCCGGTGGTGCAAACCGGATCATAGCCAGGCGTATCCATGAAGATCAACCCCGGACACGTTGGTGCCTGGCCGTATTCGACCACGTCGCACAACGGCGAACTGCCCGCCTTGGCTAGGGCACCCAGCGATTTTTCATAGATGGTAGTGAGTCCTCCGGCTTTGTTACCGGGCGAGGGATTGTTGTCGATCGTCGCGCCGAAGCGCGCCACGTAGTCCTCCCACCAAGCGATGCGATCGGCCAGTTTGGCCGCGACTTCAGGGGTGACGGCACGTTCGATGAGAAGATGTTCGGCTCCATAAATCTCGGTGGTCTCGCCTAAGATAACGGTACCGCCTTGGCCCACGACCAGGTCAGCAGCAACACCTAGGGCGGGGTTGGCCGTGAGTCCCGAAGCGCCGTCGGACCCGCCGCACTCTAACGCGACGCAGAGTTTGGACGCGGGTGTCTGGCGTCGGACGTGTTGGTTGGCAGCGGGCATCAGACGCCGAACCGCTTCCACTCCGGCTTGAACAGTGGCTTCGATGCCGCCTTGCTCCTGAATGGTCAACACCAGGGGCGGCGCGTTGAGCACGTCGGCGGGGCCGCCCACGCTGGTCGCGCGCCTCAGCGCCTGCGATTCGATCAGATGGTCGGCCTGGGCAACCTCGCATCCTAAACCAATCACGACATAGCCGGCGACGTTGGGATGACGGGCAAATCCGGCCAACACCCGCGCCAGGGTTTGGTGGTCACGACCATTCAGCGGCAACCCACAACCGCCCTGGTGGGTCAAGGCGAAGACGCCATCAAGGTTGGGAAAGAGACGACGCCAGGAGGGCTCGCGAAACCGCTCGGCCACGAAACGCGAGGTGGCCGCCGAACAATTCACCGTGGAGATCACCGCCAAATAGTTGCGAGTTCCCACTCGGCCGTCGCCGCGGGGATAGCCCTGGAAGGTCCGCGGCTCCATCGGCTCGGGTCGCCACGACCCGGCTCGACCCGCCTGGAGCGAGTGTTCGACCGGTCTCTCGAACCGATCGGCTCGGAGATTGTGGACGTGAACCCAATCACCTACTTGGATCGGCTGCGATGCGAATCCGATGATTTGGCCGTATTTTCGCACCGGAGCGCCAGTCTCCAAGTCGCGGATCGCCACTTTGTGGCCTAGACCAATTTTTGTCCGGGTTTTCCATCCCGTGAATTCTTCCGATCCCTCGAAACCGGCACGTTCAAGAGGTGTTCCCGCCTCGACAGGTCGCGTGGCCACCACCACGTCGTCCTCCGGCTTGAGACGAATTGCCCAACGAGTGCCGGTTGAGAATAACAGAGGGGACGCACCATCCGAAGGAACCAAGGAAGTTGCGCTCGCCATGTGATCGGACTCGACGAAGTGAAGGGGGCGGGGAAGTTGAGGAACGTCAACGCGCGACTCCAGTGCCCGTCACGCCGCCAACGCGCCAGAGTTGACCTGTCGGAAACCACCGCTTCAATTAGATCAACAAATCGAAACGGATCATGTTTGAGAAAGCCGCAAGATCGAACCCAACCACGCCGGCCTGCAACTGGAGTCCCGAGGAATTGTCCCGCTCCTTGGGTGCCGAAACAAGCGACCACGAACAAGGTTCCCCACGACATTGTAGTTTGTGGGTTGGGCAAGAGGCGCTGACCTTCTTCGCATGAAGTGGGGACAACTCGGTTCGAACGGTTCAAGCGATGGAATCGATCGCGCCGAAGATTCAGCGGGATGAATTCCCGGGTTCCTTGTCAACTGGAACGCCGGGATTGTCCAACGTGACCTTTATTCACGCCGGGCCGCTCGGTTTCGAGCGGGTTTGCCCTCCTCTCGACGATTTCTCCGACCGCGAATCGCGCTGGCTTCCCTCGATGAACTTAGATCGGCGCGAGGATCGTGGGTCGGGTCCGGAGGTCCCAACCGATGCGTCCACCCTGCGCCGAGCGCGGCTCGGTTGCCGATGACTTCGTGCGCCGCGTCCGACGACCATACGCCCGGGCTTGGCGGCCGGTTGGCATCGAGGTGATTCGATTGGCGATCCTGGTTGGAACGATCCTGGTCCTTGGGCGATCGTTCTTGGTGTTAGGGACCGCTGCCCAGCAGGTTCGTTCCTGGTGGCCCGTAAACCACGCGACAGCGTCTCCGGAGAGAGTGGACGTGAAGGTGGAAGGGGGTCGGGCTTGGTGGCATTGGGACGACACCCACTCCGAGACCGACCCAGCCTTGACTTCGCGGCGGTTGGTCGTGGTCTCGACATTGGCCCGAGAGGGAGGTCCGTTCCCGTTGCGGCTATCGTTGCGGACCGCCGCTACGACGCGGGAAGCGCGGGCCCCATCAAAGACCGTCGCGCCACCAATGCAGCCGGTTGTGGTCGCGCCGGGCAGGTGGCCGATTCGAGACGAGCGGTTGACGCTGGACGATCGCGTGACGCGGCTCGAAGCCGCCGCGCCGCCGCGTCCCAAACGTCCACCCCTCCCCTTGAGACGGTTCTGGATACCGGACGGGTCGGGACGTTACGCCGATCCCTCCGCCTATCGCGCGGTGGCAACCCGGCTGGGGGCCTTCGATGACCACATCCAAGTTTATGTCGATGAAGAGGATCTGCATCGGGTCACGTCCGAAACCCTGAGTGATCTGATCGACACCTTCAGCCGTCGCATCGAGCCCGCGGCGCGGTTGAGCCTGGGGCTGGGAACGCCTTACGACCTGGATGGCGATGGCCGCTTTACAGTGGTGATGTCGTGCAAGTTGGAGAACTTCGGAGGAGGGACCGAACCTCTGGAGGGGTTCATCCGCGCTGCGGATTTCGACCAGACCCTTCCCGCACCCTTGTCCAACCACGCCGATCTCCTCTGGATGTCGGCTGGTCTCAGCGCGGGACCACGTCTTCGTTCGATCCTAGCTCATGAATACACCCACGTCCTGGTGTTGTGCCGCAAGGTATTGGACCGACGCCACAAGGGGTTAGACGGACTTGAGGAAGAGTCCTGGTTGAACGAGGCCATGGCGCATTGGGTGGAGTCGCGCCACGGCTTCTCTTGGGAGAATCTGGATTATCGAGTCAGCGCGTTTCTCTCGCGTCCCGAGGCGTATCGTCTCGTGGTGCCGGATGATCACGCCGCCGGGTTGTTCCGAGGTCATGGCAACCGGGGGGCCGCCTTTTTGTTTTATCGTTGGTTGACCGAGCGTTTCGGCGAGGACCTGTTGGGCCGCATCGCCCGATGCCCCGAACCGGGGATCGCCGCGCTCGAACAACTGCTGGGGTGGTCGTTCGACGATCTCTTCCGCGCCTGGGGGATGGACCTGTTCCTTGATGGTCTCGACCCGTGGGAGCTGGAGGGTTCGCGCGGCGGGTTGGATTTGCGGGATCGGATCGCCGACTGGCCTTTGGCCGGCCCGCGCTTCACTCGTCTGGACCCTTTGGCTCAAGCGGGCGTCGCTCGGCACTCGTGGGAGTCCCAACCCACCACACACACCTTTTTCGTGGTCGAGCCCAACCCTGGAGGTTCAACCTTTTTGGACCTGGAATCGCCCCCCGAGGCAATGGCTCGGGTGGCGATTCTGAATCTCCCGCAAGGCTGGCGTCCCTTGGACGTGACGGCGACGACCGCCGAATCCTCCCAACGCAACGCCAATGGAACGACTGGTCCGGAGACGCTGTGGGTCGAGGTCGCTCGGAACGGTTCGGGTTTGGAACCACCCACCCGGTTGCGAAGTCTCTCCTGGGAGCCTCTGGTTCCACGTGCCAACACGCGAGCCATGACGTTCCGTTGTGGAGGGGGCACCTGGTCGGCACCTTCGGGGTCGCGGTTGGCTCAACCGCCCGCAATTCGGGACCGCCGGCCGCGGATCGCAACCTTCGCCGCGCCATTATTGGAACCCGACCAATCCTTGATCATCAAGGCGGTGGGCTTGGATCACCAGGGACGGCGCGTGGTGGGTTGGGCGGAATGGCGGGCGGAGGTCGGCGGAGAATGCTCCCGTCCCGGCAAGGCCGTTAATAATTGAGAGATTGGGAGGGCAGGACTCGCTGGAGGAGAGGACATCCTTCCAACGTCCATTTCGTCTAGACTGATGCCCGAAGTGATGGGAAAGATGGAAAGCAAACGGAATCGAATCATCTCCCCGGTTTAGGCCGAGACCCGCAACTCCAGCCGATCGCCACGACATGAGGGGGGATCACCAGGGTTCCGCTCGAGATTTCCCCTTGGCCGTCTTGAGCGGGATCGGCGGAGGCTGACAAGCGGGAGACCCAGCGCATGCCGGACGCGGAAACGACCGCGATCGTGATTCGGACGTTAGCGATTGTTTTAGCCGGCGTGGGAATCGCGTCGCTTTTGGGAGTCCCTCTCGGGGCATGGCTGGGGTTGGCCCGCGCGCGGGGGACCACAGCGCTGCGGACCTTGGTGTTGGCCTCGATGGGGTTTCCGCCGGTGGTGGTGGGGTTTGTGATCCACCGTCTCATCCGGCAACGTGGTCCTCTTGGGATGTTGGGTTGGGAACATACGCCCACGGCGATGGTGCTGGCTCAAGTGGTCTTGGCGCTGCCTTGGGTCGTCGGCTTGACCATGCTGGCGATTGCGTCGGTTCCCAGGGAGCGGGTGATTCAGGTTCGAGCGCTGGGAGCCACCCTGGAACAGACTCGTCGCTTGTTGCTCCATGAGCGCCGCCACTGGGTCGCCATCGCAGTGCTGGCCGCTATGGCGCGTGGCTTCTCCGAAGTCGGCGCGACGTTGATTGTCGGCGGCGACCTGCCCGACCGAACGCGAGTCCTCACCACGGTCCTGGTCGCCAACCCCGACGAGGGAGGCGTGTTCCTCGTCGTTTGGCTTTTAGTTCTGGTGGTCTCCCTCAACATCCTCATGGCGCGTTTGGCGGAGACCGACCGTTCGTTCTGACCAACACCTAGCTTGGGTTGACCATCCCACATCCGCCGCGACCAAACGCCGGGTCCTCGACCCCGCGAACTTCAAGGATGAACTTCAAGGATTCACCTGGCGGGTCAGAGTGTTGGGACGGTCGAATCCAAATTGGGACGCGCGAGCGGAACGGGAGGGACGCCGAGGATGGGTGGCCTTCCAGAGCATCAGGCCCACCGCGATCAAAGCCAGACCGCCCGCGAACAGGAAGGCCGGCGTCCCATTCCCAAAGGGGGAGGGGGTAACGGGAATCGCGCCGCGTTGAGGAATCAACGCATGGTAAAACCCGCCACTCAAAAAACCGCCGCCCATCAGCAACATTGCGTAGGCGATTCCTCCCACCGCGGGCAACCGCGACACGGTCAACGCCGGGGAGACCGTAGCCTGGGTCCATGCGGGCGGCTCGGGGTCCAGCACCCGCCCCTTCTCGGCCTCCTTGCCGCGTTCTCGCCCGGAACGCT
>Ga0209017_10001917_pt1 | contig 14601 bp, 11 predicted proteins | sample YNPBryunderm2012_FD_185812 | JGI IMG/M metagenome (GOLD analysis project Ga0209017, IMG submission 185812) | Anoxygenic and chlorotrophic microbial mat microbial communities from Yellowstone National Park, USA - YNP Bryant MS undermat 2012... ... | reverse complement strand
ATGATGGGATGAAGGGGAAGGCAAGACGCGTCACGTTCCCGATTCTCGACCCCAACGGGGTTGCTCCTCATGCTCTGGGAAGGTGTTGACCTGATCCCGTGTGATCCAAAACCGATCCAAAGATCGCATTTCGCCGCGTTCCATTATCCCCAACTCCGCCGTTGCGCCTCCAATTACCCCACAATCTATTCCAAACCCGCCACACCCCACTCCTCACTTCCCACTTCACTCCCCACCCCCCACCCCCACACGGTTACTCACGAGTCCGCGCCTGCCAGATCAAAGCGCGACAGGGCATCCTTACGATGCCGTGGGGGTCCGCGAACCGATGGGCTGATTCGCTCATGACCTGGCGGAACGCGGCTTGTGCCTCATAGGGGCGTTGGTGGTAGAGGTCGGCGAGGGCGGCGGAAACTTCCAGATGGAAGGCGCAATACTCTTCGGCGTCGAGGAATTCCCAGGTGACCATTTGCTCCTCCACGTTGATCGAATCGGGTTCGAAGCCGGCGTCGAGGAAACGAGCGCGGAGGGCGTCGCGGTCGGCCAAGCGAAATGGTTCGGGGGCGTCGGGGGTCGGGGCGGGAGCATTCAGGGTGGCTTGGGCGGCGTCGCGGGCCAAAGCGATCATCGGGACGTGTCGCGCGTGGTCCCAAACCGAGGCGGCGAATCGTCCACCCGGCTTGAGGATGCGGACCACCTCGCGCAACGCCAAGCTGGGATCCACCGCGAACATGAGCCCCCAACGGCAGGTGGCCGCGTCCTGCGAGCCATCGGCCAGCGGTAAAGCCTCAAGGTCGCCGATCTCGAAACGGACCCGATCCTCGACCCGCTCCTGAACGGCGGCGCGGCGAGCTTCCACAATCATGCCGTGGGCCAGATCAAGACCCACGAGGGTTCCCAGCGGTCCTAAACGACGCGCCAGGGTCAGGGTCGGCTCCCCTGCGCCGCAGGCCAAGTCGGCGAGATCGAGGTTGAGTCCCGGAGTCAGGCCGACGGCGTCGGCGAGACGATGCGAGACCACCCGTGCGCCGGCCTCGAAGGTGGCGCGACGTCCTGCCCAGCCGTGGGCCGAGCGACTCCAACTGCGTTCCTGACGTTGACGAATCTGGTCGGGCGAATCTGAGACGGGCGTGGTCACAAGGCGTCTCTCCCTTGTCGAAACGACGGGGCTGGTGTTGGATGGAACCCAACGGAATCAGGTCGCGTTCCCGTTACCCTCCCCAAGAAATCCAACGGAGGGCAGACAAGCGACCTCACCCGATTGTATTCGTTCCACGGGGACCTCCCTCCCGCGACCTCCTCGCTGGTTTGCCAAACCTCACGTCAACAAATCGAGCCGAGCCGGGTCGGATTCGCTGTCATTCATCTTTGATTTGAGAAGAGAATCTCATGTCCGCCACTCTGCCCTTGACCTCGACATCCATTGCGACCGCTTCTGTCGGATTGACGTTGCCCCCCCTCGCGCCGATCCGCCGGGTTTCGATCCCGCCGACCGTCGCTGATCCCGAGGCGGAACTCGTCCGATTGATTCGAGGCAGCCGCCTGAGCCAACGGGTCGCCCCTGGCGGCACGATCGCGCTGGGCATTGGCAGCCGAGGGATTACCACGATCCCCCGATTGGCCCGGGCCGCGGTGACCACGCTCAAAGAGATGGGGTATCGGGTATTCATCGTTGCGGCGATGGGCAGCCACGGCGGGGCCACTCCCGAAGGCCAGCGACGTCTGCTAGCCGATTACGGGATCACCGAGCAGGCGATGGGGGTCGAAATTCGAACCGACATGGAGACCGAGCGTCTGGGCACCAACCGCTTTGGCCTGCCCATCTTCTTCGACCGCAACGCGCTAGGAGCCGACGGAATCGTGCTGCTCAACCGGATCAAGCCGCACACCGATTTCGTGGGACGCTACGAGTCAGGCATCCTTAAGATGCTCACCATCGGCCTGGGCAAACGTCAGGGGGCCGAACAGATTCATAAACTCGGATTGCGAGGGATGAAGGAGCTTTTACCCGAGGTTGGAGCATTTCTGATCGAGCGCACGCCGTTTGCGCTGGGGTTGGCGGTGATCGAGAACGCCGACGACCTGCCGGCGGAGATCGTGGCGCTGGAGAAGGAGGAGGTGTTGGACCGTGAACCAGCGCTTCTGGAACGGGCACGGGCGTTGATGGGGCGTCTGCCGTTCGACCAAATCGACGTACTGGTGGTGGGCGAATTAGGCAAGAACTACTCGGGCTCGGGAATGGACCCCAATGTGTTGGGGCGTTTGATGGTGGAGACTCAAGCTGATTTCGACCGTCCCAAGGTGACGCGGTTGGTGGTCCTGGACGTGTCAGATGAGAGTCACGGCAACATTGTGGGGGTCGGATTTGCCGACCTGACCACCGAGAGGCTGGTGGCCAAGATGGACCCGGTGGCCACGCGGATCAATGTGTTGACCTCCTGCTTTTTGGAGCGCGCGCGGGTGCCGATCACCCTGGCCAGCGACCGGGCGGTGTTCGAAGAAGCAGTCAAAACCTGTTGGCGACTCGATCCCGCCGAGTGTCGGTTGGTGGTGATTCCCAACACCTTGGAGTTGGCCCGCCAGTGGGTCTCGCCGGCGCTAAAGGCCGAAGTCGAAGCCTCTCCCGACTGGGCATTCGACGGCCCCTTCCAAGAGATCCCCTTCGACGACTCTGGGACACTCGACCAGGCCGGGATGTTCCCTGAGAGCGTTCGTGGGCGTCGCAGCCGAACCGCGCACGCTTATGCCGGTGCGGGTCACCATTGATTTGAGTTAGGTTGAGTTGTTCATTTGATCGACCCCAGCGACGATTGAAGCCGCCGAGCCGATCATGTCAATGTGTCAAAGATGATGGTCGGGCATCGCGCGAAGCGGATTGGGTGGTTGGACCTGAAGCCACTTGACCAGGGTGTGGATCAGACTGGCGGCGGCGAATGGCTTGGAGATGTAGTCGTTGCAGCCGACTTCCAGGCAACGCAGCAGATCCCCTGGCATTGCCTGGGCGGTCAAGGCGATGATCGGAGTCTTGAGACCCATCGAACGGAGTTTGCGGGTGGCGTCGTAGCCGTCTATGATAGGCATGCGCATATCCATGAGGATCAAATCAATGTCATGGTCGGCGGAGGCGCGTTCCAAAAAGAACTCGACCGCCTCGCGTCCGTTGGAGGCGATAAAGACGGTGGCTCCTTCACGGTTGAGCAAATTCTTGAGCAACGACTGGTTGTCGGGGTTGTCCTCCACCACCAACACCGAGCGGGAGGCCAGTCGGGCGGGCGGACGGTTGGGGGGCGGGGTTTGTTCGTGGCGGGCAACGAGTTGGAATCCCGAGGAGGACGGTGGATCGGTCGCAGCCATCGGCTGGGGGGGTGGGGAGGGCACGTCGTTGCTGGAAACGGTGGCCGAGATCCCCGCGGTCAGTGTCCCCGCGGCCGGTTCGCCGCTTTGGGGCTGGTTTGCGGGGCTGGGAAGGGCCAAATCCGACTCTGGTTCGGGCGTGAAGCGGAAGCGGAAGACGCTTCCCTGGCCTGCGACCGACTCCACCATGATGTTGCCGCCCAGCATTCGGGCCAGACGCCGCGAGATTGCCAGACCGAGGCCAGTCCCTTCGTGACGACGGGTCAACGACGGATCGACCTGCTCGAAAGGACGGAACAACCGACTCATTTGCTCGGGGGTCATACCGATGCCGGTGTCGTGAACGGCGATCTCGATCCAGCGGGCCGAACCCGTCGTCGGCTCCCACTCGGCAGAGGCCACCACTCGGACCGAACCCTGGTCGGTGAATTTCAGGGCGTTGCCAATCAAGTTCACGAGCACCTGACGGACCCGCACCGGGTCGGTCACGACGCGGCGGGGCAACGGCGTAGCGCAAGTCAATTCCAGACGCAATCCCTTGGCCCGCGCCCGTGGTTGGAACGGATCCACCACGTCGCGTAATAGGTCGAACGGATCGACCGGCTCGAAACGGGTCTCTAACTTGCCCGCCTCGATCTTGGAGAGGTCCAAAATGTCGTTGAGCAACGCCAGCAGATATTCGCCGTTGTGCCGAACGACCCGCAACGCCTCCGTCTTCCACGGCTCGGTTTCCTGATCCATCAACATTTCGGTGTAACCCAAAATGAGGGTCAGGGGAGTGCGGATCTCGTGGCTCATGCTGGCGAGGAAGGAGGATTTGGAGCGGTTGGCCTCGTCGGCGCGAAGCGAGGCGATGCGTTGGGAGATCCAGGTGCGGCAGGTCTCGGCCAGCGAGAGGTCGCGATTCTCCCAGGCCGCTGAGGTGCCTGCGACCGCCTGACGCCATTGTTCAAACGATTCGCGGGGGGAGAGGGCGTAGCGGTTGCCGACGGTGCGGACTCCTTGGGTCGGGTTACCGGCCCAGATCACTTCGCGGGCCTGTTCGGGGCGGAACCACATCATGTAGTCGTTGCGGTCGTGGAACAATCGGGTCGCCAGCATCCCCGCACAGCGCTCGGGACGAAGGGTCGCCGCCAGGTCGGGAAACTCTTGAGCCAGCGTCTGAGTCCAAAACAGCCAGGGGGACTCGCCGCCGCCCACCCGCTGGGCCAGGTCGAGGCATTGTTCCTTGGAGGGGGTTTGGCCGACCGTCATGACCGACCTGTCCACCACCAGGGCCACGCCGCTGGCCCTCATCGCCTTCATGACCTTCTCGGCGCTTTCACTAAATTCACCGCTCAAGGAGTCGCCTTTGACCGACAGCAGTGACTCGAAGAGTTCCTGAACCTCGTTTTGGGCCTGGAGGCGTTCGCGGGTTTGGAGGGTTTGGAGGGCGTTGCCCACGATGCCACCGATCTGAGCGGCCGCGATGCGCAACCCCACCGAGGCTCGTTTCGGAGTGCGATGGTGACAAGACAACAATCCCCACAACTCCCCGCCGACGATCACCGGTACCACCAGCGAGGCGCGAGTACCCATGTTGTTGCGATACTCGCGGCAGTGGTCCGAGATGCTTCTCAGGTGAGTTCGGCTCAGGTCGATCGGGCGTCCGGTGCGGGGGTGACGATTGGGCACCAGTGGCGAGGGGGGAGCCTTCATGTCCATGACGTAGCGCACTGGGTTGACCAGGAACATCTCCCGGACCCGTTTGGGCACGTCGAACGAAGGAAACCGCAACCCCAAAAACGGCTCCATCCCTTGGGACACCGCCTCGGCGATCACCTCCCCGTGTTCATCGTCAGCGAATTTGAACATCAAGACGCGATCGTAGCCCAGAAAGACTTTGACCTGATGCGTCACCCGCTCCAGAAATTCCCCGCTGTTCTCGACCCGCCGGGATTCGTCCAACAGGTTGATCAACCATCCTGTGTCGGACTCGGACGACGAGCCGAAGGGACCGAGCAACCCTTTGAGGGCCGGGTCGAATGGCTCCGCAGCCGATTCTGGGATTGGCTCGATCTCGACCAGAAACAGTCCGTCGTGGTGATGCGCCCGTGCTTCGCAGCCCCGCTCCAACCCCAGACCGATTCGGAAAAACCGCGGACCCCGAACGAGCGCCTCCTCATTGACCCGTCTGAGCAACTCCCCTTCCACATCGCCAAACACTTCGCCGACCAGACGGCCCCGCAACGCATCGACCGGGCGGCCAAGCAATGGTTCGCAGGATTCACTGACCACGAGGATTTCATCGGTTTCGGGGTCCAACCCCAGCAGGACGCCGTGAGGTTGAACCGAGCCGGGCGACTCGAACGGGATTGCTTCGCAGTCTTCTTCGGCTCCCACGGGAACGCCCAAACGGTTCGCGGGGGTCTGAGACACGTGAGCAGCTCCAAGCGGGGGGGGGTGGAAACGGTGGGCAAGTCGAGGGAGAGAATACTTCGTGAATTCGATCGAAACGGTGGGGTCACGTCAATATCGACAAGGAACGTTGACAAAACTTAGACCCCGCTTCATCGAACGGCAAGAGCGTGAAAATGAGATGGAAACCCCAGCTAATGAAACCGAATGGAAATTCCACCTGTTGATCGATCATGCCTGAGGTTGAGGAATCTCAGCGGTGGGGAATCCTTCCAAACCCAGCAGAGCGCGGGTGGGGGGAGTCAATTCTCCAGTGGCGTCGAGTCCTCGTTGCTGATGATACCGGCGAACCATGCGATGGAACGAGTCGAAGTCCAGGAAGGGGGACTGAGGCAGGGCAGGGGGGTCGAAGAGACGTGGCGGCAGGGTGTCTTCGGCGGGGGTCCAGCCAAGGCGACGATTGACCAGGCGGCGGGATTCGACGATGCGTCGCGCGGTGAGGCGGGCTTGGTCCAAAGGGATACTCCAGCCGCAGAGCGCCTCCAGAAACGGGAGGGTCTCTTCGATGGGATCGGTGAAGAGTTTGCGGAGGAATTTGCAGAGAATCAGCGAGTCGATCCAAGCGGCGCGATCTTCGGCCTGGATGACGGCGTCGACGATTGCGTCGTTGGCCCCCAAGCGGTCGATGTGACCGGAGAAGTCGGCGTCGTAGGCGGAGGAGCGGTTGTGGTCGGCTCCACGGGTCCCAACGGCCAGTCCAACGGCCAAAGCGTGCAGGGCGCGGGGGTCGTAACCAGGCAATTCCAGACCTTTGACGTGAGGGGCCAGACGGAGGGCTTCAGGGTGGAGTCGGGCGATCCGTTGAGCCGCGCGACGGCTGCCCAGGGCCAGCAGGTCCACCAGGTTGGGTTCGCAGGCGTCGCGGGGCGATGGGGAGTCGGAGGAGCGGGAAAGAGCGGGGAAGCGGGTCAGTTGGTCGAGGGCGGCCAGAAATCCTTCGGGATCACCGAATCGGAGTCGGGGAGAATCGGGGCGTTGGGGATCGACTCGGTCGTCGATCCAACCGTTGCCAGCGCATTCGGCCAGAAATGCCAAGGTCGCGCCGGTGGTGATGGTGTCGAGACCGGCCTGGTCGCACAAGCGGGCCGCCTCGACGACCGCCTCGGGGTCGGACAGACCGCAAAGCGGTCCCAGCGCGAAGAGCGATTCATACTCCAACCGCACCCCGGCTGGCGAACTGTTGGCGTCGGGATTGACATGAGCATTGGTATCAATACGGGTGTTGGTATTGGAATAGGTGGCAAGGCGGGACGCAGAGCGACGATCGGGGGCAGCAACGAGGTGCTCGCAACCGATGGTGCAGGCCACGCAGGAGCGTCGGGCGACCCGCTTGGCGGGGGCCAGGTCGAAGCCAGGGGCGTCGAAGGCCAGGCGTTCGACTTGTTCGAACGAGCCGGACTCGAAGTTGCGGGTGGGCAACGCTTGGAAGCGGTTGAAGACCAGCAGGTTGGCCAAGGTGCCGAGTTCGCGGTACTTGGCGGTGGCCGGCCCGAACGAGCGGGCCGACAGGTCGCGGGCCAACTGGACGGCGCGGGCGGGGTCGGCCCAGGCAACCCGACGCCGACCGCGAACCGCGACCGCCTTGAGACGCTTGGAGCCCAGCACCGCGCCCAGACCGCCGCGCCCGGCGTGACGCCCATCGTGGCTGAGGGTGGCAAAGGGGATCAGACGTTCGCCCGCCGGGCCGATCGCGGCCAGTTCCCAGCCGGGACCGGCGCGCTCCAGCAAACGACGCTCCGCCACGGCCGCGGGCAACCCCCAAACGTCCCCAGCCGGCTCGAAGTGGATCGCTGGCAGCGCGTCGGGATCGTCGTGGGAGAGATCCAAACCGTCGATCCAGAGGACCGCGGGGTGGGGGTGTTGTCCCACGATCGCCAGCAAGTCGGCTCCAGTTTTCTTGCCCGCCAGGGCGAAGCCGCTGGAACACAGCGCGTCGCAGAATCGCCCGGTCAAAGGCGAAACAGCAGCCACCGCGAACTTCGCCGAAGTGGTCAACGGACTGCCCACCAGCGGGCTGAAGGCGAAAATCAACGGGGCGCAGGGATCGAGCGGATCGCGCGCCAGGATGTCCCAGGCGTTCGCCTGCCGCGCCAGATGAGCCAACGCCCAGCAAGACAGGCCGACGCCTCCCAAAAAACTGCGCGCGACCTCCGGCGGGATTGGCAGCCAGCGCGCCGTTGCGGTGGCGGCGTCGATCACCAGACCCCGCCCATGAACCCCCACGCCAACATGATGCTGTCGAGAGGCGCTCATGTTATCACCTCGTTGGTTGGAGGCCCGGCACCCAAACCGTCGAGTTCATGCAGGGGTACCGGCAAGCCGAGGAGAGCGGGTCCGCATCTGGTCGGGGTCCCACGCGAGGGGGAGGATTGGTGCTTGCCACGAAAGCGGCTCACCAATCCGGCTCCGGACTCAGACCTCGAACGATTCATCCAACTCAGGCATCCGCACCGGGTTGCGGACGTAAGGTTGGAGCAGTTCGACCGCACCTTCCATTGCCTCAGGTTCGCCGTGAACTACAAAGGCGTGTTCGATCGAGCCGCCGATCTGACTGTACCACCATGCTAGATCGTCGCGGTCGGCATGACCGGAGAACCCATCTAGCACGTAGACGGCCGCGTTCAAGTCGAACCAACGATCGTCGATCAAAACCTGCTCGGCTCCCTCGGCGATCTGACGGCCCAACGTCCCCTCAGCCTGATAACTGACGATCACAATCGCGTTGTTGTCGTGCTGAATGGCGTGCCGCAGATGGTGGCGAACCCGCCCGGCTTCGCACATCCCGCTGCCAGCCACAATCACCATCGGCCCAGGTAGAAAATTGATCCGTCGCGAGTCCTCAAAGGAATAGCAGAAGTGAACATATTGATTATTGAAATAGTCTGGGTCGCCGTCCATAAGTTGGCGCGCGGAGGGGACATAGGCATCGGGGAATTGGCGATGGATGTCGGTGAGTTTGAGGCCAAGCGGGCTGTCCACGAAGACCGGCATCGGTTTGACCTTGTAGCGTTGGAAGAGTTCCTGGAAGACCAGGATCATCCGTTGGGTGCGTCCCAGGCTGAAGGCGGGGATGATGATCTTGCCTGCCTCGCGGTGGGCACGCAACAAAATGGCGTGGAGCTGCTTGAGGAGGCGGTGAGTCGGGTCAAGGGTTTTATGACCGTAAGTGCTCTCGGTTACAAGGATATCAATATCTTGAACAATCTCTGGGTCGGGCAGCAGGCCGCTGTTGCGTCGTCCCAGGTCGCCGGTGAAGAGGAAGCGGCGTCGCCGCTGGTGTTCGCGGAAGTCGAGTTGGACCATCGCCGAGCCCAGGATGTGGCCGGCGTTGCGCAGGGTGAGTTGGATGTCAGGGAGCAGGTCGATGGTCTCGCCGTAGTCCAGGGGGCGCAGTGCCTCCAGGAGCAGTTCGACGTCGGCGAAGTCGAACAGGGGGGTGTCGGCCAGGCGGATTTCGCGGTTGGGGTCGTCCTTGGGGTTGGGGCGACGTTTGAAGGCATGCCGCAGATCCTCGCGTTGAATCCGCGCCGAATCGCGCAGCATGATGCCCATGATTTCCGCAGTGGCGGGCGTGCAGTAGACCGGGCCGGTGTAGCCGTCGCGGATCAGGCAGGGCAGGCGGCCGATGTGGTCGTTGTGGGCGTGCGAGACAATCACGGCGTCGAGCGACCGCGGGTTGAACGGCATCCGACGGTTGGGGCTATCCAGGTCGAATCGGTTGGAGTCGTAAAGCCCACAGTCCAGAAGGATCCGGTGGTCGCCGATGTCCAGCAGGTGGGAGCTGCCGGTGACTTGTCGCGTCGCTCCGTGGAAAGTGATCCGCACCGAGTTGATCCTTTCAGCGCCCGAGCCGGTTCTCGAACCGCGCCAGGGCCAGGGTGGAGAGGCGAGGCGGATCGGGCGGAATCGTTCCGCGGCTGGAGTCGCGGTGCTTGGTTGAAGAGGTCGTTCTGCTTCATCATCTCCCCAAATGGCTCCAAATTCAAGCCCGCCTCCGGCTCAAGCGGGACTCTCCTTTCCCCAACCTCAAAACGGCGGGGGAGTCGTCATCCCCCCGCGATCCGAGAGTTGGGATTGCCCGACCCGGCGTGGTGGTCTAAGGTTTGCATGAAGGTTTGATGAGCCAGGTTGCGCCGTCCTCACCTCGGCGTCCGGAGGATCCAAGCCGGTTGTTCTTGTTCCCACCCCCCAGCTTCCTGGGTTCAAGTCGGCGGTGGATCCGGTTGGCTCACCGTGATTCGTCCCCATCCCAACCGACCCATTTCTTTGTCGAACCAGGTCCGGAGGATGTTTCCGATGACGACACGTCCCGTCTTGGCCGAGACCCATTCCCTTTCTAAGCTGTTCCGCGGCCTGACCGAGCAGACCTTTGCGGTCGATCTGGGAGTGGCCGACCCTGGCTTGGTGGATTACCTTTCCAACCTGCTGATCCGGTTCGTCCCCTCTAGCGAGGTATGGCGGATGCGGGATCGTCAGGGCCGACGTCTGGACGGCGTGGCCGCCATGCTCGCCGAAATCGAGGCTGCGCCTGCCGATGAACACAAGCGGGACGGCTGGCGTCACGTCGGTGACTTCACCCTGTTCTGGACCGGGGTGTTTCCTGAAGCCCTTACCGCCCTCCAAAACGCCCGCCGCGCCGACGCCCTGCTCGATTACCGAATTCACGGCAAACGGTCCTATGAAATGGCCAGCACCTTCCCTTCCGAGGAGGCCCCGATTCTCCGACGTCTGTCCGAAGAGTTTGACCTGTGCGTGGTGGGGTTGTCCCGGGTGCGTCGAGAGTGGGAGCGCCGCGACCCCCAGGGACCCACGCCGCCTCTGCTGGTGGCTTGATTGATTCACGCCTCGCCAAGGAGGCCGACGGCGACGGCGGGCAAGGCGGCGGAGAAGCTGGGCCAGCCGGGGGGCTTCAATCCTCCTCCCCCTGGGTGTGCCAGAGGCGGAACAGCCCCGATCCCAGTTCGGTTCGGGGTTGGGCCGAGGGGCGTCTGGGAGTCTCCCAGCCTTGGCCTTGGGTGAGCGGGTGGGCCATCTCAGTGGCGGTGGTGGGAACGGTTCGGCAAAGTGGAACCCGAGTGGTTCGAGTCCGAGGCTCGGAGGGGGGAGCTGGGGGCCGCGGCCTCATGGTGATCCGGTAACATCCTGGTCCGTTTTCGTCTAGCAGGTGAATCAACCAGCGGGGGGGACTTTGGCCGATTCGCTCCCGGCTGGTCCAAACCCGCGCGCCTTTGGGGATCACCCGGCCGTCCGCGGCGGTGACTTCGACCAGTTCCAGGCGATTCTCGAACGGGTCGGGCAACTTGAAGTAAACCCAGCCTGGTTCTGCCGGCGCGGTCAGTTCCATCACCACGTTCAGCGCCGGACCCGAATCGTCGATTCGCTTCAGCACCGCCTTGGGCACATGCTTAATCGGACGGCTGGCCCCCGATTCGTCTAAAATGAAGTCGGGTGTTCCCACCTTGGCCAGATCGGGAGGCTCCACCCCCCCGGTCAGCTCCCGAGTGATCGCGTCCAACCCAAGATGGTCGATGGCTCGTGGGTCCAACTCCTCGTCGTGGGACCGATCCGCAAGCGGTTTGGCACCCACGGCCCTGACTCTAAAATCATTCACAGCGCGGCTCCTGATTTGGTCGGGCAAGCTCGATGTTGACGAGGCGATGCGAGGTGATCCCAAGATGCCGTGTGGAGACGACCAACCCACCAGCTCAGCCTCCCTCAAGAATAACCTGCCATCATGCGACCGCAACAGGTTGCGTGGATTTTGTGAATTGCGCAAGCTGTCTTGATGAGGATGGTGGGAGGACTTCCCACATGGCAATTGGGAATCGGGTTGGGTCGGCTTGACCTCAATCGCGGGCGTTTGGATACTTGGCGGGCAGGTTCTGGTGGACGCGAGATGACGACCCGACACATGCCTGTTTTCCTTCGGCGGGGTGGTGGCTGAAACTTGGATGGAAGGAGTCGCAATCATGCCCGGAACAATCACACCGGACGAGTTGATAGGTTTGAAGCGATCGGGCCGGATCATCGACCTGATTGACGTGAGGACTCCCGGCGAGTATGAGTCGGTCCACGCCGAGGGAGCGCGGTTGGTGCCGCTGGCGACCCTGGATCCGGCTCGGGTTTGGGGGGAGCGTCAGGGCGGTCCGGACGATCCGCTTTACATCATTTGCCAGTCGGGTGGACGATCGGCTAAGGCGTGTAGCCAGTTCGAGGCGGCGGGGTTGGGGCCGGTCGTCAACGTAACGGGTGGCACGCTAGCCTGGGAGGCTGCGGGGTTGCCCGTGGTTCGTGGAGGCTCCAAGGTTCTCCCGCTGGATCGCCAGGTTCGCATTGTGATTGGAGGATTCATCGCGGTGTGCGGCGCTCTGGGCGCGTTGGTGAATCCGGTATTTGCTTGGTTGGCGGCCGCGGGGGGGGCCGGTTTGGTCTTCGCGGGCGTCACGAATATTTGTCCGCTGGCGATGACGTTGTCCCGAATGCCTTGGAACCAAACCCGAACCACCTCCAACCTGGAGTCCTCTTCATGCGCGGTGACTCCGACCACCTCGTGACGACCCGCCACCACGCTAGGGGATTGGACCTTTCTCCATCCCAGCGGTCGGGTTGGTTCCCGGCTCTGGTGGCGGTTGGGCTGGCGTTGGCGGGCTGCGGCGACTCGACCATCTCTCGTTCGTCGGACCCCTCCTCCTTGTCCGCTTCCCAGGCGGCCGTCCAGGGCAAGGAGGAGGAGTCGTGGAAAACCGTGCCGGTTCAGGAGTTGGCTGGACCGGCGCTGGCCTCTTGGGAACGGGCGGCCGCGGCCCGCGACCAATTGGCGGGTCGGCTGTTGAGCCGCGTTCAGGAAGCCATCGCCCAGGAAGGTCCTGCTGGGGCGATCGCTGTGTGTCAGACCGACGCACCGACGATTGCCCGCCAAGTGGCCGACGAGACCGGCGTTTTGATTGGCCGCACCGCGTTGAAACTGCGCAACCCTGCCAACGCGCCGCCACACTGGGCCAAGACGGTGCTGGCCACCACTCCCCCTCAAACCCCTTGGGTGTCGGTCAACAACGTCGGGACGATCCGGGGTCTGTGGCCGATCCGTCTGCAAGCCACTTGCCTGACCTGTCACGGCCCCGTCGAGTCGCTGGGCGAGGAGGTCCGTTCCGCTCTGGGCCGGAGCTATCCCGCCGATCGGGCGGTTGGGTTCGCGGAAGGGGATCTGCGGGGTTGGTTTTGGGTCGAGGCGACCCCACCCGGCTCTGCGCCACCTGGTTCGTCCGCGCCAAAGCGGGGCACGGCGGCGACCGATAAGGGATGAATCTGCTAGACTCAAGAGGGGAATCCGTGGTGTGAAGGGAGACCGCGCCGCCGGAAAGCGAAGGGGGATCCGCCCACGGTTCCATCGGTCGCGGGGAGCGAGAGCGTCCGGGGAGCCTTGGCGAGCGTGACGATCCTGGCCGTTGGTCTGGTGGGGTTGGTGATTCTGCTTCATGCTGGTTTCACCGCCGTCGAGGTGGCGTTGGTGTCGGTCACCCGCGCCCGGATGCAGCATCATCTGGAGACGCGTGATGAGGTCGATCCAGGCGGCTCGAGTGCGACGCCCTCCCTCACCCCGGCGCGTTCCGAAGGGTCGATCCGGTTCATCTTGGACCTGATTGACAACTCGGAGCCGACCCTGCTGACCGCCCGTCTGCTGGTGACGGTCTTGGAGGTAGCGGTTCTGTTGACCCTGGGCGTGTGGGTGGCCCTCAACCCTCCTTCCTGGATCGACGACCCTACGACCGCGTGGCTGGCCGGAGTCTCGGTGGCGGTGACCCTTGGCCTGCTGATCTTCTGGCTGGGCCACCTGTTGCCTGGTCGTTTGGCCGAACGCTGCCCGGAACGAGTCATCGTGGCGCTGGCCTGGGCGCTTCGTCCGTTGCGTCCCCTGCTGGGCTGGCTGCCGTTTTGGCTCGACCAACTGGGCGTTGCCTTGCTCAACCGCCTGTCGTTGCCAATGGCCCCCTCGCCCGCCGTCACCCACGAGGAGATCGCTGACGTGCTGGAAAGTGGCGTCAAGGCTGGTCTGCTCGATCCCTTCGATCAAGATATGTTGGAACGATTGCTCAAACTGGGCGATCGTCGCGTCAGCGTGGTGATGACGCCGCGGGTGGACGTGGTTTGGCTGGACGTCAACGACTCGCCTGAGGAACTGGCCAACAAACTCCAGTCCTCGCCGCACTCGCGGTTCCCGGTTTGCGAGGATTTTTTGGACAACCTGGTGGGGGTGGTTCATGTCAAATCGCTGCTGGTGCGCAGCCTTCGGGGTGAACGGGTTGACCTACGCGGATTGGTTCAAATTCCCATGTTGGTGCCCGACACGCTGACCACCCGCCAGCTTCTAGATCGGTTCCGCGAGCCGGGTAACCATCTGGCTATCGTCATCGACGAGTTCGGCGGGGTGCGCGGCTTGGCAACCCTGACCGACGTGCTGGAGGCGATCGTCGGCGACCTGCCCGACGAGGGGGAGTCCTTTGAAGAGGATGTGGTCCGCCGCGAGGATGGTTCCCTGTTGCTGGACGCTATGCTCTCCATCGACGAACTCAAAGAGGTGCTGGAGGTCGGCTCACTGCCCGACGAGGACCGGGGCGAGTATCAGACCCTGGCCGGCTTCGTCATCACTCGATTTGGCTACATCCCTAAGATTGGCGAATCGTTCGTCTGGCGGGGCTTCCGCTTCGAGGTGGTCGACACCGACGGCGCGCGGTTGGACCGCATCCTGGTCCAGTCGATTCCCCGCCCACCCACGCCGATTTCCAACGAGGA
>Ga0209017_10001915_pt1 | contig 14619 bp, 7 predicted proteins | sample YNPBryunderm2012_FD_185812 | JGI IMG/M metagenome (GOLD analysis project Ga0209017, IMG submission 185812) | Anoxygenic and chlorotrophic microbial mat microbial communities from Yellowstone National Park, USA - YNP Bryant MS undermat 2012... ... | reverse complement strand
GAACTGGCGGTGGCGCGCACCGATCCGTTGGGGCTAGTGCGGGTGCTCCGCCGGGTGCGGGTGCCGCAAAAGCTGGTGGTTCTACCCCGGCGTTATTTTGTGCCGCCACTGGCCCTGCCCGGGGAGCCGCGCTACCAACTGGGCGGGGTGGCCCTGGCGAGTCAAGTGGGCCAAAGCGACGAGTTCATCAGCCTGCGAGACTACCGCCGAGGCGACCCGGTCCGGCACATTCACTGGCGTAGTTGGGCCAAGGTGGGCCGCCCCATCGTCCGCGAGTTTGAAGACGAATTCTTCGTGCGTCATGCCCTGGTGCTGGACACCTTCATGGCTTGGCCTCACCACGAAGCGTTCGAGGCCGCTGTCTCCGTGGCTGCTTCGTTGGCCTGTTCGCTGCCGTTACAGGAGTCACTACTGGATCTTTTGTTCGTGGGGCCGGAGGCCTATTGCGTGACCGCCGGACGTGGCGTCGGCCATGTGGAACAGATCTTGGAAATCCTGGCCGCAGTTCAGCCCTGCGGCGACCGGCCGTTCCAGACCCTGGAACAACTGGTGTTGGAGCACGCCCCCCGCGTCAGCGGATGCGTGTGTGTCTTGCTGGGCTGGGACAGGACCCGACAGCGATTCATCGAGAAGCTGGTCCAGCTGGAGGTGCCGGTGCGGGTGATGGTTGTCCCGTTGGCCCCCCTGCCGGCGCCCGTGGATCCGGGACCGCTGCGATTTTCTCCCGAGCGGCTCCAGGTGCTGGATCCACAACAGTTGGAATCTCAATTGGCCCGGTTGACGTAAGGCCTGATCCAGCCTGAAATTGGCTGGCGACAAAACGCAGAGCGCGGCGCCGTGGGCGTACACACCACCCGGCCCGGCCTGGGGAAGACAACCACGAGTTGGGCCAAGCGCCGGGGGTGGGACCCTCGCGCACGAAGGCTGAGGAATGCCATGAACGAGGTTCGCAAGCCGCCGCCCTTCCTGCTGGGAGCAGCCCTGCTGTTCTGGGGCTGGCAGGTGGGGTTGCCTTGGGTGGCGGCCTTGCTGGCGGTCCTGCTGGAATCCGCCCGTTGGCTCCCGGTGCGTTGGGAGTTGTCCGACGAAGATTTCCGGCGAATTTGGGCCCTCTGCTCGGTACTGTTGCTGGGCGCGTTGGCTTATGCCTTCACATCCAACGAAGGTCCCTCGGCCTTCGGTGAGCTGCTGGAATCACCCACCCTGACCCAGCAACGTCGTGCCAGTCAGGTAACCACGGAAACCGCCGCTGCGACTTTCCGATGGTTGCCGCTGCTGATGTTTCCCCTGGCGGCCGCCCAGGCCTACAGTTCGCGGCCCTGCCTGACGCTCAGCACCATCTCGCTGCTGGTCCGACGTCGACGACAACGGTTGCAGCGGGCAGGCCTGCCGCTGCCGCCCGATATCCGCTTTCACCCCGGCTATGTCTACTTCGGGGGATGTCTGGCAGGCGCTTGCATGCGCCCCGCAGGGGATTTGACGTTCTACTGGGGAATGGCGGCTCTGTTGGCCTGGGCCCTCTGGCCGTTACGGTCCAGACGCTACCCGGGCTGGGTCTGGGGTCTGGCCCTGTTGGGCGCTGCCGGGGCAGGATTCGCCGGCCAGCTGGCGGTTGCACGGCTGCAGCAATATGTGAGTAGTTCGACGGCCCTCGGTGCTTGGTTGAGCAACCTGCGTCAGCACGCCCGGGGGTCGGCCCCCAGCGCCACACGCATCTCCTGGCAGGGACTGGCCCCGCAGAAACTTTCCACCCGCATCGTGCTACGATTGGAAGTGTTAGAGGGACCGCGCCCGGCCTACCTGCGGGAGGCCACGTACCGCCTTCTCCATGGGGACGAATGGCAGGCTGGCACTTCTGCCTCGGACTTCGTGCCCGTACCGGAAACGCCCCCGGACAGCGGGTACTGGCCCCTGGTGCAAAATCCGACCGGCCGGAACCGGGTCCGCATTGGCGTGCGCCTGCGCGGCCGCAAAGACGAGGCCCGCGCAGGGTTGTTGCCCTTGCCGCCTCGAACGGATCACCTCAGCCGATTGACCGCATTCAGCGTGGAACGCAACAGCGCCGGCGCAGTGTTCGTCACGGGACCGGGCCTGGTGGTGTTCGAGGCTGGACACGGCGCCGAAACTACTTGGGAAGCTCCTCCCGACCCCAAACAAGACCTCATCATTCCCGAGTGGGCGAAACCGGCCCTGAAACAGGTGGTCCAGGAGATGGGGTTGGTCGACCGGTCCTGGCCGGAGGTCCGTGGGGTCGTGAGCCGGTTCTTCGGGGAAAAATTCACTTACCGTTTATGGCAGCCCGAGCCCCACTGGGCGCGACGCTCTCCAGAGCCCCTGGCCCGTTTCCTCCTGGAGACTCGGGCCGGGCATTGCGAATACTTTGCCACCGCCACCGTGCTCCTATTGCGCTATCTGGGCATCCCGGCCCGCTATGCCGTGGGTTATGCGGTCCATGAGGGAGCCGGAAAACGTTACGTGGTCCGCCAGCGAGACGCCCATGCTTGGTGCCAGGTCTGGAACCAAGCCACCCAACAATGGGAAGATTTCGACACCACACCGGCTAGTTGGGTGGCCCTGGAACGCTCGCGGGACCCCCGATGGCTCTGGCTCAAGGACGCTTGGAGCTGGATCCGCTACCAACTGGCATTGATTTGGTGGGGATACACCCCCTTGCGTCCCATTCTCTTCTGGCTCCTAACGCCCGCGCTGGCCATTCTGCTGTTCCAGATCTTCCTGCGCAGTGGCCGGCTCCGCAACCGCGCTCAAGCCGCAAGTCGAAAAAACACCGAATGGCCAGGCAAAGATTCCGAGTTTTACCAACTGGAACGCTGGCTGGCCACCCGTGGCCTGGCTCGCCAGCCTCAGGAACCGTCCGCCGCCTGGATCCAACGGGTCTGCAGCCAGGCCGCCTGGGCCGTGCAAGCGCCGCAGTTGCGCGAAATCTTGCACCTCCATTACCGGTACCGATTCGATCCCGACGGGCTGTCTCCCATCGAGCGCGAACGACTCCGACTGTTGGCGCACGACTGCTTGAAGGCCCTGAAGTCCCGCAGGCGCCTCCTTACCATGGCTGGCCACTGAATGGCCAACCCTGGAAGCCGCCAGGAAAGTGCACACTCGGCACTGCTTCCGTCCATCCCTGCGCCCGCTGCCGGAGGCACGCGCGACTGCGGCCGCCGCTCCGTTAGGCCCACCTACAGGTCCGCTTGTCGAGTCTGGCAGGCTGTTGAAAAAGTGACCTGCGAAGGAAAAGGCATGGAAGAAGCCCAATGTCTTCGAGGAGCGGTTTCGCCAAGCAGCGCCTTTTCAACAGACTGCTAGTGTCCCGCTGAAAGGCCGGCTCACCGGCCCGTGGGTTCGTGGATGCCCCTGCGAACCGCAGGAGCGGCTCCTACTCGGCATCCAAGACCAGCAAAGTCACGCTACAGGGCGGCACCGTGACACGGTCCAGCGCGCCGTCCAAGGGCAATTGTTCCACCTTGACCCGGGGCGGTTCGTCCGGGTCGTTGTAGGCTTGGGGATCGGTGCCCGCGATTTGCCAGCGAGTTCCGGTGCCCTTGAGCCGGGCTCCCTCGATCCGCACCGGAATCGTACGAGACTCCAGCGTGGGATTCACGATTCCCAGGGTCAGCTTCCTTCGGTCCAATGTCCAGGCCGCCTGTGCGTCCAGCAGTCCCTCCGTCTGCGTCCTGACCGGTAACTCCCCGAACTGATGACGGTACAACGCCAGCACCAGACCCGTCGTTTCAAAGGCCGCGTTGCGTCGGCTGGTCTTGATGGCGCCGATGACGTTGACTGTCTGCGCATAGAACGCAGAGTGAATCAAATCGCTCTGCCGCGCATACTCGTGCAGGCCGGCGGCGATCCCGAGGGCGTCCTTTAAGAAATACCGCGTTCCCAGCTCGCCGAACACATGGGGGCCGTACCAGTAATTCCACTCGGTCATGGCGATGCGAATGTCCTTGCCCTTGAGCTGTGGCAATTCGGCACGCATGCGGCGATGGAATTCGACCTTGCTGCGGATGTTGTCGGGAATCTGCCGCACGTGCGCGGCCAGTCCAGGCCGTTCCTGACAGTAGAAGTGCTCGGCAATTGCCTCCATGTGGTCCGAACAACGTTCCAGCAACCGGCGGCTCCAGGGACCGGCATTCCCCGAGGCGATGCAAAAGATGCCGGGATCCACTTCGCGCATCTTGTCCACCACCCAGTTCTGCTTCAGAACGTAATGGTCCACCGCCATATAGCCCAGCTGCCACGGGCCCCACATCTCATTGCCCACGCACCAGTAACGGATGCCGAAGGGGCGCGGCGATCCGTTGCGTGCGCGTTTCCGCCCCCAGTACGTGTCCGGTGCACCGTTGCAGTACTCCACCAACGCGGCCGCAGAATGTGCATCCCCGAAGCCCGTGTTGACGGTCACCAACGGTTCGGCCCCCACCAGACGGCAAAACTCGATGAACTCGTGCAGGCCAAAGTCGTTGTGTTCCACGCCCGTCCATGCCGGGTTGGTGCGAGGAGGCCGGCGGTCGCGATCCCCAATGCCGTCTCGCCAATCGTAGCCGCTGACGAAGTTACCGCCCGGCCAGCGGTAAATGGGGGAGGCCAGCTGCCGCAACAATGCCAGCGTGTCGGCCCGCATCCCCTGAACGTTGTCCCCCGGCATCAACGAGATCGTGCCTACGTAAAGGTCCCCCTGTTCGGCGCGGATTTCCAAGGAGGCCCGGTCCGTGGTACCGCCGGCGGTGAAACGGAACGGGAAGCGCCGATACTCCCGGCCGATCCGACGGATCTCCACCGAAGCCGCTTCCTCCGGATTGGCCCCCCAACGCAGCGTAACGCGAGCGCGCGCCGACCGGCTTTCGGGCGCCTTTAGCCACACGTAGCCCACGTACACCTTGCCCGCCGTCACGCCCAGATCGTGCTGCCGTAGGCCCACCCCAGCCCGAAGCCGCGGAGTGTGACGGCCCACAAACGGTGCGTTGGTCGTCATCACCACCCCGTCCGGTGGGCCGACAATCTCCCAAGGCGAAGCCCCCACCACCGGATAACGTGTGTCCCGCAATGCGGTGTAAGGAGCGTAGTTGGAGGTAATCGGATAGTAGAATTTGCGGTCTTCCAACATCTCCGCCCAGATTCCCCCGTAAATGCACCGGCCCAGATGCTCGATGAACTGCCCGTACACCAGTGGTGACAGAGGTGCACCCACCTGCGCTGCGTCCACGTGGATCTTCGGAGCCGGCGGTTCCCGCTGCGCGATCTTCTCCAACGCCACGTCATCGAACCATGCACGGCCGCGGGCCTGGCCCCAGCCCCCAAACAAACAGTTCACCTGCACCGAAGTCTGATCCTCCGTCTCGAACTCGGTCTCCACCAGCGTCCAATCCACCGTGCCGGTGACGGCGCGTGTGGCCACCCCACTCATGCCGTGGATGTTCAGCAAAGCCCCACGTCCGCCGTCCAGCGGCACCAGATTCTCCGTCTTGATCCAGCCTGACAGCCGGTACCTCGCAAACGGGTCGACCGCCACCGTCGCCGTCCACGCCACGTCCGCACCGGTCTCCGAAGCAATCTCCACACTGCGGTTGCCGGTACGCCCCACCTGCGCATGCCGAAACGTGGCTTGACCCGTCCAGGTCTCCGTGCGCCAACCCCGGGGACGGTTGCCCTGGGCGTCCTCGAAAGAGGGGTTGGGAAGCACGTTCTGCCCCTGCAGCACCGGCACCAGACAGATTACCCACCCGATCACTGCCCATCCGATCCTCCTGGCCAGTGGCCGGGAACATGCCCCAACGAAACATCCGGGCCGCCATGCTTTACCTTGGCCCAGCTCTGCCTCAGCCCGGTTTGCCCACCGGCCGAAACTCAACCCCCTCAGTGCCTCCGACGCAAAAGCACCCCAGTCTTTCTTCGTAGCTTGCCGCATGTGCGATATGATGGATTGTTGCATGAGTATCTTCGCAGATCCTTGGTTACCCGTCCGGCAACTACCAGGGGACCGCTCAGGCGCAGCCCGCCCGGAAATTGACCATCCGCTAGAGCATGATGGGGAGCCTTTGCTGCCCGGACAACGCCGTTTTGCGTCTTTTTGTCGCCAATTTGCGGCTGCTCCCAGTCCGCACAGCTCTCGGGCTGCGCCGCTGCAATTCCCACAAGCTCGGCGCCCTCCGAGCACGTTCCTCTCCAGAGGCAAACGCTGTCCACCCCCAATTGGATCCTTGATCATGCGCACCAGCTTGCGCGGGACGCTGCGTGTCGAAAGCAGCCCTGCGGGAACCCTGACAGGGGCCGTCCCGTGGCCTTAGCGAGGGCTCATAAGGCGCGGAAGCCGGACCCCAAGGCACCCGAGCGCAATCGGCCAGGCCGTGCGGGACAGGCGGAGGGAACGGGGCAGACGGCGGGGTCAGGCAACCACATCCCTTGGATCGCCGCCAGAGCTTGCGCCCTTTGGACCCTACGCAGCGTGGCAACTGTGCCCGTCGTGGCGCGCCCATCGCCCGCGCTGCGTCGGATGCTCTCGCGGGATGTGACAACCTTTCAAGACAGAAGGCCGGCTGAGGTTCCAGCCCGCGCGCGGTCAAAGGGTGATCACCGTCCGTTCCGGGGCCCCGCGGGTCCAATCCAGCTCCCGAACCACCGGGGCAGAACCTTCGACCTCGATCGTCACCCGATACGTGCCGTGGAAGGCCTGCCACCGGCACTGCCCGGATTCGTCCGTGCGCTGTTCCCCGCGGGTCCACCAACGCTCGCGAATCAGTTCTCGCAGCCGTTCGTAGGCCGGTTTGGGGGACATGTCCCTGCGGAGCAGCCCGGCCGGGGCGCGCTGCCAGGCCCCGCGATCGGACAGATCCCACCAAGTCAGTGCGCGGGTGGCCGGATGACCAAAGACCATCGTGTAAAACTTCACCACGTAGTCCGCCTGCTTTTCTTCGCCTTCGGCCGTGGTGGCACCCCAGTTCTCCCCAGGCCCAAGCCGCGGCCCACTGACCACCGTCGCCTCGGTAAAATGCAGCGGGCGCTCCAATCGGGCGTATGTGTCGCATAGCTGCCAGATTCGACTCAGGGGCCAAACCCCGCCATGCATGTGACTTTGCAGTCCGATGGCATCATACAGCGGCTGTCCATCCGGGCCCCGCAGGGCGTCCAACAGTGCGTAGTAGGGAGGGTCCAGCCGATAGTCGTTCACCAGCAAAAGGGCGCCCGGATGGGCAGCACGCGCCACTTCCAAAGCGCGCCGCGTGTAGGCCACGGGACCGAGCGCACGTCCCCAACGCGCCATGCGGGTGCGATTGACCTGATCCGGCAAATGCGTCGCCTCATTGACCACGTCCCACATGTCCAGCCGGCCGCGAAATCGCGAAACGATCTCGCGCACGCGCCCGTCACACAGACGCGCCAGTTCTTCGTCGTCCTCGGGCAACCATCGCGGTGACCCGGCCGGATGATCCCACACCAGCGGGTGGCCCTTGCACACGATGCCCTGCTCCCGTGTCCACGCCAGCACCTGCTCGGTGTCCTCGTAACGGGGTTGACCCGGCCGCGGCTCGTAAAATGCCCAGTAAAAACCGAGCGTGGCAAAGTTGAACAAATCCGAAAACCGCCGACGGTAGGCCTGCTCGAGCTCCGGATCACCCAGGCGCCCAAACTGGAAAAAGTTGCATCCGAACAAGAACTCGTGCCGAACCTGCTCCAGCCGAACCCTCGCCCCGGATACCGGTCGTCCCCCGGCCGTTTGCAGGAGCAGCCACCGGCTTTGCCGGCGATGTTGGCCAATGCGTTCTTCGGCCTGTGCCAACAAATCGGCATCCTCTCGGGCCCCGGGCCGTTCCCCGGCCAACAGTCGCGGCATCGACGCCGTCGCAAGCAGGGCAGTTTTCAGAAACGTGCGTCGTCGCATCGCTCCATTCAGCCGAACGACCTTTCACAAGGTCAAGCGGATCCGGCTCGCAAGCCGCCACCCAGCAGCTCTTCGATGCAAAAAGCCGCTGCAAATGTCCGAGCAACCACAGTGCCCGCTGCCTGCTAAGTCCTGCAGCCGAGCGACGCCGCAGCTCACAAAGTCCGTTTGCAATCCGCGTTGGGACGGCCGGAGCGCCGGCCGAACATGGCTCCCCTCGGAACGCCCCGCCCCGCCGCCAAAGCGGTCGCAGGGCTGAGGGCCAGTAGTCGGTGGAGCCACCCTCCTCCATGCGCGCATCTTTGGCAGACCCAGCTTGCCAACGGCGCTTCATTGGGCTGCCGCAAGCAATGCCCGTGCCCATCTCCTCTTGGCATCATCCGTTTCCCCCGCCGCCCCGTTCAGGAGCCCTGGCCAGGACCGGAGCTGCACGACTCACGCTGAGGGTTTCACTCCATGAGACCCGAGCTCGACAAATCACCAGCGTTCATGTACTAATCCAGCGCGTTGCATGACCGTACCGTCCCTTCGAGCATCTCGAGCTGACTTGCCCACAACCAAGCTGTTGGCGGAACGTGGCCTTCCGTCGCACCGCTCGCCCTGCGCAACTAGGGTCCCGAAGGCGCTGCCGTGGCTCGTTGCAAGTCTCTGGCTGTGTTTGTGGATCCCGGCGGCGAAGGGCGCAGCCGGCCGTAACTGGGACACCTACCTGGGAGACCCGGAAAGCAGCCAGTATTCCGAATTGCGTCAAATCCAGCGGCGCAATGTCCATCGGCTTGAAGTGGCCTCGATCTACCGCAGTGGCGATGCCCGTGCGGACAACCTTTCCCAAATTCAATGCAACCCGCTCGTCATCGATGGCGTCCTCTACGGAATTTCGCCCCAACTGAAACTCTTCGCCCTTGACGCCGCCACAGGCCGTGAATTGTGGCGATTCGATCCGGTGCAGGCGGGCCTACTTCAATCGGGCGCAGGCATCCAGAGGGGCATGGTTTTCTGGCGAGACGGCACCCATGCGCGCTTGCTGTATACGGCAGGCCCCTACCTCGTGGCGGTGGATGCCCAGACCGGTCGGCTGATCCCGAGCTTTGGTCAAAATGGGAGGGTGGACATCCGGGAGGACCTCGGCCGGGATGTGCGCGGCTTGTATGTGGTAGGGACCAGTCCGCCTGCGGTGTTTGAGGACCTGCTGATTCTGCCCATGCGCGTGGGCGAGGGGCCGGAGCCTGCCGCGCCGGGGCACATCCGTGCTTACGACATCCGGACCGGGCGGTTGGTCTGGCGATTTCATACCATTCCGCATCCCGGTGAACCTGGTTATGAGACCTGGCCGCCAAAGGCCTAGCAATATACAGGCGGCGCCAACTGCTGGGCCGGCATGGCCGTGGATCGCCGGCGCGGCATCGTGTATGTGCCGACCGGTTCGGCCACTTACGACATGTGGGGGGGCGACCGATTGGGCCAGAATCTTTATGCCAACTGTTTGTTGGCCCTCGATGCGCGCACTGGCCGGCGGCTCTGGCACTTCCAGTTCGTCCATCGCGACCTCTGGGACCGGGACCTGCCCGCCCCGCCCAACCTGGTTACTCTCACCCGCAACGGCCGACGCGTGGACGCTGTGGCCCAGGTCACCAAGTCCGGTCACGTTTTCGTCTTCGACCGGGTCACCGGCGAGCCCCTCTTCCCCATCGAAGAACGACCCGTACCGGCCAGCGACTTGCCCGGTGAATCAGCCTGGCCCACCCAGCCTGTACCGCTTCGGCCCGCGCCGTTTGCTCGACAGCTCCTTACCTATGCCGAGCTCACGGATCGAACCCCCGCTGCGCACCGGGCCGTGCTGGAGCGCTTTGCGCGATTGCGCCCGCATGCCCCCTTCCAACCGCCTAGCCGGGAGGGTACCATCATTTTTCCGGGGTTTGATGGCGGGGCCGAATGGGGCGGCGCGGCCGCGGATCCGGAGGGGGTGCTCTATGTCAATGCCAATGAGATGCCCTGGATTGTCACGATGGTGGAAGTGCCGGCGGGTGCTTCAGGAGCGGCCCCTGCAGATGGCCGCAGTCTGTACCTGCAGATCTGTGCCGTGTGCCACGGTTTAAATCGCGAGGGTCAGACTGCGCACGGACAAAAGGTCCCCTCCCTATTGGGCCTGGAACAAAGACTTAGCCGTGAAGCCATCCTTCAACTCTTAGAGACGGGGCGTGGCAGCATGCCCGCCTTCGGTTTTCTTTCCGCTGCCCAAAAAGAAGCCTTGGCCGACTTTCTTCTCTATCCAGACCGCAAGGGCTCTGACATCCAGCCCAATGCTCCGCACCGGCCTGGCACTGTAGCCAACCCTCTCGGCCGCGTTCCTTTCGTTTCCACTGGCTACCACCGTTGGCTGGATCCGGACGGCTATCCCGCGGTTAAACCACCCTGGGGCACGCTCAACGCCATCGACCTGAACACGGGCGAGTACCGCTGGCAGGTCGTGCTGGGCGAACTGCCCGAACTGACGGCCCAAGGTCTGCCGCCCACGGGCACGGAAAACTATGGCGGGCCCCTGGTCACGGCGGGCGACTTGGTCTTCATTGCGGCCACCAAGGACGAGAAGTTCCGCGCCTTCGACCGCCGCAACGGCCGATTGCTCTGGCAGACCAAGCTACCTGCCGGCGGCTATGCCACGCCGGCCACCTACGAAGTGAACGGCCGACAATTCGTGGTCATCGCCTGCGGAGGCGGCAAAATGGGCACTCCCTCTGGAGATGCCTACGTGGCTTTTGCCCTGCCTCGGTCCCACTGAAGCCGTCTGCCAGCCCACAGCCGCCGCACGGCCGCAAAGTCCCCGACCACTGGGGCACAGGACCGGTCCCCAATGGCTCACCGGCCTTTGGCCTGAGCGCCCGCCTTACCCTTTGCACTCCCCGCCCCAATATTTCACCACCGCCTCGGTGCGCGACTGCACGTGCAACTTTTCGTAGATCGCGTGCAAATGGGTGCGGACCGTGCTCAGACTGATCCCCAGCAGATCCGCAATATCCTTGTACAGATATCCCCGGGCCAGCAACGCAAGAATCTCCTGTTCCCGGCGCGTCAGTTGTTCCATCTCCGAGCGCGGCTGACTGATCTGCTGAAAATAAGCCACCACTTTGCGGGCAATTCGCATGGACATCGGTGCCCCGCCGGCGTGCCCCTGCTCGATGGCCTGTACCAGCTCGGTGGCCGGCTGATTCTTCAGCAGGTACCCGCTGGCTCCGGCCCGGAGCGATTCGAAGATCAGCTCGCTGTCCTCGTACATCGTCAACATGAGCACCTGCGTGGCCGGGCGGCGCACCTTCATCCGGACCACGCATTCGATTCCGCTCATGCCCGGCAAATTGATGTCCATCAGCACCACGTCCGGCGCCTCCTGTTCGAAATGTCGGAGGGCCTCCTCCCCGGTGGCATGCGCCCCTGCACAGGTCAATTGCGGCGCCCGCGCCACCAGTTCGCGCAGGCCCTCTCGCATCCCCTGGTTGTCCTCCACGATGGTGACTCGAATCGCCATGACCTGTTATGCCGTCGGCTCAAACTGACGGAGGCCCCGACCGCAGGCAACCCGACAAACGTTGGAGGTGGGGCGCCCGGCGCTGCCACGGCACAAACAACCGCACCCGCGTGCCCGCGCCCGGGCGGCTGTCAATTTCGCACTGCCCGCCCACCTCGGTCATCCGCTGCACCATGTTCCGCAATCCATCCGCACCCACCGTCTCCCCGGCCGGTTGGAACCCCACCCCGTTGTCTTCGATTTCCAGATGCAGCCCCTCCGCCGCCACACGGGCGCGCAGCCACACCTCCGTGGCCCGCGCGTGCTTGACAATGTTGTGCAGCGCCTCCTTCACCACCAAAAAACAGTTGTGACGAACATCGCTCGCCATGGCCCGGTGCGGCGTGGGTTCGGGCAGATCCAGCCGGCACCGGATCCCGGCCAGTCGCAGATAATCCAGGGCAAATTGCCCCGCATAATCGATCATCTGCGCCAGGGAGTCATTCCGCGGATTGACCGCCCACACAATCTCATCCAGCGCACGCACCGCCTGCCGAGCCGTGGCGGCGATCCTCGACAGAGCCCCGTTCAAGGCTTGAGAGGCCTCGGGCTCCTGCTGGGCCAGATCACACAGCAGCGCAATCTGCGTCAGACTAGCGCCCACGTCGTCATGGATGTCTTTGGCGATCCGCGCCCGTTCCCGCTGAAGGGCTGCCTGTTGCTCCAACTGCCGCAGCCGATCCCGCAGGCGTCGAAAGGATACCCACCGCACTACCGCCCCCACCAACAAGGTGAACGCAACTCCGGCGCTCAATCGAAACCACCACGTCTGCCACACAAATGGCTGAACCACCATCGCCAGACCCGCCCCGGCCTCGTTCCAGACCCCTGCAGCCGTCCCCGCCGTCACGCAAAAGCGATACCGCCCCGGCGGCAAACGCGGGTAACTGGCCACACGCCGCGATCCGGCTTCTACCCAGGCGTCGTCAAAACCTTCCAGTCGATACCGAAAGTGCACGTTCTCCGGAGCCGCATACGTCAGCGCGGTAAATTCGAATTCTACCTTGCGATGTCCCGGCCGCAGCCGCCCGTTCCACCCCGGGCTCTTCAGGTCCGGCGGGACCTCCCCTGGATGATTCCAGAGTGGGAACCGGCTGTCGTACAACGCCACGATGCGATCATCCACCGTCACCCGCTCCACAATGACGGGCGGCGGTACCGCTTCCCGCCCCAGCACCGCCGGATGAATCACCGCCAACCCGAGGCGCGTCGCAATCACCACCCGACCATCCCGACGCCGCACCGACGCGGGCGTACTATCGTAAGTGGCCGCCAACGCAGGCAGCCCCTCGCCCCGACCGTAGGAAATCGAATGCACTTAGCCCGTGCCCTGAGCCGCCGCGTTCAAATCCGCCAGCGTAGCCTGAAAAATGCCCCTGTTTCCCCCAAACCAAAGGCGACCCGCCCCATCGGCCACAATCTGCGAGATGTAATCCTCCCCCAATCCCTGCGCCGAGGTCAGCCGCACCCACTGCCCGTGAAACCACCGCCCCAGCCCGTAGCCGGCATACCCCACCCAAACGGCCCCGTCCGGCGTGGCATGCAACGAACGAATCGAAGGCGCGCGCCCCTCGACCAGTACCGTCTCGTCCCGAAGCCCGTCGCCCGTGACCCGCAGCAAAAGCCCATCCGCCGTCCCCACCCACACCTCGCCCGCCGAATCTACCGTCAGCGCCCGAATCGACCGCGTGCCGGCAGGCAACTCGTAGGTCAAAAATTGCCCGCCTTCCATCGCTGAATCACCGGCTGGCTCGCCCCGGCCATCCACACTTCTTCCGGACCCACCACGCACAGTGACCGAATCGACATATCCCTCAAACCATCGCTTCGCTGCAAAAGGCGCACCCAGTGCCCGTTCCATCGGTACAATCCGCGTTCCCGCGCCCCCACCCACACGCCCCCGGCAGGATCCGCCGCCACGCACATCGCTGTGCCCCCTGGCCAGTCCCCTCGCACCGTCCACTCTTCCCATCCGCTTGCGCCCTCCCGAGCCAGCCGGCCATCCATGGTCGTGATCCAAAGCCGACCCTCACTGTCTTCGCATACCGTCCGCACCGACTCAAACGGTAGCCCCCGCTCCGGTCCCCAGAGTTCGATCCGTCGTGGTCGCAGTCGGTTCAGCCCGCCCCCACCAGTCCCCACCCACACGTTACCTTCGTGATCCTCCGCCAAACAAAAAATCTCCCGATGACTGGTCGGCACCCACGTAAACCGGCCCGCATGAAACCGACCCAACCCATGCGCGGCCGTCCCCACCCAGATACCCCCACCCTGGTCCTCCCAAAGCAATCGCGGACTTACGGGGCGCGACGGTGCCGGCCAGCTCACTACCTCCCGCACCGTCTCAACTCCGTCGAACCACAACAGCCGCGTCGCGGTCGCAATCCACACTCCCCCACGCCGCGCCGCCGCCAGGCAGGTCATCGGCTCTTCCAACACCCGCAACACCTCGAATCGACCATTCTGTACCAGTCCAAGGTGCGATCCGCGGCCAAACCACAATCGCCCCGCCATGTCCGAGGTGAGATCGGTCTTGTCCCCGGGCATCCCGCCGGGGCTCGGGTGCTGCTGGACCTGATGGCCGTCAATTCGCGTCAACGCGCCGGTCGAATAGATCACCCAAACGCTGCCATCCGCCGCCTCGGCAAACCCCTCAATCCGCAGGTCCGGCAGACCCTCCTGCGCCCCGTACACCCGCACGCTCTGCCGGCTCACACACACCACCGGCCCGCGGTCCATTCCCAACCACATCCGGCCCCTCCGGTCCAAGTACAATGCTCGCACCACCCGGTTCGGCACTCCGGGCAAATGAGTCAGCGAAAATTCTTGAAACCGTACCCCGTCGAACCGCGCCAGCCCCCCATGCGTAGCCACCCATGGATAACCGTCCTCGCCCTGCGCCAGCCCATACACCGAGTTGTCCGGCAACCCCTCGTCCGTCTGCCAGACCCGGGCAGCCCACACCACGTCAGTCGATTCCCCGGGCCGATCCGTCGACTCGCCGCTGCCCTTCCACACCGCGCCCCAAACCAAGAGGGCGAACAACGTCCCGATGGCGCGCATACCCACCTCCTATCGCTGGGGCTTTTGCCAGCAAGCAAGGAGCATGGGCCACCCTGACCTCGCCAAAAGGCCTTGCCCCCGGCTGTGCTGGCATCATCCC
>Ga0209017_10001914_pt1 | contig 14634 bp, 9 predicted proteins | sample YNPBryunderm2012_FD_185812 | JGI IMG/M metagenome (GOLD analysis project Ga0209017, IMG submission 185812) | Anoxygenic and chlorotrophic microbial mat microbial communities from Yellowstone National Park, USA - YNP Bryant MS undermat 2012... ... | reverse complement strand
GGTGTGGGGGCGGGTATTGGGGATTAATATTCGCGATCGCGCTTGATGCCGGGGGCGGGACGGGGGTACTTGCCGGTTTCGTCGGCGATGAGGGGGGCGGGACCGTCGAAGGAGAGGCGATCGACGTTGGGGGCAAACTCATGGGGGCAGTTGAGCATGTCGTCGTAGGTGACGACCTGGCCGGTGTGGGCGGCCATGCGTCCCATTGAGGTAACGAGGCTGGCTTGGCAGCCGCGTTGGACTTCGTTGAAGGGGCGATCTTCGCGGATGGCGGCCATGAGGTGGTCCCACTCGCGTTGATAGGGAGAGGGTTCGCGTCCGGGGAAGCTCCAGGTCAGGTCGGAACGGTTGAAGTTTTGGGTTTTGGAGATACGGCACTTGGCCGGGGAGTGTCCCGAGGTGGAGATAACGGCGGCTCCCTTGGTGCCGTGAGCGTAAGAGGCGAACTCCTGGTGGCAGCCTTCCATGTTGCGGCCTTCGAGCATCAGCTTGGAGCCGTCTTCAAAGGTGTATTCGACCGAGTAGGTGTCGAAGTTCTGATCCACGCGGTCGCCGCGCTCGAAGTTACCGCCGGAGCCTTGGGCTTTGATCGGCCAGGCGTTCTTCATCCAGCAGCATTCGTCGATGTTGTGAATCAAAAAGTCAGAGAAGGATCCGCCGCTGGCCCAGAGGAAGGCGTGGAAGCGACGAATCTGGTGTTCCAGTTCGGACATGCCTTCGGGTCTAGGACCGGTAGCAGCCGAGCCGGTGGGGCCGACCATGCGATAAGCCCGCAACAGTAGGATCTCGCCGATTTGACCGTCCATGATCCGCTGGTAAAGTTGCTCGCGGGCTTCGCAGTGGCGGCACATGAGGCCGACGCCGACCTTGAGGTTTTTGCGGACCGACTCGGCACCGAGTTCAAGCATCCGTTTCGTGGTGGGCCCGTCCACGGTGACCGGCTTCTCCATAAAGACGTGGACCCCTTTTTCGATGGCGTAGGCGAAGTGGGGCCAACGGAAGGCTGGAGGGGTAGCGAGGATCGCCACGTCGCCCGGCTTGAGGCAGTCAATGGCATGCTTATAGGCGTCCAGGCCGACGAACTTACGGTCGGAGTTGACCTCCATGTGGTCGGCGTAACGCTTGGAGAGGTTGGCGTAGCTGGATTCCAGGCGATCCTCGAAACAGTCGGCCATTGCCACCAGCTTGACCGGCCCAGCCTGGGTGGACAGCGCGTCGCCCACCGCGCCGGTGCCACGACCTCCGCAGCCGATCAGGGCGATTTGAATTGTGTTGGTCTCGCCGGCGTGGACCAGGGGAACCGAAAGCCCGGTTAGGGCCGAGGCAGCGGCCACCCGAGTGGTGGTCCTGAGCGCCTCGCGTCGGGTCAAGCCGGATGAATCTTGGAGTGTGCGCATGAGAGGAACTCCTGGCGTGGGATGGAGTGGCGTGGAATGGTCTGCAAGGGAGGGAGGCCAAACAATCGGTAGGGTGTGACGCAATCGGGGAGGGTGGGAAAGAATGGGTGACCGGGCGTGGCAGCTCAACATGTTGGACCGCGCTGCGAGCCGGGACCAAACCGATGATGCCCAAAGAGGGAGGAATCGTCCGCGATTGTTAAAACATCATGGTTCCACGCGGAGGGCCGGCAGTCAAGAGGCGGGTCAAGAGGGAACGTGGTCGGACGACGGGTTGACGGGGGGGTTGGAGGGTTGGTGTAATCAAACCCCATTCTCATCACCGTTCCTCTTGGCGTCACGGGCGGGGTGGGACGGGCAGGGGGGGCGGGTGGTTCACTGCTCCGGTCTTCGTTCTGGGGTCGCGCAGCGAACCGGAACGATCGCTCAGCCCAAACGACGCCGCACGACCCGGATGATTGGCGCGATCAACGTGAGCCGAACGCAATCAAGCGGCGGGAATGCTCGGAGACGGGGAGTCCCGAGGTCATGAGCGGATTCGGAGAGCGTCCCCGCGAACTGAAGTGGTATCACGCCGGGCCGATCTTGTTTGGCGACTGGGGGACCAGTCGCCTCTATGTGTTGGGTTTGGCGTTCGCCTTCAACGGGCGGGCGTCGTTTTGGATGGTCGCGGCGATGAGTCTGGTGCTGATTGCCGTGGGCTGGTGCTACACCATTGCCTGTCGCTTGTTTCCCGACGGCGGCGGCGTTTATTCCTCCGCCCAACAGCGCTCGCAGCTGCTTGCTGTCTTCGGCGGCCTGCTGCTCTGTGCTGATTACGTGGTGACCGCCAGCCTCTCATGTTTGGAGGCGTTTCATTATCTCGGGATTAAAGACTACGCGATCCTGGGGATTCTGCCGGTGGATGCGGCCTTAGCGGCCTTAGGCATCTTGGCGATTGGGGCGGTCAACGTGCTGGGGCCGACCAAGACCGGTACGGCGGCGATGATCGTGGCGATGGCGACGGTGGTGTTCACGCTGATTATTGGCGTGGCCTGCTTGCCTTATCTGGGCAACATGGTGGTCGAATCGCCCTTCAAGGAGGGACCGGGGCGGGCGTGGGTCGGCTTTACCGAGATCATTTTGGCCCTCTCGGGCGTCGAGGCGATCGCCAACATGACCGGGGTGATGGTTCAGCCGGTGGGTCGAACCGCCAAGCGGGCGATCCTGCCGGTGATGACCGAGATCGTGCTGCTCAACCTGATCCTCTGCGCGGCCATGCTCACCTTGGCCGACGACGTGCTGTATCGGCTCGATCCCGAGACCGGCGGTCTCGTGCCGGCTCATACCGGCGACATGATCAAGGTCATCGCCGAGACTTACGTGGGACCGGCGTTCGCTGCGGCCAGCGGGGTCTGTTTTGCGGCGTTGCTGTTCTCGGCGGTGAACACCGCGATCGGGGCGTTGGTCTCCGTGTTGTTCATGCTTTCGCGCGACCGAGAATTGCCCGAGGCGTTTGGACGGCTCAACCGGTTCGGGATGCCCAAGCTGCCGCTAGTGATCGCGGCGGTGGTGCCAGCCGTTGTGGTGGTGGTGTTTCCCTATGTCGAGTCGTTAGGCGGCCTGTACGCCATCGGCATCGTGGGAGCGATTGGGATCAACCTCGGTTCGATCGCCACCAATCGGGCGCTGGACATCAGCCGGGGCGAGCGGATCCTTATGGCCGGGGTGACGTTGCTGCTCATCGCCATCGAGATCACGATTGTCTTTGACAAGCCGGACGCCCGCAGTTTCGCCCTGGTGGTCTTGGCCGCGGGTCTCTCAGCGCGTCTGGGCACGATGGCCATTCACCCCGCCGTGCCTTTGGGACAGTTGACCCGCCGCGGCTATGTGATTTCGGGAGTCGTGTTGACTCTCGCGGTTCTCTTCGTCGAAATCGCCTTTCACGACACCTTGGGCGGCTTCGCGGTTTCGGCGGTTCTGGTCTGTGTGTTGGCGGGGGCCAGCTACAAGGTCCAACAGTTTCGCCCCGAGATTCTGGCGTATCGTTCCCGCCGCGTCGAGGTGGAACTGGGTCCCGACGGCAAGCCTTTAGAGACCCGCCCCAAGCGGTTGATGATGGTGCCCGGTGGCTACAAACCCAAAGCCCGGGTGATGGTGGCCACTCAGGGCAATCCCCGATTGCTCAAGTTCGCGTTTGAGGAAGCGAAGAACCGCCACGCCGAATTGCAGATCCTCTTCCTCAGGCACCTGGCGGTCACGCCAATGGGTCTGGTAGAACCGCCCAAACTCGACGAGGACGAGGACGCCCTGAAGCTCTTCGAGCAGGTGCGCGAACAGGCCAAGAAGGAAGGCGTGCCGATCCGCCTGCTTTACGGCGTGGCCCGCGACATCCCCGACGCCATCCTCGACATGGCCGTGACCCACGGGGCCGACCTGCTCATGCTCGGCGCAACCCGCCGCGGAACCCTCTGGAAGGCGATGAAGGGAGATGTGATCTCCGGCGTCGCCGAACAACTGCCCGAATCCGTCGGCTTGCTCTTGGTGGCCTGACCCAGCCTCGTCGCTGCCGCTCCCGACCACCTCAACCTTGCGGCCCTGAAAACCATCCGAAGCCCTGAAAACCATCCCAACGGCCAAACCCTCTAAGCCGCCTCATCTCCTCGATGTCAGTTAATCAAGGATCAGCATGTCGCTATGAACGTCGTGGTCATCGCTTGCAACGGGTTGCACCTGGGTTATCTGGGAACCTATGGCAATCCGTGGATTCACACCCCCAACCTCGATCGTTTGGCGGCCCAAGGGGTGGTCTTCGATCACCACTTCCTTGAGAACGCCACCACGATTCCCACCCGTCGCTCCTGGTGGACCGGGCGCTACAGCTTCCCCGACCCCGACAAGGGGTGGACCGCGCCGCTCGCCGAAGAAACCATGCTGGGCGATCTGCTCCGGGACCAGGGCGTGATGAGTATGTTGGTCACCGACAACCCGTTTCTACGCGATCCGGCCACCGGCGGTTGGACTCGGGGCTTCGACGAGGTGCGGTTCATCCGGGGCGCAGGTTACGACCCGTTCATCCCGCCCGGCGATCCCCGTTTGGGCGGGGTTGAACCCAAGCTCAAGGACGAACCGGGGTTCCGTCTACCGGAACGCGACGACCCCGACCGCTCGCTCTGGAAGACCCGCTGGGAGCAATTTTTACGCAATCGAGCGGTGTTCAACCCTGAACGCCGCCCCGAAGGGTTCCCCGTTGCGCGAACCGTGGCGGCGGCTTGCCAATGTTTGGAGCGCCTGGGACCACGCCCTGACCCGTTCCTGTTGTGGATCGACCTTTTCGCGCCTCATGGTCCCTGGGACGCGCCTGAAGCCTTCCGTGACCGTTACGTTACCCTCGACCCTGAGGATTTCCGAGCCGACCAGGAGGGCGACCTAGTGGATGACCCCTCGTTCGACGAATCGCCCGAGGAAATCCGCGCCCTCATCGACGTGCCTGCCGGTTGGGTCGGCGACGTGATCTCCGACGCCGAACTGCTCCGACTCCGCAAAACCTACGCCGGGTCCGTCGCGTTTCTCGACCATTGTCTGGGACGCCTTTTCGAGACCTTGGAATCTACTGGACGCACCGAAGACAGTCTGATCCTCTTCACCGCTGACCAGGGCGAACCGCTGGGCGAACATGACTTTGTGAGGCGTTACCTGCCCTGGTTGCACGAGGAATTGATCCACACCCCGTTGATTCTCCGCTTGCCGGGCGCGGCCGAGGCGGGTCGAAGGGTGGACGCGCTGACTCAGGCGGTCGATCTCGCCCCTACGATTCTGTCGGCCTTGGGCATCCGGCCTCCGGGCGCTTTGGACGAGGCTGGGGAAGCGGACCCCAAAGACGCGACCCGGTCCAACTCGATTGGGGACGCGGATTGGGACGCTCCGCGAAGCGAAATCCGCGACCAAGTGGACCCATTGCACGGCAAAGACCTGCTCCCACTGGCTAGAGGACGAATCCATTCGGTTCGAGAATTCGCCTGCATGGGAATGGACGCCGAAGAATACGCCATTCGGACCCGCGACTGGTTGCTGATCCTGCCGATCGATCCGGACGCCGATGGTCCGCCACGTCCCACCCAGCTTTACCGCAAGCCCGAGGACCGCTGGGAACGCGACAATGTGGCCGAAAGCCACCCCGAGGTGGTCGAGCGTTTGGAGTTGACTCTCAGGCGCTTCGTTGCCGCCCTGCCCCGTGACGCCGTGGCCGACGTGCCTCCGCCCCGTCTGAACCGCGACGAGTCGGAATAATGGTGGTCTGACGTGATCAAGCGTCGCGTGCCGTCGAGAACCCCCCAGGAACAACTGAGTCGCCCCACCAGCTCGGTTGGTCGGCTTGACTCATGCAGTCACTGCTTTGGCCGCGTCGTTTCCACTTCCCCACACTTTAATTACTATGCTCATCAAGGGATAAGTTCATGTCTGGCGAGTTGCTCTCCAGCGTGGGGAAGTCCTACGCGCTCGAAGTTCTCACGGCGATGATCACCCCCGCGTTGTTGCTCACCGGCTCGTCCTCGTTGGCGGCCTCGACTTCGACGCGGTTGAGCCGAGTGGTGGACCGGGTTCGCCAACTCAGCGCTGAAGTGGAGTCGATGACTCGACACAGTTCCTCCGAACCGATAGACAACACTCGTTTACGGGTCATCATTGATCAATTGTCGCGATTGGGACGGCGCGTGGTGAAACTTCGATCCGCTTTGACTCTCATTTATACTGGCATCGCGCTATTGCTTTCCACCGGAGTGGCCATCGGCGTGACGGCCGCCCTCTCCTGGAGCTTCGATTGGCCAGTGGTGATTTTGGGTTTGTGTGGGTGCGCTTCGCTGCTGGGAGCCAGTGTGCAACTTCTGGGGGAAACCCGTCTGGCGATTCACACTAGCCTTCAGGAAATGGCTTACGTCGGCCACCTGATCGACCAAAGCCGCCAACGTCTGGAAGTCTGTTCCACCGTCGGCTCGGTCGAACTGCCCGATGACCCCGCCACCGTCATTCCCGGGGTCGAACGCGGCAAATCCAATGGCGCAGCGCGCGAGTCCAGAACCATCTCCACCGAGACGCGGACCGGTTGAATTGGGAAGGGGTGATCGTGTACAATCGACCAAGCAGTGACGTGGTCTTGATGGGCACAAGCGCGTCGAGCCATGAAGTGGGATCGAGTCGAGAGGAATTGAGGACGTGTCCATCGCCGTCGCAACCCCGCCGCCGTCGGAACCCCGGGAGCCGCTGCCGCTGAACATCGAGGAGGAACTCAAAGAGAGTTACCTCACCTACGCGATGTCGGTTATTGTCAGCCGCGCCTTGCCGGACGCCCGCGACGGCCTCAAACCGTCGCAGCGGCGGATTTTGGCTGCCATGCTCGATCTAGGCCTCACCCCCGGCGGCTCGACCTCCAAGTGCGCGGGCATCGTCGGCGAGACGATGAAGCGCTACCACCCCCACGGCGACAACTCGATCTACCCCACCCTGGCACGGATGGCCCAGTGGTGGAATATGCGGCACCTTTTGGTGACCGGCCAAGGCAACTTTGGCTCAATCCACGGTCTGCCCCCGGCGGCGATGCGCTACACCGAGGCGAAACTCAGCCCAGTGGCCGCCGAGATGCTTGACGATATCAAACTCGACACGGTGGATTTTCAACCTTCCTACGACGAAAAGCACCAGGAGCCGCGGGTTTTGCCCGCGCGGTTCCCCAACCTGCTGGTCAATGGCTCGGGTGGTATTGCTGTGGGGATGGCCACTTCGATCCCGCCCCACAACCTCGGCGAAGTCTGCGACGCCCTGATCGCCCTCATCGACAACCCGGCGATCGATTTCGAGGACCTGATTGAAAAGCTGCCCGGTCCCGATTTCCCCACCGGCGGGGTTATTTGCGGGCGTATGGGCATCCGCGAAGCCTACCTAACTGGACGGGGCCGAATCATCCTCCGCGCCAAGCATGTCGTCGAGGAGACCCGCGACGGCCGCACTCAAATCGTCTTTACCGAAATCCCCTACCAACTCATGAAGGAACCCCTGCTCAAAAAGCTGGGTGATTTGGTCAACACCGATCGAATCAAGGGGATTGCCGACGTGGTGGACGAGTCCGATCGTCGCCAGCCAGTGCGGATCGTCGTCAAGCTCAAACGCAACGAGGATCCCAACGTGATCCTCAACCAGCTCTACCAGTATTCGCCGCTTCAGGACACCTTCGGCGTCATCATGCTGGCGCTGGTGGACGGCCGCCCGAAGACCCTGACACTCCGCGAATTGCTCAAAATTTATCTCGATCACCGGGCTAACGTGATCCGTCGTCGCACCGCGTTCCTTCTCAGACGCGACCGGGCGCGGGCGCACGTGGTTGAAGGGTTGCTGATCGCGCTGGACATGATCGACGAGATCATCCATATCATCCGTTCCAGCCCCAACCCGACCGAAGCCCGCACACGTCTGATGGGCATGGCAGTTGGTCCCGACGTGATGCGTCGAGCGCTCAACGACCCCGAGGCCCAGGCCACGACCGGGCTGACCCGCAACCAGGCCGACGCGATTTTGGCGATGCGGCTCCAACAGCTTACCGGGCTGGAACTCGATAAGCTCGTGGCCGAATACCGCGAACTTCGCGCCGCCATCGCCGATGCGGAGGACATCCTGGCCCGCGAGGTCCGAGTGCGGGAGATCATCAAGGCCGACCTCGAAGAACTCAAGCGGAAATACGCCGATCCCCGCCGCACGGTCATCAGCGACGAGGAACTGGGCAGCTACGACAAGGAGGCGTTGATCCGCGAGGAGTACATGGTGGTCACCATCACTGACGGCGGCTACATCAAGCGATTGCCGCCCTCAACCTACCGCGCCCAAGGGCGGGGCGGACGGGGCAAGACCGCCGCGGGGACCAAGGAGGGGGACTTCTTGGCCCACATGTTCGTAGCGCTAACCCACGACTATCTCCTCTTCTTCACCGACCAAGGCCTTATCCATTGGCTCAAGGTGTACGACGTGCCGATCGCTCCCCGCACTGCCACCGGTCGGGCGATCGTCAACCTTCTGGAACTGCGCGAGGGCGAACGCATCACCGGCGTCATCCCGGTGCGGCGCTTCCCCGATAACGAATTCCTGTTCATGGCAACCCGTCGCGGCACCGTCAAGAAGACGCCGCTTTCCGCCTACTCGCGTCCCCAACGTGGCGGGATCATCGCGCTGGGTCTCGAAGAGGGCGACCAACTCATCGCCGTGGCCCGCACCCAACCCGGCGACCATGTCATTCTCAGCACCCGCAATGGCATGGCAATCCGCTTTGAGGAATCGGACGTCCGACCAATGGGACGGCCCGCCTGCGGGGTCCGCGGCATCCGTCTGGAAGGGGACGACCAGGTGGTCGGCATGGTCGTCGCCAACGGCCCCGACGATCCGGCCAGCCTCTTGACCGTCTGCTCCAACGGCTTCGGCAAGCGAACCCGCCTGTCCGAATATCGCGCCCAACATCGAGGCGGCAAGGGACTTATCGACATCAAAACCACCGAACGCAATGGCCCAGTGGTGGCGATCGCCAAAGTCACCGACGCCGACGAGGTCATGCTCACTACCGAGCGCGGGATCCTCATCCGCACTGGTTTGAGCGAAACCCGCGACATTGGCCGCAATACCCAAGGGGTCAGGTTGATCCGGGTTGATGAAGGAGATCGGGTCGTCGCTTTGGCCAAATTGCCCGAATCCGAACTCTCCCAAGACCAACCCGATGTCGCCGAAGTCGAGCCGCCACCCGACCCGAACGCTCCGCCTCTCGCTCCTTCCGATCGCCTCCTCACCAACGGGATTCTTGCTTTGGACGACCTGTCTGGAACGGACTCCGCATCCCACGAGAAGGAGGAGGAAATTCCCTTCGACACCGGCGGGGACGGTCTGGAACCGGCCGAGGACGATGGTGTCGCCGCCGACGACTAACTCAACAACTTGCCCGAGTCTCACCACACCCGATCCAGATCAAATCGAAGGGGGCGATTCGCCCCCTACCAGGTGGATCGTTCCCATGAAGCGATGAAGCGCGAAGCAGATGCTCGGAAAGGCCCTCCGCCGACCGAACGTAGAAGAAGCGACTTGCAGTCGTGGCCGGTTTGTTGGTACGGGGAGGAACGGCTTTTGAGTCGCTCCCAGGTCCTGGCTCCGTTCTCTTGCTTGAGTCGGTTCAATGACAAGGAACCGCGTCCATGAATGCCCGTCCGCCTGCTCGATCATACCGCGTGGTTCGTTTCCTGAGTGGAGGGGTTCTCGCGGTGGTCGCCTCGCTGGCCGATGCCGCTTGGGTTGCCAGGAACGCCTCGGCACAGGTGATTGAGGAGCAGCCTAAACGAGTCGCGCCCCGCGGCACAGTTCCCGTTGCATTGCGGTTCCGCGAAAGTTACGGGCTGCCGCCCGGCCAAGATCTCAAAACCAACTCGCCCCAGTATCGGGTGACGTTGGTCGAAACCATTACGATTCGGGACGAGGTGTATGATCCTCAAACCGAGACCTTCAAGCCGATCGCCGGTTCGGTGAATCAAGCCAAGCAAAAGTTCGTGTACTCGGAGCGCCCGGCGATGGTCGATCATCGTCAGGCAGTGTCGGCGGTGGTGCGTCGCTACGAGTCGTCCCAGGTGGACGCGGCCCAAACGTCTTTGACCAGGCCGTTGGAGAATCTGACCCTCTGGTGCAGACGGGATACAGAGGGAGGAGTCGGTCTTCAACTCATCCAACTCAACGTCGCGCGACCGCTCCGCTACGAAGAAGCGCGGCTGGCGGCCACCCAGCCATTTCTGCCTGGCCTTTCCAACCTCGTCACGCCGTTGCCGGTGCGGGTGGGAGAATCGTGGCGTCTGAGTCAAACCGCCACGCTTTCGCTCAATCCCGCTCAAGTGGAACGCAACCAGGACCCACGGGTGACCTTTGACGCAATCAAGCCGGGAGACAGCCCCAGTCGACGGATCGCCGTGTTTTTGGTCGAAGATCGGGCCGCCTCGGGCGATCCGTCGCAGTACGCGCTCAAAGCCCGGGTCGAATATGACTTCGAGTTGATCGATCGTCCCGCTGGTCTGGACGAACAGCTCAACCTCGCCCTCGACCCGTCCTCCGGCACCACTCGGGCCGACACCGTGATCAACGCGCGTGGGTCGATCGTCAAAATTGCCCTCAGCCAGGTGTTCGCTCAACCTTTGCCCAGCGAGGCGACTTCTGCTCCCATCCCGCCGCAAGCCGAATCCGGTTCCGCACTAGAACGCCGTCGAGTGTTGGAACGCCTTATGGTGCTCAACCGGCGTTACGACAACCAAGCGCGGGCAACTCTGTTGCCGATCAGCGCTCCCCCCCGGCCCACGATTCAAAACAGCTGGCTCCAATTGGTCGAGCCGAGCGGTCGGTTCCAGGTACTTGCCCCGCCAGACCTTCAGCCAATCCTCAACCCACGAACCAAAGGATTCGACTTGGTTCGAGTTCGTCCCGGCGGGCCGTTTGTGCTGAGTCTGCAAATCTTCCCCGACCAGACAGTCGATCTAGAAGCCCAACGTCGCGGACGGTTCGACGCTTGGAAAAAGGAACGGGTTCCCTTCAAGCCCGGAGCAACGGATCGCCTCGACTTCGAGGAATGGGCAATTCGTCCTGCTCAACGCTTCAGCGCTCGGTTCGCCCCGGCGGATCCCAGAGGAGGTCCCGCGGCCGGTCCTTTCAATGACGAGGACCTGCCGTTATTGTTCTACGGCTACGTCGTCAACGATCCTCCCCACGGAGGTCTTTACGCCGAGGCGATCGTCCCCGACGGTGAAGCCGCCGAACCATTCCGCCGTGAGGTTGAAACGATCCTCCGTACCTTCGCAGCGATCGAACCGGATCGAATTCCCTCTCCCTCTACCCCATAATCTCGCCCCACCGCCGAAACCAACAATAACCGCCTAGCGCCTAGGGTTGCACTACCCGAATCTGGTTTTTGCCAAGCACGTTGACGCAACAGGGTCAAACCGGCTCGGATAAGTCAGTCACGACGATCCGACCACCACACCCCGATGCCCTCAAGCAATTCCCCGCGCGATCCGCGATGATCGAGGGGTGGGTTGGGCCATGCTGACCATCACCCGTATTGTTCCATTCAGAATCCAATGTGAGAACGCGAGCAGACGCGACTCGCTCCCAATCGATTCCGTCGGTTCCGACCCTGGCGAGGTCGTTTCCAAAGCCCTGGGCTTGGGGAGCCGACTCCGGCGGGGTCGGGGAAGCATGGGCCTCAATCAAGTGATTGAGGCGCGTCTGCAAAATTGGTCTGGGGTTGGAACGACTTCGGGGCTGTTCTTGGAAGCCGATCCTCCCGCCAGGATTGGCAGAACAGCCTAGTCCGGCCGGCGAGACAATTCAAACACGAACGTTTCAAACATCTCGTTAGCGAATGCCTTAGGACGGGAAGCGCCTGGGACGGCAAAACAGATGAACAGCTTCTGAGGACCGTCGAACTTGTAGATTCCCAGCGACTTCGCGCCTGGTGAATTCGGGGAGTCCTCCAGAGCCTCGAAATCGAAGTGCTTGTGGGGTTTGGCCTGAGCGTCAAGGGTGATTCGGAATTTGTAATCTCGGGTGGGCGAATCGACTTCGAGGAGGTTTCCCTTGAAGGTCCAACGGGTTTCGCCGCTGGAGTCGGTCGAATACCAAACCCCTTGCATGGCGATGAGTTGGTCGTTGGAGTTCGGGTCGGGCGGTTGAGCGCGGGTGGCGTGATTCGAGGTTGCAAGCGTGGCGCAGACAAATGTGACCAACATAAGCGAGCCAACGCGATGACGAAAGTGATGCACGATCAACATCGATGGAGCTCCTGGTAATCGTGACAAGAGGCTTGAGACGAGCGAATTCTCCGCCTCGGCGATGAGGTTAGCTGCGAAGGCATCAAGGAGGGAACTGTCTTAGAACGAGTCGCATTCGAGATAGGCGTTGATGACGGCTTGTTCGCCTTCGACTCCGGGGCGAGAGTTGCCGTGTTCCATGCCGATGATGCCGTCGTAGCCCTTGGAGTAAAGGAATTTGAAGATAGTTTTGTAGTTGATTTCACCCGTGGTTGGTTCCTTTCGGCCGGGGTTGTCGCCGGTTTGGAAGTAACCAATTTCATTCCAGCAGCGTTCGATGTTAGGAATCAGGTTGCCTTCGGTGATCTGCTGATGATAAATATCGAAGAGGATTTTACAGGAAGGCGAATTGACCGCCCGGCAAATTTCGTAGGCTTGAGGGGCTTTGGTCAGGAACAAGCCAGGATGATCCCGCCAAGGGTTGAGCGGCTCCAGGACCATGACGACCCCAGCCGGTTCGCAGAGTTCCACACAACGACGCAAAAGCTCCACGACGTTGGCGGTTTGGTAGCCGGGTTCCAGCCGGGGATCGAACGCGCCGGGAACCACGGTCATCCACGTGGCGTTGACCCGCTTGGCGACCTCGATCGAGTCGGCGATGTCCTTGAGAACTTGGTCGGCCATAGCCTTGTCGCCGGAAGCGAAGGTGGGCCTCTTGAAGTCGCCATGAGCAACGAAGACGCCCATGCGCATCTTGAGACGTTCGAGTTCGGACGCGATGCGCTCCTGTTCCTGGATGGGACGTCCCTTCATCGGGTTGTCCTCCAGGGCGGTAAAACCCTGATCGGCCATGAACTTGAGTTGGTCGATCAGATCCTCGCCGGCCGAAGCGCGAAACATGCCGAAGTGGGGGGCGTAAGCCAGCTTGAACCGCCCGGCGGCCCCAATGTGGTTGGAACTCGCCGAGGCGGGGTGGACCTGTAGGGCCGTGGCGCTAGCAAGGCTCGCAGCGACGAATTGGCGACGGTTCATCGAAGGATCTCACCTAGAAAGCAAGGCAGGGAAGAAGATCTATGGTTGATTGGGGCCTCAGACATGGTCGATCTTGGGATAGACGTAAGGGGCGCGATAGGGACGTTCCAACAAGGCGTTGGCTTCGGAGTCGTTGATGAAGGTCTCGGTGCGGCCGTCCCAATTCAAGGTGCGGCCCAGTTTGAGCGCGATCATGGCCAGGAGGCTCATGTTGGTGGAGCGATGGCCGATCTCGATGTCGCAGACCGGTGGGCGTTGATGGTCGATGGCGTCCAGGAAGTCGGCCCAGAGTTCCTTGATGTTTTGGGCGTCTGGCTCGTTGAGCATGGGGTCTTGATGGATGACGGCTTTACGGGAATCGTTGGGGTAGAAGGTCCAACCGTCCAGCCAACCCATGTGGAAGGTGCCCTCGGTGCCGTAGAAATAACAACCGATGTTGGTCTTCTCGGCGTTATTCGCGCCGTAGAGTCGATGCTCCCAGACGGCGGTGAAGGAGTCGAACTGGAACTGAGCCACTTGGGTGTCGGGGGCGTCGGTGTTGTCCACTTTGATGAATCGTCCGCCAGTGGAACTGATCGACTTGGGATAACGTTCCTCGGTCCACCAAAGGATTTGATCCATCCAGTGAATCCCCCAGTCGCCGAGTTGGCCGTTGGCGAAGTGGAGGAACTGACGGAAGCCTTTAGGGTGAATGGCGCGATTGAAAGGCACCAACGGGGCGGGTCCGCACCACATATCCCAGTCGAGACCGGCGGGCGGGTCGGAGTCGGGAATGGGGGTGCCGGGGCCGCCAGGATAGTGGACGAAGGCGCGAACCATGCCGATTTTGCCGAGCTTGCCCGACTTAAGGAATTCCATCCCGGAGACGTTGTGGGGCGAGACTCGACGGTGAGTGCCGACCTGGACGATTTTGCCGGTAGCGCGGGCGGTCTGAACCATCGCGCGGCCTTCGTGGATGGTATGACCGATCGGCTTTTCCACGTAGACGTGCGCCCCGGCTTTAAGGGCGTCGATGGTCGCTAGGGGATGCCAGTGATCGGGAGTGGCGACGATGACGATCTCAGGCTTTTCGCGGTCCAGCAGTTCGAGATAGTCCTTGTAGCCTTTAGGGCGGCCCATGCCATAGGATTCGGCTTCGGAAAGGGCTGGTTTGAGTTGGTTTTGATCCACGTCGGCCAGCGCCACGGGTTTGCAACGTCCCGAAGCAACCGCTTCGCGCAAAATGTTGCGTCCCCACCAGCCCGAACCAATCAGAGCGGTTTTGAACGTGGGAAGTACCCGCCGGGCGGTGTGAACCGCCGGAGCGGCCGAGACGACGTGCTCAGTCCGACTCAAACCCCAGGTTCCGGCCATCGTGGCGGCAGCTCCGGCGCGGACAAAGGCGCGGCGGTTTAGCATGGCGAGGCTCCCATGAA
>Ga0209017_10001908_pt1 | contig 14682 bp, 15 predicted proteins | sample YNPBryunderm2012_FD_185812 | JGI IMG/M metagenome (GOLD analysis project Ga0209017, IMG submission 185812) | Anoxygenic and chlorotrophic microbial mat microbial communities from Yellowstone National Park, USA - YNP Bryant MS undermat 2012... ... | reverse complement strand
CCCACGGGTCGTGGACGTACGAGCCGCCCGGCCGCCGCGGCGGCGGCCCGATCGCCCCGGCGGGGGCGGCGCCGCGCACGGGCACCTCGGCGACCGCCTCGTTGCACGCCGAGTCCCGCATCCGCAGCACCCTGGTGACGTCCCCGGCGGGCGCCTCGCCGACCCTGAACCGGAAGGGGACGTCCGGCATGGCCGCGCCCGAGGCCAGCACCCTGCCCGAGGGCTCCTCCCACGACCAGGTGACGGCCCACGGGTGGTCGTCCCGCAGCGTCAGGTCCACGTCGTACCCGGAGGCGGAGACGGGCCCCACCCCCACCGAGTACCACGCGCCCACGGTCGCCGCGTCGACGCGCGCGGTGACCCGCGCCGGCGCCGACCACGACCGCCCGTCCGTGACGGTGACGATCAGCTCGTTCTCCCCCTCCGTCAGCCCGGCGGCGTTCCACTGCACCCGCAGCGGCCGGTCGGCGGGGCCCTCCGCCAGCGTCCGCCCGCCGGCCGTGACCCGCGCGGTCAGCGGCGCCCCCTCCGGGTCGGACGCCCGCACGATCACCTCCATCGGCGTCGAGCGCGGCCCGGCGGCCGCCCCGCAGCGGTACCGCACGGACGCCGAGGATACCGTCGGCGGCAGGTTCTCGGGCTCCACGTTGACGACCAGCGAGATCTCCACCGGGTTCAGGGCGCCGTCCAGCCACCGCAGGGTGCGCCGGTTCTCGCCGCGCGCCAGCAGGGGATCGATCACCGGGACGGTCTGCGTGACCCCCGAGGTGGCCCTCCCCGAGGCCACGACGGTCGTCCCCGCCCGCAGCTCCCAGCGCAGCTCGTTCGGGTCCGTGGACAGGTCGTCCACCAGCCGCATGCGCAGCGAGTACCTGGACGATGGCGACGGCAGCGTCGCGGGGATGATCTCCGCCCACGAGCCGGCGCCGGTCGCCACCGGGTCCCGGCGCACCGCGTACCACAGGACGTTCGACGTCAGCGAGGAGCCCGGGTCGTACGCCTGCGCGCCGAGCATGATGGTGCCGCCCGGCATCGACGCCAGCTCGGGCCCGAACAGCGCGTGCGTCACGGACATCCCCGGCCAGACCGGCCCGCCGTACGCGCCGGTGGACACCACCGCGCCCGACCGGTCGATGATGCGGTAGCCGTAGGCGCGCACGGCGTCGGCCTCCAGCCGCGCGTTCAGCAGCACGATGGGGGCGTTCGGCCCCTGCCTGGTCGGCGTCAGGTCGCCGACGGGCCAGTACCGCACCATCGGGATGCCGCCGTCCGGCGGCACCAGGCGCAGGTACGGCTCCGGCGCGCGGTGCACGCCGATCTGGTACGCGGTCTCGGCGCACGCCCGGTCGCGCAGCACCAGCCGGCGCTGCGTCGTCCCGCCGGGGACGACCCCCGGGTCGGAGACCGATACGGTGACCGGGCCCGGCCCGGCCGAGCCGGCCGCGATCGCCGCGCCGTCCGGCCGCTCGACGCGCCACTGCACGGCCTCGGACAGCGTCCCCGAGACCGACCAGCCGCCCGACGCCCACGTCGCGGACGACGGCGCCGGCGACAGCTGCGGCGGGGTGCGGTCCAGCAGGACGGTGACGGACGCCGAGGCCGTCAGCGACCCGTCGGACGCGGTGACGGTCAGCGTCCGCGGGCCGTCCGGCCCCGGCGGGAACGCCGCCGACCCGATCCGCGCGACCGCCACCGACCCCGCGGCGACGCGCGCCGACCACAGCCGGGTCGAGCCGTCGCGCACCTCGACGGTCAGCGCCCCCCCGTCCGGGTCGCCCACCGGGATCGACAGCACCAGGTCCGACGAGGGCCCGCACGCCGTCCCGCACGAGTACGACGCGGTGACCGGGCCCACCGTCGGCGGCATGTTCACGGCCAGGCGCGCGGTGACGGTCAGCTCGACGGTCCGCTCGTTGCCGGCGCCGTCCGTCACCTCCAGCAGGCGGCGGTTCGGGCCGTCCACCAGGTAGGGGTCGGAGACGGGCGCGGTGGCGTCCACGCCCGAGGTCGCCCGGCCGGACGCGATCTCCCGCCCGGACGGGGTCAGCAGCCGCCACCGCAGCTCGCTCGGGTCGGTCGACAGGGCGTCCGTGGCCCGCAGCGTCAGCGAGTACGTCCTGGACGGCCCCGCCTCCGAGGCCCACGCCCGCGCGTCGTGCGGCGGGCGGTCGTCCCGCCGCACGGTGACCGGCAGGTCCCGCGACCGGCAGATCCCGTCCCAGGCGGTCAGGTACAGCGTCCGCGTCCCCTCCGCCATCCCGGGCGCGTCGTACCGCACCGGCGCCGAGGCGTAGTACGACGGCGACGGCGCCGTCCACGACGCCACCAGAGACCCCGACCCGCCGGTCCCGGTGCGCAGCTCCATCCGCAGCGACGGGGGGCGGTCCGCGTCCGACGCCGCCGCCGAGATCGTCCACGTGGGGTTCCTGGGCCCCGTCCTGGTCAGCGAGCCGTACGAGACCGAGGCGGACAGCACCTCCGGGCAGGAGTTCTGGGGGACCTCCTCCACGATGAGGACGCGGGTGGTCTTCCAGAACGCCAGCTCGCGGGCGGTCTCCACCGCCTGCTCGGGCACCGTCCCCGGCCCGAAGGGCCCCTGCATGGTCGCGTACCGGAACGTCCCGTCCCGGGTGGACATGCACGTGGCGACGTCCGCCCCCACCTGCGGCAGGTACTGGTAGTACCCGGACGGCGGCGGGTAGCGGTACCGCCCGAACGCGAGGTTGAGGACCCACGCCCTGGTCCCCGCCGGGACGGTCATCGCCGGAAACCTGAGCGCCGTCGACGCGGAGGTCCGCGCCAGCGACGCCACCGTCAGCCGCGAGGGGTCCGCCCCCCGCAGCACGATCACCTCGTGCGTCCTCCACCGTATGGGCAGCTGCAGGTCGAACCACAGCACCGGGTCGGCCGACTGCACCGTCCCGGCGCGCACGTCCACCACGTCCCCGCCGGACAGCCCCGAGTCTATGCGGGGCCACCCGGGCGGCGGTATCGGCTGGCGGCCGTCCGTGTTGTACGAGATGAAGATCCCCAGGTCCCCCGGGACGCACGCCGGCGACGACGGCGGCCGCCGCAGCGGGGGGTTGGCCGAGGGGTAGTCCGAGGGGAACCGCTCGAACGCCGCCGCCCAGTCGCCCGCGTACCGGAGCGCGCCCGGCGTCCCGTGCGCCCGCAGCCGGCAGACCAGGCCCACGGGCACGGCCTACGACCTCGCCACCAGGAACTCGCCCCCGCGCGGCCCCGCCGGCAGCACCCCCGCGGCCAGCAGCTCGTACAGCGGCCGCCACGCCGGCTCGTCCCGCCGCGCGGCGATCCTCGCCCCCTTCGGGCCCCACGCCGCCAGCGCCCAGTCCTCCATGCGGTCCCCCAGCTCGGCCTCCCACCGCTCGTCCGCCGCCAGCAGCGCCGCCTCGTCGCGCGATACCCACCGCAGCGGCAGCTCGTCCATCCCGAGCATGGCCAGGTGCGCCGCCACGCGGCGCCGCGCGGCCTCCCCGGATGGCCGCCGCATGGGCCGCGGCAGCCCGGCCGCGTCCAGCACCGGCGCCGGCGCGCCCCACCCCAGCAGCAGGCGCGGCAGCTCCTCGTCCGAGGCCAGCCGCACCGCCTCCACCCGGGCGGGGTCCGCGAACCCGCACCGCCACATCGCGACCAGCACCGCCGCCCGGTCCACGGCCGTCACACCGACGCCGAGAACACCGCCGCGCCCGGCGCCAGCGCGACGATCTCGCCGTACATCGTCTCCACCTCGCGCCCGGACAGCGCGCGGCCCAGCTCCACGTGGACGGTTACCGAGGCCTCGTGCTCCAGGGCGCGCACCAGCCAGTCGGGGCCCTCGCAGTGCGCGGTCAGCCACCGGTCCCCGCACACCTCCACCCGGCACGCCGGCGCCGACGACGCGCCGGTGGCGCACGGGCACCCCACCGCCGGGCACAGCAGCAGGGCGCGGCACGCCGCCGCCGGCAGCGCGGCGACCAGCGCGCGCCGCGCGTCGCGGTCCGGCAGGGCCACCCTCCACCCGAACGCGATCACCGCAGCCTGCGCGCGGCCTGCGCCACCGCCTCGGCCGCCGCGCGAGCGGCCGAGGGCCTGCCGTGCGCGGACCCGACGATCCCGCCGCTGCGGTCCATGCGCCCGTACACCGTCGCGAAGTACCCGATCCTCTCCCAGCCCACCTGCACCTCGTACGCGCCCAGGGCCTCCAGGATGGACACGGTCCCGGGGGACAGCAGCGCGTCCAGGTCCGAGGAGTACGCGGGCGGCTCTCCCTCCAGGCCCAGCCGCGCGTGCAGCAGGGCGTCCAGCTCCCGGTCCGACAGGGCGTCGGCCGGCACGGGGGTCATGACGTCATCCACCATGATGATATAATATACCCGTCAGGGCGACGCGGTCACGCGGATCAGCGCCACCGCGGCCGGGTCGTCCCGCCGCAGGTAGGCCCCGGCGCCCTCCGAGTACGCGATCCACGTCGCCAGCCGCAGCGACACCGTCTCCCGGTCCGCGCGCCCCAGCTCGTACCCCACCACCTGCCTGCCCACCGGGTCGTACCGCGCGGGCGACGCGCGCACCACGGTGTCCGGCTCGGGCCGCGGGGAGCCGTCCCGCGCCAGCGACCCCGACCACAGCGCGGCCTCCACCCTCAGCACCCTCGGCTTGACGCCCAGGCCGTGCCGCACCGTCACCCGCCCGTCGGCCGGCGCCACCATCCACCCGGAGTCGTACCGCGCCGACCCGCGCTGCGACCCGGTCCGCGCCGAGCCCAGCAGGGCGATCAGCCGCTGCCCGACGTCCGCGTACGCCAGCCGCCCCAGCTCGAACGTGGTGGTGGACTCCGGCCAGCGGTAGGTCCACCCCTCGATGATCATCTCCACGCCGCACCCGTTCGGGTTCGACCGGTCCACCAGCCCCATCTGCGGGATGTAGACGTCTATCGTGGTCCCCGGCCGGATCACGCGGCCGGCGCCCCCGTCCGGCGGGCCCACCACGGTCACGGTGCCGCGCGACATCTCCTGCGCGCGCCGCGCCCGGGGCCGCAGCAGCTCCCCGTAGGCCACGTCGGTCGCCTCGCGCACCCCGCCCAGGTCCGCCTGCTCGGGCTCGCCCACCATCGCCGCCGAGGATATCGGCAGCTCGCGGCGCACCCGGTACAGCCCCTCCTCGGGCCTCCACACCCGCTCCATCTCCTCCAGCACGACGTCTCCGCCCAGGGCGCCCACGCTGGCGGCCTCCCCGCTGCCCTGGACCACGGCCCTGGAGAACGCGTCCATCCCGTCGCGCGCGAAGGAGTACGACACGATGTACCGGATCATCGAGGGGTCCCCGGTGGCCCCGCCCGGCGGCGGCCCGTACGTCAGCAGGAAGTTGTACCCCCACCGGTTCGCCCCCTCGGGGCGGCCGTTGGTCTTCAGGTAGCCCCTCCTGAAGTACTCCACGACGCGGCCGTCGTCCGCCGGGGTGTCGCACACCACCTGCAGCTCCCCGCCGAACCCTGACCCGGGGGGGAACCCGTGCCGCCGCAGGATCTCAGCGTCCACCCGGCCGCCCACCGTCTCCACGCGCCCCGCCCCGGGCAGCGAGGGGTCGTACCACGGGTCGTCCCTGGCCAGCTCCCGCACGGTCGCCAGGATCTCCGCGTCCCGCACGCCCTGCCAGTCGCGCTCGATGGGCAGGCTGTTCGGCGGGCTGACGGCGCGCACCTCGCGCACGCCGATCCACCCGTCCGCGATCACGTTCAGCAGCAGGTCGGATATGATCTCGGCGCGGGTCGCGCGGTTCTCCCCGACGTAGTTCGGCACGTACGGGTCTCCGTCCCGGTGGCCGCCCGACCGCCACGGCGGCGGCGAGTACCACCGGCCCGGGCCGACGTGGTTGTCCGCCAGCGCGGCCAGCACGTCGCGCGCGGACACCTCCCACTGGCGGCCGCCCGAGGGGTCCTCCACCAGCTCCGCCGAGTCGATCCGCCCGATGAAGTACTGCCGCGGGGAGGGCGTCCCGGCCTCCAGGACGCGCACCCGCTGGTAGGGGTAGAACCTCGACCGCGCCGCCGACCGGCCGACCGTGGACCCCTGCTCGGCCAGCACCACCAGCGCGGTCCCCGCGGCCACGGCCAGCGCCCCGCCGGGGGCCGCCCGCAGCGCGGTGGCGGGCGCCCAGTCGGTCCCGCCCGCGACGCCCAGGCGCCGGCCGTCGGAGGCCAGCCGCACGACCCGGGGCGGGTCGCCCACCAGCACCAGCACCGTCGAGGTGACGGGGTCGACGTCCAGCGCCCGGGCGGCGCCGTCCGGCACCATCGTCGCCCCCGTCCGGCGCGGGAACGGCCCCGTCGCCTCCCCCAGCACCACGCGCCCGGTCGAGCACAGGACCGCCCACCGGCCGTCCGGCCACGCGTCTATGTCGATGGGGCCGGCATCGTCCGGCGCCATCGGCGCCGAGCCCTCCAGGAATAATCCGCCCTCCACCCGCAGGGACGCCACCGACAGCCGCCCCGACAGCGACAGCGCCACCAGCAGCCGCGGCCCCAGCCCGCGCGCCCGCACCGGCTCCCCCAGGACCCCGGGCGACCACGCGCCCTCCACCGCCATCGCCCCGCCGAGGGAGACGGATATCACCGCGTCCGGCCGCACCACGTAGGCGTGGGTCCCCGCGCTCGAGGCGATGACCTGCAGGGGCGCCGGCCCCGGCGGCAGCGCCAGCGCCCCGGTGACCGCCAGCGTGCGGGCGTCCATGCGGACCAGCCGGCCGTCGGCCAGGGCCGCCACCGCCAGCCGGTCGTTGCCGTCGACCGACACCGACCGGACCGGAGAGCCCAGCGACGCCGAGGCGACGGCGGTGGGCCCGTCCAGCGACGCCCGCACGACCCTGCCGTCCGCCGTCCCCACCGCCGCGACGGGCGCGTGGTCCAGCACGTGCAGCGCGGTGACCCTGGACCGCAGGTCCAGCGCCCGCGACGGCGCCGACGACCTCTCCGGCGGGGGGTCGTCCAGCTCGTCCTGCGGGACCTGCACGGCCCTGAACCTGAGCGTCCCGGGCGCGGCGTACGACCCCCGGGTGATGACGACCGAGGTGACGCCGACCACGTCCACCCAGCCCTCGTTGGTGGCGGGGTCGCCCACCTGCACGATCACGTCAGATCCTCCCCATGCCCTCGGGCCACACCGACACCGCCAGCGACAGCGTGTAGTCCCACCGGGGGACCCCGCCCTGGCGCTGGGTGCGCAGCTGGGTGATCACGCCCTGGTACGCCTGCGGCGTCGGGGCCTGCCCGGGCCCCTCCGACACGACCAGGCGGGCGCCGCCGGCGGACCACAGGTACACGCCCCCGACGCGCCTCGAGCTCGGCCTGAGGGTGGACCAGTGGGTGCGGGCGATCTCCCGCAGCGCGGCGACCCCCAGCCGGCCGCCGTCCACCAGGGTCCCCGAGGCGATCACGGTCTCGCTCATCATGCCGAAGTCCAGCGCCCACGCGACGGGGCGGTTGGCCAGCGGCCGCGTCCGGTCCGTCGCCGCCGCCGGGATCGGGAAGACCACCGGGTTGCGGTTGATCTCCACCACCAGCGACTCGACCGGCAGGGCGTACGACAGGATCACCGCGTTGTCGGGCGACAGCAGCTCGAGGGTGACGTCCACGCTACCACCTCCCGATGGAGGCGGCGCCGTCCGCCCTGGACAGGGCGAACCCCAGCCGCCTGGCGAGCTCGCGGGCCGCGGCGGCGCCGGCGTCCGGCGCCCGCGACGCGCCGCCCGAGAAGTAGTTGTGCTGGGTCAGGTATACCGTATTATACGAGTTGCTCACGCTCGCGGCCCGCGCCATGGTCTCCTGGGACCGGGCCGGCGCCGCGGCCGGGGCGGCCTCTCTCCCTCCCCCGCCGCCGCGCAGCATCCACCGGGCCAGCCCCAGCCCGCCGCCGATGGCCCCGCCGATCAGGGCGCCGGGCGCGGCCCCGACCCCGAGCAGCGGGGTCCCCACCACCGCCCCGATCGCGGCCCCGCCGGCGGCGAACGACGCGACGTCCCTGGCGGGGCCGCGCACCCCGGCGGCGCCCAGCCCGGCGGAGGTCGCCTGCTGGGCGACGATCCCCAGGCCGACCCCGCCGAGCACGCGGCCGCCCACGGCGAGGGCCGCCGGGGAGATCGCCCGCGCGGCGGCCGCCCCGCCCAGCGCGGCCCCGGCGAGCGGCGCGCCCACCGCCCTCCACGCGAGGCCGCCGGCGGCGAGCCCCAGCACCGCCACGGTCAGCGCGCCGAGGGGGTCCCTCACCAGCACCTTCAGGGCGTTCCAGGTGCCCGACACGATCAGGCGCGCCACGGTCACCAGGTCCCCCCTGCCGAGCGCCGAGACGAGGCGCCCCACCCAGGACAGGATCCTCTCCAGGTACGTCGCGGCGCGGTCCATGACGGCCCATATCCTCTCCAGCGCGCCCGACGTCACCAGCCACGCGAGCAGCCGCCCCATGAGGGACATCAGCAGGTTGAACAGCGGGATGAACGGCACCAGCAGCAGGTCGATCGCGGCCCCGAACATCTTCCCCATCGAGGCGAGGTACGCGTTCGCGATGGTGCTGTTGCGCACCAGGAACGTGAGCGACCGGTCGATGAGGTACAGGGCGGCCAGCGGCCTGAAGAGGGACCTGGGGGCCTCGTCGTGGGGGCCCTCGCGGCGCTCCTGCGGCGGCGCGGCCCCCAGCATCGACCCGGGCCCCATCATCCTCCTGAGGTCCCCCGCGTCCAGCCTGAGCCTGAGGACGTACTCGGACACGGGATCAGCCCCCCATCATCTCGGAGATCGCCCTGCGGGAGGCCTCGGCCTCCTCGCGCATGAGCTCCCGGGCGACGACGAACCAGCGCACCACCCTCTCCTCGGGAGCCCTCTCGAGCGCGTCGTACGGGATGCCCCTCGACAGCAGGAAGACCTCGACGTGGGCGCGGACCAGGTCGACGTCCTCCACCGAGGGGTCCCTCACGCCCCCGAGGAGCTCCCTGAACCTTTTCCCGCGGCCTCCATCCCGGCGTCCGCGAACGGGTCCGGCACGATGGAGCCGAGGCGGGACCCGACCTCCTCGGGGAGGTTCGAGAGCACCTGGTCGGTGATGGGGAAGGGGGCCTCGACGATCATCTCCTTGAGGGCCTCCCTCAGGTAGACGTCGAGGCGGAACCTGGCGACCGCCCCCTCGGGGGTGGCCTCGTAGACGGTGGCCGCGCTCACGCAGCGGCTCTTGGCGAGCCACGGGAGGGGGCGCCACCGGACCTCGAAGCGCTCGCCGCGGAACTCGAGCTCCAGGGTCCTGGTCTCCGAGGCGGCCTCGAACATCGCCTGGAGGAGGGCCGACGGGGCGGTGGGCTCTCTCCGGGGCCGCCGGGACGACTGGGTCATGTCCTATCACCTCACGGGAGGGTTATCTCGACGGTGTCGACGTCGAGCTGCCAGGTGCTGGGGAAGAGGCCCGCCGGGGGGGCCGGGACCGAGATGCGGCCCGACGTCACGACGGCGCCCGGCCTGGAGGGGGTGCAGACCCCGCCGGCGACGATCCTGAGGGAGCCGCTGCCCTCTCCGGGGGTGAGGGCGAACTCAGCGATGAGCCTGGTGCCTATGGTGGGGCCCGAGGTGCCGCGGCGGTCTCCGCCGGTGGCGCCCTCGTTCATGAACCACTTGAAGAGCTCCAGGTCGGTGGAGGGGTCGCCGACGTCGAGCTCGACGGTGGCGGTCCACCGGCGGCGGCCCTCGACCAGGTCCGCGGGGACCTGGGTCATCGCGCCCTCCGGGTTCCCGGCGGCCCGGCAGAGGTAGTACCTGGGCTCGATCTGGTTGTCGAGCGAGAGCGAGAGGCGGCGGACGCGGCAGAGGGGGACGGAGCCCACGAGGATCCTGGCGCCCGCGAAGAGGAAGCGGCCGCCGCCGTGGGGGCCCGGGTCCTGCATGAGGCTCGGCGTGCCCTCCTTCGTGACGCCCGGGAGGGAGTGGGCGACGTCCTTGAAGATCATCTCGTCCAGGGAGAGGCGGAGCTCCTCGCCCTCGTTCGCGGAGAGCGTCATGCGGTTGATCTTGCCGCCGTAGTAGACCCTGATGAGGCCGTAGGGGCCGTCCGTGGTCCGCATGGCGATCTGCATGGTGAAGGAGTTGAGCCGCTCGTCGGTGGGGGTGCGGCCCTCCCTCACGGTCTTCCCCTCGAGGCGGCCGATCGCCATGGCGAGGAGCTCTCCCAGGGGGTCGCCCTGGCGGATGCGGATGTCGGGGATGGAGCCCCTGAGGGTCCAGCGGCCGCGCAGGATGGTGCTGCGGCTGCGGCCGGCGGCGACCCCCCAGAAGGGGGTCCACTCCATCTCGGGGTCGGGGGCCTCGACGGTCTCGTGGAGGCCGAAGCGGCGGTTGGCGATGACGGCCGTGCCGAAGACAGTCTCCGGGGCCCAGCCGACGAGGCACTGCTCCGTGCGAAAGATGCCCACGGTCGGATTATTGCGCCTGAGGGGGCGGCCCTGAAACCCCGGGATCCGACGCCGGCGACTCCTCGCCCTCCACCCGGCGCAGGTACTCGGGGATCGCGTCGGCGGTCAGGCGGACCCGCATCGTGCCCTGCCAGACGTTGGGGCCGACGTACTCCGGGTAGAACCCGTCGAAGTAGAGCGAGTGGTAGGGCTGCAGGGCCAGCTTCCAGCGGTAGACGATCCGGCGCGCCTCCGCCATGAGGGCCCACAGCCTCGCCCTGGACGCGGCGGTGCGGATCGTGAGGGCCAGCGTGACCTCGATGTCGACGTGCTCGTGCCGGTGGCCGTTGAAGCGCTCCTGGTAGGACTCCACCTCCACCGCGATGGCGTCCGCGCGGCGGAGGTCCACCTGCACGCGCTCGTCCCTGACGAGGATCTCCGGCCTCGGGGCGACCTGGGTCTCCTTCCACTCGGCGATCAGCAGGTCCCTGATGAGCTCGTCCGGGACCGTCTCCGACCCGGCGACCAGCAGCGAGGCCGTCGCGACCGGGTACGAGTCGTCGCGTATGGTCTGGTCCGGCGGTACCTCTCTCGGGTCCCCCATGTCACGCCACCAGCACGCCCCGCAGCTCCGCCGCCTCGGCCTCCTGCTCCTCCAGCCAGACGCGGACCTTCTCGGCCTTCGGCACGGCGTCGGGGTTGTTCGCGAGGACGGCGACCCAGTCCTGGGTGCTCACGATGTGCGCGGCCACGCGCTTGACCACGACGTCGTGGACCAGGTCCCTCCTCGGGTCGACGTCGAAGTCGAACCCGTAGACATAGTCGACCTCGAGGGCGTCCGGCAGCCGCAGGTACCGGGAGGTGACCGAGCTCCAGGGGAGGCCGCGCCCGTAGATCACGCGGGTGAAGTAGACCATCCCGAGGTCCTGGGACGCGTAGAAGTCGGCGTTGCGGCCCTCCAGGAGCTCCCTGAACTGCCCGCCGGCCCAGACCCCGAGGCGGATCACCTCCCTGATCGGGAAGTTCCTGAGCCGGACCCCGTACGGGTTGAAGGGGTGGCGCTCCGAGTAGGCGGCGCGCACGCGCCAGGTCTTGCAGGCGTACGCGTCGAGCCAGTCCTCGGCCTGGCGGATGCGGTGGCGGACGAACGACTGCAGCGGGTCCGTCGAGTCCGTGAACTCCGGGATCCCCAGGAAGCTGGCGACGTCCCGGTGGGTCGCGTAGGTGTTGTAGAGGCACGGGAGGAGCCGCGTGACCTCGAGCGGGGCGGTCCCCGCGTTGCGCATGCGGACCCAGTACCCGACTACCCCCTCGGACGGCGGAGGGGCGGGCTCAGGGAACCCGGGGGCCGCCACGCGCAGTGTCCAGAGCCAGCGCGACGTCCCCCAGTAGGCCACCCCGGGGCGGTCGAAGTCGTACGCCGACGGGTCGATGGCGTGCCCCGTGGGACGCTGGGAGATCCTCTCCTGGAGGGGGAGGCGGCGCCACTCCCCGCTGGCGCCGTCGTACGTCTCGACCGCGATCAGCGGCGGAGACGGCGGCGTGGAGACGTGGAGGTACAGGCCGGACAGCCAGTCCTCGTGGCAGACGTACAGCGATCCGTCCGGGGGGATGGAGACGGGAGAGGTCCCCTCTCCGAGGTCCTCGGTGACGTCGGTGAGGTCCGACCCGTCCCAGAGCCAGATCGCGTCCGCGCGCCTCATCTCAGTGCAGGGCCAGGATGTTCGTCGCGGTGGTGCCGGTCTGCCTCACCCTCCTCACGGCCACCGGGAGGACCGTGCCGGCCGGCACCGAGGCGAACGTGACCTGGTCGCCGCCCGCCGTCACGACGCTGATCGATCCGGCGCCCCCGACGTAGAGCGACTGGGCCACGACCGGCAGGTTCGTGGCGTCACTAGGGGTCACGGGGAGGGCGCGCGGGTAGGGACCCCTGTACACCGAGTAGTCGGCGTAGACCTGAGACGCCACGTTGGAGTCGGGCATGGATCACCCTCACTGGACGTAGGCGCCGTACGTGGTGACCCTGGCGGCCGGGTCGTTGATCGGGATCTCGTAGTCGATCTTGACGGACACCACCGCCGGGTTCGCGGAGTTGTTCCCCGGGAACTGCCCCACGACCACGATCGGGGTGCCGGCCGTGACCCGGGCGTTCGCCTGGTTGATGGTCGCCGCGAGCGGGACCTGCAGGGTCAGCGACTCCATGACGACCTGGGCGATGATGGGCCTGTTGCTGGCGACGGGCCCGTTGAAGATGTTGAGCGTGTTACCGGTGCCGGCGGGCACCTGCCCGGCGGTCACCTGCACGCCGACTACGTCCACGTCCACGTCGAACGGGCCGATGACGTGCCGGTAGGTTACGTTAGCGGCGATGTTATCGACGAGGCTCACCTGCGCCATCCGCAGGGACTCGATCCCCTTGCCGACCTCGTTCTTCAGGCGATTCCTTCTGCTCACTGTGAGGATCTCCGGAGGCTGGTATGACGGCGATAATGTAGATCCTCCGGGCGGCCCAAGAAACCCGGACCGTCAGGTGCCCTCGATCTCCCTGCCGCACTGCAGGCACGCGCCGCCGATGACGTTCCCGCCGCAGCGCCCGCACCGCGAGAGCGACCTCCCGGGCCAGCGCGTCGGGCGAAACCTCCCGGACGGGGGCCGCGGCCGCTCGCGGCCGGACGGCCTCGCGGCGGGCGGCCCCACCTCTCCGGAGACCTCGATCCCGACCTCCCCGGCGATCGCGACCACGGACCGGATCGACACCAGGTGGAACTTCCCGTCGCGCCGCACCTCGAGCCTGCCCTCGCGCATCCACGAGCGCACCAGCTCGTAGTGGACGTTCAGGTACCGCGACGCCTGCGACGGCGTCATGTATCCGTCCACGATCCGCTGCGACACCGTCAGACCTTCCTCCAGCGCGGCACGTACGCCGGCCACTCGCGCCCGGGGACGTCGACCTCCTCGAAGTCCCTGTACGACGTCGCCCACCGCTCACGGCACGCCCTGAGGATCTCCCCCGCCACGAGGGCGAACTCCTCCTCGACGCCCGGCGCGGTCCTGAGCTCGATCACGTGGCGGAGCGTCCTGAAGTTCGCCGACCACCCGATCGTGGTGGCGACCCCCTCGCCGATCAGCCTGCGGAACGCGGAGGTGAGCTCCTTCTTCCTGGAGAAGTTGACCTCCTCGTCGATCCGGAAGTGCTCGGCGAGCTCGCGCTGCCACCCCTCCATGATCCTCCACTTCTCGCGGAAGAACTCCAGCGCCCACGGGTCCTCCGCGATGCACCGCGGGACCCAGTACGGGAGCCCGTCCGAGTACCGGACGTAGCGCATCGACTCCTGCGAGATGTGGGTCCCCACGCGGTGGCGCACCAGCTCGTGCGTGAACACCCGGCTGACGTTGCTGATGACGAAGTTCACCGTGACCGCCTCGAACACCGACCCGTGCCCGCTCGACAGGAGGTTCTCGATGTACTCGGCGTGGTCCGTCCTGACCCTGCGGACGTTCGGGTTGAGCCCGACCTCGAAGCTCCTGTAGCAGAGCCTCCCGTAGAACTCGACCATCGCCTCGGCGTCCGTCGCCCCGGCGGGCGGCCTCCACGAGGTGCCGAGCTCTCTCAGGTAGGCCTCCATGCCGTCCCTGTCGATGACGGTGTGCCCGACGATGTGGACCCGCGGGGATACCTCCGGCATGCTCACCTCCTCGGGCCATATATTATCGCCAGAACCGGTACCAGTGACGCTCGAACGAGCCCCCGCCGTCCCTGAACTTCGCGAACGCCGACGCGACGTTCGCCTCCAGGGAGAGGCCGCTGCACGGGAGTATCTGGAACGGGCCGCAGGCCCCGCTGCCGGACGTGTTGAACTGGCAGGCGTCGTCGCCGCCCTCAGCGGCGACCACGCGCATGGCCTCGTCGTAGTCCCAGCCGTCCGGGCGGCCGCCCTGGACGGACAGCCGCCACACCAGCTCGGACACCCCGCGGCGCCCCGGGGAGGAGATGCACGCCGCCCACGCGTCCCTCCACCGCTCGGGGACGTACCACGGGGCCTCCGGGAGAGGGGCATCGTACTGCGGGTCGGGGCCGTGCCTGGGGCGGGCCGCTCTCTGCGGTCCCAGAGGGCCTAGAATCAACCGGACGTCATCGGGGACCCTCACCGCTACGGATACCACCGCCTCGGCTCCGGGGGGCGCGCAGGGGAGGACCGATGCCAGCAGCGCGGCCGCGCCCGCCAGCGCGGCCCTCAGCCGTCCCCCCGCCCGGCGCCCGAG
>Ga0209017_10001906_pt1 | contig 14692 bp, 9 predicted proteins | sample YNPBryunderm2012_FD_185812 | JGI IMG/M metagenome (GOLD analysis project Ga0209017, IMG submission 185812) | Anoxygenic and chlorotrophic microbial mat microbial communities from Yellowstone National Park, USA - YNP Bryant MS undermat 2012... ... | reverse complement strand
AACAAGGGCCTACAGCAAACGCTGCGCGAAGAACCGCACCGGTTCCTGGCTTACAACAACGGCCTCTGCTGCACCGCAGCTGAGGTGCGCCTTACGAAACGCGAGGATGGCCAGACCTGCTTGGCGTGGGTTCGGGACTTCCAGATAGTCAACGGCGGCCAGACGACGGCCAGCATTTACCACGCGGTGAAGAAGGAGCGGTTGGACGTGGATGAAGTAGTTGTCCAGATCAAGCTGACGGTGCTGAAAGATCCCGGGGGGATCGGCGAATTAGTGCCCCTCATCGCTCGCTACGCGAACAGCCAGAACAAGGTCAACGCAGCTGATTTAGCTGCCAACGGACCGTTCCATCACAAGTTAGAGCAGTTGTCCCGAAGCGTCTGGGCACCACCGGTGGGCGGCTTGGCCCGCGGGACGCATTGGTATTACGAGCGGGCCCGCGGTTCGTATCTGGATGATAAGGCGCGCCAAGGCACAACGGCACTGCGACGGGAGTGGGAGATCCAAAATCCCAAGCACCAGAAATTCACCAAAACTGATCTCGCCAAGTTCGAGCACGCTTGGCTCGGGCTGCCGCATCTGGTCTGCTTGGGAGCCGAAAAAAACTTCGTTCGCTTCGCCGAGCGCATGGAAGAGGATGGCGAGCCGGAGGTGAACTTGGATTATTTCAGGCACGTCGTTGCCAAGGCAATTCTATGGCGTACAGCAGAGAAACTTTTCGACACCTTAGACTTGGAGGGATATCGGGCGAACACGGTGGCCTATGCGGTGGCGTGGCTGGCTGAAAAGTCGGGCCGGCGAATTGACCTTAACCGTATCTGGAATGAACAACGACTGTCTCCCGCATTGTGCGAAGCACTCAAGGCAGTATGCCACGAGGCATGGACGCATCTCACCCACCAGCAGGGGAATGTTGGCGAAGCCTCCAAAAAGGCTGAGTGCTGGGAGGCCTTTCGAAAGAAAGACATCTTAGTTCCGGGCAACTGGCAGCCAGAACTGGCGAAAGAACCTTTTGTTGCTCCGCGCTCGGAGGAAGAGGTCTTGGCGGCCGCATGGGAACGGCTTCGGCATCGATTCTTGGGGGATACACGCACGATTGAAGGGTTGGAGGCATCCACCGGACGCGAGTGGGTACGCAGCCGGGGTCGGGATTTGGTGTCCTCTTACGCCGTCTTGTCCTGGGAGGAATTACGGCAGCGGCGGGGGTTGGGATTGAAGAAGATACGCGCATTGGTGGAGATGTTTGCCATAGCGGCGCAAGGATAAATCCTGTCGGTGTTCCCCTCGTTTGGTCTTGGTATCTTGTAATGTTGCATGCCCGACGTGTTCACCCAGTCCAAGCGCGCGGCGGTGATGGCGCGCATTCGATCGCGCGGCAACCGGGATACGGAGCTGGCACTGGTCAGGTTGCTGCGGCAGGCGGGGATCCGCGGATGGCGAAGGCAGGTCGAGATCCGGGTTCGTCGGTCCCGAGGAGGCGTTCTGCGCGTGCGACCGGATTTCGTGTTCCCCCGCCAGCGGGTGGCGGTGTTTGTGGACGGATGCTTCTGGCACGGATGCCCGGCCCATGCTCCGCCGGAGCGCTGGTTGCGGAAAAGTTCCATGCCGGTCACAACCCCGCAAGGGCCGAGGAAGGGTCCGGCGCAGAGGACAGGCAAAGAGTTCTGGCGGCGGAAACTACGGGCCAACCGTGCGCGGGATCGGCTGGTGACAAAATGGTTGCGTTGGGCAGGCTGGAGGGTGATCCGGATTTGGGAGCATGAACTGCAGAGCCCCGGTGCGGCGCAGGGCCGGGCCCAAAGCGGCCGTGTGCGCCGGCGCGCGGCCTGGCCGCGATCGATCGGGCGGATCCGGATGGCTCTCGGTGCCTGAAAGCTGAGGGCCGTTTTTGCGTCACCGGGCCGTTGGTTGGCCTTGGTCCCTGGTTCCCTGGGCCGACTTTCTTGGGTGGGGAGAGTTTGTAAGGAAGCGCGTGGATCGCAGGGGGCTGGGTTGGGACGGGTTTGCTGCCAGGATGAGCTTGCGTGGCGCAGGCGCGTCATGTGAGTATGACGCGCAATATGAATCGTATGAAACATGGGCGGTGCTGCCACGGTGGACACCGAGGGGCCGGTTGCAGCCGCTTCGGCCCGGTCAGGGTTGGTTGCCCCAACGGTTCCATGCTTTGGTGGATGCGTGGCTGCCCCGTTCTTCCCGGTCGGGTCGTTTTCTTCTGGCTTTGGGTTTCTCTTGGGTTAGCGCCCGGCCCTGCGAGAAGCCAACCGCCGCCTTTGGTGGGACTGATGCCCCCGGTGATTGTCACGGGTCGGGCGGACGACCTGGTCGGGGTGGCGGACGCGGCAAGCGTGGGCTACGTGGGTGCAGCACAGCTGGAACGCCGGCCCAGGTTGCGTCCGGGCGAGGTGCTCGAGACTGTGCCGGGCCTCATTGCCTCGCAACACAGCGGCGCGGGCAAGGCCAATCAGTATTATCTGCGTGGGTTCAATTTGGATCACGGGACGGACTTTGCGGCCAGTCTGGAAGGCATGCCGTTGAACCTGCCGACGCACGCGCATGGTCAGGGCTACCTGGATCTCAACCCCATTGTGCCGGAGCTCATTGACCACATCGAGTTTCGGAAGGGTCCGTATTTTGCGGATTTGGGGGACTTTTCTTCGGCGGGTGCGGCGGAGTTACGGTACCGCCGGCGGCTGCCGGAGGGCCTGCTTCGGCTGGAAGGTGGGAGTTTCAACTACTGGCGGGGCTTGTGGGCCGACTCGGTTACTGCGGGCTCGGGCGATTGGTTGTACGCGGTGGAGGCACAGTACAACGATGGTCCTTGGACGCATCCGGAGCATTTTTTCAAGGGCAACGCCGTAGTGCGATGGTCGGGCGAACGCGACGGCACCCGATGGAGCCTCATGGGCACCGGTTATCGAGGGGAGTGGGACGCGACCGATCAGATTCCGCGGCGGGCCGTGGGACCGGCCTTCAGCCGATGGAACAGCGTGGATCCGAGCTGCGGCGGCGAGTCCCAGCGATTCAACCTGCTTGCCCATTGGGCGCGCCAGTACGGCACCGGTCAGACCCGTGCCATGGGTTACGCGTTCTACTACGACCTGGACCTGTTCTCCAACTTCACGTACTTCCTCGAAAATCCGGATCGGGGCGACCAGTTCGAGCAGGCCGACCGCCGGTGGGTCATGGGTGGAAAGGCCGAGCAAACGTGGTCGTGGGAACGGACCGAAGCCGGGTTGGGCGTGGATTTGCGTGCGGATTTCATCCGCAATGGGTTGCATCGGACCCAGAGCCGACGGCGTTGGGACACGGTGCGAACGGACCGAATCACGCAGGTGGGAGTGGGGCCGTATGTGTACCACCGACAGCAATGGCTGGATTGGCTGCGCACGTACACCGGCCTGCGGCTGGACGCTGGGTTTTACGATGTGGAAAGCGATCGGCCAGCAAACAGCGGGAGTGAATCCGATGCCTTGTGGAGCCCCAAACTGGGTCTGGTGTTCGGCCCCTGGGCGCGCACGGAGTTCTATGGGAACGCCGGCCTTGGTTTCCATAGCAACGACGGGCGTGGTGCCACCGCCCGCGTGGATCCAAGCACCGGCGACGCCGTGAGGCCGGTCGATCCCTTGGTGCCCACGCGCGGGGCGGAAGTGGGTGTGCGTTCCACGTGGATTCCGGGGCTTCAAAGTTCCCTGACCCTCTGGTTGCTGGACATCGAGAGCGAACTGTTGTTTTTGGGCGATGCCGGGACAACGGAGGCCGGCCGACCCAGCCGCCGGTGGGGCGTCGAATGGGCCAATTATTACACGATCTTCCCGTGGTTGGTCTGCGATCTGGACGTGTCTTGGTCTCACGCACGGTTTCGGGATGACGACCCTGCCGGCCACCATATCCCGGGAGCACCGGAATGGGTTGTGGCCGCAGGTTTGACGGTGCCGGAAGCGGGCCGGTTCTTTGGCAGCCTGCGTTTGCGGTACTTCGGTCCTCGTCCGCTGATCGAGGATAACTCGGTTCGGTCCGATGCCACGGCCCTGGTCAGTGCGGAGGTGGGCTACCGACTCAGCAGGACCTGGAGCCTGTCGGTGCAGGTGTTCAACCTCCTCGACCGTCGGCACAACGATATCGACTACTACTACATTTCGCGCCTGCCCGGGGAACCGGCTGCCGGCGTGCCGGACGTGCACTTTCATCCGGCGGAGCCTTTGGCCATTCGGGTGGCTCTGACCGGTCGATTGTGAGGGGGCTGAGGCTTGGTGAGTGCGGGCGGGATGCGTGTCGCCTCCGGCAGCAAGGTCCGAGGACTTGCAGCGGGAGGCACCCGGCAGAGCCAGTCTGTCGCCTTCTCTGCTCCACTCCACAGATCGTCAGGCTCTGGGTTTTTCATGCCCGTAGGGCTGGGGCAGCCTGAATCCGGCAGTGGAAACCCCTCAAAACCAAGGGTGATTCGGGTGCAAGGATTATGAAGCCGGTGTTGGTTACGAAGTAGGTGAACCGTGGAGCCGCGGGTGTAGCCCTGACACCACTGCTTGCGACGATGGTCAGGTTTTCACGGCGGCCCAAACCGCCGGCGTAGGGTGCTGAGCTTTGCAGGAACCTGACCCGTCGGCTGCGCAGGTCTTAAATCTTGGAGGTTGAAACTCCGAGGGCGGTTTTTCACACCGGGGGGCCGTCCCAAACCATGAGCACAAGCACCAACGTCCCTCCTCATCGAGACAGTTCTGCTGCGGGCGCGTGCGGGGGCATGCCAAGTGGCTCTGCATCGAATCCCAGCTCCGTATCTCGTTGCGGCCCCTTCCCTCGTACGGATGATCCATGTTCCCGGCGTGAGTTTGGTCGGCTTGCCTTGGGGGCCGGGTTGGCCCTGGCTTGGGGGCAGTGGAAGGCGCAGAGCGGGGAGCCGAAGCCACGTCGCGTTCGCACGGGCATTATCCGTTGCGGCAGTGTGTCCCATGCCTATCTGCCGATACTGGTCGGAAGTCGCCTCGTCGAGCTCGTCAGTTTGTGTGACATCAGGCCGGAGCGCGCGCGACGTCAAGCCGAGCGGTTCAACGTCCCGCATGTTTCCGCGGATCTGGAGTCCATGTTGGCCGGCGAACCTTTTGAGTTTCTGGTCAACTTGACGGACATGCAGGCGCACGAGGCGATCAACCACCGAGCTCTGGAGGCAGGCAAGCATGTGTGGAGCGAGAAGCCCCTGGCCAATAGCCTGGCTGCCGGACAGGACTTGCTGCGGCTGGCCCGGCAGAAAGGGTGTCGGCTCTGGGCGGCGCCTATCACGGTGCAAGGTCCGCAGTTTGCCTTCATGGCCCGGGTTCTGAGGGAAGGTCGGCTGGGGCGGGTCGCCGCCGCGCATGCTTCCTACGGTCATGAGGGGCCCACGTGGTCCGCTTTCTTTTACGAAAAGCTCGGTGGCTCGTTGCCGGACCTGGCGGTCTACAACCTTACCACTGTGACGGGGTTACTGGGACCGGTTCGTAGTGTCATGGCCATGCCGAGCATCCTCACGCCCGAGCGTATCGTGGAAGACAAGCGTCGGATCCGAGTCGAGGCCGAGGACAATGCGATGCTTTTGCTCGATCACGGCCAGGGTGTCCTGTCGCACGTGCAATCCGGTTTCAACTATTTCAATCCCCATGGCCACGAAGGTCGCGGCGAGACGCGGCACACCCTTTGGGTGGTGGGCACACAGGGTTACATGGGCCTGGTGGGATACGATTGGGAACCGCTGGGGGTGGACTTGGCGACGCGCGAGCAACCGGAGCTGCGTCGTCACGCCACGGATGCACAAGGGTATCGTTGGCAACAGGGCGCCGCGCTGGCGGCAGAATGTCTGGCTACGGGGCGGGACCTGCTCGTCACGGCCGAGCATGCCCTGCACGTGTTGGAAATTATCACAGCGGCGCGCGAGTCGGCCGCCACGGGGCGGCGGGTGGAGCTGACTTCGACCTTTCGGTGGCCGGTGCTCAGTTAATGGTTCATCACCTGGGCCCACTTCATTCCGAAGCGTAGCGGAGCACCTGGCTCTTGCAGCGGGTACGGGTGGGGGCAGGTTCCCGCGGGTCTTTCCGGGTTGGCCGGGTACGGCTCTGGCATGGAGGAAAGGTGTGGCGCAGAGGTACCCCCCTTGCCGGAGTCCAGAGCGGCCGGCGGTTACCGGCTGGCGGGGCGGTGCATCCGGGATCTTGGATCTGTGACGGGACTGACCGCCTGTTGGCCCCCACGCGGCTCCATCCGCCGACTTCTGGGCCTTGCCGGTGTGATTCGTAGCGTTTTGGGCGGGGGGAACCGAGAGAGTCGGTGGGCAGGGCCACGATTGTCTGGCATCAGGTTGCGGTGAACCTCTTTCCTGCGTCGTTGACATAAGCAAGATTGGTGGCGCAGATTCGCCCCATGCATGAGCATCCTGCCCCGGATGCCGTACCGAGCGGCGGACCTGCGGCCGGTCGAGCGGATGAGGATCGGAGGGCTGCCCGTCTCGGGCGAATCCTGAGTCTTTGCGGGGCCGGGGCGGTTTGCGGGGTGCTGTGGCTTTCGTGTACTTCACCAGGGCCGGTGACTGTGGTAAGGCCACCGGCCATCGAGGGGGCGACCTTCGTGGGTAATCCGGTGTGTTTGGATTGTCACGGACAGTATGCAGGCACATTCCCTTTGAATCCTCATGCCCGCGTGGACCTGGTGGTGCCCGGCACGCACCACTCCGCTACATGCGAGGCGTGTCACGGGCCGGGAAGTTTGCATGTGGCGGCTGGAGGGGGGCGAGGGCGGTTTATCCGGAATCCGGACCGCGAGCCGCGGATTTGTCTGGAGTGTCATTTCGAAGTGGAGGGTCAGTTCAGGTTTCCCTCCCGCCATCCGGTGTTGGAGGGGCGCATGACCTGTAGTGCCTGCCATGATCCTCACGGGATGGACATGACCAAGGCGGCGGGTGGGCTTGGCTGGGCACGTTTGAACGAGACCTGTGCGGGCTGCCATCCGCGGCAAAGCCGGTCCGTGGTGTTCGAACACGAGGCCTTGCGCGAGGGCTGCACGGTATGTCATCAGCCGCACGGTTCTCCGCACCCGGCGTTGCTGACGGAACGGGACAACCATCTCTGTTTGAAATGCCATCTGCAGACCCCTGGACCCGGGGTGGCATCCGGGCGGATCTTCATCGGGCAAGTGGATCACACGGATCGGCTGCGAATGGGTTCTTGTTGGAGTGCGGGTTGCCACACGGCGGTTCATGGATCCGACGTTCACCCGCGCCTGCTTTACTGACATGAGAGGGGGCATCCGGACATGCTCGGAAAGATCCGCTGGGCGAAACCTTGCGGGGGGTTGTCCCTTGCGGTGGTCGGCGCTTGGGGGGGTGCTGGTGGCTTGGGTGATGCATTTGGCGATGGAGTTGCCGGGTGCAGAATCCGTGGTTCCGGATCTTGGGGCCTTGCCTCCGCCGGCTTCGCATGCTGTGGATTTTCTCCGACAGATCCAGCCCATTCTGGAACGCTCCTGTCTTCGGTGTCACGGCCCTGAGCGTCCGCGCGGTGGCCTGCGCTTGGACACGCGGGAGCACTGGTTACGGGGGGCTGACAGTGGGCCGGTGGTGGTGATCAGCAACAGCGCAGCCAGCCGGCTGATCCACGTTGTTGCGCGGCTGCCCGGTGTACCGGAAGATTTGTGGATGCCGCCCGAGGGCAAGGCACTGCGGCTGACTCCCGAGGAGGTCGGACTGCTGCGTGCTTGGATCGATCAGGGACTGCCGTGGGCAACGTCCCCTGGAGCTAAATCCGATCGCGTGGAACTGACGCTGGGCATGGGGTGGTGGGGCGGCTCGGGTCCGGCTAGCATCGGCCGTGCGTGGTGGCAACAGCCCTCGGGTTGGAACGGCGGCTTGGAAAGTCTGTTTTGGGCTCACGAGCCGCCGGAGGGTCTACGGTTAAGCTTGCAAGCTCGCGCGTTGCGCGACGATGGGTTGCTCCAGATCGAGGGCAGGCTTCCCCAATGGGGATGGCTGCGGGCAGGCGTCAGCGAGTACCGTCGTTATGACTTGGACCGGGGCCTATGGCCTTGGGCCCCCGGCCAACCCGTCGGGGTGTTGGATCATGCGCCCGTCTTGGACATTGGTCGGTCTTGGATCGAGCTGGGGCTGGACCGGCCCGACTGGCCGCATATGAGTTTGGGCTACGAGCATTCGTACCGAGAAGGCACCCGGAGCCTCACTTCATGGTCGGCTGGCCCCGATCCTGGAATCCGCCGGTTACTGTGGCCGGCCTTTTTGTCTCTCGACGAGGACGCCCACATTCTGCGCTTTCATGTGCGTCACGAGATGGCCGGTTGGCAGTGGGAAGACGAGCTGCGCATCCAGTGGAGTGAATCCAGCGCCCGTCGTACCAACGTGCTGTTCAGCCCTCCGGAAAGCGACGCGCGCTTTCTGGCCGAGGTCCGTCAGCGTCAGGAGAGCTTTCAAGCGGCCAACGCATTTCGGTTCGAGCGTCCGTTGCGACCGTGGTTGCGGGCCACGGGCGGTTACCTTTACAGCCGTCATGACGCAGACGGGCAATTTCAACTGGAAGAGACTCCTCTGGCGCTGGCCCCCGGCATGGCCCGACGTTGGCGCAGCCCTTCCATCCTGCTGAAGCAGACCGGCCACGCCGGCAACGCCAATCTCATCGCTGAACCGGGGTTTGGTTGGGTACTTGCGGCCGGATTGCAGACGGACTGGACCCGACAGCACGGCTTGGGCCGACCTTTCTTTGAGTACGAGTTTACCCCGAGCGACTGGTTTGTGCAGGAGGCGTCGCAGGAAAGCGCCCGGGACCGTTTTGCCCTTACGGAAGTGATCAGCCTTCGGTACCAGCGGCTGCGGCATGCGGTCCTTTTCGCGGAAGCCCGGGCCGAACAGGAATCCATCGAGCATTTCGAGGAACAACTGGGCGGTGCACCCGAGTTCCGTCGAGACACCATGGCCACGGGGCGAGCTTGGGATGGCCGAGTCGGCGCAGAGGTTACGCCATGGAGCGGCGTTCGCTTGGGTGCCAGTTACCGCCATCGCCAGAGGCACACGGAATACGATCACCGTGTCGACCTGATTCCCACCGACTTCGGAACCTTCCCGAACCCGAGCTATTCGGCTTTCCTACGAGACCGGGAATTGCGCAGTGATCAAGTGGAACTGCGCCTGGCCTGGCAACCTTCCTTGCGGCTGCGTCTGGCAGCGCTCTACCGTTACCTCCGCTCCACGTCGCATACGGCCACCGATGCTTTGGAGGGTTTCGACCCCGACACCTTCGAACTCGTGCCGGGGTTTTACACTCCGGGTACGCGCATTCTGGGCGGGGCCTCCGATGTCCACACGTACGCCTTGCAGCTCGGCTTCCGACCGGCAGCGCGCTGGTCGTTCCGACTCCACGGGGCGTTGCAGGAGAGTCGCACCCGCAGTGCGCTGGACGACAACTGGACGTTGCCCACTTGGGCCGGTCGGACCTATCAACTCCAGGGTCTGGGCCAATGGCACTGGAATGAGCGAACCGACCTCGAGTTCCAGTATCAGTGGGCCATGAGCGATTTCCACCGGGATTTGCCCGAGACAGCACTGCCGCTGGGCACGCTGTGGCGCGAACAACTGGCTACCGTGAGCATTCGGCGGCGATGCCGCGACGACCTCATCGTTCAGGTGCGGTATGGACTCTGGAAGTACGACGAGCCCACGGCCGGCGGGTCCAACGATGTGCTGGCTCACTTGGCCTGGGTCAGTCTGACCTGGCAGTGGCCCTGAATCAGGGCGCATGACTTCGGCGGCAGGAGCGAAGCCCACGCGCAGATTCAATCCCAGAAGGCTGTTTGTCTCGCACAGGGCGGCGTGGACGCCTGCTCTGGCAGAGAACCCCGGCTACCCGGGCCTCTCCACAGCCTCGGGATACCTGGTCTACCTGCGGCCTCGCAGCCAAGGCAGAACCGGTTTGCCCGATCCCGCCGCTCGAACGGGGTCGCACAACTTGATCCGGTTCAAACCTCCGCGGGAAATTAGCTAGGCCTAACTGTGGAAAGGCCCGATCCGGCGTTTCGGAGCAAAGGCATGAGGCGCTGCCCTGCTTCTCGCTTTCCGAAATCCGCCCACCAGGGACGCTCTTCACGGCCAAGGGACACATGAGGCAGGCTCAAAGCCGCGGTAGGGAGCTCGCACGACAGGAGTGGGATACGGGAGGATCACAGCACTTGCCCATGCTGGTTGGACAAGAAGCCGAGGCCCCCACACTGAGGGGAGTTGGCAAACGGTCGGCCGCCTGACGGCGCTGGCTCCATGGCTGCTGGGGCCGGGCTGACAGGCGCCCGACCAATCGAAGGCTTTCGCTAGGGAGGAACCCGGCCCGCTGGCTTTTCGGGTTGGAGGGAGGACTTCTGGGCCGTCCTGCCTTTGTGCGGCCTGATGCACACGGGCAGAGCCAGCAGAGAGTCCGGCGGCTGCCTGTAGTGCCTTGGCCAAGCTCCAAGCCGTGGCGCCTTCCTTGGACCATGGATGGAGTGGATCGTTTTGTGCGCTTTTTCTTTCCCTCGTGGATGTGACGCTTGGGTTCGCCCGCTTCTCGGCCTGCCCTGGCCGAAAAACTGAACTGCACCGCTTTACTGACGTTGAGGGCTTCTGTTGTTGAGCCGGGGTCGCTCCGGGCGGCGGATGGGGGTGGGGCTTCTGCTAAAGGCGATCGGGTTTTTTGGGTGGAAAACATTTTTGTTGACAAAAACTATACTGATCAGTATTGTTAGGCCGCATGAAGGTCCGGGGTCACCGCGCGCCGAGATACCCGTCCAAACCGGCGGAGCTGGCCGCCAGTGCTTTTGCCCTATTTGCGGAGAAGGGATTTGACGGGGTGAACCTGGACCAGGTCGCGGCGCGCGCCGGTGTCACGAAGGGAAGCCTCTACTGGCATTTTCGTTCGAAGCGGGATTTGATCCTGGCCGCCTGTGCGCACTACTACCGCACCTACCAGCGGCGGATCAACGAGGAGCTGGCCACACTGACCGACCCCAGCGAGCGTTTGGAACACACCCTCCGGGTGGCCGTGCGGACCTGTCTGCTGGACCACGCCAACCGCGTGTTTACCATGGAGATTTTCCGGTGGTCTGTTCATGACCCCGAGGTGCGGCGCGGTTGGCAGCAGTTCTACGACAGCGTCCGTGAGTTTTACATCGGGCTGGTGCGAGCTGCCGCTTTGGCCGGGGTGGTACGCGTAGCCGATCCGGAGCAGGCAGTGAATCTGATGCTGGCCGCCATGGAAGGCATCAAATTGCGGGCGCTTTTCGAGCCTGAGATCTGCGCGCCGGCCGAGGAAGAACGGATACTGGCCGGTTTGAAGGAAATCCTTGGATTCAAATCTGTTCTGACGGTGGCGTGACGATCCATGCATTCTCAACCCAGGTTTCGGCTGCGCATGACCATACCGATCAGTATGGTAAACTTTTCAATCCTCCCCTCATGAAAATGGTTGTCCTCAAGGCGGGTAAGCACTGGGGCCCCACCAAACCGGCGGAAACAGTCCGGTGCGGGTTTACCTTGATTGAGCTGTTGGTGGTCATCGCTATTGTGGCCATTTTGGCAGGCATGCTCTTGCCGGTGCTCGCTCGGGCCCGGAGCAAGGCTGACCAGGTCTACTGCCTGAACAACGTCCGACAAATCGGGTTGGCCTCCAGCCTGTACGCCCAGGATTTTGCCGATCGGATCGCTCGCATGCTCAACTGGGGCAGGGCTTGGGGGCCAGATCACTACCGGATTGGGGACAAGTGGATGCCGGAGATGTTCGAGCCCTATCTGGGGCCCAACACCGCCCGCCCCACCACTCCGGATCCAGCTCAATACCGGCCCAGCCGTGGGCTGTTCGCTTGTCCTTCGAGTCTGAGAGGTCGGATCGTGGTCCGAGGTTCCAATGACGACGTGTTCAGTCGGGAGTTTTTCTTTTTCAACGATGGCGTGACCTATGTGTGGTCACACATCTACTTCGACCCTTGGCGTCAGAACTATGCCTTAGACAAGCCCATCAGCGGGCGAAAAGCCAGCGATGTGAAGAATCCCACCAAGGCGGTGTTGGTCTGGGAGATTCCCTACCACCGGGCGCAGAACATGCCGCATCGACTGGGCATGAATGTGGTCATGGCCGATAACAGTGCCCGGAGACTTGTCGGTAACCCACGGGAAACAGACTGGTGGCGAAATCACAGTTACGAAGGCTGGGATACCGATCGACCGCCCCCGGCAAACCCTTTGTGATGCTCGACCTTTCTCGAGGACCCACAAGAAACCTGCAACCTCAAACAACCCCACAAACCATGAAACTCCAAACCCATGAAACCCCGAGAGAAACCCTGAACACCGTGACGGCTGCATCCGGTTCGGGCCCAGCCTCTGAGGATTGTCCCGGTATGCCTGCAAGGCGTGTGCATTGGCGGTCGCGCGGATGGATAGCCACGACCGTTGCTGCAATCACGATGATCCTGGCACCGGCAGGCTTGCTGTCGGTCCGGGGGCAAGACCGGTTCATCGCTTATCTGGTGCCGGCCGGCACGACGGGCAACCAAAACTTTGGCGGTGTGCTTGGCATGGACTTCGACGTCCAGAACCCCGTATTGATCACGAAACTGGGTGTGTTCGATGACGGCTCGGACGGACTCAACCTGACACTCATTGCGCGGCTTTGGGACCGGGCGACGCAGACCGAATTGGCAGCTGTTGAGTTCACGCCTGAGGATCCGGGCGAGCTGATCGGGGGCAGCCGCTTCAAGCCGCTGCCGGAGCCCATTCGGCTGGAGATCGGCTTTCAAGGCACGATCACTGCCGAGGGTTACGGGGCCACGGAACAGTTGCGAAATGGCTTCGGTAACCCGGCCAACATTGTGTGGACCACTCAGGATGGCCATGGCTCGCTGGCATTCGTGGGTTCGAGCCGGTGGGGGCTGTGGCCGGGAACATTCCCGGGCACGGTGGATGAAGGGCCGGCTGCGCGGTATGCGGCCGGCACCTTCGAGTTCGAGACCACGCCGCCGCTGCTGCCCGGAAGGGCCGTGGTGACTGCCAAGCCGGGCGATGGGCAGGTCGTTTTGACCTGGACACCGGTAACCGCTCCACTACCCGCGGCCCGATATCGGGTCCTGCGCGCGGCCGGGAGTATGGGCCCGTGGGAGCAGATTGCCGAGGTGGAGGGGACCAGTTACCTGGACGGCGGCCTGACCAATGGCGTTGATGTCTGTTACGTGGTGCGAGCGGTCTCAGCCACGGGAAAGGTGGGTCCGGATTCGGACGTGAGGTGCGCGGCGCCCTACGTGTTGGCGCCCAATCACCTCATTGCCTACTTCGTTCCGGCTGCTGCGGGCAATCAAGCCTTTGGCGGGTCGCTCGGCCTCGACTTTGACGTCGAGAATCCGATCATTGTCAAGCGTTTGGGTGTGTTTGACGATAACGCGGACGGTTTGAAACGACCGTTGGCGGCGCGAATTTACAATCGAGAAACTGAGGAGGTGTTGGCCGAGGTGTTGTTCGCTCCGGGCGAAGGGGTGCTCATCGAAGGGATGCGGTTCAAGGCGCTAGAGTCTCCCTTGCGATTGGAGGAGGGGTTCCAAGGGGTGATACAGGCCGATGGTTACGGCGAGGAGGAACGTCTCCTCAACTCGCATGGAGACACCAATCGCATCATTTGGACCTTGTATGACGGCAACGGATCGATTCGTTTCGTCGGGTCCAGCCGCTGGGCGGTGAGTCCGGGGGTGTTCCCCAGCACCATCGATCAGGGACCGGCCGCCCGGTTCGCCGCCGGCACGTTCGAGTACGAGGTGCTGCCCCCGGCCCGGCCCGGCCGGCCGACGTTACACGTGGTCGTGCCGTACGAGGACGCTGCCGTGACCTTGTACTGGGATGCGGTTACCAATCCATTGCCGGCGGTGAAGTATCGCGTGTACCGCGCCACCGAGGCCACTGGGCCATTCACCCAGGTCGCCGAGACGGCGACCACTGCCTATCGTGACACGGGCCTGCCGAATGGCATTGAAGTGTTCTACTTCATCCGTGCCGTGGCCGAAGGCGGCCAGGAAAGCCGGGACTCGAACCTGGTGCGGTCGACTCCCAACCCACGGCTGGCAGGGGTGGCGTACATTGTATCTGTGGGAGTGACAGGTATCGGGACTTTTCCAGGGTCCTTGGGCATGGACTTTGACGTGGCGCGTCCGGTGCGGATTACGGAACTGGGCGTGTTTGACAACGGGGCGGATGGCCTGGGGCAAGCCCTGACCGCCGTGCTGTACAATCGGGATACCCGGGAGCCGGTGGCCACGCTGAGCTTTACCCCCGAAAACCCGGGAACGTTGCGCGACAGTAGTCGTTTCAAGCCATTGCCGGACCCGCTGGTGTTGCCTGCTGGTTTCAAGGGGACCATTGCGGTTTCCGGCTACGGAGACTTGGAACCCTACTTTAGCAACTCAGCGAACGTGTCGGAGCTGCAGGTTTTCGGCGGCGGCTCCCTCTTGTTTGTGGGCTCTGGACGGTATGGCCCGGCGGGCCAGTTTCCGGCCACGCCTGACACCGGACCGCCGAACCGCTATGCGGCGGGTACGTTCTACTTTGAGCCATTGCCGGAAGCGATCCGCATTTACATCAGCCTGGTCGGGCAAAGGGTTCGCATCACCTGGGAGGGCGGAGGCAGACTGGAAAGTGCGCCGGAGGTGACGGGTCCGTGGG
>Ga0209017_10001903_pt1 | contig 14713 bp, 5 predicted proteins | sample YNPBryunderm2012_FD_185812 | JGI IMG/M metagenome (GOLD analysis project Ga0209017, IMG submission 185812) | Anoxygenic and chlorotrophic microbial mat microbial communities from Yellowstone National Park, USA - YNP Bryant MS undermat 2012... ... | reverse complement strand
ATGCCAATAAGCCGGCTGCTTTGGGTGTGTTTGCTGCTGTCGGCGTCGTTTGCCTGGTGCGCAGATAAACCCAGGCTGAACGTGCTGCTGATCGCTGTGGACGACCTGCGGCCGGAGGCCGGCTGCTACGGGAACCCGGTCATCCGCACACCGGCGATAGACCGGTTGGCCAGGCAAGGGACTGTTTTTCTCCGTGCATACTGCCAGCAGGCGGTGTGCAGTCCGTCGCGGACGTCGCTGCTTTTGGGGCGCCGTCCCGACACCACCAGGATTTATGACCTGCAAACGCATTTCCGCAAATACTTGCCCGATGTGGTTACGCTGCCGCAGCACTTCAAGCAACATGGGTATCACACGCAGGGATTAAGCAAGATATATCACAACGGTCTGGACGATCCGGCCAGTTGGAGCGTGCCGCATTGGAGTCCGCCCGGGCCGGGCTATGGCAAGCCCGAAACGCTAGAAGACCTGAACCAGCAGCAGAAGAAGCTGCGCGGGGAGTTCAAAGGCCCGGCCGTGGAGGTGCTGGAGCGCGACGCGAAGACAGGCATGGCGTTGAAAGTTTCGCCGGCCCGCTACCGCGCCCGTGGCCCCGCCTGGGAAGACCCCGATGTACCCGACGAAGCATTGCCTGATGGCAAGACCACGGTGCGGGCCATCGAGTTGTTGCAGCAACTGAAGGACAAGCCGTTCTTTCTGGCCGTCGGCTATCTGAAGCCGCACTTGCCGTTTGTCGCGCCCAAAAAGTACTTCGATCTGTACAAGCGCGAACAACTGCGGCTGGCGGCCAACCCGTTTCCGCCCAAGGATGTGCCTGGACTGGCACTGACCAACTGGGGCGAGCTGCGCTCCTACAAAGGCATCCCGGCCGAAGGTCCGCTGCCTGACGCAGTAGCGCTGGACTTGATTCACGCATACTACGCATCGGTCAGCTACATCGACGCCCAAGTGGGCCGGCTGCTGGACGAGTTGGAGCGGCTGGGCTTGCATGACAAGACCGTGGTGGTAATGTGGGGCGATCACGGATGGCACCTGGGCGAGCACGGCCTGTGGTGCAAGCACACCAACTTCGAGGTGGCGACGCGCAGTTTCCTGATCGTCAGCGCACCGGGGCAGAAAAAGCCCGGGGCAAAAACCAACGCGCTGGTGGAGTTCGTCGACATCTATCCCACTTTGTGCCAATTGTGCAGGTTACCGGTGCCCGAGGGACTGGAAGGAACCAGCTTCGCCCCGCTGCTCGATGCTCCAGACCGCCCGTGGAAAACCGCTGCGTTCAGCCAGTATCCGCGAGGGAAGATAATGGGCTATTCGATGCGCACCGACCGCTATCGCTACACCGAGTGGCGCGATCCGAAGGCGGAACGGCCGGTAGCCATGGAACTTTACGATTACCAGACCGACCCGGCAGGGAATGTGAACATCGCCGGCAGCCCAGAAGCCGCCAAGCTGATCGAGCAACTCGGCCAGCAGCTCAAGGCCGGCTGGCAGCAGGCCGGTCCGCGCTGAGCTTTGGCGCCGCTGCTGAGCTTTGCCGCCGCTGGTGAGTTTTCGCGGCGATGCTGAGCTTTCCCGACGGCGCTGCGCTGTGTAGCGGCGGAACGCTGCCTATGGCCGCAACCAAATGGCGGTCGTTGCGGGACGCGCTCCGTCGCGTCCGTTGCATTGTGGTAAATGTCCGGCGAATCAAGTACGCCAAATGCGGCCACGACGGAGCGTGGCCCTCCAGATCGCTTGGAAACATGGACGCACGGCGCGTACAAGTTGCGCCGTAAGAGCTTTTTATACGAAGGATTAAACAGATCGGATGGCCCTAGTGAACAGACCGGCTTTGCGCTAGTGATGGAATCGCTATGGAACGGTTGGTCAGCCTGTTGGGGCTAGTGGTCATTCTGCTGCTGGCCTGGCTGCTGTCGGAGAACCGGCGGCGGGTGCCCGTCCGGGTCATCGTAAGCGGAATCGCTTTGCAACTAGTTTTGGCACTGATTCTGCTCCGCAGCCCACCGGGACAGGCCGCCTTCGAGCACGCCCAGACGTTCGCCCAGCGCGTGCTCAGCTTCTCGGATATCGGCGCCGAGTTCGTCTTCGGCGAGAACTTCCGCGAGCACATGCTGGCCTTCTCGGTGCTGCCCACGATCATCTTCGTCTCCTCGGCGATGGCGGTATTGTTCCACCTGGGAATCATGCAATGGGTGGTCAAGGGCATTGCCAAGGTAATGGTCTGGGTGATGGATACCTCCGGCAGCGAATCGCTGGCAGCCGGGGCCGAGATTTTCGTGGGCATGACCGAATCGCCGCTGATCATCCGCCCCTACCTGGAAACCATGACCCGCTCGGAACTGATGGCCATGATGACCGCCGGGCTGGGCACGGTGGCCGGCGGCGTGCTGGCGTTGTACATGCGCTGGTACGCCGAGGCGGGGGCTGCTTCGGGCCACTTGCTGGCCGCCTCGCTGATGGCCGCTCCGGCATCGCTGGTGATCGCCAAACTGATGGTTCCCGAAACCCAAACCTCGCTCACCAAAGGCGTGGTGCGCGTGGAAGTGCCGAAGATCGATGCCAACCTGATCGACGCCGCCTGCCGCGGCGCAACCGATGGCCTGAAACTGGCACTGAATGTCGCAGCCATGCTCATCGCCTTCCTGGCACTTTTGGCGTGCATCAACTGGATGCTCTCGGGCATCAGCGGCTGGCTGTTCTCGGTGCTGGGCATCGCCGCCGAACCGCTGACGCTGGAACGCATCCTGGGATGGCTCTTCTGTCCGCTGGCCTGGGTGATCGGCGTCCCCTGGCAAGACGCCCAAATCGTGGGCATGTTGCTGGGCAAGAAGCTGGTGCTCAACGAACTGCTTGCCTATCAAGACCTGCTGCGACTGAAAGAAGAGCTTTCTTCGCCGCGCTCGCTGGTCATCGCCACCTATGCCCTATGCGGTTTTGCCAATTTCGCTTCGGTGGCCATCCTGGTCGGCGGCGTGGGAGGACTGGTGCCCTCGCGGCGAAAGGAACTGGCCCAACTGGGGTTGCGGGCGATGATCGGCGGCGCCCTGGCCACGCTGATGACTGCCTGCATTGCGGGAGTGCTCATCTGAGTCGCGGTCGGGCGGTTGGCCCTCTCAACAGCGGCCGCGGCGTTTCCCGATGGCCGCGGTCTTCGCGCCTCCCAGCAGCGCAACACCGGCAACGGCTCATGCCAGCCCGCACTGCGAAAGCGTCTTGCCGGCCTTCGGCCAGCCGCTGGCAGCAAGCCCTTGCGAGGAGCACTCCAGCACGGCAAGCTGCTGGCTGTCCAGCCCGAACGCCAGACGATTCCGCGCGATGATTGTCCCGGCCGAGCGCACCGCCGAGTGCAGCTTGGCGCGCCACTGCAACTGGCCGTGCAAGTCCAGCGCATAGATGAATCCGGCGTTGTCGCCGAAGTAAACCAACCCGTCGTCGCCGACGACCGGGGTCGATTCCACCGCATCGGCCGCTTCATATTGCCAGCGGATTTTATGCGAGTTCCCGTCCACGCACACCAGCAAGCCCCGCGCCGGCCGACCGCGAGCCGTCTGACAAACGCCCACGTAAATATGCCCTTGCGGATCGACCACCGGCGAGCCGAGCATCTGGCCGGGGATTTCCGTTTTCCACACAAGCTGCCCTTGCAGATCGAATCCGTACAAGTATTGATCGGCGGCGGCGGCGATTAGCAAGCCATCTTCGCGCAGTGCCGTCCAGCAGCGGACCACCCAGCCGGTCTGTCCGCGTCCGGAGGCGTGGTCCCAAAGGTTCCCAGCGTGCGAACCTTGCAGCCCGATGGCAAACAGGCAGCTTTCTTGCGAGCCGATGTACAGCACATCGTCGTGAATCACTCCGCCGGCATCCAGGATCGCCCGGCTGCGGAAAAACGGCCTGCCAGGATCGCATTTGCCCTGCGGATCGACCCGTAGCAATCCGCCACCGTAGGCTGAAATCCACGTGTTATTCGCAGCGTCGACCAGCGGTACGGCGCGCGGCAACGGCTGACCGACGAGCACCGGCGGCCACAGCGGCTTGCCAGCAGGCGTAAGCGCGTGCAACATGCCGTCGGCAGTGTGCAAACGCAGCGTGCCATCGGGCGCGATCGTTACCGGCCCGGGCGCCCGGCTGCCGGCGGCGTACTCCCAGCACAGCGCCGGCTTGTCGCCGCCCTGCTGCAATGCCACCAGGCGATCGGCCACCTGAAGAAACACCCGGCCTTCCGCATCCACCGCCGGAGCATTGAGCATGGGCGGGGGCGAACCGACAGCGGGCGACTCGGGGTAACACCAAATCAGTTGCTCGGGTCTGCTGTCGGTCGAGATCGAAACACGAGGGCGCACCACTGGCTCTTCAACGGGCGGTCGAGCATGCGGCGGGACATCAGGTTTTACTGTCTTCTTTGGCGGCAACGGCTGCGGCGCGGAAGACGAAACGGCTGCCGGCGTCGATGGGACCTCGTCGCGCGCTGGCCGCCGGAGCTCCGGTTGCACTGGTGCAATCGGTTGCGCCAAGTCAGGCCGCTGCACCGACGAACCAGCCTGACCGGCCACGCCGGACTCGCCAGTAACCGGCCTCGATGGCTGCGGCGGCTGCGACTCCGGGGCCACCGCAGGAACCTGGACAAACAGCTTCACTCCCTGTTGGCGGCAATTCGGACACTGATAGGGCTTTGCTGGTCGCAAAAGCTCATGACCACAGTTGGTGCAGCGGAAAACAGGCATAAGCTTTCAAACCGCACAGTTCCGAAGAAGCCACCAGGGCGAATCAACGGCGACAGTCCGGATAGCGACTGGACGATTGCTGCGTGCAGAACCAAAGCCCGTCATCTGACGACAACCAATGCTTTGCTATAAACCTTGCCGTCGTTGCGGAGCACTACCCAGCCGCGGACCTCGGTTATTTCCACGCCACGTTGTTCAGACACATGGCGGTTGCTATCGAATCGCTGGCCGGGAACGACCAGCTCGATGGTATTGGAGATTCCGGCCTCCTGGCAAGAACGCTGCAAGCACCTGGCCAAAGTCTCCTCGAACTTGTCATGTTGCCCCAATTTCTTCGGCTGCCAGCGATAATAGGCCTCGCCCACATCTTTGAGCAGGGTGGGCATTTTTTCCGGGGGCGAGGACCAGAAGACCAGCAGCGTACCAAGCAGCGCCCGCGCAGCGCCGTTGCCCGACAGAAGGTCGCGGAACAGTCGCTCCCGTTCGGCTTCCAACTGGGGGTCTTCGGCAAGCCGCTGGCCCAGCAACGCGCGAAGCAAATCGGGGCTGACAGTGGGCTTTCGCGCTGCCGCTGCTGCCTGTGCCTCTTGCGACTTCACGTAGCTGTCCCAGCGTTGCAGCGGCTCGACCAGGGTCTGGTACTGCGCTAGCGCCTCTTTGGCTTTGGTCAACGCTTCTTCGTTCTTCTCTATCAGGTTGCGGTAGGCGCGGCCGAGATTCTCGGACTCCGAGTTGTACTTTTCGGCAAGTCCCTTGACAGCTTTGTCAACTTCTTTGACAGCGTTGTCAACGCTGTTGAACCGCTGAAGCAAGTCATCGAAAGCTCGGTTGGTCTTGAGCTGTTCGATCTGCTTGCCCAGGCTTTCCAACTGCTGCCGAAGAGCCTGCTGGACTGTCTGGCTGTGCTGTTCCAACTGCGTCTTCAGTTCGTCGCTGACGGCCGCAGCCACACGCTTGTCGATGCATTGCACGGTCTGGTCCGATTGTCCGCCTTCGACCAACCGCCCCAGACGCTTTTCCAGCGCTTCAAGCTTCTCTATCAGGTCGTTCAGTTGCTGCTGAACCTGCTCGGGGAACTTTGCCGGCGGTGCAAGCGTTACTCCGCCCGCCTCTCCCGCGCGATGCTGCGCTGATGCAACCAGCAGGTTCCCGAAAGCCCTAAGCAGTTGGCTGAAAGAATTGCTCGCCTGCTGGAGTTGCTGCTCGAGTTCCTGCGGCAGTCGGCCAGGTTGGGCCTGGCGTTGTTCCGGAGCGGACCCGTCGGCAGAGGCGTCCTGATTATCCTCGTTCTTTCCACCAGCATAAGCGTGCATGAGAGTTTTCCAAAACCCCAAGATTGATCCAACCTATCAAACTGTTAGTACTGTCCAATGCCGGCGGAATTCTCGCTTGGAAAGGCGGAACCCGCCGCTGGCAAAAAACGCTTTGTGCGGTCAACAGTCGGATGACGATGTCCTGCCCATAGCCTTTTTTGAAACGGCTTGCAGCCGTAACCAAACACAGGTGGTGAAAAATCACACTGATGTAATATGTAGTTAAGCGCTGCCGCCACCTCCGTTGGCGCCGCCAGCGCGGCCACGACAGAGCGTGGCCCTCCAGCTCGGCCCTCAACAAGCGCAACGCGCAAACATCTTACTGACGTTCGCAATACATGGTGACATGTGCTTCCAGAAAAACGTTATGTACTTCGCGCGGGCTGAATTGAGACGTTTTTCTGGCAACAACGCTCCTTTTCTGCCAGCACATGATAGATCGGCCGGTCGCTACCTTTTGCGAAGGTCAATAAAAGGCAACGCTCCGTTGATCTTTGCGATACCTAGTGCCCAATATAGGATTTTTCCTATTGTTCCCTGTCGCCACCTATTGCAGATGGCAACAACCGCTGGTGGTAGAATGCTAATGGCTTTTCCTCAAGGTGCGAACCGATTGTCTTGTGGTCACCGGCGGCTGGGAAGCTCTATGTTGTCCAGCGCGCCGGTGTCCAGGTAGTAGCGCTCGTCGGCCAGCGTCCGCCAGACGAACAACACGTTCTGGCCCAGCACGGCTGGCTCGCCTGCCACGGTGCCGGTGACTGCATCGCAAGTCAGGCATTCCTCGGTTTGTTTGGTGGCGCGCTTCCGTCGGAGTCGGATTCTGATGTCCACCTCTCCGTAACGGCCGCCGGTTATCACTTTTACCAGGTACGCCGGAGTGGCTTGCGCATATTCGTCGGGGGAAAGCTTCCGCCCGATGAGCATGCGCTGGCTTTGCGAGGGAACTTCCTTTACGTCGTCGCCAATCTGATCGCTGGCCGGCGAAAACAGAATACGATCGGAGCGGATGCCCGAGGTAGCATCGCTCATCACACCCCAATAGTACGAATTCTGCAAGTTTCGCGGTTGCATTTTGAACTTGAACTGGGGCAACATGCCATGCGAAGCCAGCAGCTCGATTGCCGCCCCGACCGCCACCGGACTTTTGGGATCGACGATCACGCCCGGGTTCAGACCTCTGTCGTCTTGATACGGGTACCAGTTGCCGGCGTAGTGGTTGTGCATAGGCAGCACGCGCGACGGGGCCAGAGGTACGTACGTCCGCACCAATTGTTGGATGAAGGAGAGCTTCGAGGGCAATCCCGCCAGCAGCACCACATCGGCTCGATAATGGCAAATCCGCCGGCAAAAGTCGTACAACAGCTCGTCAAATACTTCGTGAGCGACTTTCTCGAAAGCCGCTTTGTCGAAGTAAAGATTCAGCTCCTGGCTTACGTTGCAATACCCTGGGCCACGAATCTTGTCGATGGCATCTTGCAGCGACTTGATGATTTCCGGATCGACGATATCCGGATTGGTATGCGAGATGACTTCCTCGGGAAGCTCCTCGACAGCACGCGCCAGATAAGCCAACGCCAGCGGCACAAGCAGGTGGTTCATCCAGCGGATGCGCTGGAGGCGGATTTCGCGGTTTCGGGGCACCTCGGGGCCGAAAAGCAATTGCACATCCTCCGGTTCCAGCCCGATCGCTTCGGTCAGTCGGGGCACGATGATGCATTCCAGCAGCCGTTTAACCAGTTGATCGCCGCCCAGATTGATGCCGTCCTGATGTAGCACTTCGCCCCAAATTTTGTCGTCTATGCCCGGCTGGAGGGTGTAGCGGGCGATCATCAAGTCGGTGGTGCCGCCGCCCACGTCGATACAGGCGATGCGTATTTCATCTCCGTTTCCTGGCAAGTTGCCTTGCGGCCTGGAGCGCGATTGCACGGCCGATCCCAACTCCGGGGCTACGCCGCGCCGTGCGCCGGCCGGGGCGGCAACCTCGGCCACTTGCCGTGGTTCGGGCGGCGCATGGCCGCGATCCTGACGCACCGTGCTGAACCAGATGCGCGGGTCTTGCCCCAGCATCCGCAACTGGCTCCAGATGTAGGTCAAGTGAACAGCGCTGGCTTCGTCGATGCCCAGCCTCACCTGGGGTTTAATCGCCTGGTTCTTTCCCAGCGTGCGGGCGAAAATGTTGACCGCCTTTTGGGCCTGCTTCTCCAGTCGCTGGCGCTCTTCCTGGATCATCCCGCTGGGATAACTGAGCGTCAGCGTGCGTATTTCGCGCGCCCGGCCCACATCTCCGGTCGCCTCGCGATACGCTACCGAGTTCACGTACATGTACGCCTGGCAGAGCAGTTCGTAAAGTGCGGCGGTCATCAGCGCCCGGGGCGGATGACGGGGCTTCAGCGGAACCTCGGTGGCCAACTGATCTTCTGCCGGCTCCTCGTCGAAAAGCAAGAAGTCGCGGTCATCCTCGTGGATGTATTTCAGCAGCGGGCCTTGAAGCACCGCTACGTAATTGCCGGTCTGGTAACGGTTTGCCGGATCGGCCATGTGCCAGTTGGCCCCTTCCAGCCAACTGTCGTCGTCGGCCCACAGGTAGCGTTTTGGAGAACTTACCCCGGTGCGGATGTCGCCTTCGGCGTGCATCAGGCGGAGCATGTCCTCGGCCTCGCGGCCCATGCGGACCATCGACAGATCATCGAACAGCCGGGGCGTGACCAGTTTTTCCGACTTCTGCTGCTTCGGTTTTCCCCAGCCGAACAAACCGGGCCTGGCCGGCTCTACGGTGTGATACTCAGTCTTTCGGATTGCCTCCGGCGGCAAGTAGGGCGTGGTACACCAATGGGTCTTCGAGGGAAACCAGCGGTTTGACGGTCGGCTCTGGTATTCACCGTTGTGGTCCCAACTGTCTAACATGTATCGGTTAAGCAGTTCCAGCGGCAGCATCCGCGGCTCCAAGGTGATCTCGCCGGCCACCTCCAGCAGCAGCGCCCCGGTGCGGCTGTTGCCGAAATCCACGACCATGTGAACGTGCCGCGGGTCGCCGCTGGTTGCGCTGGCCGGACTGATCACCAGCTCGATCGGCGGAAGTCCTTTGAGCGGATTGCCTTCCAGGTCCAGCAGGCCTTCCAGACTCACGTGGAAGTCCCTGGCCAGCGAACGCTGGTCGCAAAAGTACCCCTCTTCCGGATCGCCGCAACTGGTATCTACCGCCAGATAGAGCCTGGTAATATCGCTGCGCGGAATGATCTGCCATTGAATGTAGTGGTACGGCTGCGGCGCGCCCTTAGGCTGGCTGCCCATGCAACGACAATATTGCCAACCGTAACCGACCTGGCTGCTGGTATACCGAACGTTACGCAACGGCACGCAGATGATCTGCACGCCCGTGTTAGCAAACAACTTGTAAGCAGGCATGGAACCAACGACCGTTTTGCTGATAAATCATTCCTGTTGTCGAAAAAGCTCTCCGGCGTGCGATGACAACCTTAGTCCCCACGGCGTAACTAGTGCGCGTTTTGCGCGCATGTGTTCAACTATTGATCTTTGCAAAACGTAGTGACCGCTTGATTAAGGTATTTCGTAGTGTCCGTAGTGTCCCGTGTCACCACGTATTGCGAATCTCAATAATCTGGAGGGCCACGCTCCGTCGTGGCCGTGGGCCCCGCGCTTACGGACGCGACGGAGCGCGTCCCTCCATCTTATCGCAGCAAGTTCCCGCCCACGTCCATTCGGTTGCGGTCGGACGCCGCGTTATGGTCCGAAGCGCCTTTTCCAGTATCCCCGGCGCGCCGTATCACTGCTATTGACTTGACAATCGAAGACAACCTCAACATCAAAACCTGCCAACACTAGCGTCCGAAAGGCTCCAAGATCTCAATCAATTCGCTGTTGCCGGCTGGGATGCGCAGGTGCGTGCCGGCGCCTTCGGCCAGTGCGCCGGGCAGCCGGTAATACCAGCGGCACAGCAAGCTGGCCATCAAACCGAAGCGATCGAACTTCTGCTGGTTGTTCGCGTCGGCGTCTCTTTCGCCCAGCTCGTCGCAGGGAATTGGCGCCTGGCTGGGACCGGGGTTGAGTACGAAATCGGTAAGAATCATTCGGGTGTATTTGCGGCGTGCGTGCCGCCGGGCGGCTTCGTCGCGCGTGCGGAGGTTGACTACCGGCGTCAACCGTTCGATCAGACTGTGGGAAACCTTCGCCAAGTAATCTTTCAAGTAGCGCACAAAAGCGCCGAAATCGACCGGCTCCAGGCGCAACTGGCTGCGATACAAGTCGTACTGTTGTTCCCAGCGTTGCACTGCCGCCGAAGCCCAGTCGTCCAGAAAAACGCCCACCTGCCGCACCAACGGATCGCCGAAGCGGCGGCTTTGCGTCTCCATGCAGTCGGCCACTGGAATTTCCTCCCCTTCGGCCACGGCCAGACTGTGCTGGAAGGCATGAACGCGCTGATACACCAGTTTCGCGTCTTCCATCAGCCACTCGAGTATCTTACAGGCAGCAGCGATACGCCGCTGGCGATCGAGGTTCCTGTCGGGATCGACTACCCAACTGCGGGCAAACTGCAACAGGCGTTCCTGCACTTCCTGGATTTCTTTCTGCACCTGGTTCTGCTTGTCCTCGCTGCTGGTTACCCCGCGGATGCCGCCGCTGATCAGCGACAAGCCGCCGTCTTCGTCGCGCATGGCCACATCCCAGCGGTGCTCGGCGTCGGCCACATAGCAGCGTACCATTTCCGACTCCAGGAAGGCCTTGCGCGCGTGCTGCCATTTTTCCGGACCATCGATTTGGCGCTGCCGGGCATTGGTATCCCAGGTACCTGGGTAGCGGACAGGATAGATGTTTTTGAAGCACCTTCCCCGGCCCCCGAAGTCGTTCAGGATCGGCCCCAGGGCGTCGGTCAACTGCCGCAACCGGCTGTCGTACAGGTTCTTGTCTGCCGGGATGTCGCGGTCGCGGAACTCCTCGTCGATGCCGGTCAGCCCGATGAACAAAGCCGGAATCTCATCCTGCACGCGTCCGGGCCAGACGTGTTCTCCGTACCGGGCCTTGCCCCACTTGTCCAAGTGGTATTTCATTTGGGCTTTTACTTCCAGGTTGCCTCCGCGCACCAATAGCAGCAGGGTCTGAATCTGCAAATCGTCCACATAGCGCTCGAAAAGATACGCCACCTTGCCGCGTTTGACGATTTCCATCTGCTCTTCCAGGGTATCAGCCGTGGTGCGTTTGCCCTGCTCGACTCCTGCCCGGACGGCACGCATTCCGGGAATGTCCAGTACGTCCATGGTCTCGAGCACTTTGCGCCAATCGTCGCTGAGGCGAGCCGGAATCACGGGAATGACCATTTCCAGCATTCCCGCCTGGATGGTCTCCAACTGCTCGCCGCCCGTGCCAGCGCCTGGCTGATAGTCCAATACGAAGTAGTCCCCTATTTTCACCAGACGCATGTCGCGCCACTCGACGCGCTGCCATACCTGCGAATTGGGACGCTCGTAAACTTTCGCTCGCTGGGTGTCCAACAAGAAGCGGACGCCGGCCCAGTGGGTGAAAATGACCGGATCGCCGCCGTCGGCGGGGGTGATTCGTTGCAGGAAGTCGTTGATGCGGCGGAACATGCTGGTCAGCGTGGGCCACTCGTCCCAAAACAATGCAGCAGCGGCCTCCACATAGCCGTCTTCGGTCAACGGATACCTGCTCATCAATCCGTTGAGCATCGCTTCCCTGGCCTGGAAGCCACGCGAATCGACGGTGCGCATGTAGCTGTAGGCGTCCAGAATGTCCATCCGCCATTGACGGTCCAGTTGCTGGCTGGCATAGGCTCCATGCAGTCGCTCGAAAAGTGCTTCCAGTTCGCTATCCTGCCAGGTGTGGTCGGGCGTCTTGCATTCGGCGTGGAAGCCGCGGGCCAATACCCGCAACCACTCGGCCCGGGTCAACGCGCGCACCATCACCGGATAATTCGGCCCTGCGCGGCGGCTGAAGCGATCGGCAGTGGTGAAACGGGTCACCAGCGCAGTGGCTTCCTGGGAACCGCACTGCGGATTCAGATCGATATCGAACGACAAGTGCCGATAATAACCCGGCTCGCCGTCGTTTTCGTCCGCGCCCAGCGGGCAGTAATCTTGATTGTGCGGGCGGAGCACTTGGGCCATGAACAGGCTTTTGCCCACCTGCGAAGGTCCGTAAACCGCCGCCGCGACGGGAACCTTGGCCGAAGCGTACAAGCTGCTGGCCCGACGGCGCAACTGAAGGACCTCGAACTCTTCGCTCTCGGCGATGGGCGCTAAATCCTGCTGGCGCCGCTGGGGATTGAAGCGGGAAAGCCAGTCGCACAAGTCTGCGGCCAGCTTCTCGACCAGCTCAGCGCGGCGGATAATGTTACGGTCACGTTCGTCTGGAAATGCCATAAGCCGTTCACCGTCTCGAACAAGAACCGTCCTACTCGACCGCCAAGGCCTGTCCCGAAGCAGCCAAACCCGACGCTCTTAGTATAACCCAACTGGCCCGCCGCTGCCGACCAGCGACGACTGACTGCCGAACCGTTACTATGCGCGCTGGCAAAACCTTGGCGGCCCATGTGTTCGGAAATCGAGCTTCGGCCGTTGCCCGATTGCCAACCACCGCCGGACAATTGGGGGCACCGACGCTCCTGAGGCTATCCGTTTCAGCCGACAGCATGAGTCCCGCCTATTGCTGCGGTGGATTCTGCCTTACAGGTTCAAGCACTTCCCGCAGCCAAAAACTCTGCGGATACTCTTCTACGGCGCCGGATTTTTTGTGCCGGGCTTCGATTATCAACTCGTAAAGTTCCCCCCGCTGTTTGTACGCGATGGGCGGACTATTCAGCTCCACCTTCAACCGGTCGCCATCCCGTGTGGCGTCCTTCCATCCATTGGCTGGTTTCTGCCCCGGCAGATATGTGCGATATTGCCAGTCTCCGTCGCCGCCTTCCGCTTGAACGTTCAGACTCACGTGGAATTGTTTTTCGCCGGGATGATAATGCATATCGACCTTCATGAATCGCTTGCCCATGACGCTCACATCGGCCAGCGTCTGCCGATCGCCGTGGCTTGCTCGCACCTGCGTCCTGCCCGGCGCCTTGGCCACGAAGCGGCGCGGTTGCTGGCCATCCGGGGCGAGCACGCGCTGGTCGAGGCTTTCCAGCTTCGCTTCGGGAAGCTCGATTTGGGTGCCTTGCTGGGTTGTCGCCTTGACCGTAAACTCTACCGGCTCGCCCGGCTTCAACACCGCCTCGTGGGGCTGTATTTCCAAGCCAACCACCTGCGGGCTGGCCGCCGGCTCGACCGAGAACTTATGTGTGGTCCGAAGGTCGCCATGCCGGATAATCAGTTCTGTCTCGCCGGGTTGATTGGCCTCTATCGTGCCGTCGCGATTGATCTTGATGCTGTCGCGTTTGTCCGGGGGCACCTCCAGCTTGATGTCTTCACGCGCCAGCTCGCGCGTGCCCGACCGAGATTTCCCGTACACCCGCATTCTTGCCCGCTGGCCAACTTTGAGCGGCTTGCCGGGTGGTCCGACAAAGACTTCCGTGATTGGCTCATCTTCAACCGTTATATGGGCCGTGGCCGACTTGTCGCACTCCGGCAATCTAGCAGTGATCCTCACTTTGCCGGGTTTTTTGGCCACCGCGCGGTTGTTGTCCATTCTGACAACTTCTTCGTCGCCGCTGGCGAAAATCGCGTCGCTGGTGCGCTCTACGCGCCGTCCGTCGGCGGTAATCGCAAACACCGATAGCAGCAACTGCTGCCCTACCGCAAGCTTATCCGTGGCTGGCTCGATCACTATCTGGTCAATTTGCTCCGGCGGGGCTGCCGGGCGGTCTGCTACCTCGATTGTGGCTTGGGCCGTTTTCTCGTCGTAGCGGAAAGAAATATTGGCCGTTCCAGGCCCCTCGGCCACCAGCACGCGATTCTGCTCGTCGTAGCGCACCACGCTGGGCTGATCAGCCTGGACTTTGCAATAATCAGCGACATCCAACGTTGCGGCCTTTTCCCGCTGGAGCTGGACTTGGATGTCTCTGCCCACGCGGATGTTCTGGCCCACCTGCGCCTGCAACCGCTGCGGCTTGACCAGCAGTTCCGTGGGCACAGGTTCGTCCGGCCGCACCACGTTTATGATCGCCGGTGGGCTTTCCAGCTTCGGCGTTTCGCAGGTGGCGACGATTTGTGCCTCTCCTTCGGCTATGGCCCAAACGGTTGTTCCGCTGACCTCGGCTACCTCCGGTTTGTCGGATCGTAGCGCCACTCCGGAAAGGTTTCTCAATTTGCCCAGTTCTTTGCCCCCGCGCAAGGCGACGACCTCCAGGGCGATGCTTTCGCCGGGGCGCATCGAACACGAGGATGGATGCAGGCGAAGTTCGTTGAAGTCGCGCTGTTCGGTGACTTCGATTTCCAAGGGCGCCTCGCACTTCACGCCGTCGACTGTGGCACTGAGATTTGTCTTTCCAGGCCGGATGGCCAACACCCGCCCGTCTTGCACGCTGATGGGCGATTTGTCCGGCGGCTCTTCAGGCCGCAACGTGGCCCGGTGGGTCACGTTCTCGACCTTACCGTCTTGGTAATGGGCCTCGACGCGAAAACCCGAGAATTCAACTCCGGCGGGAATCAGCACTGGCGGGCCATGGTCGCTTACAATCCGCACCGTCTGGATTTTCGGCTCGGCCGCCGGCTTTTC
>Ga0209017_10001901_pt1 | contig 14717 bp, 11 predicted proteins | sample YNPBryunderm2012_FD_185812 | JGI IMG/M metagenome (GOLD analysis project Ga0209017, IMG submission 185812) | Anoxygenic and chlorotrophic microbial mat microbial communities from Yellowstone National Park, USA - YNP Bryant MS undermat 2012... ... | reverse complement strand
AGAGTGCACGGGTCATTAATGACCGTGATACCGGTCGCTCGCGTGGCTTTGGCTTTGTTGAAATTGAAACCAATAACGTCGCCGCTGTCATCCGCGCAACCGACGGTCTTGAGGTGGGTGGACGAAATCTGAGGGTAAACGAGGCGGAAGATAAGCCACGTAACGCTCCTCGTGGTGGTTTTGGTCGCCGTTATTAATCTATACTATAGCGGAACAATAAGCTGAGAGCTGGGGGCTGGTTCTAAATCGGCCCCCAGCTTTTTTTGTATCTCCTCTTTATCTTTCCACTGCTGAGAAAGGATGAAAATCGCTTCATTTCTCAGAGCTTGATCAAAAACCCGAATTTCTCATGAGGCTCGTACCGTGCATCTGCGACATTGCGTTTGAGAGCCAACGTCCTTTGCCTCCATCCGCTTCGCGTTCTCTCTGCTGCGCAGGCAACCCCAGGCGATGCGCGGGACGGACGGAGTTCACCTCGCTACTCGTTCCTCCTTCCTCTCCTCATGTGGGAGAGGAAGGAGGCCAGGGGGAAGGTGAGAGAGACCGAAATCGTCATCTCCCTGCGGTGTGACGACGGTCGGTATTACCAGCTCTCCGTGACTATCGTCGTGAATACCTGTAGAGGCGAGGCGTTGCCTCGCATTTCCTTGTGAATCGTCTTCCATCCATCGCCGAGGTGCATCCGTTGCGAGAGGATGACAGATGATTCGGATAGGCTTTAAATTGACTGCTTCAGTCGCTCAACGAGTTCGATGTAGCGGCTCATTGCCTCGGTTGCTGTTACGCCTTTCAGTTTAGCCCATGCATCGTACTTTAACCGTCCGGTCATATCGAGCACACCTGGCCGACTACCCTGCACATCACCAACCGTCGCCTGTTTGTAGAGCGCATACAGTTGTAAAAGGGTTTCGTTGTCGGGACGACGCGGTAATTGCTGCACCTCTTGCGCCGCACGCTCAAAAGCCGCCTGCAGATCACTCATTGCCGGTTCTCCTTACGTTCACACGGATCGTGTTCGTATATCGTACCATAATTTACGAGACGTTTAACGCAATGTGTCAGAACTTGTCTGAAAATCCTCCTACCCAGTGTCCACGTTCTGAGAGGCTGATCGAAAACCCAGCTTTCTCATTGGGCACGTCCCGTATCCGTGCGACCATTTCGGGAGGAGTTCCACCATGCTTTCGCACTAGCTACACTACTTCCCCCCTTCCTCGCCCCGTGTAGGAGCGGAAGGGGGCCAGAGTGACAGTGAGGGGGGCGTCAGATACTCTCCGCCCAACCACTTCTACGCAGAGGAAGGGTGAAAACGACTGGCGGGAAAAAGGTTTTTCAGATACTCGCTCAGCAGTATTATTCATCCCGCAGCGCAACTGCCGGACTGGTCTGGCTCATGCGCAGAGCTGGCCATACTCCTGCTAACACCGCAGCAATCAGTGCTACCATAAATGCCTGTCCAAAAAGTGCCGGATCAACAGCTAATTCCAGTGTCCAACCAAACGAGCGCTTATTGATCACATACGTCAGGATCAGGGCCAGCACCAATCCTAACGGTGCTGCCAGCAGACCGGCAGCCAGTCCCATAAGTCCAGTCTGACCGAGCACGACTCCCCAAAGTTGGGCAGGGGTCAAGCCAACAGCGCGTAACACCCCTAATTCACGGGTGCGTTCGAGCTGTAATGCCATCAGCGCACTCAAGATACCAATAAATGCGACAATGGTGGCCAGCAGTTGCAGCACAGAGGTGATAGCAAAGGTGCGATCAAAAACGATCAGTGTCCCTTCACGCAGAGCACGACTGGCATTAACCAGCACCGTCCCATACGCAGCACTTATCGTCCGCACCCGATCAATCACCGCTTCGACATCGTACCCGTCGCGCACGTAAATAGCCAGTGAAGAGATCGCCTGATCATCCCATAATGAGCGGTAGGCAGTATCGTTCATCCGTATCACTCCCCGATCAGAGGTGTAGTCGTAGTAGACACCGGCAATGGGGAGATCACGCAGTCCCCGATCGGTACGTACCGTAAGCGTATCACCGACACCTAGACCGCTGCGGAATGCTAACGGTTCTGAAATGAGCACAGCGCCACGCTCCCAAGCCTCCCATGTGGCAGCATCACCGCCCTGCTGGAAACGTAGCGCCCGCCGACCACGTTCAGTTGCGCCTCCGATAGCAACCAGGGTTGTCGGGCCGGTTGGCAGGTCGATCTGCACACTACGAAAGGTGGTAATCGACTCAATTTCGGGCATTGTCGCCAGCGCAGCCGCTAACGCCGGGTCAAGCACGGTATCGATTCGATTAGCGACGTTACTCGGTGGTGAAACGTAGATGTCGGCAATTAAACTCTGCTCCAGCCAGTTGATGACAGTTTGGCGGAAGCTCCCGATCATAATCCCCACCCCAATAGTGACCGAAACTGCGACCATCAAGGCAGCGACTGCCACCGCTGTACGTGACAGGCTACTCACGACATCGCGGATTGCCATTCGCCCTAACATACCTGATATTCGCCCAAGCGTTGGTTGCAGGACGGTCATGAGCGCAACCAGGGCGGGTGGTGTGATAAGCGCAGCACCGATAACGATTGCAAACAGACCACCAAATGCAGCGTAAAGCCCTGTCGTGTTGGCCGGCATAGGGATCACTAGCACCCCACCACCGAGAACCAAGAGTGCAATACCGGCGCCAGCCAGGCGCGGAATAGCCCGCCGAATGCGATCTTCGATGCTCGAACGGCGCAACACGGTACGCGGTGGGGTATACATCGCCTCAAGTGCTGGCATAAGCGCCGCCAGAATCGTGGCGATAACACCAAGTCCGGCCCCTTTTAAGAGCACGAACGGTTCGAGCTGTATATCACGCACGGTAACCACAAAATAGAGATCGTTTATCGTCTGCGTGACTAAACCGACCAGACCCCTTCCCAATACAACTCCCAGCCCCAGGCCACCAGCCACACCCAGCAAACTGATGATAAATGCCTCAGTCAATACCAGACCGGCTAACTGAGCACGACTCACACCCACACAGCGCAGCGTTCCCCATAAGGTACGGCGTTGGACAACACTAAAGGTCATAGTGTTGTAGATCAGAAACATACCAACAATCAACGCCAGCAGACTCAAGGCGGTCAGATTCAGCTCAAAGGCATCGGTCATTTGCTGTAATGCCCCGGTGCGAGCAGTGACAGGCTGAATAGTGATACCAGGTGGCAGGCTGGCCGCCAGCACATCGAGTTCAAATGTCTCCGGCACGATCAGATCAATCCGACTCAGACGACCGGTATTGGTTAGCAGTTCCTGCGCACTCGCAATATCCACAACAATCAGACCTTCCAGTGCCCGCCGACTCACCTCATTGGCAGGATCGAGAATACCAACAATCTCTAACATCGATTGCCGGGCGCCGATCTGGATCGGCACGTGATCGCCAGGATGCAGGTTGGCCGGTTCGGTGACGGTACGTGCGAGCAGCGCCGCCCCCGGTTTGATCAGCAGCGCAGCCAGATCGACCGAACCATTACTGGCCAGGTATGGCCGAAACGGGGCCTCGGCAAAGGGATCGATTCCGAAAAGCTGGTATACACCAGGCCCAAGGGTTGGTGCGTTAACATAGCCCTCGACAACCGGTGCAGCAGCCAATGCAGGGAATTGGCGCCGGATCATTGGGTACACTGTTTCAGGTAAACCGGTTGGGCCACCGATAATCTGATGTGTTGCCTGACCGGCGATGGTATCACCGGCCAGTTGAAAAGCACGACGGGCACTGGCATTTGCCAGATCGATTGCGACAACAACAGCTACCCCTAACGCTACCCCTAGCACACAGAGCACCATTTGCCACGGATGGCGAATAATCCAGCGAAGCGAACTACGCACGAGCATACAGGTTTCGTTCTAGCGCGGTACTTCAACGCGATTGAGGATACGACCAATGGCTGTATCGACGTTCAAGCCTTCGATTTCGGCTTCCGGGCGTAAAATGATCCGGTGCCGCAAAACTGGACGAGCCAACAGCTTGACGTCGTCGGGAGTAACATAATTGCGATCATAGATAGCGGCCAGTGTCTTTGCGGCGAGCAAGAGAGCGATTCCGGCCCGCAGTGACGCGCCGACCAGCAATTCAGGGCTATTGCGAGTCGCCTGGACAATCGCGACAATATAATTCAGAATGCCCTGCTCAACCTGTACCTGAGCAATTTCCGCCCGACATACCGTGAGTGCTTCGGGTGTCACAATGGCACGAAGACCGCTCGTCGTTAATTGATGCGCATCGAAACCGAGATGGTAACGGCGCAGAACTTCCGTTTCTACTTCACGTGATGCGTAATCGATCACCACTTTGAAGAGAAAACGGTCAAGTTGAGCTTCGGGCAATGGGTAGGTACCCTCATACTCAATCGGATTTTGGGTCGCGATGACGCAAAATGGTTCTGGCAGCGGCAAGCGCTGGCCTTCGATAGTAACCTGACGTTCCTCCATCGCCTCAAGCAAAGCGCTCTGCGTTTTCGCCGGTGCACGGTTAATCTCGTCACCTAGCAATATCTGCGTGAAGATTGGTCCTTTGCGCAAACGAAACTGACCATTACTCAGATCGTACACTTGTGTGCCGACCACGTCGGATGGCATAAGATCGGGTGTAAACTGAATCCGACGAAAGTCGGCCTGGATCATCTGCGCCAGTGTTTTGGCCATCAATGTTTTGGCAGTGCCCGGCGGGCCTTCGATTAACACATGCCCTCCACAGAGGAGAGCAGTGATCAACAGAGTTAACGGCTCTTCCTGACCGACGAGTGTTTTACGGGCTTCGCTTAACAGGTTTGATACCAGTTGTGCAGTTTGCATACAAGTTTCTCCACAATGCCGCTACAGGTATGGTACCACGACTTGAAATGTTCCGGCAGGTGAGGAATAACAATAGCAGGTTTTTTCAGTAGAAGAGAGGAAGCAGAATAGCGAGTGATAGGGGCAGGTTTTAAACCAACCCCAGATGGGATGCTCCTGAGACAGGCGCGGGCTGCTAGCCTGCGATTCCAGCCGTGGTTGGCTTTAGGCTTGAAATGCACACTATCCAATGAGAAAAGTCAGGCAGATCAGCAACAATGCGGTGAGTACTACGGTCAAACTCATAAATGCAATACGCTCCCAGTGTAAAAAACGCCAATCGGGAGGGATTAAATTCTCGAAACCGTAAATTGCCAACCGATACTCTACTTCTGGATTTCCAAGATCGAGTTTTACTTCCGTTAGCGGAATAAAATTGATCTGCAACTCAGCCATTACAATCCGACTATCCTTATCCAGTTGCTTCTGCTGAAGTTCGATCATCTCTTTTACTTCGCTAATTTGAAGCCATTCGGGAGGAATGCGCTGAACTCGGTTCCGGTACACCAGTTCAGCTTTGCAGGTACGATGCAACCATGCCTCATCGACATCTGGTAGATCGTTGTGGACACTATCCTTCACCACCCGCCGCGACCACTCCATAATCTTGCGCTGCACCAGGCGCCCGAAGCTCTCGCAGCGTTTACAGGGCAACGAACCACGACCGTTGCACGCCGGGCAGGGAACGACCCGTTGTCGAATAACCGATGGTGAACCTGCTGAAGCATTACCCGTCTCACTATCTGTCTGCTGAGCAGCAGGTTGTTCAGCAACGGTAATACGACGGGCACCTTTACACGTTGTACAAATAATTACCCCTTGCCCCTTGCAAGATGGACAGGTAACGATCTGTTCAGAACCGGGCACGATCACACGACCACCGGGATGTTCTTGAAACTCTTTCGGTGGTGGTAATTCAATCTGCCAGAGCGCGAGTTCACGCTGAGGAGGAATCTGCTTCTGCTGGGAATCGGGTTCCTCTTCGAGACCAGCTTCACGGCGCTGTTCGATAAGCAAGCGTAGCGAAAAGAAGAAGACGTTCTGATGTTTCGTATCGTGAATCTGGGCTATTCGCCCAAGCAGGGGTCGATAAAAGCGCTTTGTTTTCGACCATTGGTCGAGCAACTGTCGAATGGACACATCATCGAGCTTGCGTGCACGCTCTAACGCTCGCTCAAGTGGCTCGCGAAATAACGAACCACTCAACACCTGCTCTACTTCATTTTGCTCAATCAGGGCGATTTGTCGCTGAGTGTGGGATGTCGTTACCGGCACCACCGGGTCACCGGTTACGACATACGTCTGGGTGAGATGTCGTCTTAATGCAATTTCGAAATCAGATGCAGCCGCACCGGCACTGGTATAGCGATGTTCGCGATCAAATGCCAGTAACACGCGAATAATGCGATCAACCTCGCTCGGAAGTTTCGCACCAGCTTCTGCCAGAGTACGGATACGTGCAAAAGATTCGCGTGAAACCGGTGGGGTTGGTGTCTCATACCACGGTTCTTCGCCGGTCAGCATGAAAAAGAGCACCACCCCCAGACTGAAAATATCAGATAAGTGGGTCGCATTGCTGGCCGAGATCAGAGACTCTGGTGCAATGAAGCCAGGAGTTCCCATCACCATGTTGGTTGAGGTCAGCGAATGATCCGGATCGCGTGCTATCCCAAAATCGATCAAATACGCCTTATGCTCCTGCTCATCGATCAGGATGTTACCGGGTGACAAATCCCGGTGAATGAGGTCATGACTATGTGCATAATCGAGTGCATCGGCAATCTGGCGAAAATAGATCAGCACTTTATCAGGCGGCAGACGTTGATCGCGCCCTTTGATACGGTCGCGCAACGAAACACCAGGGATGTATTCAAACACAACATAGTGAAACGGGTTTTGGAAACCGTAATCGAGCAAGCGCGAAATATGGGGATGGCGGAGGCGTGCAGCAATCCGCGCTTCTTGTTCAAAGCGTCTGATGCGTGCCGCCTCCTGGCTCAAGAGCACCTTCAGCGCGACCTTGTGCTCTTTGATTTGCCGGTGATGGGCACGAAAAACCCGGCTTGACTCGCCACGCCCAATCTGCTGCTCAACCTCGTAATGGCCAAATACCCTTGGCAGACTGGGGGTAGAAGGAGTATTAGTCGTCATAGCCATTTGGATGAGTACGATGCCACTCCCACGCCGATGCGATAATTGACTCAAGATCGGTAAATCGCGGTTGCCAGCCCAACTCGGCGCGAATCGTCTCGGAAGAGGCCACCAACACAGCCGGATCACCTGGTCGGCGCGGCCCAACTACCGCCGGGATCGGATGACCGGTCACCTTGCGTGCCGTTTCAATGACTTCACGCACAGTAAAGCCCTGGCCGTTCCCCAAATTGTAGCGACGCTCACCCAACCGGTCGAGCGCTTCCATGGCCAGAATGTGAGCACTCGCCAGATCAAGAACGTGGATGTAATCACGCACACACGTCCCATCACGGGTCGGATAGTCATCACCAAATATGGTGACATAGGGCCGCTGACCAAGTGCTACCTGAAGCACAATAGGGATCAGATGCGTTTCAGGATCGTGGTCTTCACCACGATTTGGGGTATCACCGCAGGCATTGAAATAGCGCAAGCATGCATAACGCATCCCATAGATACGGGCCATCCAGTGCAACATCCGCTCGATAAAGAACTTCGACTCACCGTATGGCGAACCGGGCACAATTCGTTCGTTCTCAGCAATCGGAATCCGTTCGGGTTGATCAAACAGATTTGCTGTGGAAGAGAGAATAAACCGGCGCACACCGGCGGCGATTGCAGCCTCAAGCAGATTGGCTGCGTTGGCAACATTATCGCGCAAGTACAGAAAGGGTTTCTCCATACTCTCGCCAACCAGTGTATACGAGGCGAAGTGCATAATCCCATCGATACCGGGATATGCGGCAAAGATGTTGCTCAGTGTCCTTCGGTCGGCCAGATCGGCTTCAATAAAGACTGCCTCTGCCGGAACAGCGGCCCGATGACCCTGATACAAATTATCGATGACGATCACTTCATGGCCAGCGCGTACAAGTTCGGCACTGGTAATACTACCAATGTAACCAGCACCGCCAGTAACCAAAATCTTCATGAAAATCCCCTCTCTCAAATACTGACCGCAGAATCGCTTGCTGATGATTCTGGAACCTCGGTTGGATGCTGTTCAACAGGTGTGGTAGTTCGTGCGATGTAGAGTGCCTGGATGGCTCGTTGTGCCAGACAGACAAAGGTGCGGTGAAGCGGAGCGCCACCATTGATCGGAAAAATCGTCACGTTTCGGAGTGGGATAAAGTCATCGGCCAACTCCGTCAACATCTCTTCCAGGCTCACATCGGGCCGTTTGTACATCTCGGCCCGCACGGCGAATTCGGCGGTAAAAAACATGACCGTCTGGGTTGTCCGCTGCGTTGCAATTGGATGATAATCGGCTGGCGGTTCAGGTTCGGCCAACACCGACACTAGCAGCGCATCACCCCAGGCAATCAATGCTTGTGGTACACGCTGAGCTTGCTGTGGTCGCCAGAGGGGGGCAATACTGACATCGTGCAGGGTAATGAAACGGCTCAAGCGGTTGTTCAGCGCATCGCTCACTCTTCGGTAGAGCGGGAGTGTGTAGCTACCGGTACAGAGAAGCGCTGGGGTAAAAACCTCAATGGTAAACGTAAATCCCTGGTTCATACCGTCTCCTGTACCGTTGCCAGGGTTTGCCAGAATTCCGGATAACTTACTGCCGCAGCCGTTGGTTCGAGAACTGTTGTTTCACCACGAGCCACCATAGCGGCGATTGCCCAGGCCATTGCCAGCCGATGGTCATGGTAACTATTGAGGGTTGTACCCTGGAGCTGACCGGGCCGCCCGCTGATAACCATTCCATCGGTGGTTGGTTCGACTAGCGCCCCCATCGCACTCAAGCCGGCAGCAACCGTCGCAATGCGATCAGTCTCTTTGGCCCGCAGTTCTTGCGCGTCTTTGATCACCGTTTCACCGGTTGCACAGGCAGCAGCTACGGCCAGGATCGGAATCTCATCGATCAGCCGAGGAATAAGCGCACCAGCAATCGTCGTTCCACGTAGCGATGACGAACGGACAACGACATCACCAACCGGTTCACTCCCTTCCAGCCGTTCATTGATAACCTCAAGATCAGCACCCATAACACGCAACACTTCAAGCGCACCGGTTCGCGTAGGATTAAGGCAGACACCAGGTGTCACCAATTCAGCGTCAGGATGGATTGCTGCTGCCACCCACCAGAATGCAGCCGACGAAGGATCACCGGGAACGCGCAGCGAGAGAGCAGCGGGCATTGTCGCAGCCGATGGCGGTTGCAGTATGATCTGTGACGACGAAACAGAAATATCAAGCCCCATCGCTGCCAGCATACGCTCGGTATGATCGCGCGAATCGATCCGACCGGTCAAAACGAGGGGAGCCTCGGCATTCAATGCAGCCAGCAGGAGTGCCGATTTAACCTGCGCCGAAGCAATGGGCAACTCGTAATGACCACCGCGTAACGTTGCGCCGCGAATCGCCAATGGTGCTCGATCACCATCGGCCCGACCATCAAGGTGCGCGCCCATGGCGCGTAAAGGCACGACAATCCGACGCTGCGGACGCGAACGGAGCGACGCATCACCGGTCAAGACACTAAAAAACGGATGACCCGCCAGTAATCCGGCCAGCAAACGGAGCGTTGTGCCTGAATTCCCACAATCGAGCACATCGGTTGGCTCTTGCAAGCCTCCCAATCCTACCCCATGAACAACCAACTCGCGTTCCGCAAGTTGCTCTACCGTTACCCCGAGTGCACGAACACACGCTACCGTTGAAAGACAATCAGCACCGGGCAAGAAATTCGTAATCCGTGCGTGACCTTCTGCAATTGCATTCAACAACACGGCCCGGTGTGAAATAGATTTATCGCCTGGCACCGAAATCACGCCACGGAGGCGCTTCGGCGCAGTCAGTGTTATACTCATGGTTTCTCTATCCACTTTAGCTCGCTTCTGCTTTCGACTCCAGATCGGGTGCTACGACCAATTTGTAGCCAAATCCGCGTTGAGTAATCAGGTATCGTGGTTTTGATGGGTCTGGTTCGATCCGCTGACGCAAGCGATAGACCAGCGCATCAATTGCGTTGTAATCAAAGATGGCGTAATCCCACACCTGATTGGCAATCTCTTCTTTACTTACCACCTCGCCTTGTCGCCGATAGAGCAGGGACAACAACCGAAATTCCTTCATCGTTAGCGGTGGTGACAGTAATTCACCGCGGATGTACACCGATTTTGTCGGTTCATCGACCCGGATTTCAGCCCGCACTGCACGCAACAACGATGGATCAAGCGTTCCTTTCATCGTTGCTGCCGGGTCGCTAAATGTAATAACGGTATCGGCGATCAAGATTTGATCAGAATTGTGCAGACTGCGAACACCAATCAGGCGCTCTTGATTGAGAAATGTGCCATTCGTGCTATCGAGATCACGGACAAAAAACCCCTCCTCGGTCTGTTCAAAGCGGGCATGACGTCGTGAAGCGAGCGGGTGATCAATAATAATGTCATTCGATCTATCACGTCCAACTGTAATGATCGGGCGATCCCACACGATCTCGCGGTATTCCCCATTACTTCGCTTAATAATCAGTTGGGGGGCGGGAGCGGATTGCATCGTTCACCAGCCTCCATCATGCTTTGAATGCGTGCGTGCAATATGGTACAATCACCTTGACCTTGCTGATTATACCATGGCATTTTCGCTTGTGGCAGATATTGTGACTCACCACGGCAATGATATGTGATTGGAGAGACGGGTGAGTAGTGGAAGCGGACGGCGCATCGGTCGTTATGAGGTGATCGAGGAGCTTGGTCGCGGTGGTATGGCCCGTGTGTATCGGGCACGTGATACACAACTTCAGCGGATCGTTGCGCTGAAAGTGTTGGCCGCGCAACTGAGTCTCGACACTGAATTTATCAAGCGATTTGAACGCGAGGCACGCACTGCGGCTAATTTGCGTCATCCTCATATTGTCACTATTTACGACATTGGTGAGGATCAGGGCATCCACTATATTGCAATGGAGTACATCGCCAGCCGACCACTGCACTCGATTCTCGAACAGTATGGTGCGCTTGGTCTTGGCTATGCCATCGCTATTCTGGAACCAATCGCTCAGGCACTCGATTATGCCCATCAGGCTGGCGCCGTTCACCGTGATGTCAAACCGCACAATATTTTAATTGATCGTAATGGTCGTGTCGTTCTGACCGATTTTGGGATTGCGCAGACACCAGAGGCGGATGAACAGCGCCTGACGCGCACCGGCGTGTTTATGGGAACACCAGAGTACATTTCGCCCGAACAAGCCGAGGCCCGGCGTGTTGATGGGCGGAGTGACCTGTACTCGCTTGCAGTGGTCGCGTATGAAGTGATCGCCGGTCGCGTACCGTTTAGTGGCGCTACACCCCAACTGATCGTTGCCCATGCGCAACTACCACCGCCACCTATCACGTCGTTTGTGCCCGATCTTCCGACCGACCTCGATCTGGTACTTACCCGTGCCCTCGCCAAACGACCAGAGCGTCGCTTTCAGACGGGTGCGGCGTTCATAGCCGCTTTACGTGAGGTGGCCGAACGAAATGGGATTGCGCCGGTCAGTACCTCTGAACTAGCTGCACTGGTTGAACCATCGCTCCAATCAATGCCGACGGTACCGGCCCCTGTGCCACTTGGGCCACCTGTGCTACAATCAGTAGCACACAAGGCGAAGCCTGCACCTGCACAGCTAGCTTCTGCAGACGGAGAAGCGGTAAGCCGACGCAAAGAACCGGCAGTATCGAACACTGCTCATCATCAGCCAGGAACGCCGCTGCCACCTGCACCGCCGGTACAACCCAGGCGTCACGACCCTGAACCAGTGGTGAGATCACCGGCTTTACCCTCCGATCGCACCGAGCAACTTCCATTTTTTATTATCGGTGGTTTGCTCCTGGTTGTGGTGATTGCGATGATGTTCCTGTTTATTCGCAGCTTCAATGTTAATGCTGGCCTATCACCAACTGCCACTACTCCACTTGGCCCATCACCGACCCTTGCCGCACCACTGCCGACTGCGACGGCAACGTTTACGGCAGTACCTACCCTGGCGCCAACGGAAACATCAACGTCGGTGCCACCGCCATCATCACCGACGCCTGTGCCGCCGACAGCTCCACCACCGCCGCCACCGCCGTCACCGACACCACAACCGTCGCCGACGGCCACAGTGACGCCAACCGTCTCACCTACGCCGACCGAGACGGCCACTCCCACAGCAACCGAAACGGCGACGCCAACCGCCTCACCCACACCGACCGAGACGGTCACCCCTACAGCAACGGAAACGGCGACGCCAACCGCCTCACCTAAGCCGACTGAGACGACCACTCCCACAGCAACCGAAACGGCGACGCCAACCGTCTCACCTACGCCGACCGAGACGGCCACCCCTACAGCAACGGAAACAGCGACGCCGACCGCCTCGCCTACGCCTACACCGCCTTAGACGGTCACACCTACGCAATAACGAATTGTCCTTCAGAAACAAGCGAGGAAGCGATGCCAATCGCATTTGTCATCGAAGTGCATGTACCGTACCTGCGCCATCCTGGCAGGCGACCCATCGGGGAAGAACAATTACATACGTTTACCGCGCAGACGCTGATCCCACTGCTCGATCTGATTGGTGAGCTACAACGTCACCACCTGCCGGTAACGATAACCCTTGCTTGCTCACCAGTTGCACTAGAACAGTGGCGTGATCCGGTCGTGAACAAACATTTTATCCAATGGCTGGAAAGCCGAATTACGCACCATCAGGCCGAATTAACGCGGTTTGAAGCTGAAGGAAACCGGCATGGGGCGTATCTGGCCCGTTTTTACCTCGATTGGGATCGACAAATCCTACGAAGTTTCACTAATCGTTATCATCGTAATCTGGTTGGCCGGTTACAAGAACTGGTCATCGCCGACATCATCATCCCGCTTTGTGTTCCAGCCAGTCATGCAATCCTACCCCTGTTGGGCCACGAGAGCATGGTGCGCGCACAACTTGAGCATGGTTTGCTATACATATCGCGTTATCTGAAACGTCCTGAAGGGCTATGGCTTCCTGCCTATGCGTGGCGTGCTGGCATTGAACACATCGCGCTTGACCTGGATTTGCGGTATGTTATTGTTGATCCTGACAGTGTTGGGCAAGGTCAGTTACCAGGCTGGCTCATTCCAAAACGCCTGGCCGCCATTGGGATAGAGAACGAACTTGCCCGTCACATCTGGTCAACTGAGCTGGGGTACCCCGGTGATCCGCTCTACCGCAATCCTGCTGATCCGACTGGCTACACGGCTAACGGATCTGGATCGCCGCAACCGTATGATCCGTATGATGCCCTACGACGTGCGCAAGAGCATGCCAATCACTTTGCCGAACAGCTCCTCTACCGTTTCACCCAACTTCCACCTGATACCACTATCGTCGTACCAATCGATGCCCGTCTATGGAGCAGCAACTGGTTTGAAGGCCCAACCTGGTTTCAGGCTGTATTAACGCGCTGTGCGACCGATACCCGTCTCTTGTTAACTCAGCCGGGGACGATCCTGAACCATCTGCCTGGCACCAGTACTGTTTCGCTGCAGACCAGACTGTGGCATAGTGATTGCGACGCTGATTTGCCATCGCCGCTTCATCATCGCTACCGGGAGTTACTGCATCAAGCCGAGCAGTATTTTGCCGAATTGGTAGCTCACAACCCGGCTGCCGAAGGGCTGCGTGAACGAGTGCTTAGTCAGGCAGCACGTGAATTGCTGCTGGCCGAAATGAGCGATTGGGTCGAGGATATACACAATTTGGGCTGGCAACGCTACCTTGGTCGTTTTGATCAGATACTAGCACTCGCTCGCCAGGAGTCGTTGAGTGCCACCGACCTTTTCGCACTTGAACAGATCGAGAGCCAGGACGCTATTTTTCCGGTATTGAATTATCGACTGTTTGGCGAGAAGTATCACCAGCCACCGAAATTCTGAATTCGGCACGAAAAATCCTAATCATGGCCGATTGCGAAACGATCCGTAGCTACGACCAACTGGCCCGCCAACATGCTGCGTTTCAGCGCAGTCAACAGCCAACGGCGGTTTACCGTCTGATTGAAACCTTCTTTCACGCTGGTGCTCCAACCGTTGACATCGGGAGTGGCAGTGGTCGTGATGTTGCATGGCTCAACCAGCATGGCTATCCGGCTATCGGTCTGGAACCGTCGCCAATGATGATTGCCGAAGCACGCACGGCGTACCCGGGTATCGATGTGCGATTGGACTCGCTTCCTGAACTGAGCAGTATAGAAGATGCTAGCTTTGACAATGTGCTTTGCGTGGCGGTGCTGATGCACCTGCCTGCCAACGAGCTGGAACGTGCGGTGATTCATTTGGCCCGCATTCTGCGTCCTGGTGGGCGCCTCATTGTGTCATACCGAACCCCACCGCCAGAAGGCGAACGAGCAATTGATGGACGCCTCTACACCACGATCCCCCCCGCTGTGTTTAGATCACTACTCGAAGCAAACGGATTCCAACTCTTGTTTTGGGAAGAGATACCAGATCATTCCCGTCCGCTGATACGTTGGTGGAACGTGGTAGCAGAGAAAATACGTGATTGGCACTCAGAGTGTGTCTGAAAAAATGTTGAGTTATGTACAACACTGAGACTTGACTTCAGCAAGTCAATCATTCCTTCAGGGTCGGGAGGTGGTACCATGCGCCTG
>Ga0209017_10001900_pt1 | contig 14723 bp, 9 predicted proteins | sample YNPBryunderm2012_FD_185812 | JGI IMG/M metagenome (GOLD analysis project Ga0209017, IMG submission 185812) | Anoxygenic and chlorotrophic microbial mat microbial communities from Yellowstone National Park, USA - YNP Bryant MS undermat 2012... ... | reverse complement strand
TCGCTTGGAGGAACTCGATGTCCAAGCGTGGGACAGGGCCAAGGTCGGAGAGATCCTGCGTGTGATCGCCAACAAAGCGAGTCCTGACGCGCAAGTCGACGAAGGCTCTCTTGAGCCGCCGGAACAGGCGGACGATACGTTCCGGGTGCTTTATGCTCCAGCGCTCGTTCTCCGTGAACGACGCCCAAGAGCCTATGAGGAGCTTATCACCCGTCTTCTCGAAGGTACCGAAAATGGGCCGTTCTCACCAACGCCGCCTTGGGAACGTTTCATGAGCGAAGGTGAGCCATCCGGAGGTGTGGGCGGCACAACTCCAGAGGATTCTGAGGCCAATTCGGGGTTGAGCGATTCTCGTGTCTATTTTCCGCTGCCAACCAACGAGGAGCAGCGAAGGATTGCCGAGCGTTTGCGCGCTAGACCCTACGTGCTCGTCAAGGGCCCTCCTGGAACAGGGAAAAGCCACACCATCGCGAATCTGATCTGCCACCTTCTCGCAACAGGTCAACGGGTCCTTGTCACGGCCCACGCCCCCAAAGCCCTAACGGTGTTGCGCGAACTGTTGCCAGGCGACATCCGTAACCTCTGCGTCACCGCCTTTGGATCATCGCGCGAGGACCATCGCCTCCTCGAAGATAGCGTCCGCGGGATCCTTTCGCGGAAAAACGAATGGAAGGGACAGAAATGGGCGCAGGGCGAGATCGACCGCTTAGAGAGGGAACTCCGTCAGCTTGAAGGCGAGAGTGCGAAAGTCGACCGGCAACTCCGTGAGTGTCGCGAAGCCGAAACTCATTCCCACACGCTCCCCGGCAATTACACAGGGACTGCCGTGCAGATCGCGAGGCAGATCGAGAAGGAACAGGAGAGGTATGGGTGGTTTCCAGAATTGGCTGATGATCAGCAGCGCTGTCCTCTGCAGGACGAAGAGATCGCGTTCCTCGTCGACGTTCATGCCGAATTAACCCAAGAGCGGCTGAACGAACTCCGACTGGAGGTTGGCACCGTTTCGCTCCCCGATCCCGCCAAGTTCGGAGAAGCGATCGAGAAGCTGAACAGGGCGGAAAGCGCAGCCAGGGCCGCGCGTGCCGGTGTGCGTGAGGAGGAACTTGGTACGCTTCAGCGGTTTTCTGACGCGAGACTGGATGCATGCAGGGCATTTCTGAATCAATTGGAAGAGCAGGTGACGCGAGCGAGCCGAACGCTTGGTGATCTGACAGGCGAGATCTTGAAGGACCTACTGGTTGGCCAGTCTGGCCGCTGGGACCGCCTCGAACGCGAAGCCGTCGCGCTCGCCGAAAAGATTCAAGAGGCACACAAGCGTGCGGGTACTGCGAGAATCGACATACCCCTTGATATCGAGAATGCGAAACTGTTGAGCGATGTCCGCCAGCGACTTGAGCATCTTAAGAACGGCGGGTGGCGCGGTTGGGGTTTTCTGGCCCCACGCGTCATGCGCGAGACCCGCTATATCGAGCAATGCTGCCGAGTGGACGGAGCGCCACCTCGCCAGCAGAATTCGCTTGAAATACTGTTCGGATACGTGGAACTCAAAGAGCATCTTGACCAATTCTATGCAGTATGGCCCGCCGCTACAGCACCCAGACTTGAGGACCCGAGGCGAGCGGCAAGTGCCGTGTGCGACTTGGTCGAGTCATTCCGCCAACTGCTGGAGTTCTTCAGGAATTGCGGCCGAGAGGCTTTGGACGTCGTTCCCATCGAGAAAAGAGAGGCGTTGGCACAATGCATTGAGCGGGCAGCATGGCGCGGCTTGATTGAAGCTGAACTCGCTCGCCGCCTTGCCCATTCAGCCAAAGAGCCGTTCGAAGAGTGGCTCCGTACAATTCGTGGACGCGCTCCTGAAAACCATCATCCCTGCATGGAGGAGCTCGCGAAAGCCATTGAGGACCGCGACCCGGCGCGGTGGCGCAGGGCATGGGAGAAGCGCGAGAGCCTCAGAAGGGATAAGGATCGGCTCGACCAGTATGAAAAACTGCTTGGCCAACTGCAGGTCGCATGCGCTGAGGTTTCGTCTTTGATTCGGTCAACGCAAGGCGATCCCGAGTGGACGAATCGCCTGCGCCAGCTTCAGCAGGCATGGGATTGGGCCGCTGCGAGAGCGTGGCTCCGCAAGGTGACCGACCCAGAGCACTACGCGCGGCTTACCCAGGAGCCGCACCGACTACAAGACAGACTCGAGAAGAAGCTTCAAGAACTGGTGGCCCTCAAAGCCTGGCAGGCGTTTTTCGAGCGGCTGGACGACGCGACGGAACAAAAGCTCACCGCCTGGACCAAGGCAGTTGCCCGTATCGGCAAAGGCACGGGCAAGTACGCCTATCGGCACCGGCGGACAGCGCGTCAGTATCTCATGGCCTGCATCCCGAAGATACCCGTTTGGATCATGCCGCTCCATAAGCTCTGGGAGACGACGGACCCAACGCCGGGAGTCTTCGATACCGTCATCGTGGATGAGGCATCGCAGGCCGGGATCGAGGCGCTGGCGCTGCTCCTCCTGGCAAAGCGTATTGTCGTTGTCGGCGACGATAAACAGAACAGCCCTGAGGCCGTTGGCGTTCTTGAAGACGACATCGCGCGTCTTGCCCGGGACCATCTTCGGCACTTTCGATTCCGTGACGAATTTCGGCCTGACACAAGCCTGTATGACCACGCCGAGCGAGCGTTCGGAAACGTGATTTCCCTCCGTGAACACTTCCGCTGCGTACCCGAGATCATTCGCTTCAGCAACGACCTGTGTTACACAGACGCCCCCTTGATTCCGTTGCGCCAGCCTCCCCCCAAGAGACTCCCGCCGCTGAGAGCAGTGTTCGTGGACACGGGCAAATGCGAGGGTGAGGGCCAGCGAATCCGCAATGACGCTGAGGCGGAGGCCGTCGTGGAGAAAGTCCGCGAATGTCTCCGTGACGAGGCCTATGAAGGCAAGACCATGGGAGTCATCGTCCTGCAGGGGCACGTGCAAGCAGAGCTTATCGAGAAGAAGTTGGCCGAGTTGCTCGAGCCCAAGGTCCGCGAAGAAAGGAAACTGCGGTGCGGAGTGCCCGCTACCTTTCAGGGCGACCAGAGGGACGTGGTCTTTTTGTCGCTTGTGATCGCGCCCAATCATCATTTCAGGGCATTGACGGAGCTCGAAGCCCAACGCCGGTTCAACGTTGCCATGAGCCGAGCGCGAGATCAGGTGTGGTTATTCCATAGCGTCCAGCCACATCATCTCAGCCGCCAAGACTTAAGGTACAGACTCTTGCACTTCTTTCTCAGTCCCACTCAGGCGGCGCTCGAGGGAGTTTACGAAGAGCTCGACCGCTTGGAGCGGGAGGCGAAGAAGCCGAACCGCCAGCTCGGCGAACAGCCGGATCCCTACGAGAGCTGGTTTGAAGTTGATGTGGCATTGGAACTCTTGAGACGAAAGTACCGGGTTCGCCCGCAGGTTGAAGTAGCCGGCTATCGGATTGACTTGGTTGTCGAGGGCTTGGCTAATCGCCTGGCCGTAGAGTGCGACGGCGAAGCGTGGCACGGGCCGGAGCGATTTGAGCAGGACATGGCGCGGCAGCGACAGCTCGAGCGAGCCGGATGGATGTTTGTTCGCATCCGGGAGTCAGAGTTCTACGCAGACCGCAAAAGCGCAACACGTCGAATTGTCGATGCGTGCGAGGCACTGGGCATTCGACCGCTCGGACAGGAAGAGCAAGAGGTAGAGAAAGAGGCAGAAGGAAGCGGTGCTTCAGAAGAGGCGTTGTCAGAGGAATGCGAGGAAAAAGAGGAGCGAGTTGACCTATGACAGGCTGAAGAGGATACTACTGATTGGGCTACAAGAGATAAAGGGCCCGCGCCCGTAGCGCAGTATTCCTAACAACTACACTTTCCTGACCCGCGTGTGGCCTCTACTGCCAACGTCCGAGCAGCTCTGCGCCGCTTGATAGAGGAGGAGGGTCCTCTCACTAAGCGGTTGCTCATCAAGCTATACGTGGAGGGACGTCTCACGTTGCAGCGTGCCGGCAAGACCGTGAGGAGTTTTCTGAATCGAGTCTTGTACAGTATGCAGAGAGCAGGAGAGATTGTTGTGGAAGACGAGCTCGGTGACCGGTCGCTTGAATCGCAAGTCGTGCGGCTTGCAGGCGCGCCCAGGGTTAGGGAGAGGCCTGCGGGCAGACGAGGCTTGTTGGAGATTCCTCCGTCAGGGCTGTTCTTGGTCCTCGACCGCCTGCTCGGTTCACCAACGATCCCGTCCAAGGTGAGGAAGCGTGTTGTCGTGCCTTGCTTGAGCACTATGGATTCTCTCGGCTGACAGAGGCTCGCACACGCCATTTAACCAAAATTCTGGAGGGCTACCGCTGTCGGCGGGTTTCGTTGAAATCCGGCGTCGCCGTTCGCGATGAACAGGTTGTCTAACAACAGCATGCAGCGGACGGCGCTCCGCGCCGCCGCTGATGCTGAGCGTCAGGCATCGTATGAATGCGTGTCGCATAGTCGGATGCTTGCTGATTGCCTTCGCAGCTTTGCTCGCCTGCTCGCAGACGGTCGCCGTGTTCCATTTCATGCAGCATCAGGTGGAGGGCTTTGCTTTCCCGACGCGCTATGCCATTGAGTCGAGCATCCAGAATTACGGCCTTGCGTTGGTTGCACTTTCCGTAGGGATTCTGATCTTACGGAGTTCAGCCCGGGTTGTTGCTTGGGCGGCACTCGCGGTTGCGCTAGTTGCACTCTGGCTGAGGGTGGGTCGCGAGCTTTGGCTTCACTATTTCGAGCTTCCTCAGAGGTATGCACGCTTTCGAGAGGTTCACCAGCCATATTTCACCGGCACATTTTGGATGTTTACACCACGATTTCTCTGGCATCTGATCTTGCCTGTGACTGCAGTATTATCGGCCCTGTATGTTTTCGAGAGGACACGTAAAAGCGATGCCTAACCAGATCACTGGAGCGAACAGCCGCCCCGCTTCGTCGTTCGCGGCTTGGCGGAAATTCGGACGCGCCTCGTGCGCTCCACCGTTCCTGTCGGCGGCTGTGGCTCAGTTCTGACGTTAGCCCGTGACGTCGCGGCCGAGTCGAACACGCACAACACATCGGAGCGCACCCAATGAAAACCACAAGCAACACACCGTAAGGAATCGCAATCGCAGCGACGGCGCTGGCGTTGGCCAGTGCGAGCTTCGCCCAACAGGCAGGCAAACCGCCGGTCTCGGGCACGTATTATTCGGCCAAGGATTTCGAATGGAAACCGCCCTTGGCCTTCAACCCGCATCCTGACTTGCCCGCAGTTGAGTTTGAACCGGGCAAGTTCCTCGTGGACGACACCGGCCTTCCCGACACGCCAGAGCAGGTCGCTGGCAGAGCGGCGCACCAAGCCGCCGTCGAGCACGCCAAAATGCTCGCCGCCAATCCGGCGTTGGCGGAGGCCGAGCGCGCGGCGCGGCAGGCGGCGCAGGAAGCGGCGTGGAGGGCAACCTTTCTGGCGGGGTTTGCGCCTTGGATTGTCACGGACGAGCGCGACGCGCTCGGCAACGTAACGACTCCGGCCAGTCTTGAGGAAGCGCGCAAGAGCGCGCTGCTCAAGCTGGGCGACCAAACCGCCAAAGACGCCCAAGGCGCCAAGGAGCAAGTGGCGGAGTTCGCGCCGACGAACATCATCGGCCTGCCCGAATCCTGGACGGATGCGGAGGGCCGACGGCACATCATTGACCGCATCGGGCCAGAGGGCACGCCCTACATCAAGCACGGCCACAATCTGGGTTCTGCGATCACCGCCGGGGCGACCAACCGCTGGCCCGGCGGGCCGCTGGGGCTTGGGTTGACGGGCACCAATGTTTCCATCGGACTGTGGGATGAAGGCCATTTCTTAACCAACCACCAAGAGTTCACGCAAAGCGGCCTACGGGTGTCGCTGATTGATGTCAGCGGTAGCCCGGTTTACAACGATCATGCCACGCACGTTGCTGGCACGCTTGGCGCATGGGGCGTCGTTGGCGCGGCAAAAGGCTTCTCGCACAGAGCGCGTGTGCTCAGCAGCAACTTTGAGGATGACTTCCAAGAAATGCCGCCTGTAGTTGGGACAAACGCCGTGCGGATTTCCAACCACAGCTACGGATACAACTTTGGGTGGCGTTTCATTGGCGGCGCGTGGTACTGGTTTGGCGAAAACGACTGGAGTACGACCGAAGACTGGCATTTCGGTTTTTATGACTGGGTTGCCCGAACAAATGACATGATCATCTACGCCGCGCAGAGGTTTCTGCCGGTGTTTTCGTCCGGGAACGAGAATTGGGAAGGGCCTGCCACCCAGCCCGTCTGGCACTGGGCCATCTACGGCGGAAGCTGGCGATGGACCAACAGCATTCGTCCTTTGGACGGTGGCACGGAAGGGTAGCACACGGTGAACACCTACGCCGTTTCCAAGAACAACCTCGTCGTCGGAGCCGTCGAGAAGATTCCGGGTGGCTACACCAATCCCGCCAGCGTTTCGCTGGCTTGGTTCAGCAGCGCCGGGCCCACGGACGACGGGCGGATCAAACCGGACCTCGTCGCGGCTGGCATTGGGCTGTACTCCTCCACTTTCACGAACGCGACTTCCTACGGAACGAAGTCCGGCACGAGCATGGCGGCCCCCAGCGTGACGGGCACGCTGGGATTATTGACCGAGTTGCACCAACGGCATTTTGGCGCGCAGCAGCCTTTGCTAGCCTCGTCCCTCAAGGCGGTCGTCCTGAATACCACTGACGAGGCAGGTGCGGCGCCGGGGCCGGATTACCTTCATGGGTGGGGCTTGCTGAACGCCACGAGGGCCGCCCGGCTGATGACCAACAACATCCAGAGCCAATCGCTAGCGCATCTGAAGGAAGTGCGGCTGGCCAGCAGCGACTACATCGAGTTCCCCATTGTGGCGACAAACACGCAGCCGCTGCGCGTGACGATTTGCTGGACAGACCCGCCTGGCACAAATCCACCGGCCAGTTTGAACCCAACCAATCTGATACTGGTAAACGACCTTGATCTGCGGCTCATCAGTCCATCCGGGACGACCAATTACCCTTGGGTTTTGAATCCCGCCAACCGCACGGCGGCGGCCACGACCGGCGACAATTTCCGGGACAACGTCGAGCAGGTGGAGGTGGCCAACCCGCAGAACGGAGTGTGGCTGGTGCGGGTGACGCACAAGGGACAGTTGCGGAATGACCAGGGCGCGGTGGCCGATCAACGCGTGTCCATCGCGCTGTGGGGCAACCTTGCGCAACCGCCGGTGTTGCCGCGCTTCACCCAGATTGCGATGGTGGGTTCCAATGCGGTGAGTTTGCGCTGGGACTCCGAGGTTGGGCGAGTCTATAAAGTGCAGCACCGGGACGATGTGGCATCGGGAGCGTGGCAGGATTCCACCGGCGAGATAAGCGCCCCCAAGACGAACACGGCGGTCACGCTGTCGGCCGATTCGGGCAACCGCTTCTACCGTCTCGTTCAACTGAGGTGAGCATGTCGGTGACGTATCACAATCGCTGGTCGGGCTGGCGCGGGCTTTTGCTCACGTCAGCCGTCCTGCTTGCGCCGCAAGTAGCGGCATTTGCGCAAGGCACGATTGTTTACAACCGGATGCCGTTGAACATCGTGCCGCCGGAGTTGCCGTGGGACGCTGAGGGCTATCGGGCGATCCCGGCCCTGGGGCCGGGTGATGCGGGGTCAGTTGCCGTGGACATTAACGGCGACGGACAAGATGATTACTTGTTTACCTGGGGGATGGATTTCGGGATGCGTTGCTTGGGTGACAATAAGGCAGCGGGCTATTTCCTTACGCCGTGGGAAGGACCTCGGGCGAGGGCGCTGCCCGCAAGTGCGGTGATTGGTCCGAGCATGTCGCCGGTCGCATGGATTGGGAATCAGGATTCGCCCTTCGGCTTTGGACTCTCAAGCTGGCGTGATATTGGCGATCCAGAGTTCATGGGCATCGGCGAGTTCGCTGGGGTGGAGTCGGCATATGTGGGGTTGCAGCTCCACATCAATGGGAACACGCACTACGGCTGGATTCGCCTGGGCGCTCCGGTCCCGATTCTGCACGGCGGCTGGATATACGACTACGCCTACGAGACACGCCCCGGCGTGCCCATTTTGGCAGGTGCGGTGCCGGAGCCGTCCACGTGGGCCTTGTTGGTTGGAGGAGGGGTGTTGATGGGGTGCTTCATACGAAGGAGAAATGCAAGGAGGGGCTAACCAGATCACTGGAGCGAACCGCCGCCCCGCTTCGCAGTTCGAGAGTCACCGGTTTCGACAATGCGCTTTGATTGTCGGTAGTGGCCGGGTGTATCGCGGCGAGGTGGCGTCGGCCTGGGCTTGTGGGGCGCTCTCCACGGCCCGAGGCTGCCGTTTCGGGGTTTGGCGCGAGCGCCTCGACTTCCTTGTGGCTGAGCTTTTGATCGCGGGCGGCGACGCACTGTTGGACGGCCGTTTTCAGTTGGACGGCTCGCTCGGGCGCCACCACGGGCAACGAAGCCGGACCATGCGGGCGCGCACACGAGCAGGCCGGAGGAGACAGACAGGTTGTATTCATCGCGTCTTTTGCCCACCGGCGCCCGCCTTCGCCCACTCAAAAACGGAAATGGGCTGCTCAAAGGCTCTCGCCTTGCGAAAACCCGGTTGCGTCAGTCGCGAGAGCTCCGTCGGCGAATTGCCTGGTGACAATGCGTGGGTGGGACCGGGCCAGGCAGGCGGCGCGGGTTCGCAGGCCTTGGATCCGCAGCCTGTCTAACTCTGCCCATGAGACGGGGTTTCGTGGTCTCTGCGCCCGACAGAGGGCCTGCCTCGGGCGAGCCCTCCGGCGGGCAGATTTCTGGGTTTGCATAGCAGTGCGGGCTTGAGAATCCAGCCCAGGCACCTTGCAGGGATCTCCTCCAGGCTAGGAACGGTCCCGAGCTGCACGGGGGGTAGGTCTGGCAAAAACAAGCCAGGCTGGAAAGCTCTGCTCAGCGTTCGGTAGCTCTTACCCGGGAGCAGGTTCCGACTTCAGAAACGAAGGACGTTTGCACTTGCCCGGCATGGGATCCAAACTGGAGCGTGGTTTGGTCCCATGCTGGCCGCACGGGCCGAGGAAACGGAGGCCGGAGGCAAAAGCCGCGGACAGGCCATAGCGGCTCCGGGCAGGACCGGGGACGTGGGGGAGCTGCGCAGCCGCGGCTGGGGACCCGTAGCGCGACGCGCTGCCCGCCACCGCCTGTTGCATGCATGTGTATGCGCAAGAGTAGTTGATGAGATGTCGATGAGCGCTTCTTCTGTGCACCCGGCATTAAACCATTGGCAGCGATTGGCCCGTCTGCTCTTCTTGCTGCTGGGAATGAGCTGCCTGGTGGCCGGGGTGTGGGGCGGGTTGCTCCGGTCCATGGTGAATCTTCCGCTGCCGGTGCACCATGCGAACTGGATTACCTTGCACGGTCCTTTGATGGTTTGCGCCTTCCTGGGAACTTTAATCGGGTTGGAACGAGCGGTGGCTCTGCGCGCGGGCTGGACCTACCTGGCTCCGTTGTTGTGCGGGCTGGGCGGGCTCGGGGCCAGTGCCGGGATGACCGGCACGGGACCACGCTGGGCATGGGTGGCGGGAAGTGCAATCTTTGTGGCCGTCAGCCTGCGAATCTATCGGATCCAACCGGCAGGGTCGGGTGCGTTGCAGGGGCTCGGAGCTTTGGCGTGGTTGGCGGGAAACCTGCAATGGGTTGAAGGCCGTGAAATCCCTGAAGTGGTGCTTTTCTGGTTGGTTTTCCTCTTGTGGTTGATCGCCGGGGAACGACTGGAGCTGACCCGGTTCCAAAGGCCGGTTGCGTCTGCGCGCATCCTCTTGCTGCTGGCAGTGGCCACGGTGCTGGCTGGCTTGGTTGGGTCGGAGTTTGATCCTCGAGCTGGTGGCATTTGTTTCGGAATTGGAATTGTGGGCACGGCTCTCTGGCTGGGCCGGTTCGATCTGGCCTGGCGCACTGTCCGTTTTGCGGGTTTGCCCAGGTTCATGGCCCTCTGTCTTCTGATGGGATACAGTTGGTTGGCGGTAGCTGGGCTATGGATTGCGTGGGCTTGGCCCCAAACGAGCGGCGTGGCTTACGACGGGGCGCTCCACGCCTTTTTCGTGGGATTCGTGTTCTCGATGATCTTGGGACATGCTCCGGTGATTTTTCCATCCATTTTGGGCCTGACCGTGAAGTTCCGTTCCTGGAGCTATCTTCCGCTGGTCATCCTCCATGGATCGCTGGCGTTACGGCTGATTGCCGATGGGCTGGGTTGGGGGCAGGGCCGAGCCTGGGGGGCTTTAGGCAACGGTGTGTCAATTGCACTGTTTCTCATGACGATGGTCCTCACCCATGCGGTGCCTCCAAAGCACTCCCAAGCTTGTACACCGCCGGGGTCGGGTCCCGAAGAACGGCCGGGGCAGCGCCCGTAGGGCAGTCGAACTGCCGCTGCGTTCGGAAGAAAGGAGACTCCATTCCGCAAGAAACCAGGCCGCAGTAGGGGGCGGACCATCTCAGCACGCTGCGTGGCCAGACCCCGCGGCGCGTTTCCTTGCCGTTGGCAAGAATTAGAACTTCGTGGCTTCGCACCTGCGGTGGGCCAACATAGACCTTGACCGACTCTTTCAGCCGCCGAGGGTCGGGATTCAGGTGGGTTCCGAGCTGTCTTACGATCCGGACAGGCCGCGCCAGCGATCCCTTCGGGCCAACCTAGCGGCTGGGCTGTGGCCGGCGCTTGGACGATAGGCAACAGGTCGGACAGACGTCATCGGCTCAGCCGCAGTCGAGGAGGGTAAGCACGGGTCGCCGGCGGAACTCATGCGTACCTGGACGGATCGTCAGGTATCCATGGGCGGCCCTTCATTGAACAGTTCCAGAGGAGGCATTCCCGCCCCTCAGGTTTCTGGAGCAAGTGAAGGGTTCTGGCGCCTGCGCCAGATGATTCCAAGCCCTCCGCCCAAACTCAGGAGCGCTGCGGTGGCGGGTTCCGGGATGACCAATGCAATCTGATTGGCCCCATGAAAGTTGTAGTCGACCATGTATCCGGGCGGTAACCCGGTAACGTCGACAAACGTTCCCCACAGGCTTTGGTAGGATGCGATGACGTAGAATTCATCGTCGATGGGGGTCCATTCCTCGATGCGCAGCGTGGCTGTGGGTCCCAATGTCAGTGTCCCCAGAACCGCTAGCAGGTCCGCAAAGCCTACGCCCGAGCCGTCTACCTGGATGTCTAATGTGCCCATCAGTTCTACATCCCCCTGGATGGTCAACGTGCCGAGGGACAGTCCTGGGGCGATCGATGAGCCCGCCTCAACCCGCACATTCGCCTCCACGATGCCCGTGCCTCCCAACGTGGCAGTACGACCCACTCCGCCAACTTGGTAGGGGCCACCGCCCCAATGATTTCCTTCCATCCAAAGGGTGCCCTCTGCCACATGGGTGGGCCCCTGGTAACGATACTCCGGAGCGGCCAAGGCCAGTGTACCCTGCCCCCGTTTGATCAGGCCGCCGGCCCCTTCAATCGGTAAGTCGAATCGGACATCGTCACCCCGGTGAAAAAGAAGCATGGCTCCCGCATCTACTGTGATGGGTGTGGAAACCGATCCGCTTGTACCTCCGGCGCCGATCTCCAAGGTCCCTTGCGCCACGATCGTCGTCCCTTGGTAGTTGTTGTTGCCGGTCAGGGTCCACGTGCCGCTGCCGGTTTTGTAGAGAGTGATGGCCGGACCGGAAATCTGGCCTGCGTATTCTGTGCTCGACCCATTGAGCCCCACGGTAAGCTCCAGGGGCCCGCGCAGCGGTAGATCCCGCTCGCCCTTCACGCCGCCCAGAAAGACCTCTGGCCTGCCCGGGAGGGCAAACTGGATGGTGCCCTTGTCACCCGCCTTGAGGTCCAGCGTGCTGCCTTGCAAGGCGGAAGGATGCTCAAGTTGGAGCGTTCCGGCCAAAATTCGAGTGTCCCCGCTGAATGTGTTGGAGCCGGCCAGACGCACGACACCATCGGTGGTTTTCATCAACCCGGCAGGCCCGGTCAGCTGAGCATTGACGGTGCCGCTGCTAAAAACGAACGCGCTTGTGGCTTTTAAAGTGGCGCTGCCCACGATTTGAGCGTGGTTGGCAAGGAGCACAAGCTCTGCCGTGCCATCATGGCTGTCCAGGTCAAGGCTAGCGTCGGGACCGTCGACCACGAGCGTGCTGGAACTTAGGGCCTCATCGGTGCCGTAGACCAGAGTGCCGCCTAGGATGCGAGTCTCCCCGGTGAATGTGTTGCGATTGCGGAGGATGAGCCTACTTGCGCCGACCTTGGTCAAACCACCGAGGCCGCTAATGACACCCGAGAAGTCGCCTTCGCCCACGGTCAAGGTGCCGGTGCCCAAAGTGATCGCGCCTCCCCAAACCCCGCCTCCGAGGAGCGAGGCGATCGTTTGGTCGAATCCGTTGAGATCGAGCACGGCCTCTGGGCTGGGCACCAGTGTGACCGTGGTGCTCGTCGGCAGGGCGTTGGCCTGGCCCAACCGCAAGGTACCGGCCTCGATGTGAGTGACGCCGGAGTACGTGTTCGCTCCCCTGAGGATCAAAGTCCCTGTGCCGGTCTTGTTCAATCCGCCGGAACCGGCGATGACACCGGCAAAATCACCTGCGGCCACGGTCAAGGTTGCCGTGCCCAAGCTGATCATGCCTCCCGCGGACCCGCCACCGGTGAGGGAACCGATTTCTTGCGGGTAGTTATTCAGATCGAGCGTGGTCCCGGCCGCGTCGGCGATCACGACTGGGCCTCCCGGGGGCAGCGCGTTGGTCGCACCCATACGAAGCAGGCCTTCGGCAACAGTAGTGGTGCCCGTGTAAAGGTTCCGACCTGAGAGCGTCAGCATTCCGGGCCCAACCTTAGTTAAGCCGCCCGAGCCCGAGATGACGCCTGAAAAACTCCCCAGGCCCACGCTGAGTGTGGCTGAGCCCAGCAGTATCTGGCCTCCAGTGAGGCTACCCCCGGACAATCCGTTCAGGAGCTGGTCGTGGCTGTTGAGGTCCAGAAACGTGTCAGGCGCATTGGCCAACCACACGCCGACCGAGTTCGGAATTCCATGGGGCGCGGCAAAACGCAGAGTCCCACCACCGACCGTGGTCAGGCCCGTGTAGGTGTTGGTCCCACCCAAGGTGAGAACGCCTGGGCCGGTCTTGGTCAGACCACCTGCGCCTGCGATCACGCCTGAAAAGTCGCCACTGCCCACCGTCAGGGTGGCCGTCCCCAAAAGGACCAGGCCGCCTGCTGCGCCTCCGCCCCACAACGAGTCGATCGTCTGTGGATAGTGGTTCAGATACAGCACTGCACTGGGCTCGTTGGACACCGTCACGGTCGTACTGGCAGGCAGCGCGCCGACAGTACCCAGTTGAAGGATCCCCCTTTGGACGATGGTGGGACCGGCATAGGTGTTGACCGCGTTCAGAGCGACCGTGCCCGGTCCGGTCTTGATGATGCCCGCTGGACCGGTGATGAGGTTGTTGAAGGAGACTGCGTTGCCGTCCGTGTTGGCCGAGGTCAGTCGGGTATCCCGCTGCAAAGTCACGATGCCGTTGAAGGATGAGGCGCCCGAGGTTTGGTTGCCGCCCAGCGTGGCGTAGACCTGATGGGCCGCGTAAGCGCGCACGGTAACGTTTTGCGTAATGACCACGCCGGCTGCGTCGGTGAGAAGGCGTGCCTGGGCGCCGTCGATCACGAGCGCATCCCCGCCGATATCCAGGCTGCTGCCGGTCAGCGCGCCGCTGTGACGAATCAACAAGGTGCCCTGGCGGAGATAAAAAGACCCGGAAACCCCACTGCTGGGGGCGTCCAAGCGAACGGCCCCGGTGTCGGCGCTGGTGGGGCTCAGGGAATCAATGATCGGCGCAAAGCCGCCGTGCAACCCCCGGGCGATTACCAATGTACTTCCGGAATCGGTCAGGATGGCCTGGGGTGAATTAAGGAACCGGAGCCATACGTCCAACGTATTGACCCTTGTGCCCCGGCTTACCACCGCTTGGCCGGAAAAGTAAGTGAGGCTGTCGAAACAGATGGTGTTTGTAGTCCCCGCTTCGTTGCTGACCCACCACCCGGCCGTCTCCAAGATCAACTGCCCCAAACCGCCTCCGACATTCCCGGCCACGTCTCGGTTCAGTACCGGATGATTGTTCGCCGGCGGAATGTCGAAACGGGCGCGATCCATGCGGTCATCCGGGTAGCCTGTGGCACCGATCCAATTGGCGGGTGAGTGCCAGAGGAAGCCGCTCGCGCCGGGATTCCAGCGAAAATCGTTGATGGCGGCCAGCAGTACATCCGGCCGAAACGCCATTCCGCAGCTCGTGAGGAAAATGAGCAGGTTTTTCATGGGAGCAATCCGTGGTTTTGCCCGCCGGTGGGGTTGCCGTCGGATCTGCAGTTTCGCGCAGGAGGCACGGCGACCTTCCGGGTCAGGGTCACTGGGTCGGTGTTGACCTTGCCCTCATGCATCGGCAGCGCCGGATTTCAGAGTCGCACCACAATCCCAAAACCAAGCAGCCCATCCGGCCACCGTGAGGACTGTACATTCGTAGTGTTTATTGAGAGTCAGAAATTGTCAAGGAAAACTGTTGCACCAAACCGAAGGGTGGTGTGGGAAGCAAAGGCCGCGAGATTGCCGTGGACTCCCGGCTGACCAGGGTGTTTGCCCGAAAGCTTCGCAGCAAAGCCCGAACCTTCAGCCGGGCATCTGCGCGAGCAGGTAGGCCAAT
>Ga0209017_10001899_pt1 | contig 14729 bp, 12 predicted proteins | sample YNPBryunderm2012_FD_185812 | JGI IMG/M metagenome (GOLD analysis project Ga0209017, IMG submission 185812) | Anoxygenic and chlorotrophic microbial mat microbial communities from Yellowstone National Park, USA - YNP Bryant MS undermat 2012... ... | reverse complement strand
ACAACGCCGACCCGAAGCCCTTCCGCCGGACCGCGCCCGCCAACACCATCATCGGCACGCACCAGCGCGGAAAACGTTCGCTGGAATCACTCCACTAGCCAGCGCCTTTTCATCAAAGCGACGGAAATCGGTCACGATCTTCCGGTCAGGTTTTGCGACCCTGGCACGGAGCGCTGGCCCATGGACGACCACCCGGACGCCGCTCGTCTCGCGAAAGCCGAAGCCGAGCTCGACCGCCTCCTGAACGACCCGGATGCGGCATTCGACCCGCGCCGGGTCTGGTCGCTCCTCGCCGAGCTCACGGCCCGGGATGCGTCGCCTCACTGCCCGGACGTTATGCCTCCTTCCGCGCCGCGATCAGGAATTCCTGGTTCCCTTCCGCCCCCGTGATCGGGCTTTCCGTCGTGCCGAGCACGGTCCAGCCCGGGCGTTCGGCGAACCACGCCGTGATGCGCGCGACCACGGCACGATGCTGCGCCGGCGACCGCACCACCCCACCCTTGCCGACCGCTCCCGGCCCGACCTCGAACTGAGGCTTGATCAGCGCCACCGCCCACGCACCCGGTGTGCAGAGAGCGAGCGGTGCGGGCAGGATCACGGCAAGGCCGATGAAGGAGGCGTCGCAGAGAAGGGCCTCGATCGGGTCGGGCACCTGATCCGCGGTCAGGAAGCGCGCGTTCGTCTTCTCGTGCACCACCACGCGCGGGTCCTGCCGGAGCTTCCAGGCGAGCTGCCCCTGCCCGACATCGACCGCATGAACCTTCGCCGCGCCATGGGCGAGCAAGACGTCGGTGAAGCCGCCTGTGCTCGCGCCGATGTCGAGGCAGACGCGCCCCTTCGGCGACAGGCCGAAATGCGCGAGCGCATGCGCGAGCTTGACCCCGCCGCGGCTGACCCACGGGTGTGCCTCGCCGCGGATCTCGAGGGCGATGTCCTCCGGTAGCGGCGTTCCGGGCTTGTCGAGACGCCGCTCGCCCGAGAACACCTTGCCCGCGAGCACAAGAGCCTGCGCCTTGGCGCGGCTCTCGGCGAGGCCACGGTCGAGCAGCAGTTGATCGAGGCGACGCTTCACGCACCCGCCCGCATGCGTTGGTCCGGCTCCGGCCGCGTGGCCAAGCCCAACCTGCCGAGGCTCGCGCCGGCATTCGATGGAGCAAGGGACGGTCGCACCAGCGCCCGGCCCCGGCCCGGTGCGGCCTCTCTTATCCCTGGCTCAGCACGAGGTGCACCGCCATCGCGGCAGACTCCCTCGCTCTGCGGGACGGCCGCCGACAGCCACAGCATCAGGGCCTCAGGCGCGATGCGGAACGAAGTGCTGCCGCTGGGCACGGGCAGGCGCTCAGGCGCGCGAGGGCAGGGCCTCGTTCGCCGCGTCCACCCCGAGGGCGCCGAGAGCGGCCGCGACGATGTGCCTCGCCGTCAGCCCGGCCTGGTCATACTGCTTCTCGGGCTTATCGTGGTCGATGAAGCGGTCGGGCAGAACCATCGGGCGCACCTTCACTCCGCCGTCGAGCAGGCCGGCATGGGCGAGGTCGTGCAGGACGAAGCTGCCGAAGCCGCCGATCGAGCCTTCCTCGATCGTGATCAGCACGGCGTGGTTGCGCGCGAGATTGCGTACGAGGTCGGTATCGAGCGGCTTGGCGAAGCGTGCATCGGCAACCGTGGTGGAAAGCCCGCGCGCGGCCAAAGCCTCCGCAGCGCGCAAAGCCTCGCCAAGCCGCGTGCCGTAGGAGAGGATCGCGACCGTCGAGCCCTCGCGCAGCACGCGTCCGCGGCCGATCGGAAGCACCTCGCCACGCTCGGGCCTGGCGATGCCCGTGCCTTCGCCGCGTGGATAGCGGAACGCGATCGGCCCCGAGTCGTACGCCGCCGCGGTCGCGACCATGTGGGCGAGCTCCGCCTCGTCGGCCGCCGCCATCAGCACCATGTTCGGCAGGCAGCCGAGATAGGCGATGTCGAAGCTGCCCGCGTGCGTCGCCCCGTCCGCGCCGACGAGCCCGGCGCGGTCCATCGCGAAGCGGACCGGCAGGTTCTGGATGGCGACATCGTGCACCACCTGGTCGTACGCGCGCTGGAGGAAGGTGGAATAGATCGCGACGAAGGGTTTGTAGCCCTCGGTGGCCATGCCGGCGGCGAAGGTAACGGCATGTTGTTCGGCGATGCCGACATCGAAGCAACGCTCAGGGAAGCGCTTCTTGAAGAGATCAAGCCCCGTGCCTGAGGGCATGGCGGCGGTGATCGCGACAATCTTTGGGTCGCGCTCGGCTTCCGCGATCAGGCTCTCGGCGAAAACCTTCGTGTAAGTAGGCGGCCCGGGGGGCGCCTTCGCCTGTTCGCCGGTGATGACGTTGAACTTCGTCACGCCGTGATACTTGTCCGCGGAGGCCTCGGCCGGAGCGTACCCCTTGCCCTTCTTGGTCACGACATGCAGAAGCCACGGCGCCTCGCGTTCGGAATCCCGAAGGTGGCGCAGCACCGGCAGGAGATGGTCGAGATTGTGGCCGTCGATCGGGCCAACATAGTAGAAGCCAAGCTCCTCGAACAGCGTGCCGCCGGTGAGAAGGCCGCGTGCGTATTCCTCGGCAAGCCGCGCGGCGCGCTCCATCGGCGCCGGCAGGCGCTTGGCCACCTGGGCCGCCATCTGCCTCAGGTTCACATAGGGGCGAGACGATAGGAGCCGCGAGAGGTAGGCGCTCATCGCCCCGACCGGAGGGGCGATCGACATGTCGTTGTCGTTGAGGATGACGATCAGCTTCGACTTCATCGCGCCGGCATTGTTCATGGCCTCATAGGCCATGCCGGCGCTCATCGCGCCGTCGCCGATCACGCAGATCACGTGGTTCCGCCGCCCCTCGAGGTCGCGCGCCACCGCCATGCCGAGGCCGGCCGAGATCGAGGTCGAGGAGTGGGCGGCACCGAAGGGGTCGTAGATGCTTTCCGACCGCCGTGTGAAGCCCGAGAGCCCACCCCCCTGGCGCAGGGTGCGGATCCTGTCGCGCCGGCCGGTCAGGATCTTGTGCGGATAGGCCTGATGGCCGACGTCCCAGATCAGCCGGTCCTCCGGCGTGTCGAACACGGCATGAAGGGCAACTGTGAGCTCGACCACACCGAGCGAGGCGCCGAGATGCCCCCCCGTGATCGAGACGGCCTCGATCGTCTCCTGGCGCAGCTCGTCGGCGAGCTGGGCGAGCTGGGCGGAGGAGAAGTTGCGCAGATCGGCCGGGGTGCGGACGCGGTCCAGGAGCGGCTTCGGGGCAGACTGGTATGTCATGGCAGCCTGACGCTCATCTGTCATGTTTGGTTTACAGTGCCCCAACTACGTCCGCCTTGTCACGACAAACCCGACGAGGTCCCTCAGCGTATCGGCTGGGGGGCCGAACGGGTCGAGATGGCCGACGGCCTGCGCGGCCAGCATCCGCGCTTGCGCCCGAGCCCGTTCGAGGCCGAGCAGGGAAACAAGGGTCGCCTTGCCGGCCGCGGCGTCCTTCTTCGGTGTCTTGCCGATCTCCTCGAGCGTTCCGAGCTCATCCAAGATGTCGTCGGCGATTTGGAAGGCAAGGCCAAGGTCACGGCCGTAGCCCGCGAGCGCGTGCCGCAACGGCGCCGGCGCCTTGCCGAGGATCGCTCCTGCCTCGCAGCACCAGGTCATCAGCCGGGCCGTCTTGAGCATCTGCAGCCGCGTCACCTCGGCTTCGGTCAGCTTGTGCGCCTCGGCGAGCAGATCGATCATCTGGCCCCCCGCCATGCCGCGCGCCCCTGCCGCCTGGCCGAGCGAGGCGACGAGCTCGCAGCGCACCGCCGGGTCGGGGTGGGTGTCCGGTTCGGCCAGGACTTCGAAGGCACGTGCCTGGAGCGCGTCGCCGGCCAGGATCGCGGTGGCCTCGTCGAAGGCCTTGTGGCAGGAGGGCTTGCCGCGGCGAAGGTCATCATTGTCCATCGCCGGCAGGTCATCATGCACGAGGCTGTAGGCGTGCAGCATCTCGACCGACGCGGCGACGCGGTCGGCCGCGCGCGGGGCGACATGGAAGAGCGCCGCCGACTGTATCACCAGGAAGGCGCGAAGCCGCTTGCCCCCGCCGAGGCAGGCATAGCGCATCGCCTCGTAAAGACGGCTCTGCGCATCGTCGCCGCTCGGCAGGAGCCGGTCGAGCGCCGCCTCCGCCCGCTCGGCGGCGGCGGCGAGCGCCGGGCCGAGCCGGCCGTCCACCACCATCAGCGCCATCAGCCCTCACCCGTGTCGAACGGGGTGGTGCCCAGCGCGTCGCCGCCGCGAGCGACGATCGCCTGCACCTTCGCCTCGGCCTCGGCGAGCTTGTCCTCACAGTGCTTGCGCAGGGCCGCCCCGCGCTCGTAGGCCGCGATCGCGTCCTCGAGCCTGCCCTGGCCGCCCTCGAGCTGCTTGACGATGCTCTCGAGTTCGGCGAGGGCCTCCTCGAACGACAGCTTCGCCACGTCTGACGCCTCTTCCCTGGGAGAACGGGAACGCCGTGCCTCGGCCATGCGGAAACTCCTGCACCGAAAGTGCGCACTCTAGGGAAAGGGGAGGTGCGCGCCAATGCTGCACGCTTGCAGGGGCGGGGCCGGGCGCGCGATCCTCCGCCTGGAACACCTGAGAGGACGCTGCAATTCCCCGAACAGCTCCCGTCGCACTCGCCGCTGTCTGCATCGCCCTTCCCGCGGCTCTCCTCGCACAGGCCCCGCCCTACACGCCTGGGGCCCACAACATCGCATTTCCTGCCGAGTTCGAGCGCGACTTCATCCGCTATGCTGTGGTCGACAAGCCGGAGCGGAGGATCGTGCGGTTCCTCTACGTCAACGCGGAGGCGTTGGCGGCGGCACGCCCCGGCGAGCCGCTTCCCTACGGCACTGTGCTCGTGATGGCGGACCGACGTGCGCGGCTCGACGCCGACGGCAACCCTCTGCTCGATCGCGACGGGCGCATGATCGCCGAGCCGGAGGTGATCGCCATATCGGTGCAGCGCAAGGAACGCGGCTGGGGCGAGGGCTATCCGCCTGCGCGGCGGAACGGCGAGTGGGAATACGCCTCCTTCGCGGCCGATGGGAAACGGAGGGAGGTGCGCCTCGACGGCTGCTTTTCATGCCACCTCCAGGCCCGGTCGGCACAGGACTACACCTTCGTGCTCTGGGACTACGTGCAGGCACGGGGCCAGTAGAACCGGCCACCGCCGACACCATTTCCTCGCCTGACCGAGAGGAGGAGCGATGACCACCTACGCGGTGCAGGAGAGACGTGCGCTGTTCATTCCCCGGAAGCGCGCACCGGTCGCGGAGCGCGCCAATTTCCGGCTCGCCTCGGAGTTCCAGCCGTCCGGAGATCAGCCGGCGGCGATCGCCGCCCTCGTGGAGGGCATCGAGGCGGGCGAACGCGACCAGGTACTGCTCGGTGTGACCGGGTCGGGCAAGACGTTCACTATGGCGCATGTGATCGCGAGGACCGGGCGGCCCGCGCTGATCCTGGCGCCGAACAAGACGCTCGCTGCCCAGCTCTACGGCGAGATGAAGAGCTTCTTCCCGGACAACGCCGTCGAATACTTCGTCTCCTACTACGACTACTACCAGCCGGAAGCCTACGTCCCTCGGACCGACACCTACATTGAGAAGGACGCGCAGATCAACGAGCAGATCGACCGGATGCGCCACGCCGCGACGCGCGCCCTGCTCGAGCGTCCGGACGTGATCATTGTCGCCTCGGTCTCCTGCATCTACGGCATCGGCTCGGTAGAGACCTATTCGCAGATGGTCGTGAAGCTCTCAGTCGGTGACACGGTCGATCGGGAGAGGCTTCTCAAGGCGCTCGTCGAGTTGCAGTACCGCCGCAGCGACCTCGCGTTCACGCGCGGCAGCTTTCGCGTTCGCGGCGACGGTGTCGAGATCTTCCCCGCCCACTACGAGGACCGTGCGTGGCGTATCTCGCTGTTCGGCGACGAGGTGGAGAACATCGTCGAGTTCGACCCGCTGACGGGCGAGCGGTGCGCCGCCCTCGAAAGCATCACCGTCTACGCCAACAGCCACTACGTAACGCCGCGCCCAACGCTGCAGCAGGCGCTCGCCGGCATCCGCGCCGAGCTCAAGGAGCGTCTTGCGGAGCTTCGCTCCCAGGGGAAGCTGCTCGAGGCGGAGCGGCTCGAGCAGCGAACACAGTTTGACCTCGAAATGATGGAGACGACAGGCTCGTGCCGCGGCATCGAGAACTATAGCCGCTACCTCTCCGGCCGCAACCCGGGCGAGCCGCCCCCCACCTTGTTCGAATACCTCCCCTCGAACGCGATCCTGTTCGTCGACGAGAGCCATGTCACGGTGCCGCAGGTCGGCGGGATGTTCCGCGGGGACTTCAACCGAAAGCAGATCCTCGCGGAATTCGGCTTCCGCCTTCCTTCCTGCACCGACAACCGGCCGCTCAAGTTCGAGGAGTGGGACGCGATGCGTCCGCAGACCGTGTTCGTCTCCGCCACGCCTGGGCCGTGGGAGCTCGAGCGCACGGGGGGGGTGTTCGTTGAGCAGGTGATCCGCCCCACCGGCCTTGTCGATCCCGTCACCATCGTCCGCCCGGTCGAAAGCCAGGTGGACGATCTTCTCGCCGAGATTCGCGAGGTCACCGCGCGGGGGATGCGCACCCTTGTCACGGTGCTGACCAAGAAGATGGCGGAGCACCTCGCCGAGTACCTCGGGGATGCCGGCATCCGCGTACGCTATCTCCATTCTGATATCGACACGCTCGAGCGGATCGAGATCATCCGTGATCTGCGCCTCGGCACTTTCGACGTGCTTGTCGGCATCAACCTCCTACGCGAGGGGCTCGACATTCCCGAATGCGGTCTCGTCGCCATCCTCGATGCCGACCGCGAGGGCTTCCTTCGCTCGACCACCGCGCTCATCCAGACGATCGGGCGGGCAGCGCGGAACGTCGATGGCCGCGTGATCCTCTACGCCGATGTCATGACCGACAGCCTCAAGCGTGCGCTCGAGGAGACGGAGCGCCGACGCGCCAAGCAGATCGCTTGGAACGAGGCGCACGGGATCACCCCTGCCTCGGTGAAGAAGCAGATCGCCGACATCGTCTCCTCTGTGTTCGAGCGGGATTATGTGACGGTCGCGCCCGTCGAAGGCGCCGGCCCAGCGGAACTCGTCGGCAAGGACCTGCGCAAGACGATCGCCACTCTCGAGAAGGAGATGCGCGAGGCAGCGGCGAACCTCGAGTTCGAGACGGCGGCGCGCCTTCGCGACGAGATTCGCCGGCTCGAGGCACAGGAGCTCGGCCTCGATGGTCCTGCTTTGCCGAAGCGGTCCGCGGAGGCGTGGAAACCGAAGCCGATGGGCCCGGGCGGCGGGGGCTACGACCCAGCGAAGCGCAGAGGCGGCGGTCGCCGGCGCTGACGGCGGGCGTCGTGCGTCGCGTCCGGCCGGCGGCGAGGCGGCCGGCCCGCGCCGGCTGTGCGATGCTGAGGCGATCGGCCCGCCCGGGCCACTGCAGCGCGTGATTGACCCTTGGGCTGCTCCGACCTATCCCTCAGTCGAACCAAGGGAGGGGACGCCATGCAGGCACCGCGCCGAACCGTTCTCGCATCCGGCCTCGCCGCGGCGGCCGCGCTCGCCGCGCCCGCTGTGCTGCGTGCCCAGCCGGCGAAGATGCGGCTTTCGCACCAGTATCCGCCCGCCCATCACATCGCACGCGTGCTCGCCGCCTTCGCGGCGGACGTGAACGCCAAGCAGGCCGGCGTCGAGGTCGAGGTATTCCCCGCCGAGCAGCTCGCCCGGATCGCCGAGAACTTCCCGGGTGTGGCCAGAGGCGCCTTCGAGGCAGCGGTTGCGACCAACTTCACCTGGGGCAACACGATCCCGGAGATGAGCGCGCCGACCATCCCGTTCCTGTTCACTGAGCTAGAGCGGATCCGCAAGTTCCCCGGCTCTGAGGCCGCGCGTTTCCTGGACGAGGCGACCGCACGCCGGGCCGTCCGCTCGGTCGGCTGGCTGTTCACGACGCGGATGTCGATCTTCACCTCCGGTCGGAAGCCGATCATCACGCTGGCCGACTTCCAGGGCTTGAAGATCCGCGGCATCAATCCGCTCATCGACACGGGCCTGCGCGCGGTCGGCGCCGCGCCTGCGGCGACGCCGGCGCCGGAGGTGGTCGGCGCCCTCCAATCAGGCGTGCTCGATGCGGGGCTGACCGACGTCTCGGCTGCGGTGTCGCGCCGCTTCTACGAGGTGCAGCGCTATGGCACGGTGACACCGTTTTTCGGCGTGTTCACGCAAGTCTATGTCAATCCGCGTTTCTGGGATCAACTTGCGCCTTCTGCCCGCGCCGCACTCGAGGCAAGCCTCCGAAAGGCCGAAACCGAAGCGATCGCGGCAACCGAGGCTACGGCCGCCGCGGCCGTGGGCGAACTTCGCGGCAAGGGGATGATCATCCACGAGCAGACAGCGGAAGAGCAGGCTGCTTGGAAGGCGGCCATGCAGCCTCCCGTGATCGAGGCGTTCCGCCGCGCCGCCCCAGAGGGCGGCCCGCGCATCCTCGCCTTGCTCGAGGCTCTGTCGGCCTGACGGGGCACGCGCACGGGCGACGACTGTGCGCGTGTTTCAGATCAGCGAGATCGCGATCACCGTTCTGAGCCGGCTTGCCGCCGCGCTTGGCGCCCTCTGCGGTCTCGTCTGCTTCCTGCTCGTCTGCGTATCGGTCGCCTGGCGCTACTTCCTTGGTGCGCCGCAGCCCTGGATCGATCATGTGGCCGCTTGGCTCGTCGTCGCGCTCGTGATGTTGGCTGCGGCCGAGACGCAGCGGCGCCGCGAACACATTGGCGTTGAGGTCGTGACGGGCCGCCTCCGCGGTGTCGCGCGCAGGGCAGCGCATATCCTCGGCACCGCCTCGGTTGCCGCGGTTGCTGCCATCCTGCTCCATGAGGGACTCGAGACGGTTGCGTTCAGCCGAATGATCGGGATCGCGACCAACATCGAAGCGGTGCCGCTGTGGTGGGTGCAGCTCTTGATCCCGCTCGGGGCTGGGTTGTTGCTTGCCGTTGCGATCGTCCAGCTCGTGCAGCTGTTCGCCGGCATCGAGGCGAAGGGAGCGGCCCCCGGCGACGCGCAGTCTTTGCCCGGGCGCGAGTGAACGTCCCGTCGCCATGACGTTCTTCGCGACACTGGCGGGGCTGCTTGTGCTGCTCTACCTGGGCGTGCCGATGTTCGCGGCCATGACGCTGCTCTCGCTTGGCGTGCTGTGGGGGACCGAGGGCACGATCGCGACCCTTGGCGAGTTCGTGTTCGGCAAGCTCGACAGCTACCTGCTCGTCGCGGTGCCGCTGTTCATGCTGATGGCCGAGTTCATGGTCCGCGGGCGCGTGGTGGACGACCTCTTCCATACTGCCCACACGCTCCTGCGCCACATCCGTGGCGGTATTGGTGTCGCGACCGTCGCGGCCTGCACCGTGTTTGCCGCGATCTCCGGGTCTTCGGTCGCAACGGCTCTGACGATCGGCAAGGTCGCGATTCCGCAGATGCTTCGCTACGGCTACTCGAGGCGGGGTGCCTTCGGCGTGGTCGCTGGCGGCGGCACGCTCGGCATCCTCATCCCGCCTTCGGCGCCGATGGTGCTCTACGCCTATGTCACCGAGGCCTCGGTGGGGGCGCTGTTCGCCGCAGGCGTGCTGCCTGGGCTGATGATGGCGGCGATGTTCGCCCTCTGGTGCGTGGTGACCGAAGGCCGGCCCGTAGCCGTCGAGGGGGATGACGCGGGGCGGCCGCTCACGCGCGCACCGGCGAGAGAGATGTGGGCGGCGCTCAAGCGCAGCATCTGGGCGCTGACGCTGCCCCCCTTCGTGCTGGGCGGGATCTATTTCGGCATCTTCACCCCCACCGAAGCGGCCGGCACCGGAGCGCTTTGGGCGCTCGTCATCGCCGCCCTCGTCTATCGCCGCATGACCCTGCGCGCGCTCTGGGAGAGCCTCTCGGAGGCGACCCGCACCACCGCGATGCTGTTCATGATCATCGTCGGCGCGTCGCTCTACGGCTACATGCTGACGAAGCTTCGCGCTCCGCAGGAGCTGACGCAGCTTGTAGTCGAGCTCGGGCTTGGCCGCGCTGGGTTCCTGCTCGCTATGGCGGTGCTTCTCTTCTTGCTCGGCCTGATCCTCGAGAGCTTCTCGATCATCCTGCTGACCACTCCCGCGATCCTGCCGGTGCTTGATGCGCTTGCGATCGACAAGGTGTGGTACGGCGTGCTGCTCACGCTCAACCTCGAGCTCGCCCTGATCTCGCCACCGGTGGCGCTGAACCTCGTGGTGATCAAGGCAATCACCGGTGCGCCGCTTTCAGAGGTGAATCTTGCCGCGATTCCCTACATGGCGATGCTTGCGGCAGGCATCGTGCTCATCATCGCCGTCCCCGAGATCGCGCTCTGGCTGCCGCGCGTCGCTGGCTACTGAGGCTCAGCCCTTCAGGCCCGGAAGATGGCCAGGCCTGCCGAACAGGTGGCCCTGGCCGTGCGTGGCACCGAGTTCGCTGAGCATCGCGGCCTCCGCCTCGGTCTCCACCTGCGCGGCGATCACCTGTGCGCCTGAGGCACGGCAGAGCTGGACGATCTGGCCGAGGAGGGCGCGGTCGCGACCGCCCTGGGCCGCCCCTCTGACGAACTGGCCGTCGATCTTGACGTAGTCGACACGAAAGCGGCGCAAGTGCCGAATACCGGAGGCGCCTGCTCCGAAGTCATCGAGGCACACCGCGTAACCGCGCTGGTGCAGTGCATCGATGAGCGCAGCGGCTGCATCCGCGTCCTCGATGTCAGCGGTTTCAGTGATCTCGATCAGCAAGCGACCGGGCGCGACGGAAGCGGAGTCGAGCAGGTCGAGGCAGCGCTGGGTGAAACCTCGGTCGGACAATGAAAGCGCCGAGATGTTGACGGCGATCCGGACGGAAGCGCAGGCGGTCAACGCCTCGAGAGCGGTGGCGAGCACGGCGGCGTCGAGTGTTCGGGCGAGACCTGTCGCTTCGGCAAGCGTGGTAAAGGCCTGCGGGTCAGGACGTGTTCCGTCGGCCCCTGGGAGCGGGCGAAGCAGCGCCTCGAAATACGCAACCTTTCGGTCCTCCAGCCTGACCACCGGCTGGAACACAAGCTGGAATCGTCGGCGCGCGATCGTCGCCTCGATCTCGGCTGCCTCACCTACGAGGGTCTCAATGAAGCGCCTGAAGCCCACCGTGCCCTGATCGCCGAGCGCCTTGGCGAGCACGCTTCTCCCTCCTGCTGCGAAGCGGCTGACCATGAGCCGCAGGGCGCGCACGGCCTGGGCCGCATCACCGTCCCCGATCTCGAGAGGGATGTCGGTCGCCGTGACGTGCAGCGCGGCGGAGGCCGGCGTTCGGTCGCGTGCGAGCTGTTCGATCGCGCGCTCCAGTGCGACCGTGTCAAGCCCGCCCGAGTGGATGAGGCCCCATCTCCCCCCACCGAACTCGGCGGCAGTGCCGCCCTCTGCCGCGTGGCCGATCGCTGTGCCGATTCCGTCGAGGAGCTCCTCTCGGGCACCGTGTCCGAGCATCGCTGTTGCTTCCGCTAGGCCGTCGACCTCGACCAGGGCGAGGTGTGCCGCGGCTCCACCGCAAGACTGCTCGCGCAGCCTTGGCTCGGCGATGCGAAGGAACGCGTCCCGGTCCCTGAGCACGGCGGAGAGTGCCGGAGGCGGCGCAGGGAGCTGGCCGAAGGTCAAACAGAAGCGCTCGCCGCTGCGGGCAGCGAGGCCAGCGAGAGCGAAAGGGGTGCGCGGCGGATCGGCGAGTCGCACCCAGATCGGGGCGAGCCGGCCACGCTCGCTGAGATGGGCGAGGGCGGTCTCGAGCGCGGCATGGTCCTCCGCCGCGACAAGGCGCGACAGCGGCTGGCCGAGGTAGGCATCGCCAGGGCGGCCGAGGCGTGACTGAAAGGCACCGGCAGCGAAGGTGACACGCTGGTCGAGATCGATCTCGACGAGCAGGTCGGAGGCGGCAAAGGCGAACGCCAGCAGCCGCTCGCGCAAGCTGACGTTGGCGAGCCGGATATCCGTATCACTCCGGCCGTGCTCTGGCGTTCCCGTCACGCTTCCCCGGTCCATCGTCGCCTCCCGAGCATGGCCCGAGCCGGTCAAAGCAGGGTTAACAGAAGGTGTCAGTCGGATGAGAGACTTTGACCCATCGACCCTGGGATGAAGCTGTTGCGGGCGTTGCAAGGCTATGGTGCGACGGTCGAGCGTTGCGCGAGAAGCGGAGGAGGGGGCATGGCCAGAGACGATATGGAGCGGATCCTTGGAGCGCTGATCGGGGGCGCCGCCTCGGGAGGCCTGCGGCCGTCGCGGCGGAGGCGGCGCGTGCCTCCGCCCCTGATCGATGTCCGTGTTGGCGGAACGCGAAGCGCGACACGCACGCTCGCGAGCCTGGCCGCTGCGGTGCTCGGTTCCGTTCTCAGCGGCGCCGGAAGCGGGTCGATGCCCCCGCAGCCGTCCAGGCAGGGACGCGACGAGCCGCTGGACACGGTCCAGCGCATTCCGCCTCCGCCGGCACCGCCCGGAAAAGCGCCGCAGAATCCCTGGGCGGCACCTGCGCCGCCTCGCGGGACGATATCGCGCCCCGCCCCGGAGCCGAGGGAGGCGGAGGACGCGGAGGACGCGGAGGCCCTGCTGATCCTCCGGGCCATGATCTCCTGTGCACGGGCCGATGGGTCGCTTGATGCTGACGAACGTGCGGCGATCGCAACCCAGCTCGACAAGGCCGGCCTTGACCAACAAGCGCGCGACCTCGTTCTCGCGGAGTTCGCAAGGCCGGCAGCGGTGGCCGAGATCGCCCGCGAGGTGGGTGACCCCGTGCTCGCCGCCCAGGTATATGCCGCAGCCTATCTGGCCGCCGGAGAACTCGGCCCCGCCGAGCGCGCCTGGCTCGATGCCTTCGCCACGGCCACACGGCTCGATCCGAACGCCGTGCGGTCCATCGAGGAGCGGCTCTCGGAGGGGTGATTGTTCGGAAGTAGCGTTCTCCTCCGGCGTCGGCCCACGACGCCTAATACGCGCGCGCCTTGACGATTTGATCGTCGTGCCTGCGAGTGCCTCTGGCCGCCAGCGGCTAGCAGAGGTAGGAGAGAGCGCGTGGCGGGGAGGAGACGGGGCATGGAGCTGACCGAGCGTGAAGCGGCGCTGAAGTCACGAGCGAGAGCGTTCGCTGAAGCCGTGGTCGCGCCACGGGCCGCCGAGATCGACCGCACTGAAGCGTATCCTTGGGATCTTGTCGCGGCCCTGCGCGAGGCCGGTTTCCTCGGCATGACGATCCCCGAGGCGCTCGGTGGCCGCGCGGCCAGCTATTTTGATGCGGTTCTCGTGATCGAAGAGATGGCGCGGCACTGCGCCGTTGCCGGGCGGATCTGCGTCGAGGCGAACATGGGCGCGCTCGGCGCTGTGATGGCCTATGGCACCGAGGATCAGAAGCGGCTTGCCGCCGACCTCGTGCTCGGCGAGGGCGACAAGCCGGCGATCTGCATCACCGAGCCAGAGGCCGGGTCGGCCGCAACAGAGATGAGGACGCGGGCCGAGCGCCGCCAGGGTGGATGGGTGATCAATGGCCGCAAGCACTGGATCACCGGCGGCGGCGTCTCGAAGCTGCATCTCATCTTCGCCCGAGCCGTCGAGAACGGGGTGGAGCAGGGGATCGGTGGGTTCATCGCGGTGCGCCGTGGCGAAGGCGATCCGCCCGGCCTTGTGATCGGCCCGCGCCAGCACGCGATGGGGGTACGCGGCATTCCCGAGACCGTGGTCGAGCTCCGCGACCTGTTCATTCCTGACACAATGGTCCTGCCTAGTCCGGGTGGCTTCCGTCGCGGCTTCGGCGCGCTGATGGATGCCTACAACGCTCAAAGGGTTGGGGCGGCGACCGTCGCCCTTGGCATCGCCGCCGGAGCACTCGATCACGCGATCGCCTACGCCCGCAGGCGCGAGCAGTTCGGCCGGCCAATTGCTGAGTTTCAAGGCATCCAGTGGATGCTTGCCGACATGGCGGTGGCGGTGGATGCCGCTCGGGCGATGGTGCACCGCGCCGCACGGTCACGCGGTCCGAATGGCTTTCCCGATCCTGTGCTCGCGGCAAAGGCGAAGATCCTCGCCGCCGAGACGGCCGTAAAGGTAACCAACGATGCGCTCCAGATCTGGGGGAGCGCGGGTTATGCACGCGACAACCCGATGGAGCGCATGGTTCGGGATGCGCGGATGTTCACCATCGCCGGCGGCACGGCGCAGATCCTGCGCAATCTCGTCGCTTCAGATCTGCTTGGCATGAAGCTGCCGCAGACCCGGGATGGCTGGCTACGCGTCGCCGAGCGACGTGCTGCGGCCGAGTAGGAACCCGCGAAGCGCGAGCGCTGCCGCCCCGTCGCGGCGCCAAGAAGCGGCAGCTCGGCGATCGGCATACCATCGATGCTCGTGACGCCGATGTCCAACGGTTCGGCATCGCGCTCTGCTTCGATCTGTGTTGTCCGACCTCACCGTCCGGGTGCTGCAGGAGCGGCTGTCTCATCCGCCTACTCGACGGGGGCTCAACCACCAGGGCCAACCGTGCGTTCCGGACACCGCGGCATTCGACTGCGAACAAGGAACACGCCGGACATCGGCCCTGAGCTGGCCCTCTTTTCCTTGGACATCCATTTGTCGAAGGACGCCCGAGGATGGATGCTTCCGAGATGCCGAGACGAGAGACCCCGGAGCGGGGTG
>Ga0209017_10001897_pt1 | contig 14731 bp, 7 predicted proteins | sample YNPBryunderm2012_FD_185812 | JGI IMG/M metagenome (GOLD analysis project Ga0209017, IMG submission 185812) | Anoxygenic and chlorotrophic microbial mat microbial communities from Yellowstone National Park, USA - YNP Bryant MS undermat 2012... ... | reverse complement strand
GGTGTGAGGGTGCTGGAGGGGGACGCGGCCGAGACGTCGAACCGCGAGCCTCCGATCTGCCAATTCTGCGGCGAACCCATCCAAGGCGACCATGTGCGTTGCCAACAATGCCACACCCCTCACCACGCCGATTGTTGGGACACCAACAACGGTTGCTCTATCTTCAGCTGCAAATGTCGTCAGATGGTCGTTGTCAAGGTGCCTTCTTCCCAACGCGGTTCGAAGCGGTCGGAATTCGCGTCCGACCGGGGCTTCGCTGAGTGAGGTAACATGAACCGCCGGTTGGAATTGATCACGAGACGACGTAGAAAACGCCACGTTAGAACCGTTCGATCCAATCCTGTTGTCCAAATCGTTCCCGCACCAACATTTCCGCCCGTGCCAAGGCGTCGGGTGGAGGGTGGTCGAGCCACGCCCGTTGCGACGGGGGGCCGGCCCAAGCCTCCAGCAACGCGCAGACCAATCGTTCCCAGTCGATTGGGGCAACCGTCAGGAACTCGTTGTGACTCCGCGCTCGGCGGTGATCCGGCACGCGGTCGGGCAGGGGGAGGTAGCGGTCGATCGCGTTGAGATCGGCCTCGGGTGTCAACACGCTGACATGAACCAGCAGGTGGGTCTTGGTGCGTCGTTGCGCGCTGCCGGCGAACTTACGGCCTTGCCAGGTCAAGTCGCCCGATCCTTCGACCCGCAGCGAGGATCGCGCCTCGGAATCAAGATAGCCACGCAACGCCTCGGCCAATCGTTCCAAAAGCGTTACCTGAGCCCGATCCACCGCGCGGTAGGCCGGATCCTCCCCAATCGGCGCGACAATCGCGCCGCAGAGAACTCCCGGTCCTAGCAAGACGGTTCCTCCGCCGCTGGAACGACGCAGAATCGGTACCCCTTCGGCTTGACAAAGCTCTGGACGAGCATCGCGGGCGAACGGACGAGTCGCTCCCAGCACCACCACCGCCGCGGGCCGGCTCCAGAGGCGAACCCAACGGTGTGGTGGCGTGGGCGTGGCGTTCGATGCCGGGGCGATGTCGCAAGAACAACCGGGTTGGACCAGGACCTCGGCTTCGACTTTGGTTTCGGCTTCGGCCAAGGCGGTGGCGTGGTTGAGTAACGCTTCATCCAGAGCCAGATCAAGCGCGGGGCGATCCGGAGGAGCGGTCCAGTCCAGAACGAAGGTCCAAGCCGAGGAAAGGGATGAAGGCATAGCGTGGGTGGGGTGTCATGGCGTGGTGGACAGATCCAACGGCGATCGCCGCCACGATGCGTTCGGCCACTCCAACGCGAGCGACCCCACAATGGCGAGGTCAACACGCCGCGACGCGAGGCGCACGCGACCGCCCCGCCAGCCGCGATCCCAGCAGGACGCGAGCGACGGGGCGGAGCGGTCGGTGTCAATTGGGGAGCAATGATTGAAACGTTGAAACGTCTTCGGCGAAACCGGACTCAACCGGTTGAGCGATTAGCGTCCGAACGGATCTTCCTCGTCGATTCGGAAGACGTTGTGGCAGTCGGTGCAAGTCTTGCCCATCGCCTTCCACTGATCGTTGGCTTCCTTCTGGGTTTTTTGCTTGTCCTTGACGATGGTGAGAAGTTGCTCGGCCGACTCGGTGAACTTCTGGGAGAGGTCGTTCCACTCCTTGACCTTGTTGAGTTTTTCGGCGTACTCCTTGACCTCCTGAGCTTTCTTGGCGAGCTTCACCATCTCTTCGCTAGCGGCCAACACTTCTTCATAGCTTTTCTTGTAGGCGACGGCGGTTCGGACTCCCTTGCGGAGGGTGTTGTTCTGCTTGTTGACCCCCTCCATGATCTCGTGAAGCGGGCCATCGCCGTCGAGCGCCACCGGAACGGGGGTAGACGAAACCGACGAGGCCTGGGAAAGCCCCAGCCCCAACATGCCGACAGCGGCCAACGAAACGACGGCGGCGATCCATTTCGAGCGCATGCGCGATTCTCCCAAGTCGAAACACGGGGAAGACAAGGCAACCCACAAACTAAAGCGGGGCGGTGGGATGGAGGCGGACGCGACCGCCCGCTTGGCTGGACCACGGCGAAACACCGTTGGGTCGCAAGGACCCGAATGGGGCGGGATTCATGGTGGAGCCGACCCGTCGAAGGTCGGAACCCGGACCGATTCTCGGTGGACCGGCTTTCTTCACCATACGACGCTCCGGCGGTTGATGCAAGGGGGGGCTTCCCCTGCGTTCCGTTTAGGTGGAGAGTCGGGGAAAGGACTGGAATGCTCCTTGCCGACTTGGAACCGATTGAGCGCCACCGACAAGTCGGCTAGGCTAACACCGGGCGTCATCCCAACGCGCCTTCTCCTGTCCTCTCGCGGGTTCCACATCGATCCCACCTGAACCAAACTGCGTTGGGGCGGCTCGATCGGCCCCCATCGCTCTCCTCCGGCTTCTGTCACGAATCCTCGAACCCATCAACCTTTGGATCGGCCCATGACGGCGGACCCCTCGACCTCGGCTTCCTTTCGTTATTCTTGGGCGGCCCGCGGCGACTTCAATGCCTTCTTCGGTCTCATGCTCGATAACATTGGGGTCATGATCCTGCTGGCCACCCTGTTGAGCAGTGTCTTCGGGGTGCCCGTTGAATTCATCCTCACTCGGATGATCCCCGGCACCGCCTTGGGGGTCCTGTTTGGTGATTTGATCTACACCTTCATGGCGTTTCAATTGGCCAAGCGAAAGGGGCGCGGCGATGTGACCGCCATGCCTTTGGGACTGGACACCCCCAGCACCTTCGGTATGGTCTTCCTGGTTCTTGGGCCGGCCTTTCTCAACGCGCGGCAACGCGGCCTCGAGGAATGGGCCGCTGCTGAACACATCTGGCATCTCGGCATCGCCTTGATGCTCCTCTCTGGGGTGTTCAAGCTGGCCTGCGCCACGCTCAGCGGCTGGATTCGCCGGGTCGTCCCCCGCGCAGGGTTGCTGGGTTCGCTGGCGGCGATTGCCCTGGTTCTGATCAGCTTCTTACCTCTTCTTGAGATTATGGAACACCCCGTCGCGGGGCTGGCCGCCACCTTCTTGATCTTGACGGCCTTGACAGCCCGTTGGATTTTGCCGCGAGGTCTTCCCGGCGCGTTGGGAAGTCTTGTGGTGGGCTGTGCTGCCTACTACGCCGTTATTCTCGGCGCGGGAGCGTTGGGATACGCCGCGCCCGGCTCAACCGAATCGGCTTTGACCACCCAACTGGCCTTTCGCCTCCCCTGGCCAATGCCGGGATTTTTCGACTGGATCGCCCAGGCTGCCAACCTCAATGAAGTGCTGTTGTATTTGCCAATCGCCCTGCCGTTGGCGCTGGCCACCGTGGTCGGCGGCATCGACTGCGCCGAGAGCGCCGCGACCGTAGGCGACGACTACCCCACCGGCACCATCATTGGCGTAGAGGGAGCCGCTACCCTGATCGCCGGCCTGTTCGGCGGCGTGATTCAATCCACCCCCTACATCGGCCACCCCGCCTACAAGGCGATGGGCGGACGCGCCGCCTACACCCTGGCCACCGCCCTGTTCGTGGGCGGAGCCGGTCTGTTGGGCTATTTCGCTTTCATCTTCCAGATCATCCCCAAACCGGCGATCTTTCCGATTCTAATTTTCGTTGGCGTGGAGATTACAGCATCCTCCTATCAGCATATTCCCCGCAGACACTTCCCCGCGCTGGCCTTGGCCTGTTTGCCCGCTTTGGCTTATCTGGCGTTGATTCCCGCCAACGACGTCCTGGCCGCTTCGGGCAAGAGCTTCGCTGAGTTGCCACCCAACGTCCAACACACGTTGCAAACCCTGACCGTACTCTCCGGCGGCTTCATTGTGACTGGTCTGGTTTGGGCCACAGCGCTGGTTCACCTCATCGACGGCCGGGCCCGCTCCGCAGCCTTCACCTTTCTGCTGGCCGCACTGTTGGCGTTGTTCGGCGTCATCCATTCCCCTCTGCCGTCGGGGGCGATCGGCACTCCCTGGTCAATCGTCGCCCAACTCGCACAGCAGGGACGCCTTGAAACCGCTTGGTATCAGACACCCTGGCATTGGGCCGCTGGCTACGCCCTAGTCGCCGTCATGGTACTGGTCCTCCAACGCTTCGGACACGCTCCTGGTCCTGACACCCCCGACGAACCCAAGGCGATCTGAACCGACCAGGGCCAGCCACGCAGTCCTCAACCCCGCTCGCGTTGCGCTCGTTCCCCGATCTCATCTAGGAAGAGGGGTTGTTGCCGTGTGTCGAGTCGAGGGGTTTAGTTGTCGGGACTGTCGTTGACCAGCGCGTCGGTTTCGCTGGCTTCGGGCGTGGCGCGGCGTTTGCGGGCCCAGCGTCCCGTGCGTTCCAAGGTTTCGGCCAATTCGTGAGGTTGGATTGGTTTGGAGAGGATATCGACAAATCCCTCGTTCATCCAGGCGGCGCTTTCCTCGCCGCGGGCGTTGGCAGTGACGGCCACTAAACGTGGCCGGCGGGTCTCCGGCCAGGCGCGGGCAATCTGGCGGGCTGCCTCGACGCCGTCCATCACCGGCATATGAATATCCAGCATTACCAGGTCGTAGGACTTGGCGGCCAGAGCGTCGAGCGCCTGACGTCCATCGGCCACGACATCGGCGTGATAGCCGAACCGTTCCAGCATCGAGGCCAGCAGCTTTTGGTTAACCGCAACATCGTCGGCCACCAGGACTTCCAGAGGGAAGCGACGCCCCATTTCGGGGTCGAAGGTGCGACTGCGCAAATCGACCACCGGGCGATTGCCGGTCACGCCGAATTCGCCCGTGTGTAGGGGCGACTCGTTGGGATTGACCTCTGGAGGAACCACGCCCGCCGGGTTGGCGTCCACGCTCGGTGGGGATGACTCGGCTTGACCGTTGGCGGTTGGGTTGGCTGACGCCGTCGTGGCCGCGAGCAGGGCGGCCTCGGCGGAGTTCGGAGCTCCCAACGCGGGTTCGCCCATCAGGGAATGGTCTTCGGAGCATGCTTCCTCGAACAGACCGACGGGAAGTCTCACGGTGAACACCGAACCCTGGCCCACGATGCTGCTGACTTCAATGGTGCCGCCCATGCGTTCGACCAGACGGCGGCTCACCGCCAGACCCAGGCCGTTGTTGGTCGTGCCGCGGCCAATCCGGCTCGATCCCGCGGGCCGCGCTCCGGTTTCAAGGGAGGGGGTTGAACCGCCAAAGGGCAGGAAAATCGTCTCCAAGCGATCCGGAGCGATCCCGACTCCCGTATCGCGCACTTGGATGACCATCTGAGCCAGATGGTCGGCTTGCCGCGCCTCGGCCAAGGAGTACTGAGCCACTCGTTCCGCCAGTTCCTCGGGAAGGGTGTCCTGACGGTGGAACGGGTCGAAGGTGATGGTCAGGTCAATCGACCCTTTAAGGGTGTACTTGACGGCGTTGCCCGCCAGGTTGTCGATCACTTGACCCAAGCGGGTGGGATCGGTTACGACCCGGACCTGATCGCGTGCTGGCAAGTGAATCTGAAACTCCAGACCACGCTGAGCAGCTATTTCCCGCGAGGACGCCAGGGATTCGGCCAGCAGGTCGTGCAGCCGAACCGGACGAATGTCCAAGTGAAGCCGACCAGTTTCCAGGGCAGTGAAGTCGATCAAGTCGTTAAGGACTCGGAGCAAGCGTCCGGCCCCCAGTTCAATCTCGCGGACTTGTTCGCGTTGACGCATCTCTAGGGTTGAATCGGAGAGCAGTCGGGTCATTCCCAACACGGCGTTGAGCGGGGTGCGCAGTTCGTGGCTGATGGCGGCGAGGAAGATGGTTTTGGCTTGGCTGGCCGCCTCGGCTGCCAGTTTGGCCCGCTTCATGCCCAGCGCCGAGCGGATCGAGGCGAACGCTAGGCTCATCAGCGTGATCCCCACCGCGCCGACCACCGGCAGAAACCAGCCTCGCTCCTGCAGCGGGATGGGGTCAAGCTGAAACTCGACGAGGGCCGGAATGGGGTCAATATCCCCTCCCTCGTCCATGGAAACGACTTCTAGGCGATGGGTGCCGGGTCGAAGCGACTCGGTTGCAAGGGGAGGGATTGTTTCCTGAAAGTCGCTCCAGGGGCCGCGATTGAGCCGCCAGGAGAAACGGAAGGTCCGCTCGCCTTCCAAGGGCCGGAATCGCTCGATGCCCACCACCTGAGGTTGGAGGGGTTCACCCACCCTCAAGCGGTTGGAAACCAGATCGGCCAGAGTTCGGGGAGGGAGGCCGTCGCCGCGATAGCGGCGGGCTCCCGTGGAATCGCCCAGCCAGAGCGTGCCGTCGGTGGTTATCACCGCCGAATTGAGTTTGGCCGCCTCCGGCACGTGAAGTTGCAGCGGCTTGGCGTCGCCCACTCGATCGCGTTCCACTAGCACCTGGTCGTCGATTCGGAGAATCACTGTGCCGTCACCCAACCGACGTCCCAGTAGATTGGGAAGGTTTTGACAGGAGCGGGGCGTGCTCCAGGAATCGTTACGGAAGGTCGCCAGCCCATCCTCGCCGCCCAATACGCTCGAAGTGAAAAACCACATCGCTCCCCCCGCGCCGAAGACCTCGCGGATCATCCGACCCGGCAATCGATCTTCGGGAATCCGCTCCCAGGTTCCATCCTCGGAACGACGAGATAGACCGACTAGACCAAATAACCAGGGACGTCCCTGACCGTCTACCGCGAGGCGCGGGTCGAAGATGTTGTTCGTTTTGGTTCTGCGTTGAAACCAGCTAAGATCGTTATAGTTGAACTGGTCGTCGATGTTTTCGATGCGGGGACGAGGAACCGAATTGGTGGTGGAACCATTCTCCTCCAGGTGAACCAGGAGGCGATGATCGACACGGTTTTGGAAGGTGAGTTTGACCAGAATCCAAAGACCGCCGCGGCGATCATCCACCAGATCGACCAGTTCCACCTCCGTTTGATCGGCGGGCGAAGTGGCTCCGAGATGGGCGATGAGATCGGCGTAGGTTAGGGAGGGGACGATTCGCCAATCGCGGCCGTTCCAGCGTCGGAAGCCGAACCCAGTGTCTTTCTCCGCGGCTTGGGGGTGGTGCCGGAGTTGCCCATAAGCCCAAACTGCGCCGTCGTGGGTGGCGATGAGTCCCAGCAGCTGATCCCAGGAGGAGTCAGGGGTGGTGGCGTGCAGGTCGTCGAGATGGAATCGTAAGGGGGAGCGATCATCCCAGCGTTCGGCGAAGCGGGCGGTCCAACGCCAGACTTGTCCTTGAGCGTCCACCAAACAGTTGGGCCAGGTGAAGCCTTCGATGCGATCCCATTGGTTTTGGGGGGTCACCCGGGTGGCTCCGCGTTCGTCCACGAACCAGACTCGGCCCGATTGGTCTTGGAAGCGGGGCGGGGGAAGCCCGGGATATTCGCGCCATTCAGCCCCTTCCCATTCCCAACGAACCAATACCGAGCCGGCGACGACCCAAATAGCGTTGCCAGTGCCCAGGGCCAGTTCCTCCAACCACACTCCGCTTCTTGAGAGGTCGAGGTCATCGGTGGTCACTGGCACGAAGCGGCGTCCATCCCATTCGTGGAACTCGACCAGGCGTGTGTGGGACTGGTTGTTGGCCGTGTAAACCCGCCCATCGGGCGTGACGACCAGGGCGTTGATCTTCGAGGGCAGGGGGTAGCGTCGCCAGCCAATGGCGGAGCGGGTGGGGGAGGGCGAATCCTGGTCGCCGGCGATCTTGAGGGCCGCGGGAGGCCGCACAAATATGCTGCCGTTGCTGATGAGCATGACGCCGAAGCGACTCGACTCGACTCCGTTCCAGCACGGGTCGTCGATCCCTTCCAGCCCGCTCCCGGCCAGGGGGTTGAACCAACGCTGGGATTGCGGATCGAATTGGGCTGGTCCCCGCGAGGTTAGGGCGTAACGCACGCCTTGGGAATCCACGAACGTGTCATAGACATGGTCATCCGGTAGGCCGTCGCTTTGGTGGTAGATCACGAGGTCGCCGGTTTGGGGATCGAGTCGGCAGAGGCCGGCCGGTTGGTCGGGGCTGGGCCAGCGGTCGCAGCAAAACCAGATCGAGCCATCCGAGCCGCCGCGAATCCGCCGAACCGTGAGACCGGCGAGTTGGCGGTTGATCGCTTCGGCGGGCACAAAGCGGTTGGTCTCGCGGTCGAGGGTGGCGACTCCAAGGTCGGTGCCAACCCAGACTGTGCCGTGGCCATCGACATGAACCGAACGGCAGAACCGGCTGGGAAGTCCCTCCGCGACGTTGTAAGAGATCCATTGATAGCCGTCGTACTTTCGGACGCCGTTGGCCGAGGCCACCCAGACGGTCTGGCCGTCGCTCTCGAAGGCGATGTTCAACGCAACGGTCTTGGTCAAACCGGCGTCGTCCGTGAAGTCGAACGTCGAGCGGCGGGGATCGGAACGAATCTCGGGCCGATAGGGACGGATCCGAAGAGCATCCTCGGCCGCCTCGATCTGTCCCAATGGGGGTTGGGAGGTCCGAACGGGCAAGGACCGGATCGGCTTGGACCAAGCCGTCGGCGGCCAGGTTCCAATCAACAGTGTGAGCGTCAGGGCAATCGACCAACAATTCATCACGTCGGTTCCGACTCTCACCGTTGGTGGGTTCGCTTCGCTTGGCGCTCCGGCCCGCGAAGCAACGGATCGATGCAACCTCGGCGTCGCGGCCCAACCAAACGGGTGTCTTCTTGCGCTCTCAGGACGCGGCAGACACCACGGTTTGGCCATCGAAACTATCCTAGGCGGTTAATCAGGCGGTTGCAAACAGTCTCAGAGTCATCAGGACCGTTTCTTTCGGACTCCGGAGTTGACCATCGCGCCGTCATGGACCAGGACGGGATTGGGTCGTTACACTCAAACCCCAGTCCGCTCCACCCGCCGCGACGGTTCCGATCGACCCCGCTTGGATCGAGTCGGCGATGGTCCTGAATCAAACCATTGTCCCTTTGTTCACGGCCGTATTCTTCCCGCGGCGACGGACGGCGCGATCGGTTGCGATCTCTTCGTCCCTCCGAGATCTCCCTCTATGTTCATGCTCGACATCTTGCTTCTGCTTCGGCCGGTCCCAACGGCCCTCGGCACCGCGACTCGCGGTTTGCTTCCCTCCGCGACGGCCCCGATCCCCACCCCCCGTGTGTCGGACCGCCGGACGCGAGTCGCTCCTACAGGCGTGGCGATCCTTGGGGCGCTAGCTGCTTTGGCGGCGACTCCGGCCCTGGGTCAGACTCGGATGCTGCGCTACCCCGACCTTCACGGCGACACCGTGGTGTTCAGCTACGCCGGCGATCTTTGGAGTGTCTCGGACCAGGGTGGGCGTGCCACCCGCTTGACCGCGCATCCCGGCCTGGAACTCTTCCCCAAGTTCTCGCCCGACGGCTCGATGATCGCCTTCACCGGCCAGTACGACGGCGATGAGCAAGTTTATGTTATCCCCGCCACCGGCGGCGTCCCCAAACAACTGACCTACTACCCGGCGCGGGGGCCGCTGCCGGCCCGCTGGGGATACGACCATCAGGTCATGGGCTGGACTCCCGACGGCAAGAGCATTCTGTTCCGCTCGTTGCGCGACTCCTGGACCATCGCCGAGGGGCGACTCTACACCGTTCCCGTCGGAGGCGGCCCGGCCAAGCCCCTGCCGCCTCCCTCCTCCGGCGCGGCGACCTTCTCGCCCGACGGCTTGCGGCTCTTCTACTCGCCGCTAGCGCGTGATTTCCGCACCTGGAAGCGTTATCAGGGCGGTTGGGCTCAGAATTTGTTCATCATCGACTTGAAGACCCTCGAGCGCAAACCGATCGCCCATACGGTCCGCACCGAACGCGACCCGATGTGGTTCGCCGACGACACCCTGGCCTTCAACTCGGATCGCTCGGGCACCTTCAACCTGTACAAGGTCGATCCAGCCACCAACGAGGTCGTCCCGCTGACCCGCTCGACCACCTGGGACGTCCGCTGGCCCAGCCAGTCCAACGACGGCCGGATCGTTTACGAGTTCGACGGCACCTTGCGGATCGTCACGGTCTCCTCCGGCGAGGATCGCGGTCTGACCATCGAAGTGCCCGACGACGGCCTGACCCGCCGTCCTGAACGAGTCTCCGCGGCGGGGCTGATCGAGGATTTCGGCCTGTCGCCCAAGGGTGAACGGGCGTTGTTTGCTGCCCGTGGCGAGGTTTTCACCGTTCCTATCGAAAACGGGACGACCCGCGCCCTGGTCAACTCCTCCAAGGTTCACGCCAAGGCTCCGATCTGGTCGCCGGACGGATCGACAATCGCTTACCTCTCCGACGCCTCGGGCGAGGAGGAACTCTGGTTGGTCGCTCAGGACGGCTCCAAGCCGCCCCGCCAACTCACCCACGGCGGCCGCGCCATGCGATTCGCGCCCCGTTGGTCCCCCGACGGCTCGGCCATCGCTTTCGTCGATAAAGACGGCAAACTCCTGGTGGCCGACGTCGCCACCGGCAACCTCGTCGAAGCCGCCGACTCTCCCGAGGAACGCTCCACCGACCATGTTTGGTCGCCCGACTCGCGGTTCCTTGCCTTCAGCCTGCCTCGGCCCAACGGCAACCGGGCTCTGTTCATCTGGTCGCGTGACGCTGAGAACCCTGAAGCGGCCCTTCAACAGATCACCGATGAGTTTTTCAACGCCTTCGAGCCAGCCTGGGATCCCGAAGGCAATTATCTCTATTATCTAGCCAACCACGACTTCGCCCCGCAAATCTCAGCGATCGAGTGGAACTACGCCGGCAACCTCATGACCTGTGCGTTCGCCCTGGCCCTAAGGAAGGATGTCCCCCACCCCTTCCCACCCCGCAGCGACGAGGTGACGATCGAAGCTCAACCCGACATCAACGCCGACAAGCCCAAAGACGACCCGGACAAGCCCAAAGACGACCCGGACAAGCCCAAAGACGACGCCGACAAGACTCCCCAACTGGAAAAGAGCAACCGCAAGGTCAAGCCAATTCGGATCGACTTCGACGGCCTGGCCCAGCGGGTGGCGCGGGTGCCGATCGAGTCGGGCAATCTGAGGGGTCTGGCCGCGACGTCCGGCCATCTCGTGTTCGCACGGACTCCGCCGTTTTTCTATGGTCGTCCCGCCGACTCCAAGCCCTCGCTGCGGGTCTTCGACCTCAAGGAGCGCAAGGAGGCAACCCTGGCCGAGGATGTGGCAGGCTACGCCCTGTCTAACGACGGCAAGAAAGCGCTGATCCGCCAGGGTGCGGCATTCGGCCTGTTTGACGTTTCAACCAAGGGGGCGGCCTCCAAGAAGCCGGTCTCGACTGCCGGTCTGATGGTCGAACGGGTGCCAGTCGAGGAATGGGAGCAGATCTTCGACGAGGTTTGGCGGCGCTATCGCGACTTCTTTTACGTGGAGAACATGCACGGCTACGACTGGGCAGCGATCCGCGACCAATACCGTCCACTGCTCAAGGACGTGGCCCACCGCGCCGACCTGAACCATCTCATGGGCGAGATGATCTCCGAGCTCAACGTCGGCCACGCCTACGTCACCGGCGGCGACCTGGGCTTGCCCGCCCGTCCCAAGGTGGCGCTGCTAGGCGCACGCTTGACCTACGACGAGATGGCCAACGCCTATCGGATCAGCCGGATTCTCCCCGGTCAGAACCAGGAGCCGCTTTATCGTTCCCCGCTGACCGAAGTGGGAGTCAATGTCGAGCAAGGGGAGTTCCTGCTGGCGATCGACGGTCAACCGCTCAAAGCCGACGAAGATCCCTACCGCCTACTCAAGTACAAGGCCGACCGTCCGGTGAAACTCACCGTGGGCCCCACCGCCGACCCCTCCGGCGAGGGCGTCCGCGAAGTGACGATCACCCCCATCGACGACGAGTCGAATCTGCTCTACCTGGAATGGGTGGAACGCAATCGTCGCAAGGTTGCGGAACTCAGCGACGGCAAGGTCGGTTACATCCATATCCCCGACATGATCGATAATGGCATCCGCGAGTTCATCAAGACCTTCTATCCCCAAATCCGCAAGCAGGGTCTGGTGATCGACGTGCGCTACAACGGCGGCGGTAACGTCTCGCAAATGCTGCTGGAACGACTACGCCGGGAACTGCTGGGCACCCGGTTCTCCCGCACCGGCTCCCAAGCGCGCACCTATCCCAACGAGACCTTCCACGGCCATCTGGTCTGCCTGCTCAACGAGAACTCCGCCTCCGACGGCGACATCTTCCCAGCGCGGTTCCGCAAGGCCAAACTCGGCCCGCTGATTGGCAAGAGATCGTGGGGAGGGGTGGTGGGGATCACCAGTCACGGCCCCCTCATCGACGGCGGCACAGTCAACGTGCCCGAGTTCAGCACCAACGATGTGGACGGCTCCTACATCATCGAAGGCGAGGGAGTGGTTCCCGATATTGAAGTCGAGAATGACCCGGCCAGCCTGGTCAACGGCTCTGACCCACAACTGGAACGCGGCGTCGTCGAAGTCCTCAAGCGAATCGCCGAGGACCCGCGGGTGTTGCCCTCCAAACCAGCCGACCCGGTCAAGACCAAGGCCCCCGTCGCCGAAGCCGACGACGAGTCAATCCCCATCCAGCGCGGTCCGGTTCGATCCGATCCGGCTCACCAGGATCGACATCGAGACTAGACCAGACCGCGGCAATCGGGGGGGGAGGGCCACCGCCCCGACCGCCTTCAACTCCCCCTATCATCTGAGATGAGCATGTTCACATTGACTTACTCTTTTTCCCCATGAGGTTGACACATGTCGTATCTCTGGTCAATTATGGTCGTCTGCGCTCTGGCCTGCGCCGTGAGCGTGGCGGGATGGGTTGCTGACCCCCCCACCACTGTTTCCGCCGAGTCGGTCGCCTCGAAGCCGACTCCGGCCCCCGCCGCCCGGGTCTTTGAGATGCGCACCTATGATACCGACAACGCTGACATGGCCCGCGCCATGCACGCCCGCTTCCGCGACCATACCTGCCGGCTGTTTCGAAAACATGGCATGGACCTGGTGGGCTTCTGGATTCCTCGGGACGATCCGACCAAACTGATCTATCTGCTGGCCTTCCCTTCCAAGGAGGCGGCGGAAGCCTCGTGGCGCGCCTTCCGCGACGACCCCGAGTGGCAACGAGTGTTCGCCGAGAGCCATGAGAAGGCGGGCGGCAAAATCGTGACCAAAGTGGAGTCGGTGTGGCTCGACCCCACCGACTATAGCCCGATCCGCTAACCTGCCTGTTTGGTTCCCGGCGACGCTCTCGCCGCATCGCATGAGCCCGGATGGTCGCAACCCGAAACCGGGTGGCGGTCAAACGGAATGGGTCGATCAGAGGTCAGATCGCTGCCGCGGCGCGAACTTCGATCGCCTCCAATTTTCCCCCTCCTCCGCGTCTCCAAGTAGATAACGTAGGTGATCCGATGAACTCCTCTCCGAATGTGTCTCGGCGGGTTTTCCTAGGAACGGCCGCGGCGACCGCCGCCCTGCCGGCGACCTCGCGTGGCGCGGTGCTGCGCAACGGCCCCAACGACCAGATCCGTCTGGCTCTGATCGGGGCGGGCAGCCGGGGCAACCAACTCCTAGACAGCTTCTTCAACTTTCCCGAGGCTCGGTTTGTCGCGGTGACCGACCCCGACGACCGCCAGGCTGAACGCACCGCTAACCGGATCAAGGAGAAAAACGGCGGCAAAACCCCCCAGGTCGTGCGCGACTACCGCTGCATCATTGAATCCAAGGAGATCGATGGCGTGGTGATCGCCACTCCCGACCACTGGCACGCCCTGCCGACGATCCACGCCTGCATGAACGGCAAGGATGTTTACGTCGAGAAGCCGGTAGCGCACAACGTGGTCGAAGGCCGAGCGATGGTCAAGGCGGCCCGCAAGTACGATCGGGTCGTGGCCGTCGGCACTCAACAACGCTCCAGCAATCACTTCCAGAAAGCTGTCGAGATCGTCCGCTCGGGCAAACTCGGCAAAATCTTTTGGGTGCAGACCTGGAACTTTGAGAATATCTCGCCCACTGGCATGGGACCAGCCGAAGACACCGACCCGCCGCCCTACGTCGATTGGGATCTCTGGCTGGGCCCCGCGCCCAAGGTGCCGTTCAACATCAACCGCTTCCATCTGCTGTTCCGCTGGTTCTTCGACTACGCCGGCGGCATGATGAGCGACTGGGGAGTTCACCTCAACGACATCGTGCTGTGGGCGCTGGATCAAAAAGCGCCTCGCACCGTCTCGGCCCGAGGCGGCATCTTCACCCTGGAGGACAACCGCGACACCCCCGACACCCTTCAGGTGGTTTACGAGTTCCCCGAGTGCGTCCTGACCTACTCGATGCGCAAAGGCAACGGTCTGAAGTTCAACGGCAAGAGCTACGGGATTTTGTTCTGCGGCACCGACGGCAGCCTGATGCTGGACCGCGACGGCTTCGAGATCATCCCCGACCAAACGATCCTGCCCTACGGCATTCAATTGACCAAGGGGAACCGCGAGACCCGCAAGATCAACCTCAAGGCCGAGAAGATGCCCGGCGACGACGGCCAGACCCCTCATGTCAAGAACTTCCTGGACTGCATGCGCGACCGCAAACGACCCATCTGCGACATTGAAATCGCCCACTGGTCCACCAACACCTGCCACCTGGGCAACATCGCCTACAAGGTAGGCCGCACCCTGGAGTGGGACTTCGAAAGCGAAACCTTCGTCAACGACAAGGAGGCCAACGCGCTGCTCTTCCGCGAACCACGCCAGGGCTTCGAGTTGCCTAAGCTGGACTAGGACCGCGTGGTTCGCGTTGACTGGCTCGCCCGACCGGTGGGCTGATGCCCACCCGCC
>Ga0209017_10001893_pt1 | contig 14751 bp, 12 predicted proteins | sample YNPBryunderm2012_FD_185812 | JGI IMG/M metagenome (GOLD analysis project Ga0209017, IMG submission 185812) | Anoxygenic and chlorotrophic microbial mat microbial communities from Yellowstone National Park, USA - YNP Bryant MS undermat 2012... ... | reverse complement strand
AGCCCCAGCATGAAGACATCGAGATGGCTTAGATGGTTGCTGATGAGCAGAACCGGCCCCGTGCGGGGAAACTCCTTGCGTCCGCTGGCCCGAAGACCGGCACCCACCATCCAAAGCAACGAAACAACCGCCTGAATCCAGCGGTACCAGATCATGGCAGCGAGGCTTCGGTCCCGTCCTGGTCTTGACCTGGCAGGGGGCGTGGTGGAGGCGGGCGGAGGGGTGGAGGTGGACATGGTTGGGGAAGAGGAGATCGAAAGGGATTGCGGATGAGGCAACGACGCCCTGCTCGGACCGACTCGTAGTGGAACTCCAGAAAACCCCGATCCAAACCGGAAGAGACGGGTCTACTCTTGAGTGATTCCAGGAGAACCGGTCCCGGTGGTTCCCAGACGTTGACGAACCAAGTTCACCAGATCGCCGACAACTTCATGAGGGGTGAGGTTCGTGGTGTCCAGCCGAAGGGCGTCGGGGGCGGGTTTGAGCCCACCAATGGGCCGGGACTCGTCCTCGCGGTCGCGCTGGAGAAGGTCGGCGAGGACCTGGGCGGGGTCCACGATTTGGCCCTGACGAGTAAACTGAGCGACCCGGCGGCGGGCGCGTTCGGCGGGATCGGCGGTGAGGTAGATTTTGACCGGAGCGTGGGGAAACACCACCGTGCCCTGGTCGCGTCCTTCGGTGACGATGGGCTGATGACGTCGGGCAAAGCGGCGTTGCCAACCGACCAACACCGCGCGGACCTGCTGGTTGTCGGCGGCGTGGCGCGTGGCGCGGGTGACTTCGAGGGAGTGGATCGGCTCGGTGACATCTTCGTCCTCTAGCCAAGCGCGACCAGCCTCGAAGCGGGCCCGAAGGCCACGCGCTAAGGCCGCCAGACGGTCCTCGTCAGTTAAATCCAGGCCGCGGCGCATACCGGCCAGCGCGACCACCCGATACATCGCGCCGGTGTTGAGCAAGGTCCAGCCCAGGGTTTCGGCCAATTGGCGGGCGATGGTGCCCTTACCGGAAGCCGCCGGGCCGTCGATGGTCACTACCCGCAGCGACGCCTCCGGAGCGTCGTCCTCCGCAAATGGATCGGAAGAAGAAGTCATAGGTCCAACCAGTGTCGGGGAAGCGCGCCCTCATGGCCACGATTTCCGCGAGTCGCCCTCGCGTAGAGCAGGCGGGAGTCGAGCGGGACGCGCCGGGGTTTGATGGTTTGATTCGACATCCCACCACAGCGGCATGGCCTGGCGCGTCGTCTTTGCCGTGTTCTCGGCAACATTCGTCCGTAGTATCATGACGCGCGGGCGTGCCGACGGCCAGCGGGGCGTCGGCACGTGAGGCGTGATTGAAAACCAAGGCGGGGACACTGCGAAAACCCGAGTGGGATGCCGAAGCGTCTCCACGCGAAAGCGGGGTTGGTCATTGAGGCGGACAACTCCCAACGTACAATCAGAAACCCGGCATCGGTCGCGCTCAAGGCTCTCCGCCCCCTTGCGTCGCGTGACCCCACCCTTTTGCGAGAAATTCCTCGATGTCTTCCTCATCCGTTTCGGCTCGCCGCTTCTCCTTGGAGGAGGCTAATCGGACGTTGCCGCTGGTGCGGCGGATCGTGGGCGACATTGTGAACCAGGTTCGGGTGATCAACGAATTGAGCCTCAAACGCAAGGAGGTCCTGCTGCGGCGTGGAACCCACGCATCCACCGCCAATGGCTCGTCTCGCCGCTCGGGTTCGGGCCCGGTTCCAACCATCGTTTCATCCGGCGACCCAGGGCTGATCGCCCAGGCGGACCAGGCGGCGACCGGCAAAAGATGGGTTGCTGCCCCAAGCGAAGCGGAACGCGCTGGGAGTGGCGAATCTGAAATCCATCGCTTCGAGGAGCGGTTGGCCTTCGAGAAACGTAAGCTGGCTGAGTATGTCCGCGAGTTGGAGAAGCTCGGGGTTGAACTCAAGGGACCCGACGGCGTTTGCGACTTCCCCGCCGTCGTCGCGGGACGCGAGTTGATGTTGTGTTGGTGTCTGGGCGAGGAACGCATTCAGTATTGGCACGAGGTGGGCGAAGGATTCGCCCAGCGCCGTCCTCTGGCGGAATTGATTAACCACGGCGACACCGGACCACGACACGAATGAACGAGAGAGCGATCGTCTACCCGTTTGGTCCGGGACAGCAAGGCGATCGGGTTACGTTGCCGGTTGCGACTGATTCGGGCGGTTGGCTCACGCCGTCGTTGCCATGCGTGGTCGTGTGGTTGCGAACCCAACGGACCTTCCCATAAACTAGACTGTGCCGATGGACCGGCGAACCGTGGCGACTTCGGTCGTCTGGAACGTCGGCCTACCCCGCATTCCACCACCCCGCTTCCAGCGTTTGGGAACCAAGTCGGCGATCGGCTTGCCGCCGGGAACAGCCCGAGTCGCTGCCCTTCCAAAACGCTCCCGCCCCTTGGACTATCGCCCGCCGCTTGGTCCCCACCGGACACTTCGACCATGAGCGAAACCGCCGTCTCCGAATCCACCCCGTCAGCCGCTCCCCCCACCCCAGCTGTCAACTCCGTGTCTTCCCGCGTCCAATCCGCCTCGGTGGACCTCGCGCCCGGCGTGACGACTTGGGCGGTGGTGGCAGTCGGGTACTTGCTGGTGGTTGGTCTGGTCGCGGCGGTGATCCAGGGCGTGTTCGTCGAGGTCGTTGGGCCAGCCAATCGTGCAACCGCCTGGGAGTTCGTCGAGCGTCATCCCGCGCTGGCTACCGCGCTGGGATTCGCCCTGGCTACCCTGCTGGCGATTCCACCCAGCTTCGCGCTGCTGAGCCATCGGGCCTTCTTCCAAGCCCGTCGGGGGCGGGTGCTGCAACGCCCTGCCTTCTTCTCCATCGTGATGGGTATGGTCCTTTGCATGGGGGTGCCAGCCATTTTCGCCGCCATCGCCCTCAAAAGCCTGACATTCGACATCAATCGCTACGAGTTCGATCCCTCTCGCGCCTTCGGGGTGTTGGACCAGGGCCGCTCGTTCCGCGACCTCCGCGAGGCCGACCAGGCAATCAAGCAGGAGCGTCAACGTCTAGAGGCGCTGCGAACCGAGTTAATTGCGGCGGTCAAGGAGTTCGACGAGAAGTTCAAACTGATCCACAACCTGGCCCGCAGCTCCGCCGAGGTGGCCAAGGTGGTCAACCCGGCGTTGGAGGCCCAGGGTAAGATGAGGCGCTTGATCGGTTTGGACGCGCCGCTGCAAACGATCGACCTGCGTGGTTTGCCCGAAGGGTTGCCGGGAGCGTCCCCCTTGGTGGTCATGGGCTCGGTTCCGGCGATTTCCAACGCCCCCGCCGCCGCGTTGCAAACGACCTCCACCGTGGCTTCCTCCACCGGCTTTGGTCTTTCCGAAGCCGAACGCCAAAGCGAACTCGCTGCCCTGCCCGAGGCTCAACGCCACCTAGCCGCCATGTTGCCGCTGACCAACTTGCCCGAAGGTTGGGAGGTCGCTGACCTGGGCGGACACAAAGTCGAAACCTTCAGCGTTGAGAATCTCTACGAGAAGATCAACGGTCGGGCCCCCAGCTTCGAGGCGTTCGGCGTCAAAGGGATGGCCTATTGCTCGTTCCGTCGTCTCGGCGACCCCGACGGCAACGATGTTCAGGTTTACCTGTTCGAGATGGGCAATCCGCTCAAAGCGTTGGGCAAGTATGGCACCGAGAAGCCGGAGGGAGTCGAGACAGTCGCTGGTCTGGGCAGCGAGGGATATTTAGTCAGTGGCAGCGCGCGGTTTCACGCTGGTCCATACTACACGCTCATCGACTCAACCAGCGCTGATCCGGAGTTCGAAGCGTTCGTGACCCAACTGGGCCGGCGAATCGCGGCGGTTCAATTGGGTCAGCCCGAACCGTTGCCCCCACCCAAGCCCACGGTCGCCGCCACTTCGTCACCCCCTGCCGAGACAGCAATGACTCAGGCGACGCCGGCGACTCCACCGGCCGCGGTGGTTGGGGAAGGAGCCGGCGAGGCGGCGGCGATCCCAGCGACGCCCGAGGCGATTTTCGCCCTGTTGCCCGCCGAGCCAGGCCGCGAGCGTCCTCAATACGTTGCTGAGGATGTTTTCGGCTATGGATTCTTGTCTGACGTCTTTCTCGCCGATTACAAAGAAGGGGAAACGACGTTCCAAGGATTCCTGAAACCATGCGCCAGTCCCGAGGCGGCTCGGAGCTTGTTGGAAACCTATCGGGAGGAGACCGCCCGCAACGGTGCGGTCAACACCGAGGAGTCGGTCGAGGAACTGCCGGGCGTGACGGTGCTGCTCGTCTCCGATCAAGCCGACATCGGTTTGATCGACGTGGTGTTCGTCAAAGGCAATACCTTCGGCGGAGTCAATGGCGCGTCGGATCGCGCGGCGGCCCTAACGTTCGCCCGCGAGCTGGCTGCTGGGCTGCCCTCCCGTCTACCCGACCTGAGTAGTCCCTGACGCGATGGCTTCGTCCTCCCGTCGGACCGGGACAATCATTGGGCCGATTGGATCGGCCCCCGCCCGATACTCGCATCGTGACTTCACCCCCACCCCAATTCAACCGTTCCCACCTCTTGAACCCCACTCGTCCCGGTCTCCGGGGGAATCGTTCCGATGAGCGAAAAGCTGACCCGGACTCAGTTGAAGAATCTCGAACGTCTCGGCGGGGTCAATCCGGCCGAGGCACCATTCAGCCGTCGTCAGTTTGTGACCCAAGTGGGTGGCGGATTGCTGGCCGCCGGCGCGGTGGTGGGCACGGGTCTGGCAATCCTCGACCCCTGGGGAATGAAGGCAGTCGAGCCTCCGCCCCCGGTTCGACTCAAAAGCTACGCGGTGAGCGGCCGCCCGGCGAGTCGTCCCGACGTGGTGGTGGTTCGCTCGGCTCCCGTGCGGGCTGAGTCGCGCGAGGTTGAACTCGCCTTGCGGGAGGAGCAGGCGTTCCGCATGGTCAAGGCGGGCATGGAGGCGCTCGGCGGGGTCGAGTCGTTCATCACCCGAGGCGACGTGGTGGTGGTCAAGCCGAACGTCGCCTTCGACAAGAACCCCGACCTGGCCGCCACCACCCAGCCCGACACGATCGCGGCGGTGGTCCGGCTCTGCAAGGCGGCCGGGGCCCGTAAGGTGATCGTGTGCGACAACCCGATCAACAACCCCGAAAGCTGTTTTTTCAAGACCAAAGTGGGCGACGCCGCCCGCCGCGCTGGGGCCGAGGTGATGCTGCCCCAGGCCAGCTACTTCGAGCCGCTTTGGGTCGGGGGCGAGACAATCAAGACCACCTGGAGCATGTTCTACAAGCCGTTCCGCGAGGCCACCAAGGTGATCGGCGTCTCGCCGGTCAAGGACCACAACCTCTGCAAAGCGACCGTCACCATCAAAAACTGGTACGGGTTGCTCGGCAACCCCCGCAACCAGTTCCACCAAGATATTCACGGCATCATCTCCGACTTCGCGTTAATGATGAAACCCACCCTGGTCATCGCCGACGGGCGGCGGCTGCTCATGAAGAACGGTCCCACCGGCGGCAGCCTCAACGATGTCAAGGTGGCCGACGCGATGGTGATCGGCACCGAACAGGTCGCCGTCGATAGTTGGTGTGTCACCCGGCTGCTCGAAAAGAAACGACACGACATCGTCTATCTCGATAAAGCGATTCAGCGCAACCTGGGCGTCGATTGGTCGCCCAACAAACTGCGCGACGATGTGGTGGTGGATGTTCCCACCGCTGAGTCGCTGTTCGGCTGATTCGATCCCACCCGATCGTGTTGATTCTTCCCGATCGCCACCTGCTCCGCCCCGCTTCGCCCGGTTGAACCCGGTTGGTCTGGTCCCCTCGCCGGAGCCTTCGCGTCATGGTCAAGATTCGTCGCGCCTACGAAGTTTTGTTTCTCGGTCTGTTTCTCTTCTTTCTGATCATCACCGACCTGCGTTATCTCGGAGGCTGGCCAGTCTCGATCTTCTTGGAAGCGACACCGCTGGTGGCGGTCGCCACGGCGCTGACGACCCACACCATCTACCGCAACTTGGTTTGGGGGCTGGTCATCATCGCGCTGACGATGGTGGTGGGCCGGGTCTGGTGCAACTGGATGTGCCCCTTTGGGATTCTGCATCACTTTTTCGGCTGGATCGGCAACACCCGCACCACCAAGCAAGCGATCGAAGCCAATCGGTATCGCAAAATTTACGCAATCAAATATTATATTCTCACAGCGATGCTGGTGATGGCGTCGCTTTGGATGATCCCTACCGCGCTTAACGCCCCGGCCAAGATCGCCGAGGTGTACGGCGAGTCGGAGGGAGGATTCAGCGCGGCGCTGGCGGCGATCCCTTCAGGGTTGGCCCGCTCGGCGGCGGAAAGCCGGGTGGAGAACGCTACCCTGCAAATCGGCCTGCTGGACCCAATCGCGCTGACGGTTCGCTCGATGACCACTAGCGTGCTGCCTACGGTCCATAAGGCGACCGAGGGAGTATACAGCGAACCACGCGAATATTGGTTGGGCTGGATCGTGGGGGTGATCTTCGTCGGCCTCCTGCTGGCCAACTGGTGGATTCCCCGGTTCTTTTGCCGGGTGCTATGTCCCCTCGGGGCGCTGTTGGGCGTCTTTAGCAAGTTCGCGCTGTGGCGGATTGACCGCGACCCGGTGCGCTGCACCGATTGCGACCTCTGCCTCAAAAGCTGCGAAGGGGCCTCAGATCCGCATAAAGACCTTCGCAAATCGGAATGCTTTGTTTGTCTCAACTGCATCGAGGATTGCCCGCACGATGCGCTGTCGTTCCGTTTTCTGCCCCGGCGGGCCAGCGAGGTGACCCATCCCCAGGTTGGGCGTCGCAGTTTGCTAATGGCTGGGGTCTTCGGGCTGCTGTTTTATCCGATGGCCCGGTTGTCCGGCGGCGTGAAGAAGAACTTTCACAAGTCGGTGATCCGCCCTCCCGGATCGGTGGCCGAGGAGGAGTTCCTCAAGCGTTGCATCAAGTGCGACCAATGCATTCGGGTTTGCCCCACCAACGTGCTGCAGCCCAGCTTGTTTGAGGGCGGGGTCGAGGCGTTGTGGACGCCGATCATGATTTCCAAAATGGGCTGGTGCGAATACAATTGCACGCTTTGCTCGCAGGTTTGTCCCACCGGGGCGATCCGGGAAATCTCAATCGAGGAGAAACTGGGGGTGGGTCGTTTCGAGGCTCAGGGGCCGATCAAGGTGGGGACGGCGTTCTACAATCATGGGCGCTGTCTGCCCTGGGCGATGGACACGCATTGCGTGGTCTGCGAGGAGGTCTGCCCGACCAGTCCCAAAGCGATCTTTACCCGCAATGTCGAGATCACCGACCGCTGGGGCCAAACCAAGACACTCAAGCGTCCCTATATCGACCCGGAAAAATGCATTGGTTGCGGCATCTGTGAACACGAATGTCCGGTGAAGGACGACCCGGCGGTGTACGTGACCGCCATCGGGGAAACCCGCAGCAAGGAACGGTCGTTGCTGCTGTCGATGGTCGCCGGAGACGACACCGGCACCGTGGTGTCAGCCAACGACCGCTCGGCGATGGGCGTGGAACCGCGAGAACCGTCGTTGCTGTTGTCGTTAGTCGCGGGTCGAGATGCCGGCGCGGTGATCTAATCTCCGATGAAAGCGAATCTAATCCGAGCCTTCGTCAAACAACCGACGTTGTTCGGCCAGCAGCGCGTTGACCACAAGGTCGTCGGCGGGCGGAGTCAAACCTAAAACGCGGTAGCCCTCGGGGGTAGCGCGACGGCCCCGGGGGGTGCGGACGATGAACCGCCGGCGCAACATGTAAGGTTCAACTTCATCGGTGAGGGTGTCCACCGAGACGTTCATGGTCGCGGCGATTGCTTCGACGCCGGTGGGACCGCCCCGGAAGACCTGGATCAAGGTTTCCAGATAGCGGCGATCCTGACGATCCAGCCCCTCCTGGTCGATCTCCTGCATCGCTAGGGCGTCGCGGGCGACGCTCAAGGAAATGTGGCCGTTGGCCCGCGCCAGCGCGAAGTCGCGCACCCAACGCAGGCGGGCATTGGCTAGGCGGGGGGTACCCCGACTTCGCCGGGCGATCTCCTCGGCGGCGTCGGCGTCGAGGGTGACTTTGAGCTTGCGGGCGTTGACGGTCACGATCCGCGCCAGGTCGGCTGCGTCGTAGAACTCCAGATGCTCATGGAGGTGGAAGCGGTCGCGCAGCGGTCCGGAAAGCATCCCGCTGCGGGTCGTCGCGCCGATGATGGTGAACCGCTTGAGCGGCAGGTTGATGGTGCGGGCGGCCATGCCCTCGCCCAGCACCACATCGACCCGGAAATCCTCCATGACGGGATAGATGAATTCCTCGACGGTTTTGGGCAGGCGATGAATCTCGTCGATGAATAGGATCGACCCTTCGACGGCGTTGGTCAAGTACGGCATCACATCCATCTTTTTATCCAGCGCCGGGCCGCTGGTCATCGCCAATTCGACGCCGAGTTCGTTGTGCAACACAGTGGCGAAGGTGGTTTTGCCAAGACCCGGAGGGCCGTCGAAGAGGATGTGGGGCAGCGGTTCGGCACGTTTGCGGGCCGCCTCCAGCGCGATGGCGAGACGTTCGGCGACTTTGCGCTGGCCGATCACTTCGGCCAACCGCCGAGGGCGCAGCGACTCGTCGCTGACTTCCGCAGGGCTGGAGTCGAAGCGAACCTCGCCGGCCCGCGACTCGTCGCGCCCCTCGCGCTGATCGTCGGGGTCGTCGGCGTATTTCCCTTGGCGAATGGCCACTTCCCGGCCCATAAGATGCGTCTCCTCGTATGAATCAACGTAGGGTTTGCCTTCGGGCAGGATGAAGGATCAGGCCGAGCCGGTGGGTTGATCTCTGCGAGATGATTGGTGTTGGTAAATCGCATTGATCATGTCAGCCACGGAGCGAAACGCCTTTTTCGAGGACAACGCTTGGTCGATCGCCTGCCGCGCTTGGGTTTCGGTGTGACCGACCGACAACAGCGCGGCGTACACGTCGCGGACAATCTCAGGATCGGTGGCGTTGGAGGAAGAATGCGGGGCGTCCTCCAGGTCGGAGGCGGTGAACCGGCTGGCAGGGACCTTAGGATCGCCCAAAGCCAGAGCGAACTTGCCGACCTTGCGGCGCAGCTTGGCGACGATCCGCTCAGCTAGAGCTTCACCGACGCCGGGAAAGGTGGCTAGGGTGGCGACATCCTGATCCTGAATGGTGCGCGCCAGATCCTTGACTGGTTGGCAGATCGCCCGCAGCGCCTTGCGCACTCCCACCCCGTCCACCGAGCAAAACACCTCGAAAAACTCCCGCTCGACCGGACTGAGGAAGCCGATGAGGCGAGGAGACATCCTGCCCATCGTGGCGTTGCCCTCGATGTTCAAAATCGTGTACAGCCGGATCTCTTCGCCCAGTTTGGTTTGAATCTGACGCCGAGTCAATTCGGTGACCCACACCTCGATTTCCCACGGGGGAACCGAGAGAATCGCTTCCTCCTGACCCACCCGTTCCAAAATCCCGCGCACCAAGGTGATCACCCTAGGACTCCTCCCTCCCTGACCCTGCCTCTTCGTCCATCGATCAACGACCGACCAGACTCGGCCGGAGAATCGTTTAACGCGGTTCCACGATCCGCTTCGCGATGATTTTGTTCAGGCATTGTGGCCGACGACTTCCCGGAGGTCAAGAATGGAATATCGTTCTTCCCCGGACATGAAGCGACCCTTGAGGGGAATGATGATGGTAGATTGGGACCCGGTTGGAAGGCGTTGATGGATGGAGAGGGACGGCGTTCATGTCGCGGAGTGACCCGGCGGTGCGGCTGACCGAGTTGACGGTGGTCTTCGGCGCGGAGGCTCCGGTGATTTTGGGGTTGGGGTTGGTGGTGGCGGCGGGTGAGATGGTGGCATTGGTGGGTCCGTCGGGTTGCGGCAAATCGACGGTGTTGCGGGTGATCGCTGGCTTGATCGCGCCTCGTTCGGGTCGGGTAGAGCGTGTGTCGGAACGTTTGGGGTTCGTGTTCCAGGAGGCGAACCTGCTCCCCTGGCGCACCGCGCGGGCTAATGTCCGGTTGGGTTTGGAGTTGGGTGCCGCGGGTGATCCGCCGCGACGGGAATGGGATCGGCGGATCGCCAACCAGTTGGAGGCGGTGGGTCTGGGGCCGGAGCATTGGTCCAAGCGTCCCCACGAACTGTCGGGCGGGATGAGGATGCGAGTTTCGCTGGCCCGCGCCTTAGCGCCTCGTCCCGATCTTTTACTGTTCGACGAGCCGTTCGCCGCCCTGGACGACCTGTCACGCAAACAGCTCAACCACGATTTGAACCGGATTCGCCGCGAACAGGGGTGGACCGGGGTGTTCGTCACCCACAACGTCGAGGAAGCGGTGTACGTATCCGACCGGGTGTTGGTCATGGCGGCTAATCCCGGGCGAGTCGTCGCCGAGGTCGCCGTTCCTCTGGCTTATCCCCGGCGGCATCCCCGACGCGAGGACGGCGACTTCCTAACGATCCGCGACGAGATCGACGCGGCGCTGCGTGGCGTGGTGGAAACGGTGGCGGTTGGGGCATCAGCGTGAAAACGGTTCCACGACCAGACGGAGTGATCCGAAACGATGAGCATGACGGCGACGAAACGACCCGCCCGCCAAAGCGGCGTGGTTGAAGCGGTCCCGATCGTTGGGAGGACCTGGTGGAACGGTCGCGTGACTCACTTGGTTCGAACGGTCTGGCCGTCGTTGACGGTGCTGATCCTGGTGGTCCTGGCGTGGGATCGGGCGGTGGTGTGGGGCGAGATTCCCTCCTACCTGGTGCCGCGACCCGAGGCGGTGGCGCGGGCGGCCTGGAACGATCGGACCTCGCTGGCCTCAGCCGCCGGCTTGACTGCCCAGGCCGCCCTGTGCGGGTTTGCCCTGAGCCTGGTCGTCGGCAGTCTAACAGCGCTGGCTTTCGCCACTTGGTCCTGGGTGCGGAGGAGTTGTTATCCCTATGCGATCTTCCTGCAAACCGTGCCGATTGTGGCGATTGCACCCCTGATCAACCTCTATCCCGGCCCCGGCTTCGGCTCGGTGGTGTTGCTCTCTTGGATGATCAGTCTGTTTCCGATCGTCACCGGCGGCACGACCGGCTTGACCAGGGTGCCGCCTGAATGGCTCGAACTGTTCCGGCTTTATGGCGCGGGGCGTTGGACCATTCTCTGGAAGCTGAGGATTCCCAACGCCGTGCCCCATCTGGTGACGGCCGCCAAGACCTCGGTGGGCTTGGCGGTCATTGGCGCGGTGGTGGGTGAGATGTTCTGCGCCTCGTCGAAGTCGGGCTATGGCCTGGGCTATTGGATTCAGGCCACCAGTCGGACCCTGGAAGCCGATCGCGCGTTTGCGTATTTTTTGACCTCGACCGGATTAGCGTTGTCGATTTTCCTAATCGCTGGCGCGGTGGGCACGATCGTTCTCAAGGCGATGGGCGACCGGGCGACGCTTCACCAATTGGAGTTGGAATACGACTCCAACGCCCGTCGTCGCCGCCCGCCACGTGGCGTCTGAACCGGAGCGTCCGGCCTCAACCCGAGTGGACGACGATGCAGCCCAAGATCAAGATAAGCTCACTTCAAAGGGAGTTCAAACTCTCAGAGGGAATGGATCATCATGGAACGGGCGACGACGCGGCGGCGGTTTTTGAGTGGGGTGGCAGCGGGGTTGGGGGCGTCCTGTTGGTTGGGGTCGCTAGCCGGTTGTGGCGGAGAGGGATCGGGCGTTGCCTCCTCCTCGGGCGACGGGACGCTGTCTAATGAGGGGCCGATCGGTCCCGACGGCAAGCCGACACCTCGGAAGGTGGAGCTGCTGCTCAACTGGTATCCCGAGGCCGAACATGGCGGCTTCTTCGCCGCCGAGGCGCTGGGGTTTTACCGCGAGGAGAACCTCGACGTGACTATCGTGGACGGTGGACCGGGCAAGCCGGTCTCGCCCCAGGTCGATCAGGGTCGGTTCGCCTTTGGAATCGAGAACGCGGATCGGATTTTGGTCTTCCGGGCGCGGGGGGCCGACGTGGTGGCATTGTTTGCGCCGTTGCACACGAGTCCGCGCTGCATTTTGGTCCATGAGGAGTCCGGGATCACCAAGCTGGAGGATTTGGCCAATCTGACGCTGGCGATGAACGACGACGATCCGTTCGCCAAGTTTATGAGAGCCAAGTTGCCATTGCCTGGCGTGGAGGTGGTGGCCTACACTGGCGGGGTCAAGGCGTTTTTGGCGCGGAAGGATTTCGCGCAACAGGGCTACGTCTTCAGCGAGCCGATCCTGGCGCGGCGTGGCGGGGCCAAGCCACGGGTGTTGCTGGTGTCCGACCTGGGATTCAATCCATACACCTCGGTTCTGATCGCACGAACCGAGACGACCCGACGGGCCGCCGCGGTGGTCAAGGCGATGGTGCGGGCCTCGTCGCGGGGTTGGTTGGCTTATCTGAAGGACCCCGCCCCCATCAACGCCCGGATCGCCGCCCGCAACCCCGAGATGACCGAGGAATTCCTAGCCGAGAGCGCCGCGGCGCTGCGGCCCTTCTGCGACAATCCGGCGACCACCGACGCCCGACGCTTCGGCACGATGGATCCAGCCCGCTGGTTGGAGCTGCGCGATCAACTGGCCTCGTTGGGGTTCTTCGAGTCCTCGGCGGTTGATCCGGCGGCGGCGGTGTTCGATGCGTTCGGATCGCCGCCGCCGAATGGTTCGGTGTCGGCCAACGGGTCAGGCGTATCGTCCTCAAACCGACTGGAGCAACGCCCTCTTTCGAGCGCGTGGTTCAAGGTCTAGAATCGCTTGAAGACAAGACACCGTTCGGGCGTAGGACGGTCCCCGAGGATGGTCAGACAGCAGCGCGGCTTGGTCCCCGGTGGCTCGCGCGATTCCGTTCAGTCCCGAACGATCCGCCTCCCGTTCTCTATCCTGACACTTTTCGCGGCCCGGCTTGGGCGGGAACAACGACCCGATGGCGACCATTTGCGTCATTTTGGGGCGCGGACGACACGCCGCCTTGATTCAAGAGTGGAAGGACGCCGCCGACGCTGGGGCGCAACTCGTGGAGCTGCGGCTGGATTGCCTGCGACGTGACATCGATCTCAAGCGTATTTTGGCGAACCGTTATTCCCCCTGCGTGGTGACGATCCGTCGGGGCCGCGACGGCGGCATTTGGCGTCAGGACGAGGAACGCCGTCAACGTCTGCTCCGCGAGGCGATTGTCATGGGGGTGGACTATGTGGACATCGAGGCCGACATCGCCAAGGAGATTCGGCGGTTTGGTAAGGTCAAGCGAATCATTTCCTATCACAACTTCAAAGAGACTCCTAAAGAACTGCCCGACATCATCCAGAAGATGGCCACGCTCGACGCCGACATCGTGAAGGTGGCCACCATCGCCACGAGTATTCAGGATGCGGCGTTCGTTCTCAAGACCGCCTCCGAAGCGCCGGTGCCGACTATTGCGATTGCGATGGGTGAAGTTGGATTCTTCACCCGGATTCTGGGAGCCAAGTACGGCGCGCCGTTGACCTACGCCTCGTTCAATCCGGATCGTTCCTTCGCGCCGGGACTACCCAACTTCCGCGACCTCAAGCGGGATTACCGTTTCGAGAAGATCGACTCGGCCACTGAAGTTTACGGCGTGATCGGCGACCCGGTCGCTCAGTCGCTCAGTCCGATGGTCCACAACGCGATCTTCGAGCATTACGGCCAAAACAAGGTGTATGTGCCGTTCAAGGTGGCCGAAGGCAAGCTCCCAACGTTCTTCGAGTCGCTCGACTTCCTCAAGCTCAAAGGGCTAAGCGTGACGATTCCCCACAAGGAGGCGATCCGCCAGCACCTCGACGAGGAGGACGACATCGTGGAGACCACGGGCTCGTGCAACACGGTGGAGATTCGACCGGATGGAACCCGCGTTGGCCACAACACCGACTACCCGGCCGTGATCGAAACCCTGGAGGATGCCCTGGGTGGTCGTCCCAACCCCGCCCTCTCCCCCCTGGAAGGCAAGCAGGCGTTGTTGGTGGGAGCCGGCGGGGTGGCCCGCTCGATCGCCTACGCCTTGACCCGCCACGGCGCGGGGGTGACCATTGTGGCCCGCAACGACGAGAAGTCCAAGGCACTGGCCGAAGAGGTCGGCTGCAAGTTCGTGCCCTGGACGATGCGTGCCTCGACGCTTAGCGATATCCTTATCAACGCCACGCCAGTCGGAATGCATCCCGAAGTCAATGAGACTCCACTCCCTCCTGCTGCTTTTCGTGAGAATATTCTCGTTTTCGACACCGTGTATCACCCTGAGAACACCTTGTTCCTCAAGCTGGGCCGCGAACACAACTGCAAGATCGCCACGGGGGTGGAGATGTTCGTCCGCCAGGCGGCTCGGCAAGCGCGGTTCTTCGCGGGCGTCGAGAATCCGCCGCTGGAGGTGATTCGCGGCTTAGTAAGGCGAAAGTTTTCACCGCTTCAGCATGACGTGGATCCCGAACTGCTGGAAGCCCGCGACGAGCCACAGGTCACCGACCCCGACCTCGACGCCGAAGACCAGGAGCATTGAAGTCGATGAGCGCGTGGCCCTCTGCCCGTACCGAGGGGATCCATGCCGATGGCTTTGGCCGTCATGTCGCCCTAATTGGTTATCGCGCTGTTGGTAAGTCAACCATCGGGGCGTTGGTGGCGCGCCGGGCGCGTTGGGCGTTTGTGGACGCCGACCACGAGATTGAACGACGCGCTGGGCGCTCGATCGCCGAGATTTTCGCCAACGACGGGGAGACGGTCTTTCGGGATTGGG
>Ga0209017_10001891_pt1 | contig 14755 bp, 15 predicted proteins | sample YNPBryunderm2012_FD_185812 | JGI IMG/M metagenome (GOLD analysis project Ga0209017, IMG submission 185812) | Anoxygenic and chlorotrophic microbial mat microbial communities from Yellowstone National Park, USA - YNP Bryant MS undermat 2012... ... | reverse complement strand
ACCCCCCTCCACGAGGTAAGTAATGCGGGTGCCGCCCAGCCCTTCCAGAAGGGGCTTTTGGAGGAGGGGGCCGGCCCCCGCGAGGTAGACCCCCGGCACTTCCCGCACCTGCTGCGCTAAAAGCCCCTCCGGCCGTATCTGCCGTTCCAAAGCACTTAGCGCATGCGCGTGGCCCCCACGTTTAGCCGTAATCACCACCAGGCACTTAGGGCAGCTGTATGATTCCACATCACCTTGGCTGAAATAACTCCTAAAAAAAAGCCGCCCGCCCTTGAAGATAAGGCTATCTCGCTGCCCCTCTTGGAAAATAATCACCGTATCCAGGAGGTTCTCCTCTCCCACCCAGGCCATCAGCCGGATAGTATCCGTGCATGCCGGAATCGCGAGATGCACCTGCTGCAAGGAATCCGCCACTACAATGGGCGAAAACGTACTCCCGGTGAGAACTATTCGGACAGGCACGGCTTTTTCGCCTTCTATTTGGATGCGGCAAAATTTTTCTGCCTGCTGAGCTAGGAGAAACCCACCGACCACGCAAAGCCCCCACCAACGCATCTTTTGGTTACTTTGCTGCAAAAGTAAGACAGGGCCAGAATACACTACCTTTGTGCTATGGGTGGGCGTTGGCAGGAGATCCTGGGCTATCTGCTTCTATCGCTGGTGGGTATTGCGGGGAGGCTTTTGCCTCATCCGCCGAACTTCACGCCCATGGAGGCCTTAGCGCTGTATGGGGGGGCCTGGAGTGCACGCCCCTGGATAGGGATAGGCCTGGTGCTTTTGGTAATGGGCATAACCGATGCGGTGCTGGGCTGGCACAGCCTCTGGCCTTTTACCTGGGGGGGGATGGTCGTAGGGGTGCTGCTGGGGCGGTATCTCTTTCGCATGGCGAACCTCTGGCAGGCCATGGCCGCTGCCCTCACCCAGGCTGCCCTGTTTTTTCTCGTCACCAACTTCGGCGTGTGGCTGGGGGGGTGGTATGGGCTCACCTGGAGTGGTCTCCTCGCCTGCTACGTGGCAGGTATCCCCTTCTTCCACTACCAGCTCCTTGGCGCAGTAACCTACACGGGTCTTTTCTGGTTTTTGTACTACCGAGCCTTCCCCGCCTTAGCTGGAAAAAGCCTTTCTACACGTCAATCCTAAATGAACCGACTGCTCGGCTTTCTCTGGTTTGCTTTTGCGCTTTTCCAAGTAGCATGCAAAAAAGTAGAGAAAAATAGCAAGTCTGCGCCTTTGCCGGCTTACCGGGGGCTCTTCGTCCTGAATGAAGGCCAGTGGACCCTCAGTAACGCCAGCATTGACTGGATAGACCCGGCGTATCAAGCCGATATCTTTCAGGCGACGGTTGGCGAGCGGCTCGGCGACGTAGCCAATCACTGGGTACGCGACCAGGATACCCTTTGGATCGTGATGAACGGCGACCGGCTCCTGCGCAAGATCCAACTCCCGACTTTCCAGCAGATAGGGACACTCACCTTTCCGCTGGGTAGTAGTCCGCGAGTATTTCTCCGCCTCTCGTCAGAAAAAGCTTACGTCAACTCCCTCCTGGATGCCAAAATTTATCGCCTGAACCCCGCTACGCTGACGCTTTTGTCGCCGCCTATCACCGTGGAAAACTACATGGAAAGCCTCCTATTAGCGCAGGGACGGGTGTGGGTCTCCTGTGGCAACTACGCCTACCCCGCCCGTAATAACAAACTGGCTTGCATTGATCCCGAGCGGGATAGCGTGCTCTTTTACGTGACCCTACCTGTGGAAAATCCCGGGCCGCTTCTGCAGCTGCCCAATGGGGATATCCTCGTCGGGTGTCGGGGCAACTACGCTGATCAAAGGGGGCTTTTGGCGCATATTGACCCTCACACCGGCCAAATCTTGCGTACTGTCCCCCTCATCACGTCCGTCTTTCAGCTTAGTCAGTATGGCGATGCGGTGTATATGCTCACAGACTCTGGTATCACCCGGTACGATCCGACATCAAACCAGGTGGACTACGGTTTTCTCTCTAAGGGGCGGCTGGGGCTACCGGCTGAGCACCTGATGTATGGGTTTATGTTTGACAGCACTTCGCAGCGGTGGCTGGTTGCCAATGCCCGAGTGGGCGGGATGCAGGGCGAAGTGATCTGGGTAAGGCCCGACAAAACCATAGAAAAGCGTCAAGACGTGGGCGTCTTCCCAGCTAAATTTTTGCGATACCCATGATTCAAGACGAGATAAAGCCTGGCGGAACGCTGATTATTGGCACTTCTACGCTGGCTATCTGGGTGGCGGACCTCATTGCGCATGAGGGGGGATTTGTGTATGGCTTTACGCCCACGAAAGAGATGGAAGCCCGAGAGTCAGAGGAGCTACCGATTTTGCCGCCGATCACCCAGGCGCGCATGTGGAAGATCATCGCTCGGCGGGAGGCGGATTATGTGATTGCGCTGGCGGAGCCGGAGCAGCGGGAGCGAATGGCTACGCAGCTCTTTGAGCGGGTGAAGTGGCCAGCCCGCCCGGTAGTCCATGCTTCGGTGTACAAAGCCCGTACTGCCGATGTAGCTGGCGGCGTCATTCTCTTTCCCCATGTTGTTTTGGGGCCCCAGGTCAAAGTCGGCGGCTACGTCGTCATTGAGGCGAATGCCACCCTGGGCCCGGGTACCGAGGTCGCCGACTTCGTCAATATTGGCAGCGGCGCGCTGATCAGCGAAGGGTGCACCATAGAGAACTATGCCATCATCGGTCGGGGGGCGATTTTGACCCCAGGTGTACGGATTGGCAAAGGCGCCCAGGTCTTGGCTGGCAGCGTCGTATTAGACCATGTGGGACCTGGCCAAACCGTGGGCGGCAATCCTGCGCATGTCCTATGAGAGTGCTATTTTCTGTCTGGGATAAGGGCCGGGCTCTTCCCCTGGCGCGACGTTTTCAGGAGCTTGGGGCTGAGCTTTGGGCCTCTGCTGGCACCGCAAAGGCCTTCGCCACCGAAGGGCTACCCACCCATGCCTTAGATACGTTTACGGGGTTTGAGGCCCTCCTCGGTGGCCGGGTGAAGACCCTCCACCCGACTATCTTCGCCGGCATCTTGGCTATCAGTCCTGCCGACCTGCCCGCCGACCACCCCGTGTGGGATGTCGTCGTGGTGGACCTATACCCCTTCTCTGCGAAAGAGCCCGACTACATCGAGCTGATAGATGTGGGCGGCGTGAGCCTTATTCGGGCAGCAGCGAAAAACTTCCAGCGGGTGTGGGTGATTCCCGGCCCGGCCTGGTATGATAAAGCCCTCCACGATTTAGCGGTGCATGGGGGTATGCCGCCGCTTCCGCAGCGGCAAGTGTATGCAGCAGCCGCCTTTCAGCTCACGGCGCACTATGATGCCATGATTAGCCAGACGATCTTTCAGGAGGTGCCGGTAGCTGCTTCGCCCAATCTGCGTTATGGCGAAAACCCACACCAGACAGCGGTCTTTGTGGGGCGCCTCCCCGAAGTCTTCTTAGGGAAAGCCCTTTCGTACAACAATCTCTTAGACATAGAAGGGGGATTGCGTATTGTCTCCGGCTGGCCTAAGCCTGCCTGTGTAATTCTCAAACATACGCAGCCTTGTGGGGCGGCTTATGATGCAGACCCTATGGAGGCCTACCGGAAGGCCCTGGCTGCAGACCCCACGGCGGCCTATGGCGGCATCGTCGTGTGTAACTTCCCCGTTGAAAAAAGCTGGGTAGAGGCCACACGGGGGCATTTTATAGAGATACTGGCCGCGCCGGCTTTTTCCGATGAGGCGGTAGCTTGGGTGGCCAATCATAAAAAGCAAACCACACTCGTGCGGCTTCCCCTGAATAATCCTCGTGCTAAGTGGGAGGTGCGCTCGGCGCTGGGGGGGATTCTTTGGCAGACGCCGGACACCGCCGAAAGTGAAGGGGAGGAGGTTTTGCGGTGGGCAGAGCGGATACTCCGGCAGATGTATTCTAATGCGGTCGTGGTGGTGCGGGAAGGGGAGCTCCTATCGGGGGCGGGTGGGCAGACGAGCCGGATAGAGGCGGTTCGGCTGGCTCTTCAGCGAGCGCAAGCCCGTCAGGTGCCTTTAGACCGGGCATGGCTTGTGAGTGATGGCTTTTTCCCCTTTCCGGATAGCATTGAACTATCGGCAGCCGCCGGCATTCGCCATATCGCCGCGCCCACCGGCGGCAAAAACCAAGACCTCGTCGCCCAAACCGCCAAAAAGCTGGATATTTGCCTGACTTTTTTGCCATACCGCCATTTTAGACACTAAGCGTATGTTCGGCTTACTTCTGAGACAGGATATTGCCATTGACCTGGGCACAGCCAATACCGTTATCATGGTAGACGGGGAGGTCGTGGTGGATGAGCCTTCTATCGTCGCTATTGACACCACGAAGGACAAGGTCATCGCTGTAGGGCAGGAAGCCCTCCTTATGCACGAGAAAACCCACAAGAACATCCGTACGGTGCGGCCGTTGCGAGGGGGGGTCATAGCGGATTTCAAGGTTGCCGAGGCGATGATCCGCGGCTTTTTGGAAAAGGTGCCGGGGTATCGGCGGCTGCTGAAACCCAACCTCCGCCTGATGATTTGTATTCCGAGCGGCATCACAGAGGTGGAGGAGCGGGCGGTACGGGACTCTGCGGAGCGAGCCGGCGCCCGGGAAACCTACTTGATTCACGAGCCGATGGCCGCTGCCCTCGGCATGGGCCTGGACGTCGAAGCCCCCGAAGGCCAAATGGTGATAGACATTGGGGGAGGCACCACCGAAATCGCCGTCATCGCCCTGGGCGGTATCGTCTGCGACCGGAGCATCCGCATCGCCGGCGACGAACTCAACGCCGACATCGTGGAATACGTCCGCCGCACCCACAACCTCCAGATCGGCGAGCGCACCGCCGAAATGATTAAAATAGAAATCGGCGCCGCTACCATAGACATTGACGACCCGCCCCCTAATATGCAGGTGCGCGGCAAAGACATCATGACCGGTACGCCCCGACACATCTCCGTTTCCTACCGGGAAATCGTCGCCGCGCTGGATAAGTCTATCTCCAAGATTATTGAGGCGGTGATGCAGGCATTAGCTGCCACCCCACCGGAAATCGCTGCCGACCTGGTGGAACATGGTATTCACATGGCGGGCGGCGGGGCTCTCCTGCGGGGCTTCGACAAACGCATCTCGCAGCAAACCCACCTCCCCGTCCAAATCGCCGAAGACCCCCTGCGCGCCATCGTGCGCGGCACAAGCTACGCCCTCCAAAACTTAGGTAAATTCCACTTTCTCCTGGTGAAAAGTTAGGCTGTGCAAGCCCTACTTGAGCTTCTTTGGCGTAGCCGAGTCGCTTTATTCTGGGTAGCTTTACAGGTTTTGAGCCTCAGTTTGTATATTGGCTCGGTGGATAGCCTCCGTCAGCAGTGGTTTTCTTTTCTAGAAGCAGGGACAGTGGCGCTTCATCGAGCGTTGAATTGGGTTTCGCAGCCCCTCCTTGCCATGCGTCTATACCGCGAGCTGGAGGCACAAAATGCCCACCTCCTGGAAGCCCTAAGCACCCAAATGGAGGCCGCAGGGCCAGTGGTGGTGCCTCTTCATGTCTGGGGCACCATTCACCCGCCAAAGCCCTATGCGTTCATCCCCGTACATGCGGTGTACCAAACCCTCCACGCCCGGAAAAACTACCTCCTCATTGATGCGGGGAGTGAGGCCGGGGTTTATCCCGGTCTGGTCGTAGTCAGCGATCGAGGACTCGTCGGTTTTATTGCCGAAACCACCGCCACGTACAGCAAAGTCTTGCCCCTCTTCCACGAGAACGTCCAGATGACTGTACAAACTGCCCGCTCCGGCTATCTGGGCCTTACCACCTGGAAAGGCCACCCCACTTTCAATGAAGTGGTGGTCCTGTACGTCCCCCTATATGCGCCCATAGAGGTGGGAGAGGAAGTGTGGACCGCCCCGCAAAGCACCCTCGCCCCTGCCGGCCTGCGTATAGGTCGCATCGTTCAGGCGCTACCAGAACCGGCTCAGGGTTTCCAGCGCCTTATCCTACGAACCTACTTAGATTGGTTTCAGTTGGGATCACTTTTCGTCATGAAACCCGCCTCCCCATGAAAACCTATCAGGTCGTGCTGCTCTTTGTGGCTTTGCCAATCGTGCAGTATTTTGCTGGTATGTCCCTCGCTATTCAGCCATGGGTACGGTTTGAGCCGTATGTGATTTTCTGGCTGGTGATGCCTTTTACGTGGGCGGCGGAGCTGTCTCTCATAGTGGGGTTGGCTTTCGGGCTGGTGCTGGATGTATTTTTTCCGCCGTATGGAGCGCATGCGTTTTCGGGACTGTGGGTGTGGGCTTTACGGGGATTCTGGGCCCGAATTGTCCGGCCTTTCCAGAGCCCTGATGAAGTTCCTCACCCAGAAACCTTTAGCCTGGGCGAATGGACCCTGTACGCCTTTCCCCTGTGCTTAGTGTACCTTCTGAGCTATTCCTTACTGCAGGCAGTATCATGGAAAGCTATCCTGTGGACGCCCCTCAGCGCCAGTTATTCGTTTCTTGGGATTTTGGTGATTTTTGCGATTTTTATCCGGCGGAGTGATGCGAAATAGAGTAGATTCTCATCGGAGCTGGATGGTGCGCCTGGTGATAGGGGGGATAGGGGTTTTATATGTGGGGCGCTTGGGATACTTACAGCTAAGCAACCTTCAAGCCCGGGAAAAGGCCCAGTTTAATACGATTCGGCGGGTGGAGGTGGTGCCTCCGCGGGGCATTATCCGAGACCGCCATGGCCGCTTATGGGTCCATAACAAGCCCTTTTTCCACATCTTGGTAACGCCTCGCCAGATTTCCGGCTTGGATACGTCACAGGTGGCGAAAGTTTTAGACCTTTCGCCTGAGGTTATTCGCACCCGACTGGTACAGGCCGTAGCTTACAACCCCACCAAAGCCAGTCTCTTCAGCCGGTATGTACCCTTAGAGAAGTTCCTTGCTTTTTCCGAGCAGAGCTGGCGCCTGACCGGCTTCTCGCCGGCGCTGGTATATAGCCGGGCGTATAACTATCCCGTGGGAGCGCCCTTTCTGGGGTATCTCGGCGAAGTCACCCAGACCGAAATAGACGCCTCCGAAGGCCTCTACACGCTGGGCAATCTTATCGGCCGCTCAGGCTTAGAACGCTGGTACGAACCTCTCCTGCGGGGTAAAAAAGGCTATCGCTTCATCGTCGTAGATGCTATGGGCCGGGAAATCAGCCCCTATAAAGAGGGGGCACTGGATATTCCTCCGATTCCTGGCCAGAATCTTCTAATCACCGTGGATGCAGCCCTCCAGCAGTTTGCCGAAAGCCTCTTCTATGGCAAAGCCGGCGCCTTGGTCGCCATGGAGCCTAAGACCGGCGAAATCCTCTGCGCCGTGAGCGCCCCCACCTACGACCCTAATCTCTTCTCCGGCGAAAGCTTTGATAAAAACTGGCAAAAACTCCAGGCCGACTCCACCTTACCCCTTTACAACCGCTTTTTGCAGGGCATGTATCCGCCCGGCTCCACCTTCAAGCTCCTGAATGCGCTCATTGCCCTGCAAGAGAGCACCCTCACCCCGCAGACCGTATACGGGTGTGTGGGGGGCTTCCCCCGGGGGATCGGCAAGCCTGGCTGCCATAGCCATCCCGCCCCCTTGGAAATGATTGGTGCCATCCAGCACTCCTGCAACGCCTACTTCGCTGCCGTTTATGTGGATTTCCTCATGCATCCCCGCTTCCGCACTATCCAGGAAGCTTATGACACCTGGCGGGATTACATGCTCTATTGTGGGGTGGGCCGCCGTCTGGGCGTAGATATCCCCTCCGAAAAGCCGGGCTTCCTCCCCACCTCCCGCTATTACAATAAAATCTACAAAAACCGCTGGAATGCCTTCACTATCATCAGCAATAGCATCGGCCAGGGCGAAGTCCTCATGACCCCCCTGCAAATGGCCAACATCATGTGCCTGATTGCCAATCGCGGCTATTACATCCAGCCCCACTTCTTCAAGGGCGTTTCCGGCCAAAAGACAGAAAATCTCGTACACTTTGACACAATCCGGGTGCCGATTGACTCCGTGCATTTTGAGACCATTATCCAGGGGATGCGTTTAGCGGTAGAGGCGGGGACGGGGTACACGGCTTATGTGCCGGGGCTGGACCTCTGCGGCAAAACAGGCACCGCCCAAAACCCCCACGGCAAAGACCACTCCGTCTTTGTGGGATTTGCCCCTTGGTATGACCCCAAGATCGCTGTCGCCGTCATTGTAGAAAACGCCGGATGGGGAGCCACCTGGGCCGCCCCTATCGCCAGCCTCGTCGCCGAAAAATACCTCAAAGGCACCCTCTCTCGCCCACAGCTTTATGAGTATATTTGTCGCACGCCCCTTCTTCCTGCCTTCATGAGCCATGCACCATAGACCGCCTACCCTTCACATCACTACGCTCGGTTGTAGCAAAAATCTCTTCGACTCGGAGCGGTTAGCTGCTGCCCTAAATGGCCGCTATCCCCTCACCCATTCTACCGAGCTTCAAGCCGCCGACATCGTTATTCTGAATACGTGCGGCTTCATTGACCGGGCCAAGCGCGAGTCTGTGCAGGCTATCTTCGACTACATAGACGCTAAGAAAGCCGGCCAGGTCAAAGCCCTGTATGTGGTAGGCTGCCTCATTAGCCGCGACCCCGACACCCTCCGAGCGGAGCTGCCAGAGGTAGATGGGTTTTTCCCGCATGGGGCGTTTGAGCAGCTCATAGAAACCCTGCAGGGGGACCTGCGCCGTTATCTCCTGGGAGAGCGTGCGCGTAGCGGATACCGCCACCACGCCTACCTCAAAATCTCCGAGGGGTGTAACCGTAAATGCGCCTTCTGTGCTATCCCCCTCATGCGGGGGGCCCATGTTTCGCGCCCTCTGGAAGACATCCTCGCCGAAGCCCAGCGCCTCCTGGCCGAAGGCGTCAAAGAAATCAGTCTCATCGCCCAGGACCTCACCTTCTACGGCCTGGACCGCTATGGAAAGCGCCAGCTCCCCCTGCTTCTGGAAAAACTCGCTACCCTTCCCGGCATGGGCTGGATACGCCTCCATTATGCCTATCCCGCCGGCTTCCCGACAGAAATCCTCCCCATCATCCGAGACTACGACGCCATCTGTAAATACCTCGACATGCCCCTCCAGCACATCTCCGACCGCATGCTGCGCGCCATGCGCCGGGGCCTGACCCAAAAACGCACCATCGAGCTCCTGGAAAAAATCCGCACGACCGTACCAGGCATCGTCCTGCGCTCGACCTTCATCGTGGGCTTCCCCGGAGAAACGGATAAAGACTTTCAAGAGCTGCTGGACTTTCTCCGAGATTACCGAATAGAACGGGTGGGGGCTTTCTTATACTCGCACGAAGAGGGTACTGCCGCTTACCAGCTCAAAGACGACGTCCCTAAACGCGTCAAGAAAGCCCGATACGATGCCCTCATGGCGCAGCAGCAAAGCATTTCCCTCGCCTTCAACCAGTCCCTCATCGGAAAAACCCTGCCTATCCTCGTGGATGAGCGGGCTGGGGATGCTGTCATCGGACGCACATCCTACGATGCCCTGGAAGTGGATAACTTGGTCCATGTGGCGGATCCGCATAAGCATCTCGCTGTGGGGGAGTTTCATCGGGTGCGGGTGGTCGACGCCGCCGAGTACGACCTCTGGGCCGAAGCCTTATGACGTACGCCTGCTGACCTTCTCCCATCGCCTCTTCCTGACCCTCGCCTTCAACCCCGAGACGTTCGTCCAAAAAGACACCTTCTGCGAGGGGCGCTACGAGCTGCGCCTAAGCCTCTGGCAAGCAGGCCGTCTCCTCTTCTGGGGCGAAAGAAAGCTTACCCTGCGCGCCCATTCCACTGGCCAACCAGACGCCACCAACCTCCACACCTGGCCTATCCCGCTCACCCTCCCCGCCTACCCCATCACTTGTACCTTAGAATGCTGGGACAAAGAATACCACCAGGTGTGGATAGAAACAGACACCATAAAGTCTCCCGCTTTTTCGCCGCTTTTCGTAAGCTACGAGAAAAATCTGTATAGCTTTTCGGAGATTGGCATGCAAAACTTCGTTATTTTGGCATCACCAGCACCGGTGGTAGAAGTAGTCCTTTACCAGGCTGAAAGTAGCCTTCCCGGCCTAAAGCGGTACTTATCGCTTCAGGAGCAGCGGTTTGTGGGGGTAGGAAGCAAAGGGATAGACACGCTTCGGCTAAGCTGGCGAAGGGCAGAGCTTCTGCCAGGGGAGTATCTGATTGGGATCTATGCGTATCGGGGGAGCAAGGTGGTGGCGGAGGGGTTTTACCAGGTGGTCAGGAAGGCTTCTCCAGGAGAAAGAGCGGGGTGAGCGGGGCTTCTCGCCACTGGGACCAGGGCAAGTCTGCGGGTAGGGAGACGGCAAGCGCTTCAGCGGTGCGGAGCTCGATGGGGCGCCCCAGCCAGACCGAAGCAACCTCACTCCAGGTGGGATTATGGCCTACAAGCCCTACCACTTGCCAGCTTTTCGGCAGGTCAGCTATGGCTTGATAGACGGCCTCTCTATCGCCTTCGTAGAAGTCGTGGATGGGTTTTACCCGGGTATGCGGGAGCGAGGTGGCCTGGGCGATGAGGTGAGCCGTATGCCACGCCCGAATCGCCGGACTGGAAAGAATCCCATCCGGTCGATAGCCTTCTTTGAGAAGGCGCTGAGCCTGCGCCAGCGTCTCCCGGATCCCCCGACTGGCTAAGGGCCGGTTGAAGTCCGACTCTCCGGCTGCGTCCCAATCTGACTTTCCATGCCGGAAGAGAATAAGCACCTTCATGGGCCTGGATGGAAGAATCTCTTGACAAGGCCAAAGGTAGGGAGCTGGAGAATATACCAGCCGGTGGGTAGGCCCGCAGTGGAGAGGGTGCCGTAGCCCTGCATCAAACAGCGGCCCATGCCATCGTACAGGGCGAGGAGGGCTGTGGGGGTTGTTTCGATGCGGTCGGACAGGATGGTGAGGTGGGGGCGAGGTTTTTCTGGGCGGGACAGACTGAGGATAGCTTCACAGGCACCGTCTTGTAGGGCGTTGCCTCGGGCTTGGCGGTTTTCTGGGCTGATGAGCGTACTCCCCACCGTCAGAAGGTACGTACGCATGCGCTGGCTTTGCAGAGGGGTAAAGCGGGTCATACAGCTGTCATCGACGTAGCCCATGATGTTGTCCAGGGGGTCGGGCAGGTCGACGGGCTGGTCGGGGCAGGTATTTTGGGAGCCCGGGGCTGGGCAGCCAAAAGCTGGGTTTCGCTGGCCGGGGGTATCGCATATCTCATCGCCGGCCAGGGCACAATCGGCTGGCGTGAGTCCGGCACATCCCCCTTCAAAAGGGTGCAGCAGACTAAACACATGGCCCATCTCATGCCCACCCGTGCGCCCCCAGTCAAAAGGTCGTAACGTTCCTAAGCGGTTGCCTGTCACGGCCTGCACGAGTACAATCCCAGGCAGGCTTGTCGCATCCGAGAGGGCCCGCGCATAGCCAATCGTATTGTCGGTCATGTTCTCCACCACCCAGACGTTGACGAAGCTATCTACGGGCCAAAAGATGAGCCTTTTGAGGATGTCTTCCTCGGTGCGGTAGTCGTGGCCAGCGCCTAAGGGCGAGATGGTCCATGTCACTCCGCAGGTGGCCTCGCCCTGCGGCCCCCGAAGCGGCAAGTAAAACTGGATTTTCACCTGGGCATAATCGCGATTGAGGGCTAAGAGCTGGTCATACAGCCGCCCAGGTGGGAGCCACCGGCTGCTGTCTGCTGCAATCACATGAAACACCACCGGCACCCACAGCGTATCGCCCGTATCCTGCACCTGCTGCGTCCTTTGTGCTGCCGACCACCGTAAAAATACCTTATCCACCGGGCAATACCGCTCCTGCGCCCAGAGTAAGGCCAATAACCCCCACAGATAGCCGCTTTTCATAACCATCGCCGCAAGCGAAAATACCATATTGTCACGATTGAGGAGGCCAAAATCACCAGCCAAGCAAAAAGATACCCATACTTCCAGTGTAGCTCCGGCATAAACTCAAAGTTCATCCCATAAACGCTGGCGATCAAGGTAGGCGGCATGAAGGCCACCGTAATAACCGTGAATATCTTGATGATGCGGTTTTGCTCAATGTTGATGAGGCTGAGGAGGGTGTTTTGCAGGGCCTCGAGACGTTGAAAGGCGAAGTTAGTATGGTCAATCAGGGAGCTAATGTCTTTCAGGAGGATGCGGATGGTTTCGCGGTTGTCCTCGGTGAAATTCTGGCTGCGAATGAGGAGAGAGAGCACGCGCTGAATGTCAAAGAGGGCTTCACGCAGGCGGATAACCAGCTCTTGCAGGGCCTGGATGCGCAGAACGATATTTTGCTGGACATCGGCTCCGGGGAAGCTCTTGATTTCCGTGGAGAGGCGGTAAATAAGCTGGGAAAGCTGTTCCACATGGTCAGCGTCGGTATCTACGATCTGCTCTAAGAGGGCTAATAGCAGGTGGTGGGGGGTGCGGGGGGGCGGAGAGGCGGTTTTGAGTCGGCGCACCAGCTCGGCCAGTATCCGGGCTTGTCTTTTGCGCAACGTGATGAACTTGGTCGGCAGCCAGAGTACGCTCAGGCTCTGCTCCTGCAAAAAGGGGCCATTCCCTTCACCGACACATAGTTCCAGCAGGCGCAGCGAGATCCGCACATAATCGTCTTCTACTTGGTAGCGGGAGCTGGCTTCTATTTCGGCTTCTTCCTGGCTGGAAGGGAAGCGCACCTGGAAGTAAGACTCAATCTGCGCCACCTCTTCGGGGAATGGGTCTTCCAGATCAATCCAGAGGGCTTCTTGGAGGACTTCCTCGGGGATGGGGGGCTCCCATCGGTGCTGGGTGTAGGCAGGCGCAAACCGATAAGTCCGGATCATGAAGGCGCTCGAAGTTATACCAAATTTCACAAGGGAGCGGGGCGTGTGTTGAAACGAGCATGTATGAGATTCTCTGCTTGAGCGCAGGGGGTAGGACTTAGGCTTGCTAAGGAGCGGGCGGTAGGCCAAATGACAGCAAGAGCTCATCTACGAGCTCGGGGATGGGCACGTGTCCGGTATTGACACAGACGAAGTCGGCATAGTGGAGTTTGTGCCAGTCGGGCATTTGGGCCATGAGACGGGCGAGAGCATCCTCTTGGGAGAGCCCATCTCGCTGCATGAGGCGATGTAGCCGTAGCGGCCAGGGGGCATACACTACAATCAGCCCATCCAGGCCCTGCCAGGCCCCGGCTTCGATAGTGAGAGCAGCCTCCTTGAAGGCTGCTGGGTACCCTTCGGCCCGCCGCGCCGCCACCCACGCCTGAAAATCCGCAATAGTGCGCGGATGCACTATCGCATTCACTTTTGCCCGCAAGTCCGGCTCTGAAAAGAGCCGCTGCGCAATATAGGTCCGGTTGAGCTGCCCCGAGGCGAAATAGGCTTCCGCTCCCAGAAGGGCCCGCAGGGCCTGCTGAATAGCCGCATCCGTCTCCATCAGCGCTTTTGCCCGCTTATCAGCCTGATAAACCGGGTAGCCGCGCCGGGCGATCTCCTCCAAAATCACACTCTTCCCCGTCGCAATCCCCCCCGTAAGCCCCAGCACCTTCATCCGCCGTACACTTTCGTGAAGCGCACCACTTTCGGCGAAAAGTGCAGATTCCGAACGTAAGCCTTTCGCACCCGAACCTGCGGATAAGCTACGGTATCCTGAGGAAGGACTTTCCGCATGTCGATAAGAACCTCAATATCCCGGGGGGAAACTTCATGCACATAGCGCTGGGGCACCTGAAAGAAGACTTCCAGGGCAGGTGGGGAAAGGAGCACGCGGTAGCCCGTCGCACCCACGATGGTAGGACGAATCTGGTGCCGTACCCAAGCAAACGATGCCAGATGCCCCTGAATCCAGAGGGTTTCGGGATAGACGCCCCACTCCCGAGGGAGAACCACCGGATACAGGTGCAAGCCCGGCTTGCCAACGAGTGTAATCGTGTGCGGCGGAGGGGCACTGCAGCTCCAGAGCGTTTCAGGGCTAATCCATCGCCAGGGCTCTACCCAATCATGGCTCTCCGGCAAAATCCACTCCACCCGCAGAGAAGGCCTGTGAGGGGTTACGCGCACACACAAACTATCCAGCCCCGGCGAGTCCGTCATGTGAACTTTGACCAGCGGAGGAAAGGCATCCCTGCACAGGCGGGCTAAGGAGAGGGTATCTTGGTGTGCGCGCATATACCGAAAAAGCTCATACCCCCTGCCTTCTATGGAAAGTTGGGCCCATCCAAGCGCCCCACACCCGAGCCCCCCCCACAATGGCCGCTGCACCACCACGCGATAGGTCTGGGAAAATCTTATAATTGCCCACAGCCCTAAGCTCACGCCTATTGATAGCAGCCACAGGCGCATGTCTCCTCCCAGCGGAGGCTTAGACGGAGACTACGACTTGGAGGGCTCAACGCCAGGCGCGTACGAACGAATCGCCGCCTTCTCCACCCGCAGCTTCACATTCCGATCTACCTCTAAGAGCACCGTATCGCCTTCTATGGCCTCTATCTCCCCGTAAATGCCCGCTATCGTAACGACCTTATCGCCTCGCTTGAGAGCGTTACGAAACTCCTGCTCGCGCTTCTGCTGACGCCGCTGCGGCAGAATCAGAAAAAAGTAAAATACGACAAAAATCGCCAGCAGAAAGACAAGCTGCATCACCATCGGGCCGGCCCCAGGCGCCCCACCATCTAACCAGAATCTCATGACGGATAGTTATTGC
>Ga0209017_10001879_pt1 | contig 14803 bp, 10 predicted proteins | sample YNPBryunderm2012_FD_185812 | JGI IMG/M metagenome (GOLD analysis project Ga0209017, IMG submission 185812) | Anoxygenic and chlorotrophic microbial mat microbial communities from Yellowstone National Park, USA - YNP Bryant MS undermat 2012... ... | reverse complement strand
GACGCAGCAACGCAGGAAAAATCTTCTCCAGCATCGTGGCCAGGACCGTGGCCAAAGGCGTGGGGACGGGGCAGAGCCAGCGGCGGCGGCCGGTGGTTTCCAGCAGGATTTGCAGAATTTCCGCCAAGGTGAGCTGGTCCGGCCCGCACACGTCCAAGACCTGGTGCGCGGCCCGGGGATCCGTGAGGGCCACCTGGACGCATCGGGCCACGATCTCCACGGGCACCGGCTGGAATTTTGCGTCGCGCCGACCGATCAGAGGCAGGACCGGAGAAAAGCGGGCCATGCGAAGGAACCGGTTCACGAATTGGTCGCCGGGACCGTAGATGAGCGAAGGCCGCAGGATGGTCCAGATCAATCCGCTCGCACGCACGTGTTCTTCCGCTTCCCATTTGGTTCTGTGGTAGCGGGAGACGGCGTGAGGTCGGGTGCCCAGGGCACTGATATGGACGAATCGGCCCGCTCCCCCGGCCCGGGCTGCTTCCACCATGTTTCGCGTGGCTTGGGTGTGCATGGCCTCGAAGGTCTGGCGACCGCATTCGCTGATGATTCCCACGAGATGCACCACTGCGTCGGCTCCGGCGGCCGCGCTGCTGAGGGACCCCGGATCGAGCACATCCCCGGGATACAGGCGTACACCTCCGCTGTGAGCCAAGTCTCGGGCCGTGGGGGAGGCGGGGTTACGGACCAGTGCACGGACCGTGTGACCGCTCTGATGCAGTTGGCGCACCACCGCCCGCCCTACAAACCCTGTTGCCCCCGTGACCAAGACTTCCATAAGCGCTGCTCCTGCTGCCAGATCGGCCCTACCTTGGTCTAAGTGCTCATGACTGCCAAGGGGATTCCGCACCGCCTTGCCCCGGCCCTCCGCACTCTTCTGACCGGGGCGGTTGGAACAACGCAGGCCAGCCAAGTGGCTGGGGCCACGTTTTTAGGCCCTTCTGACGGCGTTTCTCTTCTGCGACGGAAACACCCCATTCCGGGCGCGTTGCTGACGATGCCGGCCTTGAGCTTCCAGCGCACGGCAAAAGCAGCGGGCTTGTTGGTGAGCTCCGAGAGTTCCGGGTCCGTCAGAGATCCTAGGAGAGGGTGGCGCTGCTGGGCGAGAGCAGAGGCTACCTGCTTTCCTGGTCGGAGGGAGTGGATGAAAAGGTTGCCCACGACGCGCCGCACCGAGGCTTAGGAGTGCGGTAGGACTGGGCGGCCGGGCGGTCAACAGCCGGAGATGCGAGGGCCGAGTAGATAGATTCGGGTTGACAGGTCCGAGGAAGAAGGCCCGAAATAGGGACCGAGTGCTGGGATGGGGGGGCGTCTGGCTAGGGCGTAATCCGGTGAGAGAGAATGGTCCGGAGTCCATTCGGATTTGTCCGGCGGAGTTGAAAGGGCGGTGTCACAGGCATATGGGGCAGCTTCTGCAGCATCTCAAGGATGGGACTTTTGAGAGTCGCGCCGGTTGGCGCCTGGATTCGGCCGGGTCGACCGGGCAGGCAGGAAGGCCTGGCTGGGCATGGCGGTGGGCAGCGGGTTTTCTCCTGGGGGTTTCGCTGCAGCTCTTGCCGGCGCAATGGTTCGACACCCTGGAGGAGGCGTACTCGGCAGCGGGGTTTGATCCGGGACATCCGGGGAATGCCGTGGTGGTGTTTTTCAGTGATCCCCACATGAACCTGTGGGAGGACGTCCTGCCCGTTACGACGAATCTGGATCCGCGTTTGGTGAGTATCGTGAACCGTATGGATCCGCCCCCGCACAAAATCATTGTGGCAGGCGACACCTCCACGACATTGTCTCCGGTCCCTGGATGGATACCCCGCCCGTGGAGCATGACCATGGGTACTAACGAGATGGCGTACTGGCTGGAAGCCATCCGTGCCATTACTAACGTTGCACCGGACGACATCATCTGGATTCCTGGTAACCATGATCAGCTGGCGTTCGAGGAGGAGGCAGAGACCTACCGGAGGATGTATCCCATGATGCCGGTACGGCAGAAGCTGGATTTGGCCGGGGTGCGTTTTCTGTTGATCAATTGCGGAAACTATGGAGGGCGGAATCCGGCGCAAATGGAGTGGCTGCGATCGCAGCTGGCCCAGACGCCGTGGGAACAACCCGTGGTTGTGGTGAACCATGTTCCGCCCTTTCATTTTTCGCCTTGGTACCGGGGCACCGCACTTGAGTTGCGGGAGTTGTTTGCAGACCGGCCGGCGCGTTGGTGGATCCTGGGCGGCCATTATCACGCACGCTCCCAGCGGGTTTACCAGATTGGGCTTAGCACGGTCGCAAGCTTTGTCGTGGGCACCTCCAATCCCAAGAACACCAACGGGGCGTCCGATGACACTGGGTTTGCGGTTTTATGCCTCAGCAACGGCATTCATGCCGTGCTGTACTACAGTTACAACCGCGGCCGTTTCGAGCTAGTGCCTCCGCCGGACTGGGAGAATCCGCTGCCGTTTTTTGCAGCCTTCGAGGAAGTCCCGGGACTTTTGTGGCGGAGGCTGAAGGCGCCTGGGAACCCACCCGAAGTGGAGGAGTTTACGGGCCACGATTCGATCGAATGGTATGCCTACACGCGCGAGTTGCGGTTGCGCCTTCCGCTGGGCCTGCATGCGGGGCAGGCTACGCACTTTCTGTTGCTGATGCTGCTACCGAGTGCGGATGTGCGTTTGGAATTTGAGGTCGCCCCCGGACGGTGGATGCGGCAGCCGTTCCAGCGGTGGACCAATTTTGTCTATGCCATTCCGATTCCTGAGGAGCTGCGTTCCCGCGATACACTTCGGGTGCGGTATGAGAGTGACGTGGGAGCCAACGACTTCATCTCGGGATGGGGGTTGATGACCACGTCATCGCCTCCTTGGATCCGGTATCCCCGCTTTCGGGAAATCCCGGAGCAAAGGGTGCACCAGGGGCAGAGGGTGCGGGTCGAGCTTGGTTCCTTTGTGGAGAATCCTTACGCCTCGTATGACTCGCAAAAGTTCCAGCTGTTGCAAGCGCCCTCGGGTGCGACGTTGGATACGGACACAGGTTTGTTCGAGTGGTCCCTCGAGACCACACAGCCCGAGGGATTATGGGAAGTGACGGCCGCGGTCATGGACCAGGGCACTCCGGTGTTCGGGGCCACGCAGAGTTTCCGCATCCGGCTGCAGAACCGTCCAATATTGGCGCCGTTATCTGCAGGGGTGGTAGTTCGGGAGGGGGAAGATTTGGTGTTGAGCGCCGAGGCGTGGGGGTTGCCGCCGCTGAGTTATACGTGGTATTTCCACGGCGCCCCATTGTTAGAGCTGGAAGCTTCGAACGCGGTGTGGGTGATCTCGAACGCCGGCTTTGGCCATGCTGGTTGGTATCGCCTTGTGGCCCGGAATGAATACGGCGAGGCGGCGACTCCGGCCTTTCGAGTGGGCGTGGTGAATGAGGATCCGCAGCGGGTCCAGATTCGGGCAGGCAGTTCTTGGAGCTTTTTGACAAGGGGCGAACCTTTGGTAGGCTGGGCAGAGCGCTGGGAGTCGGAAGCGGGTTGGGAGCTGGGCAAAGCGCCATTCGGGTATGGCCTGCCCGGGCTGGCAACGTTGTTGAGGAATGAAACGGGGCACGATCCCTGCACGGCTTATTTTCGGACGACGTTGGTTTTCCCCGAGCAGCTCCGAGTAGAAGCGGAAGGACGGTTGTGGTGTGCCGGTGGGGCCGTGGTTTACTGGAATGGGCAGGAGCTGCTGCGGCACCGCATGCCCCCGGGGGAATCGGGGTATGGTCCGTGGGCTCTTGATGGTGAAGAGGCCCTGGAGCGGCCCGTGGTCTTTCGATTGACACAAGATCGATTGCGACCCGGCACCAACGTTTTGGCGGTGCAGGTGCACCAGGCACTGGCTGGGGCAGTTCCGGTAGCCTATTGGCGCTTCGAGGAGGCCGAGCCGCCGTGGCGGGACGAGATTCACGGGCATGCTTGGCGGTCTGTGGGCACGGGGGTAGCTCGTGTACCGGGTCGGTTTGGCGGTTGTGTTTCGAACAGCGCGGCCAGTGGTTGGCTGGAGATTCCTTGGGATTCGCGTTTGCAAGTGCGGGGCGGCTTCACGGTAGGGGGCTGGGTCAGTTACGGGTGGGGTTCGGGAAATGACCCGGAGAGCACCGTGATCGAGAAGCCGGGAGAGTTTCGATTGTACTACACCGGCACAAAGGTCAACCGGTTTCGCTTTCGGGTGGGTGACCGGGAAGTACAGGACCAGACCCCTGGCACGACTCCCGGTCAGTGGCGGTGGGTGGTGGGATGGTTCGACGGGCAACGAGCGTACATTCAGGTCGACTTGGGCCCTGTATACAGCGTGGAAGCCACGCTTCCGGAGGCTTCCGAGGCGGGCTTGCGCGCGTTGCATCGCTTGGGCGCGTCGGGTGGGTTTGCCGTGGACGAGCTGTTTTATTTCCCGCGACCTTTGGCAGTGGCCGAGAGGGAACGGATTTACAGGGAAGGCCTGGAAAGAATGCTGGGCGGACTTGCGAGCCGGTTGTGGTTCGATTTGGAACTGGCGCCCGTTCCAAGGGCCGATGGGCCCGGCCAGCCGGTCTGGTTACGGACAGTGCAGGACTCTGCCACGGGGCGCTGGGAGTTGCTGGTGCCGGAAGCGGAAGTACCAAGCACACTCTGGTTGTCGACCAACCTGCTGGACTGGATTCCTGTGTGGCAGAGGCCGGCTTGGGCACCCGCGGCCAGGTGGATCCTGCCTACTGGATCCAATCCGCTGCCGGAATTTTACCGGCTGGAGCTGCAATATCCCTAGGGGCGCGGCGGGTACCGCGCCAAGGAAGGAGGATCCTCGACTCGCGCGGGACGGGATCCGGCTGCGGGTGAGGGCGGGATTCGGTGGTGTGGCAGGGCAGTTGCGGCCGCTTGTTTCTCGGGCACCCGCGGGCAATGGGAAACTACACGGGGCGCTGTGGCTTTTGCGGGGCCGGGCAGTTGGGCTAGATTGGGGTTGAGATGAAATGCCTGATCGTGGGTTGTGGGTATTTGGGTGTGGCGTTGGGAGCGGCGCTCGTGCGGCGGGGCCATGAAGTCTGGGGGATGCGCCGAACCACGGAAGCTGACGCGCTGTTGGCCGGGGCAGGGATTCGTCCGGTGCATGCGGATGTGACGCAACCTGGATGGTGGCGGCATCTGCCGCAGGGTGTGGACTGGGCAATTTACTGTGCAGCGCCGGGCGACGGGCAATGGGCGAGTTATTGCTCCGTGTACGGATCAGGTGTCCGGCAAGCGATTGTCGAGCTGGGTCGGTTAGGGGTGCGCAAGGTGGTGTACGCAAGCAGCACCGGGGTGTACGGACAGTCGGCGGGGGAATGGGTGACCGAGGAGAGCCCCACGGAACCGCCGGATGAGAAAGGCCGGCTGTTGCTTGCGGCCGAGACGGCATGGTTGGAGACAGCGGGAGCCGATTGGGAATCGGTAACGGTGCTGCGGATTTCGGGGATGTATGGTGCAGGGCGTGGATATTACTTACGACGTTTTTGGGAGGGCCCCGGCTTAGGGCCGGGGGAAAAAGACCGATGGGTCAATCAGGTGCACCGGGACGATGTGGTGGGAGCGGTGATCTGTGCGTTGGAGCGTGCCGTGGGGTTGGCCGTGTACAACGTAACGGATGACGAGCCCGTGCCGTTAGGCCAGATTTTTGCCTGGCTGGAGGCACGGACCGGACGTTTGACGCCCGCGCCCAGTACCGAGGACGCACCACGGAGACACCGGCCAGCAGGGAACAAGCGGGTGGCGAATGCACGCTTAAAGACGGAGTTGGGTTGGCGTTTGCAGTATCCGACGTTCCGGGAGGGGTACGAGCGGGAACTGATGCGTCTGGGCGTTCTGAAAGGTCCCGACACCCCGAAGCCTGCCTGAGAACCCGCACGGCTTCTCGAGGGTGGAACGTACCCAGCCGCCCTTTGCCGAGGGGGCGGCAAAAAGCCGCTATTCTACCGTGACACTCTTGGCAAGGTTGCGCGGCTTGTCGACGTCACACCCACGCAGCAGAGCCACGTGGTAGGCGAACAGCTGGAGGGGAATCACGGTAAGCAGGGGTTGGAGACAGTCCAGCGTTGGAGGCACGTACATGACGTCGTCGGCCTTTTGGCGGATTTGACGGTCGCCGGCGGTGGCGACGGCGAGGATGGGACCGTTGCGGGCCTTGATTTCCTCCAGGTTGCTGAGGTTTTTTTCGTACAGCTGGTCGCGCGGAATGACGAAAACACTGGGGAACTCCGGCGAGATCAGTGCGATGGGCCCGTGTTTCATTTCAGCGGAAGGATACCCCTCGGCGTGGATATAAGAGAGTTCCTTGAGCTTGAGGGCTCCTTCCAGGGCGACGGGATAGTTGAACTGACGGCCCATGTAGAGGAAGTCCGTGAAGCGATAGTATTTTTTGGCCAGGCGCACGATGGTGTTTTCGTTTTCGAGGATGCGCCGGACCTTGGCGGGGATGGTTTGAAGGGCGCGGACGAGGCGGCGGCCTTCGGCCAAAGAGATCCGGCCCCGTTGACGGCCGAGGCTCAACGCCAACAAGCTGAGCTGGAGTAATTGCATGGTGAAGGCCTTGGTGGAGGCCACGCCGATTTCAGGTCCGGCCCGCATGTAGAGGACCCAGTCGGATTCGCGGGCGAGGGTGGATCCGACGACGTTGACTAGGGCAAGGGTACGCAGATTTTGCTGGCGGGCCAGTCGGGTGGCGGCCAGGGTGTCGGCCGTTTCACCTGATTGGGAGATGGCGATAACAAGGGAATCCTCTTCGAAGGGACGATTGCGGTATCGCATTTCGCTGGCGCATTCGACCTCGGTGGGGATGCCAGCGAGGTTTTCGAGGAGATACTCGCCGGCCAGCGCGGCGTGCCAGCTGGTCCCGCAGGCCACCAAGAGAATGCGGCGCACGCGGGCCAGTTCGTCCCAGTGGGGGCAGTGGCTTTCCAATTCAGCGGTGCCCTGGCGGGGGCGGAGGGCGCGTTGGAGTTCCTCGGCTAGACGGCTGGGCTGCTCGTGGATTTCCTTGAGCATGTAGTGGGGAAAGCGACCCAGTTCGGCCTCTTCGGCGGACCACTGGACCATTTCCACGGGGCGTTCGATAAGCTGAGTCCCGGCCCAGAGCTGAAAGCGGTCGGCAAAGAGAAGCACGATATCCCCGTCGTGCAGGTAGACCACCTGGCGCGTGTGAGGAAGGATGGGGGAGACATCGCTGGCCAGGAAGTTTTCGCCCTGGCCGACTCCGAGGACGAGGGGCGAGCCGCGGCGGGCACCGACGAGGCAGTGGTCAAGGTCGGCGTGGAGTACGGCGATGGCGTAGGTCCCTTCGGCACGGTCAGTGGCGTGTTGGACGGCGGCAACGAGTTGCTCCGGGGTGGGACGCTGGCCGCGGGGAACGATCTGGTCGAGTTGCTGGCCGATGAGGTGGGCCAGCACCTCGGTATCGGTTTGGGATTGGAAATGGTGGCCGGCTTCTACCAGTTGGCGCCGGAGGTCTGCGTAATTCTCGATGATTCCGTTATGGACGATGACCAGGCGACCGGACTGGTCCAGATGGGGGTGGGCGTTGGCGTCACTGGGCAGCCCGTGGGTGGCCCAGCGGGTGTGACTGATCCCAAGCCGCCCGTAGAGGGGCTGGGCGCGGACCGCAGCGATGAGGGAGTCAACGCGGCCTGCACATTTGCGCAGTTGGAGGCCGCTGCCATCCAAGGTGCAGATGCCTGCGGAGTCATAGCCGCGGTACTCGAGGCGTTTGAGGCCGTCCAACAGAATCGGAGCGGCGTCACGCCGCCCCACGTAACCAACGATTCCACACATAGCTTTAATGTTCTGCCTGCGGGGTTGACCCGACCGCCCGTCTGGCCGGCCTCAGAGCGCGCGAGCCGACGGAGCGGAAAGCCCTGCCCGGTCTGCTCTATCTCTGAGGATCCAATCGGCTGCAGCGGCCAAATCCTCAACCACAGCCAGCCGCCCCCGCGCCGGGGAGGGCAACCGTTCCGCGGTTTGGGCGCCGTAGCCGGTCAACACCAAGATAGAGGCGCGCACCCCCGCGTTCCAGCCGCACTCGAGATCAGCCAGTTTGTCTCCAATCATGTAGCTGCCGGTGAGATCCAGGTCGTATTGCTGGCGCGCTTGGAGCAGAAAGTCAGGGGAAGGTTTTCGGCCGGGACTGGGCTGGTCGGGCGCCTCTGGCGCGACGTAGATATCGGCAAAGCGGACCTGGTAGGGGCTGAGTAGTTGGGCGAGGCGCTCGTGGACGCGGGTTACGTCCTGGAGGGTGAAAAAGCCGCGGCCCACACCGGACTGATTGGTCACCAGAAAGAGGAGAAAGCCAGCGCGGCTGAGACGTTGCAGGGCGACGGCAGCCCCGGGCAGGAGGCGCACGTCCTCCGGCCGGTGAAGGTAATGGCGTTCCTCGATCACGGTGCCGTCCCGGTCCAGAAACACTGCCGGCTGCCGGTTCATGGCTGGGAAGTTTCCGATGGAAGAGCGGGCCGGGCCAGCCTTTTTGTTGTCGTCTCTCCGCGGGGCGCTCCCAAGCCGACTCGCGCTTAAGGCGGACTGCAAAGCGAGTAGATCGCCGCTCCCAATCCGCAGATAGTGTGAGGGCTTGAGGTCAATAGGGGCAACGCCCGACCGACGGAAGGACCTGTCTACCTGCTCGGCGGAGCGCTCCGGACGCTGGCGTTGCCGTTCTGCTGGCGCCCTGCATGCTCCCGCACCATCCTCGCAGCACTTCCCGAGCTGGGCAACCAGCCCTGCGCGCCACGGCGTGCTGTGTCTCCGGTCTCTTCGCAGCGTTACACCCCGCTAGGGCTGCCCGCCACCGGCCGGCCCACTATGGTCCCCCGCCCTTCCTCAAGAAACCTCAGACGACACCGCACCCAACCTCGATGTCCCTCCCCCTCGTTGCTCGGCCGGCCGCCGGGAATCCGCTTCCACCACTTTTCCCTCGCCTGCCGGTTCTCGCCGGCCGTTCCCGTGCCCCTGTCTCTCTAAACTCCACACCTAGGCCACGCTCGCAGGCCAGTGCCTTTCCCTGCACTCGTGCCGACACGTTGAAGGATCAGCTGGCAGGTCTCCCGTTGGGTAGGAGCAACGGCCCCTGGGCCGGCAGCTCCGGCCAACCGGGGCCCCAGACCCGCGTCTTCTCTTGGTTTCTTTTTGACCGCCTTTGCGAAACACGCCCAGGTTGTCTCGACCGACCGGATAGCTCCCATTGCGAATGGTGTCTATCTTCGCTGCATATGGACAGCCGTGACATCTGAAGGAGTTTCCCTGACAGTCTTGCCCCAGACCTTTGAAAGGTTGCTAGGGAACCCTCGCGATCTTTATTCACCCTCCCGCCCCATACGTCCTTGTCACTGGACGAGCGCCAAACCCACCTCAACTGCGCCGCTCGCATAGTAAGGCAAGATCCCCGCGGGCGGCTTCTCCGTTAGCTAGCTAGTGCCTATTCCCTTTGCAGGCTCGGGCTTCTCACCGCCGTTGAATTGATCCAGACGCCGAAGGGCGCTGGATGTGTTGGCTAGCTGGCGTCCTGAGGCTTCCGCACAAAACCCATTCTCAGTCAATCGAGCATTCGCTTTAGCTACGGATCATCCATGGCGAACTGCAGACCGGCACAATCTGAGTCGAGATGCGTTTGCGTTCCAAGGGAGGAGTGATTGCGGGCATCGCCATGACCCTCTTTGGACCCGTCATTTCAAACCAGAGACGCGACCTGCGCGATCACTTGAGCCGCCGACTACTGTGGCCGGCGCTTGCGGGTGTTGGAGAATCGAACCCTGGGACATCACCAGATTGGCCGAGGAAACGGTGGGATATGAGTTCGCAATCCAGCGTCACAGGTTATCCCGCGATGTCTGGTGAGACCGTTCAGGCCAGCGGCGGGCTGCAGGCACAGGTCGCACCCCACGAATAGGGAGCTCTGCAAAAGGCTTTGTCCCAGCACGAGGCGGGAGCAAAAGGTACACAGAGGTACCCTCCCGAAATCGCGCCTGAAGGCTGCCGGCACTCGGTGTCGGACCGCCTGGCCACGCGAAGCGCGGGCGCGACGTCAGCCTGGTCCCGTGAAGACAGGAAAGCAGAGATTCGTTATCCAGAGCCTGCACGCCTATGTGTGCTTGCACTCGTCCTGTGTCGGTGCCGTGTCAAGGGTTAGCAGGCTGTTGAAAAGGTCATTTGTGAAGGGAAAAGCATGGGAAAATCCCCATGTTGCCGAGGGTCGATTTCGCCAACCAGCCTTTTTCAAGAGCCTGTGAGGATACGGACGAACACCATTCAGTTTCTAATGCGCATAAGCGCGGTGCTTCTTCTCAAGCAGGTGGTGGAGTATGGTGGAATGTAGAGAGGCAAGTCTGAAAGTCATTGGAGAGAGGGCATGGGTTGTTGTGCCGAAGCGAGGTTATGAACAGCCTGGTAAAGAGAATTTCGGGGGTTACGTATTGCGCGGCTGAGGACTTGTTCAGCAGTGCGGCCTGCGGCGTTATTGTGTTGTGCTAGCAGAGTTGATGGCGGGCTGTGGTGACAGAGGGAAGATGGGGATGTCTTGTCGTCGCCATAGGAAGGAGACTGATTGCTTTCGGTTACCCGCTGCTGCTCTGTTGGGCTGCCGGATGAGGCCGCCAGTGGTGTCGGCCCCTGTGCTCCAGGGTGCTTAGTTATCGCGTGTCGGCAGGAATTCCACCTGGGGAGGGGGCAGGTGACGGAGTGGGAGGACGAAGCGCTAAGGCCTACGCAAGTGGGGGCAAGCGCCAGTGTTCCGCAAGGCAGTGGCCCTCTTTGTGGGTGGCCAAGAGGCGAGTTGCGGATGGGCTGCGGCGGCCAGTTGGGCGCTTGGCCTGCATTATGGGTAGCAGGAGTGAAGATCGAGCGGCGCGAAGCGTTTGGAGTGCGCCTTGCTGCCGCGCCTGGCTTTGGCGAGGCAGGCCGGCTTGGTGACGCTGCCGTGGCGAAGGTACTTTGAGGAGGGTCCACCCGCCGTGAGCCGCAGGGCACAGCGAGGGTTTCAAGAACCGCGGATCACGCAGAACGGGCAGAAACGGTCGGAGGATCGACCAGCGCGCAAAGGCCGGGGCTGTGCGATGAGCTGGGGGTTCTTGCAAGGGTCCGTGGTGGAGGCGCGGTGCCAGTGCGCTCGGGTTTTTCGGGGCTGCGTTGAAGGGCAAAGGTCGTGTCTTTCCCGGGGCGGAGGGTGGACAGGGCGGACGGGGTCAGCTAGCCGAGGGCGGGTCAGCGGGTGAGGGGCCATGACCGTGTTGGGGCAAAGGGGTATGGAGGACCGGCACCGGATAGCGCAGTTTCATCACGTCGTCGACCAACACCTCGATGTAGTAGACGCCGGCGGTTTTGAACTCGACCTGACCGAAGAGGGTGACGTTGGTGGCATGGTGGTTGGGGTCTTGGAGGGCGAACCGCACCTCGCCCTTGCGCAGGACGGTGACTTGATCGGGGGCGACGAGGCGTGTGGATTCAAGGAACTGGCCGACGCCGGCGGTCCAGCGGTTGAAGATGCTGAGTTTGAGAGCGATGACGGGTAGTTGGGGCACGCGGATGAAGTTGAGCACGCCCACGAGGATGAAATTGCCGGTGACCTCTTGGCGCACGTCTTCGCACAACAGGGAGCATTGCAAATCGGGCAGGATGCGGGTCGGTGTCATAGCTGGGGCGAAGGCCAGGTTTGCGGTGAAGGATCGGTCAGTGGATCAGGCGGTCAGCTGTTCAGCAGCTTGGACGGTATTCTGCATGAGCATGGCGATGGTCATAGGGCCGACGCCGCCGGGGTTGGGGGTAATCCGCCCGGCGATGGGCTGGACGGCGGCGAAGGCCACGTCGCCGACTAGCCGGCTGCCGCCTTTGGCCGACGGGTCGGGCACACGATTGACGCCCACGTCCACGACGACGGCCCCGGGACGGACCATGTCGGCAGTGACGAATTCTGGCACGCCCATGGCCGCCACCAAGATGTCGGCCCGCCGACAGTGGGCCACTAGGTCCCGGGTGGCGGAGTGGCAGAGGGTCACGGTGGCGTTGGCGTGCCGGGCCTTTTGACAAAGTAGTGCGGCCAAGGGTTTGCCCACGATGTTCCCGCGGCCCAGGATGACCACGTGGGCGCCTTCCCAGGAAATTCCGGCCCGCACTAACAGCTCCTGGATGCCGGCCGGGGTGCAAGGTTTGAATCCGCCGAGGTCGCCCAGCAGGAGCCGCCCCATGTTGAGCGGATGAAAGCCGTCGACATCCTTATCCGGGCGGACGGCGGTATAAACGCGTTCGGCCCGGATGTGTTTGGGCAGGGGCGCCTGCACCAAAATGCCGTGCCACCGCTCGTCGCGGTTCAGTTGGTCCAACAAATGGAGCAGGTCGGCCTCGGCGGTGTTTTCGGGCAGGACATGGGTTTCGGAGCGGAGGCCGAGTTCGGCGGCGGTTTTTTCTTTGCGGCCCACATAGACGCGGGAGGCGGCGTCTTCACCGACGCGGACGAACACCAGACCGGGTTGGACGCCGCGGGCGCGCAGGGCATCCAAGCGCGGGCGCAAATCAGCCAGGACCTGCGCCGCGATGGCGCGGCCATCGATGAGGTTGTCAGGCTGCATCACTCTAGGACCTGAATCCGGCGGATGGTGAGCACGGGGGTGGCTTTCCAACGCGGGTCCAATCCTTCCTCGCCAGTGACGCGGATGTGGAGTCCGACGTAACGGGACAGGTCGAGGTTGGGCGCAGTGGTGTAAAGGTAGTTGATGGTGCGGCCTGTATCGGGATCCACGAGGGCAAAGCGGCTAGGGGCTTGGATGCTAACGGTGCGCCGCACCAGGCCTTCCCGGGTGACGATGCGCACTTCGGGAAGTTGTTCGGCGGCAGCGGCGGCCCGAGCGGCTTCGTCGCGAGCGATCAGCTCTGCCATTTTCTGGCGCATCGCTTCGCGGGCTTTCTGGAGCGCGGCCGAATCCGGGCCGGTGTCGGCCGGCGGTGGCTCTGTGAAGGTCGGTTCCGGTTCGATGACCGGACCGGTAGGCGGGGCGGCCAGTGAGGGTGGTTCGGCGACGCCGACAGGAGTGGCAGGAAGGGTTTCCGGAGTGGGTGTGGTCCCAGGAGCTGTTGGCTTGGTCTCGGGTGCCGGCTCGGCTACGGGTTCTTGGCGGAGAAACCGGGAGGCTACGAAAGCATAGGCATTGGTGGGTGGTTCGATTTGAATCCAGTCGCCTTGCATGACGCCGGTTTCGACGAAAGTGTCGCCGCGCTCCAGCAGTCCCAAGACGCTGTAGTTTTCGCCGGGGCCGGCCCGGACATTGAGGCGGGTGGATTGGACGGTTTTGTTGGTGGGGTCGATGAAGAGGCTGTGGATCCAGACCTTGACGCCGAGGGGCAGGGCGATTCGGGCCCAGCGGTCCGGTTCACCTTGGGCCGGCTTCTCCAGCACGATCTCCTCCAGCACTTGTACGCGGTCGCCCTTGTGCAGGAGGGCCACCCGTTCGCTCTGCAGGCGGGGTTGGCCGCGGACGTTGACCGCGTTGGCTTCCACCACGGCCGGTCCTGGCCGAAGGGCGGCTGGTGGCGTGGGCTGCGGAGAATCTGTGGCTGCCTGAACCCGAGTGAGGCTGATCACAGCCAGGCCCAGCAGCAGCGATCCCATGGTTTTCATATCGGAGCCAGTAGAGTTTTAATCTCGGTGGCTGTCAATGTTCGCCACCGGCCCGGGGGCAGGGCCCCGAGGCCGATTCGGCCGATGCGGGTGCGCAGGAGGCGTTCTACTTTGAAGCCCAGGCAGGCGCAGAGGCGGCGGACCTCGCGGTTTTTGCCCTCGGCCAGTTCTAATTCGATGACGCTGCGGCGCTGGCTGGCGCGCAGCAGACGTACGGCGGTGGCACGCAGGCATTGGCCGCGGTCGTGCACCCCTTGCAGCATCGGCTGCAGGCTGGCCGGATCCACCCGGCCAGTCACGGTTACCTCGTAGGTTTTGCGAACGCCGTAGCGGGGGTGGGTCAGACGCAGCGCAAACTCACCGTCATTGGTCAGAAAAAGGAGACCTTCGCTCTGGCGGTCGAGCCGGCCTACGGTAAAGAGGGAACGCCATTCAGGCGGTAAGAGCTCGTGCACCACAGGGCGCCCCTGGGGATCGCTCCGGGTACAGACGTAACCGGGGGGCTTGTGGAGGGCTACATAAAGCTTCCGACGCGGCCGGACCACTTGACCGTCCACAGCCACCTGGTCGCGCTGGGGATCCACCTGAGTGCCCAGGCGGGTCACGACATGGCCATTGACCGAGACGCGTCCAGCCACGATCAGATGCTCCGAAGCACGTCGCGACGCCACGCCGGCTTCGGCCAGATACCTTTGCAAGCGCACCCTCATCAGCGGCCTGGCGCAGCAACGACCCGTTGGCCCGCCCCCAGCGCCGGGGCTGGTCGCTGGAGCCCGGGCGGGCAAGGACCGACGGGTCGGTCAACCCGGGCACAGGGGCTTCAGAGCGCGTCGGGCTTGGTCTTGGGCAGCCCGGTAATACGGTCGCCCGGTTCCCAGAGGCCGCGCTTCTTGAGCAGGGCGATGCGTTCGAAACGTTTCAAGACATTGCGCTTCCTGCCGGCCACTGAGGCAGCGCGCAAACTTCGATGTTGTGACATGGCAAAATCAGGCGAATCTGGCGTTCGATCAGGTTTTGTTCGGGCGTTTCACGAAACCCTGCCGGTACGCCTGTCCCGACAGGGGCAGGTTGAAATAGCACATCCAGTGCCGGTGGAGCAATCGAGAAAACGCATGCAGTCGAAGGCCGGTAGTGTTTGTCAATTGTCAGTTGGTGGGGATTAAGGCGGGTTGGGTTGGATG
>Ga0209017_10001873_pt1 | contig 14815 bp, 9 predicted proteins | sample YNPBryunderm2012_FD_185812 | JGI IMG/M metagenome (GOLD analysis project Ga0209017, IMG submission 185812) | Anoxygenic and chlorotrophic microbial mat microbial communities from Yellowstone National Park, USA - YNP Bryant MS undermat 2012... ... | reverse complement strand
TTGGGGGTCGATCCCGCCTCCGCCCAAACTCAGACCACTGGAGTCACCAGCTACGTGCCGCGACCGGGCAACGCTCTCACGGCGGCGGCGATCCTGGCCCAACGTGCGGTGGGCGGCGGGGTGATCACCGGCGATCTGTCCAACTCCGAGATCGCCGGTGGGTTCGATTATGTGTCGTTCGTGGACGGCCTGGAGGCCAACCGCGCTCCGGGTTCGGTGGGACCGCTGCACATTCCTCGGGGCGATCTGATCGATTCGGTGGTCTCGGCCACCTACGATCCGGGAGCCAACCAAGTGTTTGGACGGACGACCCAGTTTGGTCCCACCGACGACCTGAAGGGTCCCGGTTCCATCCATGCCCATCAGCGGGGCCGGGCGATCCAGTTTGGCGAGAAGGGCAACACGGTGCCGACCGTGTTGGGACGCCAGGGAACGGGTTTCTTCGCGGTCAAGCGTTCGCCCGGTCTGGAGCCGCCCGAGCGTCCGTCGCGGTTCCACGGTGTACTGCGTCGTTGAGAGAGACGCTGAGATAAGGACCACTCCCAGGTCGTCCGGCACAACGACTCGGTCGTGGGGTTTCCAACGCGAACCGGCCTCGACGGGGGATTGGTTTCCCTCGCCGAGGCCGGAGGCCGTTCAGCTTGGTCTCAACAGGTCAGATCGGTTAGATCGAGCGTTTGGGATCAGAGCGAGATGGTGGGTGGGATGCCCAGACGCTCTTCCTCCTCTTCAAGGATGATGATGCGAGGGGTGACCATCATCATAATCGAGCGGGAGGTTCGACCGATGCCGATATTGCGGAAGAGGCGGTTGAGGTAGGGCGTCTTGGAGAGGACCGGCACGCCAAACTCGCGTCGCTCTTCTTCAGAGGTCTTCACACCGCCGAGCAACACAGTGCCGCCGTCGGGGACGGTGACCGTGGTGTTGACCGTGAACAAAGTGAAGGTGGGCAATTGGATGGTGGTGGCAATCTGCGCTCCATCACCACCGCCAATGCCGCCGATGCCGCCGATGCCACCCACGCCGCCGGCCACGGTGAACTGCTGGAAGCTGGCGTTGGAGATGAACACCGGGTTGAGCGACAGCCGCACATAGCGACGATCCGCCGTGATCACCGGCTGGACGTTCAAGGTGATACCGATGGGCAGCGGCTGGACGTTGGGCGTGAAGGCCACTGCGCCGAAGGCAACCACCGGGGTCACGCTAGCGACGTAGAACTGCTGAGTTTGGCTAGCGACCTGGGCGAAGGCTCCGTTGAAGGTGGTCACCTTGGGAGCCTGGATGATGTTCGAGCGAACGTCGGTTTGAGCCGCCCGCATGAACAGATAGACTTCCAAGTCGGAAAGGATCGACACACCTAGGGTCGCGCCGGCACCGGGGACGAACCCCGCGAGGGTGGGAGTGGCGGCCTGCTCGGTGTTGTTGACGAACGGGATGTTCAGGTTGGGGGTGAAGGCGGTCGCCGGGTTGGTCGCGTCGCCGGGGGCGGCTCGTCCAACCACCAGCGGACGTTTGCCAATGGCCTTATCGCGGTTCTGGTTGATCAGGAACGGCGACACCACATCGTCGCCAGTTGGGTCGATGAACAGGTCACTCGCCGTGCCATTGAGGATGGCGAAGGAACTCTTGCGACCCACTACGTCGTCCTGGATCTCGAAGTCGAAGTCCACACCGATTTCCTCGAAGAAGTTGTCGTCCACCGTGATGAACCGCACCTCCACCGAGATTTGCAGGTCCTGGAGCCGGCGAAGCTGCCGCAGCAGGTCGTCCACCTGCTCGTGGACCTCGTCGGTGTGGCGGATAATCAAGCTGATGTTGAGGAAGAACGGCGTGATCGTGCCCACTTGACCGCCCACATCGCCGCCCAATCCACCACCCAGTCCGGCATCGCCACCCAACTGACCAAAGCCAAGGCCGCCGTACTCGTCGCTTTGGAGTTTCCAGGTTCCCGGCGCAATTGAGGTGGTGATGAGTTGAATCAGCGGAGTCATATCGACCTTGGTGGCCGGAGTGCTGACGATGTTGGTTCCGCTGGGCAGGCCGTTGGCCGATCCAGCGTTACCGTTGAGACTGGACGCCGGCACCTGACCAAAGGGGGTTTGAGCCATCGTGTTGGTCGTGACCGGATTGAGCATCGGATCGCTGGTGGCTGAGGCCAGTTGGGTGTTGCCGTCCAAAGCGTTACGGGGCTGGTTGGGTCCCAAGACCAGATCGCCAACGTAGTAGGTTTCCGTTCTCAACCGTGCGGTGTTGGACTGGGGTGAGGTGATCAGCAGCACTTCCTCCTCAGCCCGGTAGGTCAACCCCAGGGGTTCCAGCATGTAACGCAGAGCGTTCTTGAGCCGGATGTCGTTGGCGTGCAGGGTCACCGGCGACTCCATCGTGAGACCCTCGGCCGCCAGCGCCTTGGGGTCAATCACCACGTTCAAACCGGTGTAATTGCGGATGAACTCCATCGCTTGCGCAAGCGGTTGCTTATCAACATTGATGGTGATTGGCTCGTTGAGCTTGCGCTCAATCGCCAGGGTCGATTCCGGCTTGCGGTAGGCCATGCGTTCTTGAGCTTCGCGACGCTTCTTGGTCAGGTCGGCGAAGGTCTCGGGGTAGGAGATCGACCGGGTCTGCACATCGTCAGGGACGATGAACGCCTTGTCGAGTTCCTGCATGGCGGTGACGAACGACTTCTCCTTGAGCGAGCGGGTCTCTTCGTCGGTCTTGTATCGCCGCTCGAACTGCGCCTTCCAGATCAACGCGGTGGCGGTTACGTCGTTGGGGTCGATTTCCAACGCCTTTTTGGCAAACGCTTCGGCTTCGACGTATTGGTTGTTGTTCAGAGCCTCGGTCGCCTTGGTCATCAACTCGCCGAATTGCTCCAGCTTGGCCTTCTCGGCTTCGAGAATCCGCAGACGCTTGCGTTCGATGGCCGCCCGTTCGTTGGCGTCCTTCATCCGCGCGTCAAACTCGGCCTTGTCGCGGCGGGCCAGCTCCAGGGCGACCTCGACTCGTCGGACCATCGCGCGGGAAGCGGAGGGAGAAACCGGTTCGCTTTGAACCCGAGTCAGGGTCTCTTCAAGGATGCGGATCGACTGGTCGGGATCGACCTCCAACATACGTCGGGCCTTGGCCACCGCCTCGCCGACCTCGGCGTTGAGCCGTTGGACCCGGATGGTCTCAGCGTCCTCGAGGCTAACCGGCTTAGAACCATTGGTCACCGCGGTTTGACCTTCGGCCACGTTCTTATCACCGTTGGCGTCAGGGACGACGATCCGTTCAAGCATTTGACGGATGCGGTCGTGGAGAGCGGGGTCCAACTCGGCCTGAGAGGCCAGAACCTCCTCCAGCATCGCCTTGGCCCGAGGGAAGTCGCCCTGACGCATCACGGCCAACGCATTCTCATACAGGCTCAAAGCGGCGGCTTGCTCGGCCAGACCAATCTGGGCCATCAGATCCTCGGCGGCCTCGGCCAGCTCGGGACGACTCATGGCTTCCTTGGCCTTGGCGCGGGCAGCAGCGAAGTTGCCGGCTTTCAGCAGGGCTTGAGCCTGTTCCATCGCGGCGTTGTCAGTTTTGGTCGAGTCGTCTGCGTCGGCAAAATCCTCGATGGGTTGAGGCAGCGGTTCATCCTTGAGATCAACCGGATCGGGCACGTCTGGATCATCCAACGCCAACGCGGCCGTCCTAGTGGCATTCTCGACAGCTTGGTCACCCTCTTGAGGTTCGGATGTCGTCACGGTTACCACCTGGGCGTCCACCTTGCTGGTAGGAGCTGGTTCCTCGCTCAGAGACGGCTCGCCCACCTGAGGACGGCCGGTTTCCTGAGCCAACATCCGGTCGGCTTCGGCGAACTTGGCCGCGGCCTCCTCGCGCTTGCCCTGAGCCAGCAATTCATTGGCCTCGCGTTCAAGCCGAGTACTCATGGGCTCGGCGACCTTCCCCTCCTTCTCCGCCTTGGCGCGAAGCAACGCCAGGTCATAAAGGACCGACTCGGCCCGATCCGCCGTGACGGGGGGATAGGCGTTGATCGATTTGGCCTTGCGGGCCAGTTCCTCGGCCTCGTCGAGCTTGCCCTGGGCAATCCGTTCCCGTGCCTGCTCGACCAAGGTTTGATAGATGCCCTCGGTGGGACGGGTCGCTTTGCTGCCCAAACCACGCATCTCGTCACGTTGGCGCAACGCCTTGACCGCGGCCATCACCTTGAGGGGATGATCCTCGAACACGCCGTATTTGAGGTTCCACGATTCGACTTCGCGGGCAATCTCCTCGGCCTTGTCTAGGTCGTTCGAGTCCAACGCAGCGCGGGCTTGACGCAGACGATCGCGGGCCTGCTCCAAGTCTTTGCGACCGGACGTGTTCGAACCGCCGGGCGCGGCGTTGGAACCGACCCGCTTCATCATTTTTTCAAGATCTTTGCGCACCTTGGCGGGCGTGTCGTCGAACAGACCCCATTTGACCGACATGCGTTCGACTTCGGCGAGCTTCTCGGCGGCGGCCTCGAGGTTGCCCATAGCCATCTGCTCACGCGCGGTTTTGAGCAGCCATCGGCCCTTTTGTTTTTCGTCGGTGGTGCCGCCACGGGTCGCCGGCACGGTGGCGGCCCGCTCGATGTCGCGCATCACCACTTCGGGGCTATCCTCGCCTGGGGCGAAGCTGACGTTGAGGGTCATCGCTTCGCGGGCCAACGCCTTGGCCTCCTCGGGACGGCCTAGGGTCAACTCGCGCCGGGCTCGGCCGAGCAGTTCCATCGCGCGGGACTTTTCCGAACCGGCCGACGTGGTGCGGATCTGAACGTCCCGCTTGGAAGCGGGACTCGCCGCGGCGGTGGTCACGCTCTTGCCAGTGGTTTCCCGATAGGCGTCGAGGTAATCCTGCAGCACCTCGCGCTCCTCGGGAGTGAGTTGGTCACGATAGTCGTGGGCCGCCTGGAGATACTTGGCCGCCAAGTCGAACTTGCTCGCGTTGTAGAGCTGCGCTCCGGCCTTGAGATACTCGATTGGGGGCACCGGAGCCGCCGGTCGTGCCGACGCGGAAGGGGCCGCCTCGCCTCCAGCGGCGACCTGGGCCTGGACCGACGGGGAGGTGGCCAAAGGCCCCCACGCGCCAGCCGTCATGAGGAGAGCGTATGTCTTGAGCCTTCCCAACGCGACCTCCTTTCGCCGACGAGTCGGCCGGCCGTTCTCCTGACGACCGGAGCGGAGAGCCGTCCTGTGGGACGATCCCTCGCGGCGACCCCGCGGCAGACACTCGATCCATCCTTGATCCCAACCCCACCCGGGAGTCGAAGCCGATCGCTCCGACAAGTCCCGCCAGGAAAACAAAGACGACTGACGATCCGATCCGCCCGCGGGCGTGATCGGTCCGGCATCCCGACCAGTGGGTTCCATCCCAGCGGTCGGGGTTCCGAGTTTGGCTGGCCCGCCGGCCTTGGAGTCGGACCCGTTCGAACCGGGCAAGACCAAGGGCTTCGTCGGGGCGTTGTGATACTGGCATCCCATCGGTCGGTCAATCGCAACCGACTGGTGCCAGTCGGTTCCGTCCGGTTCGCGGTCGATGAGGGTCTCCTCCATCCGTGTGGTTCCTTCCCGACAGCAGCGGCCCTCCCCGCGGATCCGATCCCCATGCCCGAGTTCGGTTCGCTGTTCACCGGCCACCGGTTGGGGGTCAACGTTCAGGTCTGCCACGGCGGGTCGCCTCGTCATCTGGTAGAAGGTGGGGAAAGCCGATTCCATCCAGATTGCGCCCTACGAGTCCATTTGAGCTTGGTCGGCCCGCCTCGATCCGGCTGTGCCAATCTTTCGATTCGGCCTCGCTTCGATCGATTGAACCGTCTTTTTCGGGACTCCAGGCGCAATCGCTACAGATTGCATCGTCCACACGGCGGTTGACTTTGAGAACGTTTTGGAAATCTTTCCAAAAATCAGCCGAGGACTTGCCAAATCACCGTCCGTCCGCGCCAATCGCGTTTCTCGGATTGATTCTCGCAACCCCACCCCTGTCTCGTTCTAGGAGGGCAGCGGGCGATTCTCCCAGGGTGCCTAACCGACAATGGGAACAATCGAACTGTTGGACCACACCGCCGATGTCGGTCTCCAGGTTCACGGACGTGATTTGGACGACCTGTTTCGAACCTGCGCGCAAGGATTGATGGACTATGTGGTGGCGAATCGGCACGAGGTGCGAACCGAAGTGGTCGAGTCGGTCAGCCTCAGGGCCGACTCGCCCGAAGAGCTACTGATGGCTTGGCTGTCGGAGTTGATCTTCCGCGTCGAAACCCGCCAACGGGTTTACGCCACGTTCCAGGTTCAGGTGGCCGAACACGGCAAAAGTCTCACCGCCGAACTCCGCGGCGAGCCGATCGATCCTCACCGTCATCTCCTGGATCACGAAGTCAAGGCGGTCACTCGCCACGACTTTCAGCTCAGTCGAACCGACCAAGGATGGACCGCGCGATTCATTTTGGACATCTAAGCTCAGCGGGGATTCCTTCCCTTGCTGGGGTGGGTTCCAACGGAACCCGGACCGCCCCCGACCCGTTTGATTGGAACCAAATCGAGCGCTGGGTCAGCTCGGTTGAATGGCGACGGTCGAATCGATCGCGCCGAAGCCCCCGACCTCTTGGTCCAAAAACATGAGAACTGTCCGAGTTCGACGGTCGATGTTGCGTGTTGGGCTTATTTGAGACGCTACCTAGGCAATCGGCGTTGTCGGTCCAACCGATCGAGGCTAGTCTGCCATCGCTGCTCGATTCGATTCGATTCGATGTTGAGGCCCGACGATCCCCTCCGACTGGTGAACCGGTTCTCCGTGTCTTTCTATGCTAGGAAAAATGAACCATGCCGAGCGCTCCCGAAACCGACCGCGCTTCGATCGGGTTTCGCCACGGCGTCTCGACCGGATCGGGTCGAGTGACCGCCGCGCCACCACACACGCCGCCTCGTGCGGAGTGCGACAGGGGGGGGTGGTCGGTCGTCCGGGGTCGTTGGCTGAGCTTGCCGCGTTCGATCCGGCTTACCGCCTGGCTGGCGTTGGCGGTCCTGGCCGGGTGGCAAGCCTGGCGTCACGGTCACGATTACGTGCTGCTATCCCAGTTCGCCGAGATCGAGCCGGGACGAGTCTATCGGGGAGCCTGGCAGAAGCCTTGGCCTATGAGCCGGTTGCTCAACGACTATGACATCAAAACCGTGGTCGCCCTGGCTCATCCCGCCGACCATCCGCTGGCCATTCGGGAGAAGGCGCAGGTGGAGGCCCATGGCGCTCGCTGGGTTCACCTGCCGATCGTGGACGATCGCCGATTCATGCAAGGCCGCGACCTCTTCGATCAAATCGACGAGGCGGTCAAGGTGGTGGGCGATCCGGCCAATCAGCCGGTCTTCTTTCACTGCCACCACGGTATCAATCGGGCGTCGATGGTCCAGATGGCGTATCGAATGAAGGTCTGCGGCTGGAGTTTCGACGAGGCGGTTGCGGAAATCGACCGAACCTTCGGGCTCGTCGCCGCCTCTCGTGGGCCGGATTACCGACGGATGAAACGATACTACCACGAGCGGGTTTTGGGAGAAGCTCTTCCCCCCCTGGCCTCTCAACCGCATGGGCCAACCCCTTGACCGACATGGTGGCCACCGTGTAGGGTGGAATATCGTGGCGTCCCTCGCAACCTTCCCTTCGTCCAGTTCCCGTTCATGGTTGGGTGACCGTTATCGAGACGGCTTCGGAACCGAGCGTGACGCTCGACGCTCATTGAGCGCATCGTGTCCGAGGTCTCTCATCCCGATTCACGGACGGGCTTCCTCATCCCACCGCCCAGCCCACTTGGCGACGTTGGTCGGCCAGACCGATTTGGCCGGAATCAGCGGGAAGAGGGCCGTGATCCAAGTCCCGAATCGGGCGGAACGGATTGCTTCTTGGGTGGTCTCCGCTTGGACCCGTTGGACGCGAAGGACTAAGGTACGCCCCGCACGCCAGTCCCATGATTGTCACCAGGATGAGATGGACCTCCAACCCTACGACCGACTGTCTTTCCGTCAACCAACCCGTCATTGTCCGTCCCGACGTTGTGGCTGACGACGGTCATTTGACCGAAAAGCGGGATCTGGTCGTCAGGGTCCGTCCTCCTCGGATGTTGCCATCCCCATCGATCACCTAGGCCGATCGCTTCGGTCTCGTCGCGTCCCCTGGGGTCGCGCCTTTTCGTCCGCCCTATTCGTTCATTCCATCAGGTCTGGTCGAGATGTCCCGGAGGTTGCTCCCGGTTCATTGCCATTGGCTTCCCAACTCCTCTCGGTTTCCGCCGCCTCCTGCTGGCATGGCTCGAAGGGTTTGCGTTCGACTCCGAACGCGCCAAGAGTCAGGGCGACCCATGACGAGGCCGTCGCACGGAAACACAACCTCTCTCCCAGTTCCGAGTGTCCGGCTCGCTCCGGGCGTCGAGTTGAATGAACCCGACACCTCCCCCCACGCGATTCGATCCACTGGTTGACGACCCGACCTCGAACCGCCCCGCTTGGTTCGTTACGCTCGGGTTGAGCCTTTCGATTCTCGAATCCCGCGGCGTTGCGATCCGGCCCCGATTGCCCTGGAGGGCTGCGCTGGATGAAACTCTCTGATTTCGTGGTTCGTGAAGCGATCTCCGTCGATTTGGAATCCACCACCAAACCCGAGGTGGTTCGTGAAGTCGCCCGCGGGTTGTTAACCGCGGGACTGCTTTCTGAAGACGATTTTGAAAGCGTCATCAAGGCGATCCTCAGCCGCGAGGAACTCGGTTCCACCGGAATTGGTCAAGGCGTGGCCGTTCCCCATACCCGACATCCCTCCGCGCAGCGGCTCCTCGGCGCGGTGGCGCTCTCTCGCAAAGGAGTGGAGTTCGCCGCCCTCGACGGCGAACCGGTCTACGTCTTCTTCCTGCTGATCTCCCCGCCCAATCAACCCGGCGATCATCTTCGCGCGCTGGAAAACATCACGCGGCATTTGAAGGATGAGAACTTTGTCAACCTGCTGCGGCAGTCCAAAACCCCCGCCCAGGTTTGGGATCTGATCCTCGAAGCCGAACAGGGGATGATGCTCGGCCGTTGACCTCATCGGTTATGGTTTCTGGGGAGCCCTATCCGTACTTGGTGGTCAGCTTCGGCGACGCGGTCGGGTTCCCCCGGAGTCGAATCCCTGCCCCCAGGCAAGTGGTGGTTCCCAAAAGGAACGCATCGGGTTGACGACCCGACCCCAGCCGTTTGGCGCTTGAGCGAGGGACGTGGTTCTCCCCATTCGATGGATGGTGGACGCTGACCAAACACCTGTTGCTACCAACCCTCCGTTGACCTTCAGCTTCCGCGCCGATCCACTTCCCGTCCCGTCCGCATGATGGTTGTTGTTCCGGGAGTCGGTTCCCTTCGATCGACTCAGTTTTCGGGCGAGCGTCCCGCACCTGCGTCGCCGAGTCCTGGCGTCGCCAATGCGTTGCGAGTTGGTCGGTTGAACCGAGTAGCCCGCCCAGCGATCCCTTCTTCGTGATCCCTTGCCGCCCGAGTCGTCGCGCATGTCCGAACCGTCCGTCGCCCGTCGCCAGGTGGAAATCCTCAACTTCCTGGGCCTTCACCTGCGCCCGGCCGATCAGTTCGTGCGGTTGGCGTCCCGTTTTCAAGCAGAGATCACCGTCCATTACCGGGGCGGTTCGTTCAACGGCAAAAGCATTCTGGACCTGACTTCGCTGGCCGCTGAACGCGGAACGATTCTGGAACTGGAAGCTCGTGGACCAGACGCCGAAGCGGCCCTGGAGGCTCTGGCCCAACTCGTCGCGGCGCGGTTTTACGAGGACGAAGAGGAGCCTCCCAGTTCCACCACCTCCGACCCCTCCGCTCCACCCACTGGAGCTGACACCAATGTGGAGGGTCGTGCGCCATGAACTCCCACGACTGGTCGATCTCCTCGATTTGGGAACGCCCCCCCGTCCCATCGCCTTCCCCCGCGTCAATGACCTCGGGTGGAGGGGGCCGTCGTCACGGTGGTGCCGCCCCCAAGCGGTTCGTCGGTCTGGCGGTTGGCTCCGGCTTGGCAATCGGTCCGGTGATCGCCCTGGATCCCCGCACACCCGGACAAACGGTACGCAGCATCGAGCCAAATCAGGTGGATTCGGAAATCCAACGTCTGGCTCAGGCGTTGACCGAAGCCGCCCGGGCCACCTCCGACGCGGTCAACGAGGCTCGGGACCGTTTAGGGACCCAGTATGCCGACATCCTGCGGGTCCACGCCTCGATGATCGCCGATCCCTCCCTCCAACGTGAGGCCGAGGAGGTCATCCGCTCCCAAACCATTGATGCCGCGGGCGCGGTGGTTCAGGTGCTCCGACGTCATGCTGAGCGTCTCCGAGCATTGGGAACCAGCAACCCCTATCTCGCCGCCCGCGCCGCGGACCTGTTGGACATCGAACAACGCATCCTCGACCAACTCGCCGGAACCGAATCGGCTCAGATTCGCCCTTGGGAAATCTTCGACGAGCCAGTGCTGATCCTAGCCCACGATCTCAGTCCTAGCGAAACGGCTCGGTTGGACCCGCGGCGCGTTCTGGGATTCGCAACCGAAGCCGGTGGAGTCTCCAGTCACACCGCGATCGTAGCCGCGGCGTTGGGTCTGCCGGCCGTGGTGGGGTTGGGACCCTTCCTGGACCAGGTTCCCCTCTGTGGCGAAGCCATCCTCGATGGCGACGATGGGATTTTGATCCTCAACCCTGACGAGGCGACCCGCGACCAGGCCCGTCGTCTCGCCCACAAACGGGCCCGTCGCCGTCGCGTTGCCGACCGCCAGGCGATCCTGCCGGCGCTGACTTGCGACAAGGTGGCCGTGTCGATCCTGGGCAACATCGAGTTCCCCGAAGAAGCCGATGATTGCCGAGAGCGGGGCGCGGAGGGGATCGGCCTGTTCCGCTCCGAATTCCTCTTCCTCAACGCCCCGCACCCCCCCGACGAAGAGGCACAGTTCCAAGCCTATGCCCGGGTCGTCCGCGCGCTGGAGGGACGCCCGGTCACAATCCGCACCCTCGACCTGGGGGCCGACAAGTCTCCGGTCGCTCGCGTCAACGGTCTCCAACGTCATCGAGTCGAGGAAGTCAACCCCTGTTTGGGATTGCGATCGCTACGCCGCTCGCTTCGCGATCCCGAGGAGTTCAAGCTCCAACTTCGCGCCGTGCTCCGCGCCGCGCGTTTGGGAGACGTGCGGATCCTGTTTCCGATGGTCACCACATTAAGCGAGTTTCGTCAGGCTCGGGCGCTGGTGGTCCAAGCCGCCGAGGAGCTCCGCGCCCGCGGCGATACGCCACCCGACCCGCTCCCTCCCCTGGGAGCCATGATCGAGGTTCCCTCCGCCGCCCTGATCGCCGACAAGTTGGCCCGCGAAGCCGATTTCCTCTCGATTGGTACCAATGACCTGGTCCAGTACACCCTGGCGGTGGATCGGGCTAACCCCCTGGTGGCCGACCTCTCCTCGGGATTGGACCCCTCGGTGTTGCGTCTCATCGCCCTGGTGGTGGCGGCCGCTCGAGAACACGACACCGAATTAACCGTCTGCGGCGCAATGGGTGGTGATCCCAAATCGGTCCTCGTTCTGCTGGGACTCGGACTGCGGTCCTTGAGCATGCCGCCCCAACGCATCGGCGTCATCAAAGACCTGGTGCGCCGGGTCCGCATGTCCGATCTGGAAGCCCTAGCCCATCAAGCCCGCAACCTCGACTTGGCCAGCGAAGTCGAGTCGCTACTCCGCGAGACCCTCGTGCGCGACGTGTTTGAGAACGAGTGCGAAGGCGACGAGGAAAGCGGCGAACTGGCGACCTCGTCGTTGGTCACCGACCATGCCTCGCCCTCCCCCTCGACGCGCCTGTCCACGACTTCCCCCCAACCGGAGGCCAACGAGTCCCCATGACCGTGCCCGCTTCGCCTGAAACCGGCGCGCGGCACCTCCCCGCCCCGGCGCTCCCCCCCCTCGGCGGTGAACGTCCCGCCGTCACCCGAGTTCGCCTTCGGTTCGCCAAAACCGGCGATCTTCGGTTCATCAGTCACCATGATCTCATGCGTTGCCTCGAACGGATGTTGAGGCGAGCCGAGTTGCCGATGTCTTATTCGCAAGGTTACAACCCTCGTCCTAAATTGGTCTTCCCCCTGCCCCTAGGTCTGGGTGTGGAAGGACGTCGCGAGCCTCTGGAACTGAGCCTGACCGAGCCGCTCTCGGCTCAGGAGACCGCGCGACGGCTCCAGGCTCAGGCCCCTGAAGGTCTTCGCTTTTTGGAAGGACCGACCAACCAGCGCGACCTGGCCCCCGGGCGTGCTGGCCATCCCGTGTGGGCGGTCTACTCGGTCCGCTGGCCGGAGCGTTCAGTCGCCTCTACCGACCCCACGTTTTATGACGGACGTCTGGGACCCGGCATCAAGCTGCGGCTGGCCCCGGGACGAACGCTTTGCGCAGCACCCGATCCGTGCCGCGTTGAACATGCGATCGCCTCGCTGCTTCAGGCCCCCACCGCGCCGTTGGTTCGGTCCCGGCCCGATCGTCCCCACGACCAACCCGTCACGATCGACCTCAAGGAGTCCTTGCTCGACCTGAGACTCGACTACGAACCTGACCCCAACGCACCCGATCCCCCCGCCACTCGTCCCGTGCTGCGGTTCACCCTGCGCGCCCTGACCCAAGGCGCGGCCAGAGCCGAGGAACTGCTCGCTTACCTCGACGCCTTGAGCATAACCCAGTCCGGTGGTGTCCTGTCCCGCGACGACGTGACGCTCGCCGACGAACTGGTCGAGTCGCCCAGCAGTTCCCCGACCACGAACAGGGACAACCCCGCTATCAGGGCTGGGGATGGCCACTCCGACGTTTCGGACGACGACCGGGATCTTGGTCTTGACCCCGATCGCGTCTAAACGGCATTCCACCCGGAATCCGCTTCATCTCCTCGTACTCCCCTCCACCGAGATCTCCATCGGTCGTCGAATCGCTTCGAGAAGGTTCGGTCTGCTCGCGTCGAGTCCCGCTCGCATCGCTGGCGTTCGGTGCCTCCACCTCTATCGCGTCGAAGAGGCCCCGCTCACAACCCGTCTCGTGATCGATCCCGCCGACCTTGTTGCCCCTCGGCATCACCGCGTGACCCTGCTAGACCCATGCTCATCCTCTCCTCCCTCAACCCAAGCCCCGCGGCGGTTCCTCTCCACCGCGACGAACCCTCGGGGATCCCGTTGGACCGATCAAATCGATCCGGTTCCGTTGGCTTGAGTCGGCTAGGATTGATCATGGCGTTCATAGTTGAGCCAGTTGCTCCCGACAAGATTCATTCGGCGACTGGTCACACGCGGTCTCACCCCACTCCAACACGTTTCGATTCCCATGTTTCGGTTCCTTTTCCCGTATCCCGCTCATCGTCCTCATTTTCCCGAGGCGCGGGGCGGCGTTGGATCGGAACCCCACGAACCAACCCAGTGAGATCGCTGCATGATGACGATGAAAAAGAAGGAAATGCTCATCAACGTCCTCCAATCGGAGGAGTGCCGAATCGCCGTGGTGGAAAACGGCGTTCTCGAAGAGCTTTACGTCGAACGGGCCAGTCACGAGAACTATACGGGCAACATCTATAAAGGCCGGGTGGTGAACATCGAACCTGGCTTTCAGGCCGCGTTCGTCGATTTCTCGGTGGGTCGCAACGGCTTCCTGCATGTTTCGGACGTCGATCCCCAATACTTCCAACCGCGCGGCGGCTCGACCAGCGCGAGCTTAGTCGCCGATGGGTCCGGTGAGGAAAGCGATCCGCTTGCCTCGCCTGCCACTCCGCGGCCGGCGCGGGGCCGGGATCGGGACCGCGATCTCCGAAGGGGCCGGGATCGGGGACGTGGCGAACGCCCCGACCGGATGGACCGCAGTCGGTATCGTCGTCGTCCTTTTCCGTCCCGTCCCCAAGAGCCCCGCGTCTTCGGGGAAGGACTCACCGGCGAATCCGGGCCGTTGACGCCGTTGAGTGGCTCGGAGCCGTTTGGTACGACCTCCCAAGCCCCCCTCCCCACATCGCCGCCCCGCCCCGCCGCCGAACACGGCGTCATCTCGTCCCTGCCATCGACCACCACGCCGGAACCCGCCGCCCCGTTCCAGCCCGCTCCAAGCAGCTTTGGTCGGGGATTGGTTCAAGAGACCTCCCCCGCAGCGCATCAGGAGCGGGTCGAAACCCGCTCGAATGATTTGGCTGAGGATCGTTTTGGAGCCGAATCACTCCGTCCTCGGCCAAGTCGAGACCGCGGCGAATGGGTTCGCTCACGCAATTGGACCCGTTCGGAGCCCCGACCCGTCACCGAACCGACTGACTTCGACGCCAGCGAAGGCGACGTGGTTGAACACCCCCCGTCCGTGGCGGCGACTCCAAGACCCGCTCGGGAGACTGAGGACCCGCTGTACGAGACCGCCGATCTTGGTTTGGAGTTGCCACCCAATCGCAACCCACGCCACCGCGAAGCGCACCTCGCCGAACCATCGGTCCTCCAGGCTCCTGAGGATCGAGAACCCACTGCCAGCGATGTCCCTGATAAAACGTCTCCGCCGCCGTCGGCCGCCGTCGAGGATCCGTTCGAGGCCGAGTTCGATCGAACTCCCGCGCGTCGTCGGGATCGAGGTCGAAGCCGTCCTTCCTTGAAGGAAAAGGCTCGCCCACTCCCACCGACCTCAGCAAGCGTGCCAACCTCTCCAATCGAAGCGGCCCATGAAGAAACCGTCGGCCCCACCTCCACGCCTTCGCGTCGGACGGACCGTCCTGGCGATCTCGGCTCCCGATCCCGCCCTACCACAGCCCCTTCCACGACCCCGGTTT
>Ga0209017_10001852_pt1 | contig 14976 bp, 12 predicted proteins | sample YNPBryunderm2012_FD_185812 | JGI IMG/M metagenome (GOLD analysis project Ga0209017, IMG submission 185812) | Anoxygenic and chlorotrophic microbial mat microbial communities from Yellowstone National Park, USA - YNP Bryant MS undermat 2012... ... | reverse complement strand
GTAATGCTTGACTCGGATTCAGCAGGGTGGGGAGCCGGCTTGGGCGAAACCGGTATCTGCGCAGATGGTTCATTAGCTAATATGGCTGGAGGTGGCAAGGGCGGCAGACGAATAGCCTGCCGCAAACGCTGCGAAAGTCCCCGGTACAGGTGAAGCCGCGCTCTGAGCTGACCTTGAAGCCGGGGTAGATACGCCGGAGAGAAGGGCATAGCTTGGGCAGGGCCAGGCTCGTCACTACTGGAAGGGGTGTCCTCCTGCTTGGAATGGGTCTGACGTGGGGCCTCGCCCTCTTGTCCACCTACGCGCGGCGGCGGCGCCACCATCGGCCGAACCCGATCCCCTATGAAGAACGCATAATACTGCCGATGCGGCGCATACAAGGCCGCCAAGAACCGGAGGCCCTGCGCCCGAGGGTCTCCTTCCTTCGTGGCGGCCTTCGCCACCATCATCCGCGCCATCGCAAAAAACGGATACTTCCCCAAGGCTTTCTCGGCCTCTTCCCGCACCGAATGGTCTACACTCAGCCCGGCCTTCATCTGACGGAAAAGCTCTATCCAGTTCATATCACCAGTTGGATAAGGTTTTGTTCACAATATCCTGCGCCAGCCGCTCGGATAGCTCCTGAATAAGGGTCTCTTGCAGCTGCCCTACATTGGCTGTCGCGGGGAAGTCTATAAAGTTCATAAAGCTTTGCTGCCAGCTTAGCTCTGGAAAGCGCACGCTTTGACACTCCACAAAGATGGTAATACTTAAGCGATTTTGCGCGGCCTGCTGCTCCCCCTGGATAGCCACGGGCGCCACCCGATACTCCGTAATCCGTCCCCGCAAAACCAGGTCGCCTCCGCTTCGGGTCAAAGCGAGTGGCGTCTGCGTGATAAACTTCTGCCGGATAGCTTCCGTGAGGGTCTGCGAGAGGGTAGGGATGACCACCTCGGCCTCATTCGGGAAGGCCTCTATCTGAATAGTGCGCACCTCTGGCGGCAGCGCCCCTCCTCGAAACGAATACGCGCAACCGCTGCCCACCACCGCCAGGAAAAGAACCCAGTACCCCCTCCTTCGGAGCCCACCCAAAAAGCCCTTGGCTGCGGGAATACGATTACATCTCGCTAAAGAACCGGGGGATGCGGGCTGCCCTACCCACGTAGGAAAGTCTTTATAGATGATGCAGGCCATAAAGGTCTATTTTTCGGTAGAGGGTTCGTTCGGAGATGCCTAAGGCCTGGGCAGCTTTTTTGCGGTTACCCTGAAAGCATTTGAGGGCTTCGGTGATGAGGCGCTTTTCGGCGTTTTCCAGAGAGAAGTCAGTGGGGCTATCTGGGCCGGAGGGAGGCGTAGCGGCGGCAGGCAAGGCCAATGCGGGCGAAGGCGCTGCCGTACTGAGACGCTGTCCAAGCATTTGTACCATTTCCCGCAGCCGCAAAAGCTCCTCTTCTATCCGCTCCACCTTGTGATAAAGTAGAGCAAACTGGTCTTTATCGGGCGGCGGGGGAGGCGGTACGCCATCGCCACCCCGTACAGACGGCTGATACAAAACCGGCATCCGGGCCGAGCGCGGCGGCAAAAGCTTTTCCAGCATAGTGGCGTCCACCGTCTTCCCACCATGCAAAATAACCAGCCTTTCTGCAAAATGTTTCAGCTCCCGGACGTTGCCAGGCCAATAGTAATCTAAGAGATACCGCTCGGCATCCATCGTCAGCTCTACGGAGGGCAAACGATACTTTTTGCTGGTCTCGTCAAGAAAAAAGTCTAAAAGAAGCAAGATATCCTCCCCCCGTTCGCGCAGGGGCGGTATAGAGATGGTGATGGTATTGAGCCGGTAGTAGAGGTCTTCACGGAAGCGGTTTTCCCGGCTCAGTTCCAGCAGGTCGCGATGGGTGGCAGCCACCACGCGTACGTCGGTTTTGCGCACCTGACTACTGCCGACCCGGTAATACTCGCCCGTTTCGAGTACCCGCAAAAGGCGAGCCTGCGTACCGAGGGGCATCTCGCCAATCTCATCCAAAAAGAGCGTACCGCCATTGGCCACCTCAAAGAGGCCCTTCCGGGTCTCCACGGCTGAGGTGAAAGCGCCCTTTTCATGCCCGAATAGCTCGGAGTCTATCGTCCCTTCTGGAATCGCCCCGCAGTTGATGGCCAGCAGGGGGCCCTCCCGCCGCGGGCTATAATAATGAATCACATGCGCAAAGACTTCCTTCCCCACCCCACTCTCCCCTACAATCAGCACCGGCACGTCTGTGGGCGCCACCTGAACAGCCACCTCCAACGCATACATCAGCCGGGGATCCCGCCCAATAATCCGAAACCGCCGAGCAACCTGCTCAATCGACTCCGACAGCGGACGCATCAATGGCTTCTGCAATAAGGGTGGCCGACGTAGCGTCTATGATACGGGCGAGAACCCTATCACCGGGCTGATGCGTGTGGGCAATACCTCGCACCACTACCGCCTTTCCATGGAAAGTGCGCCCAGAGAGGTCTTCCGAAGCGCGGCGTGAGACTTTTTCCAGCAGCACGGGATGCACCCGGCCAATCTCCCGATGATTGCTTTCTAAGCTGAGCTGCTGGGCCAGGGCGATGACTTTCTCCAGCCTTTCTTTTTTCACCTCGGGCGGAATGTCATCCTGATAGCGGCGAGCTGCTAACGTCCCCGGCCGCTCCGAATACATAAAGTAATAGCCGTTATCAAACGCAGCCGCCCGCATGGCCGCAAGCGTCTCCTGAAAATCCTCCTCTGTCTCGCCACAAAAGCCAACAATAACATCCGTAGAAATCACTGGATTCGGCAGATAACGCCGGATTGCGGCGATCCGCTCCAAGTACCACTCTACGGTATAGCCCCGATTCATGCGGGCAAGGATGCGATTGCTCCCGGACTGGATGGGGAGGTGAATGTAAGGCGAGAGGTTGGGATAGGCAGCGATGGTTTCGAGGACTTCGTCGAGCATGTCCTTAGGGTGGGAGGTAGCGAAGCGAATCCAGACGTCGGGCACGGCTTCGGCCACTAAGCGCAAAAGCTGCGCGAACCGGAGGCCGTTATCATTATAAGAGTCTACATTTTGGCCGAGGAGGGTGATTTCTTTGTAGCCGGCCTCGGCGAGCTGGATGGCTTCCTGGATGATGGACTGGTGGGGTCGGCTGCGTTCTCGTCCCCGTGTAAAGGGCACAATGCAAAAGGTACACATGTTATTGCACCCGCGCATGATGGAGAGGTAGGCGCTGACTTTATTGGGGGCGAGGCGGAGGGGTGCCAGGTCGGCGTAGGTTTCTTCCCGGGAGAGGAGGGTGTGGATGGCTTTCGTGCCACTTTCTACCTGGCGGATAAGGTGAGGGAGGTGCCGATACGAGTCTGGCCCCATGACGAGGTCTACGACGGGGCTTTCTTCAAAAAGCCGCTGCCGCAGCCGCTCCGCCATACATCCGATCACCCCCACCATCAGGTGCGGACGCGCAGTTTTGAGGCTTTCTAAGTACCTTAGGCGCTGCCAGATTTTCTCTTCCGCGTGCTCGCGAATGGCACAGGTATTGATCAGAATCAGGTCAGCCTCTTCTGGTCGGGTTGTAAAACTATATCCTTCCTGATGGAGCAGGCCCGCTACCAGTTCGCTGTCGGCAAAGTTCATCTGGCAGCCGTAGGTCTCCACATAGGCCGTATAGCGGCGGCCTTCTGGGGGGGGTGGCAGGGGGCTATCCTGGCCGTAAATGCGGGTATGCGCCAGTGCCATATTTACACAAAGGTAGGAAAAATTTGCATACTTCTTTCGGTGGGGCAGGCGCAGGGGATACGTCTACTTATGGGGCCAGATAGTATTCCGATTGCGGTGCTGCCCGAAGTAGAGATCGTAGCCAAAGCCCCCTCAGCGAAGCGCCAGGCCGAGGTGCGCCGCCAATGGCAAAACTTCCAGCGTCTGCGCCGCAACGTTTACCTTGTCTACCCCCTCGCTAAGGAGGCCGCCCGCATCGTCAAAGAAGTGGATACCGAACGCGCCCGCCTCGGCAAAAAAAGCCGCGATTATAAGGCCTACGAAAAACGCCTCAAAAAAGAACTTTTTGAACGTTACGAGCCTATCCTCCGGGAAATGACCGTGACTCAGGGCATCCTCCTCATCAAACTCATCCACCGAGAAACCGGCTTAGATGCTTACACCCTCCTAAAAGACTACCTGGGCGGCCTCCAGGCCCGCTTCTGGCAAACCATCGCCCAACTCTACGGCTCCAACCTCCGACTCACTTACAACCCCGAGGAGGAACCCCTCATCGAAGCCATCATCCAGGAAATCGAGACGGGGAGGTCGGCGGACTGGGTCATACAGGTCTACGAGCCAATGGAGGAATAAACCGCGGGTCATTCTGAAGCCCCTACCGCAGGAGAATGGGCCAGGTTTTAGCACTTCTGGGTAAGGGTGCGCCGCCCGAGCCGCATGACAGGGTACATTCAGAAGCGAGGCTTCCTATCGCCTGTACGAGCTACTGGCAGGGCAGATGTTTCATTCGCCGGGGGCGGCTAACGAGGAGCCTGGCAAACCGGGCGCTTGGGCAGCTCCCTCCGTCGCTTTCAGAATAAACCGGTGTACATCCCGCACGAAGGGACGTCGGTAGGTTAAAATCAATGCATGCCCAGCGCCCTTATACAGAAGGAGTTCGGCGCCTGGAATGCCCTTACTTAGCATCTCGCTGTGGTGCTGGGGAACGATCAAGTCATCGGTGCCGCCTATGACCAGCGTAGGAAACCGCAGCTCGCCCAGCCAAGGCCGGCTATCAAACCCGAATATCTCTCCATGGTCGGATAGGAGCACTTCCAGACGCGTTTTCTGGAGGGCTTTTTGGTACCAGGTGAGGACCTCAGGCGCAAAGGTCTCCGAGCCAAAAACCTGGATGTAAATGAGGTTGGACAGAGAGGCGGGTGGCAGGAGGCGCAGGAGGCGAGGCAGGAGCGCCTGCTGCATACGTTCTAAGGCAGTCACGGGCTTGTAGGCGAAAGTGCATCCCAGGATGAGCCCCGCTGTAAGCTGAGGGTACCGCCGGGCAAAAAGCTGCGCTACCGCCCCACCCATCGAGTACCCCAGCACCCAAACCGGCTCCGAAGTATAATGGGTTACCAGCTCCGCCAAGTCTTCTACCCGCTGCGCAAACGTGTACGGCCCTGGCCAGTTCCACGCATCCCCATACCCCCTGAGATCGGGGATCAGCAGCCGGTAATGCCGCAAAAACCCTTCCTCCACCGCCATGAACATCCCCCCATCTACCATATACCCGTGCACAAGAAGCAAATAGGGGCCACTTTGCCCCAGGTGTCGGTGCGGCAGAAGCATCACCTTTTAGGATACAAAACAGATATCACCATGCTCAGGGTAAGTACCCCCAAAATGAACACCAGCGAGTACCAGGTCGGAATCACCAGGCCGATAAGGTCCTGAAACATTTTCAGGCCAATCCCGATGAGGATGAGCGAGATGCCCAGTTCTATAGCCCAGAAGCGCCGGACGCCCGCCGACAGAAGGAAAAACAGCGAGCGCAGTCCCATCACGGCAAAGATATTGGAGCTGAAAAGCACCTCTTCATCCTGCGTAATCGCAAACGCCGCCGGAATGGAATCCACCGCAAAAAGTAAGTCCGTAAACTCCACCAGCACCAGCGCCAGCATGAGGGGCGTAAAGTACTTTTTCCCCTCAATACGAAGGACGAAACGCCCGCCCCGCATTTCCGTGGTGAAGCGGAGCCGTCGGGTCAGAAACCGCAAAAGCCAATTTTGGCTGAGGTCGGCAGGCCCCTCGTCTCGGTCAAAAAGCGCTCGAATGCCGGCATATACGAGAAAAGCACCAAAGATGTATAGCACAAAGTGATAACTTTTCACCAGCAAGACCCCAGCAAAGATGAAAATACCCCGCATCACTACTGCGCCCAGCACCCCCCAGAAAAGTACGCGATGATGGTAGGACGGCGGAATAGAAAAATACCGCAGAATCAGCATGATGACGAAGACATTATCCAAGGAAAGGGCGTATTCCATGGTATAGGCAGAGTAGTACTCTATGGCCGCCTCGGTGCCCTTCTCATACAGGATAAACCCCCCAAAGCTCAGCGCAATCAGGATAATCAGCGCCGATTGCCACAGGGCCTCCCGAAAGGAAAGGGCGCGAGGTTTCTTGTGCAAAATGCCCAGGTCTAAAAGAAGATAGGCTATCGTAATAGCAGCAAAGCCGAGCAGAACGGGATGATTCATAGGGCTTTCCGCCATTTAGCCAGCAGATAAAGGCTCCCGGTCAGAATGATTCCAATGAGCCAGCCAGCGAAAACATCCGTAGGATAATGCACACCTAAGTAGAGCCGGGTATAACTATGCAGGAGGGCCCATCCCCCTGCTATATAGGTGATGAAACGCTGCCGAAGGGCTATCGCAACCGAAAAAGCGATGGCGGCGCTATTGGCCGCGTGATTAGAGGGGAAGCCGTAAGTCCCCCCCGCATAGCCCCGCACTAAATGAAGGGCTGGCCTAAGCGCCTCCTCGTGCGAGGGCCGCCGCCGCTCCACCAGCGGCTTAAGCACCCTTCCGCAAACGAAATCCGTTAATCCCACCGCTAACAAAGTAAATACACTCCACCGAACAGCCGCCCGTCCGTACTTTCGGTACAAAAGATAGCCCCACCAGAGAAATAGCGGCAGCCAAACCCAGGTCTTCGTAGCGTAATACATTAAGATGTCCCAGGGCTCATGCCCGGCCAAGTGAAGCCTCAGGAGGAGTGCCCGGTCCCACGCCTCAATCGCGTCCCTCATGACAGATAGGCTCTGAGCGCAGCAGCAAGGCGATCCGTCTCCGCCTCTATGTAAAAGCTCCCAGATAGGGGATCCGGCGTGGTGAAGAGATGGGCCACCTCGTACCGTAAAATGTGGCTGATGTTTCGGCTCCACCGCTCCGCATGCGGCTCTTCCCGGTCAATGGCAGGAATGTAGATGTACGACGCGCCTCCCAAAATCCCACTTAGCGCGTAGGTCGTGAGCCGGATGAGATTTTCTTCCTTACCCGCACCTGGGAGGTTTGGCGAAATCTCTAATAGATGCGACGCGGGCTGCACCCAAAATTGCACATTATGCAGCCCATTTTCCTGCAGAGCTTTTCGAAGTGCCCGCAAGAGCAAAATGCTATGAAAGAACCGCTCGTCTAATATAAGGCTAATATGCAGGGGCTGGACGGGGGGTAATGCCCGGAGGCTTTCTGCGCCCTCCCAGGTTAGCTCTGGTGTGAGGCGCAGGGGAAGGGCCCACACGGCAGTCCCTATGACCGCAGACGGCCCCTCTTCTGCTGGCACTTGGTGAAAGATCTCTACTTCTGGGCCTGGCCTTCCTGCGGGTAAAGCGGCCCCAGCGGGAATAAACCAGGTGCGGGGGGGCGGTTGCGGCACAGGCTCCGTATACCGCCAAACCCCTACTTCGTCGGGGACGTACAGGTCAGATACGAGCGTCCATCCTGTTTCCTGCCAGAGCGGCGCTCGAGTTTCCCAACCTTCTACATCATCCCGCATGTAAAAAGGGCGTGGTCGCCCCTCTGGCAGGCTTCCTATCTCCTTTTCAATGAGCTTTTCCCAGCGGCGTCGGTCACCCGGTGGAAAGTCCTCAAACCGAAACACGACTCAAAAGTAAGTAGCTTTGCGCCGTGCAGCCCTGGATACGGGAGCTTGAACGGCGGTTTCTTTTGCAGGACGCTACGGCCCTGCCCGAAGACCCCCGGACGCTGGGGCGGGCCTATTTAGGGATTGACCCTACGGCAGACTCCCTGCACATCGGACATTTGGCGCCCATTCAGCTGCTCTACCACTTAGCAAGGTGGGGGGTAGAACCCATTATCGTGATTGGAGGGGCCACAGCCCGCATCGGCGATCCCTCGGGTAAATCCACCGAACGCCCCCTCCTCCCCCCCGAAGTCGTAGAGGCCAACGCCCACGCTCTCCTGAGTCAGGTGCAAAAGCTGCTTCCCTTCCCCATCCACATCCGAAATAACTACGAGTGGCTGGGGTCGTACCTGCTCATAGACTTTCTCCGGGAGGTGGGCAAACACCTCACTGTTTCGTATCTTCTCTCGAAAGAAAGCATGCAGCGGCGGGCTGAGACAGGCCTTTCTTTCACGGAGTTTAGCTATCCGCTCTTACAAGCGTACGACTTCTGGTATTTATACCATCGCGAAGGGTGTCGGCTCCAAGTGGGCGGTTCAGACCAGTGGGGCAATATCACCGCCGGGATTGAGCTTATCCAGAAGAAGGGCGGAGGCGAGGCGCACGGCCTCACCTGTCCCCTGCTTACCAAAGCGGACGGCACCAAGTTTGGCAAGACCGAAAGCGGCAATGTCTGGTTAGATCCGAAGAAAACGTCCGCCTATGCGTTTTATCAGTTCTGGGTCAACCAGGCTGATGCCGACATGCCTAAGCTACTGGGTGTCTTTAGCTGGAAGAGCCTGGAAGAGATAGAGGCCCTTCTGGCGGAGCATGCCCGCGCGCCAGAGAAGCGCTTAGCGCAGAAGGCCCTGGCGCTGGAAATGACGGCGCGCATTCACGGGTTGGAGGCGGCGCAGACGATTCAAGCGGTGTCGGAGGTGGTCTTTGGCGGCGAGGCCCTGACGACCTTAGCGCAGGCCAGCACAGAGACGCTCCAGGCCGTTCTCAGCGAAATACCCCACTACGAAATCCCTGAAAGCGCCCTGGAAGAGCCGCTCGTGGAAGTTCTGGTACGGGTGGGCTTCCTGCCCTCTAAGAGCGAAGCACGTCGGCTGATTCAGCAGGGGGGCCTGACCATCAATGGGAAGCCGGTACCGGCGGGAGAGGAGCGGCTCGCGGCGTATACGCTGGAAGGGAACCTGAAGCCCTATTATCTCCTTCGGCGGGGTAAGAAGCATGTGGCTTGGGTGATCGTGCGGAGTGCGGGATAAGAGGGGCCTGGGATAAGAAGCCTGTAGCTTGGGCTAAACCACCAGAACACCGAGGGCGCGGAGGCTTTATGCGGCGGGGGCTATCAAAGGCGCCGTACCTAAGGCGAATAGGGTTCCTCTACATGTACGTTACCAGTGGGATGTGTAGGACTTCCAGCACTGTCCGAACTGCCACCTCGTATGCGTAGCTCAGCGACAGGCGGAAGCTCCGCACCGGTTCCTCTGCACGCAGGACGGTGAGCTTCTGGTAAAACTCGTTGTACCGCTGCGTCAGCTCATACCCGTAGTGGGCTATGAGGGCGGGGTTGTAGCTCAGGGCGGCAGCTTCCAGAAAAGCAGGCAGGCCGTAGAGGTGCCGCAGGAGAAGGGCTTCTTCTTTTTCGAGGGGGGGAACTTCGGTAGGGGGAGTAAGGCGGATGCCTTGGGTTTCGGCTTTTTCTCGCAGGCGGAGCGCTCGTACATAGCCGTATTGTAAAAACGGCCCGGTGAACCCTTTGAGGTCTATGGACTCGGCGGGGTCAAAGACGATGTTTTTCTTGGGTTCTACGCGGAGGAGGTAGAACCGGATGGCGGCTTGGCCGACGCCTTCGGCTGTTTCTTCGTGCTTGTCGGGGGGGATGCTTTCGTCTGTGAGGTCGAGGGCGCGCGCCCGCATTTCTTCCAGGAGGTCGTCGGCGTCCACGACGGTGCCTTCGCGGGTTTTCATGCGGCCGGTGGGGAGTTCTACCATGCCGTAGGAGAGGTGGTAGAGGGCATCGGCGTAGGGCCGTCCTAAGCGGCGCAGAAGGGCTATGAGCACCTGCATGTGGTGGTCTTGTTCGTTAGCGATGACGTAGATGGAGCGGGTCATGGCTGGGAAGTCGCGATAGCGCAGGTCGGCGGTGCCTAAGTCCTGGGTGATGTAGACGGAGGTGCCATCGCGGCGCAAGAGCACTTTTCGGCCGAGGCCTTCGGCGGTGAGATCGGCCCATACGCTGCCATCCTCGCTCCGCGCAAAGAGCCCCTTGGAGAGCCCTTCCTCTACGAGGGCCTTGCCCAACGTGTAGGTTTCTGACTCGTAGTAGATTTTATCAAACTGCACGCCGAGCCGCTGAAACGTTTCGGCAAAGCCGTCATACACCCAGCTATTCATCGTTTCCCAAAGGTGGCGGACGTCGGGGTCGCCAGCTTCCCAACGTCGTAGAACCTCCTGAGCCTCTTGGAAGAGGGGGGCTTGGGTCATCGCTTCGGCTTCGGGGAGGCCCTGGGCCACCAGCGCCTCCACCTCGGCCTTGTAGGCTTTCTCAAAGGCCACGTAGCAGTCGCCTACGAAGTGGTCGCCTTTTTTCCCGGCGGTGGAGGGGGTCTGGGGCCGGAAGAAGCGCTGCCAGCCCACCATGGACTTGGCGATGTGGATGCCCCGGTCGTTGTAGAGGTTGACGCGCCGCACGGTGGCGCCCGCTCGCTCCCAAAGGGCACTCACCGATTGGCCCAAAGCGATATTGCGCAGGTGGCCCAAGTGCAGGGGCTTATTCGTATTGGGCGAAGGGTATTCAAACACCGCAAACTGCCCCTCCAGCACCCGAATATGCGTATAGCCTGCGGAGGGCTGGGTCTGCACAGCCGAGAGGAACCCCCGCCAGAAGTCCAGTGAAAGACGCACGTTGAGGAAGCCCTTCACAAGCTCGTAATGGGCGATGTCGCCTTCAAGGGGGGGGAGGACGGCTTTCAGGAGGGCGTCGGTATCGCCCTTGAAGCGGCGTAAGAAGGGGAAGACGTTGATAGTCAGGTCTTCGGGGCGGTCGGGCGGTGATAGCGTCACCCGGGGTAGTGGCGAAAGGCCGGCCGCTTCCCACGCTTGGGCCCAGGCTGAAAGCTTCGTATGCCAGAAAGGCATGGGGCAAAGTTAGCCTAACTTTGGAGGGTGCTCTGGGAGTATGACTTGCCGCCCGAACGGATTGCCGAGTGGCCGGTAGAACCCCGCCACAACGCCCGCCTGCTTATCTACCAGCCGGGTAGGACCCTCCACGAGGATATCTTCCTCAACCTCGACCGGCATCTACCAGAAAACACCCTGCTACTTTACAACGACAGTCAGGTGGTTTTTGCGCGGCTGCGGCAGGGGCGGCGGGAGGTGCTTTTGACGGAGCCAGTAGCGGGGGGATGGCACCTGCCCAGCGGGCAAATCTGGCAGGGACTGTATCGGCCGGGGCGCTTCTGGCGAAAGGGCGGCACCCTCACGTGGGAGAAGCCCCCCGTCCGCCTCACCATCCAGGCCGCTGCGCATCCAGACTTCTCTCTTGCCTTTCGGCTGGAGTGGGAACCCGCTGCGTGGCCGCTCGTGCGGGTTCTCAACGAAGTGGGCGAGGTGCCTCTCCCACCCTACATTCGCCGCGCCGCGTCAGAGGCGGACAAGACCCGCTACCAGACGGTGTATGCCCACACGCCGGGGTCGATCGCGGCGCCCACGGCCGGCTTGCATTTTACGGAGGCTGTCTTTGCCCGGCTAACCGAAAAAGGCATTCGGCGCCTTCCTATCACGCTGCATGTGGGGGCGGGCACCTTTCTGCCCCTGCGCAGTGAGAACCCCTTCGCGCACGAGATGCACGCAGAAACCTTCTCTGTGCGCGCGGAGACACTTACCGCCTTGCGTACCCATACAGGCCCGATCGTGTGTGTAGGCACGACGACCTGTCGCACGGTGGAGTCTCTCTACTGGCTGGGGGCTTACCGGCTTTGGCAAGGGGATTTTCCGACGGAAGTGCCGCCCTTCTGCTGGCGAGAGCTGGAAGCGCCGCCGCCCCTCACGGACGCCCTCGACGCCCTCGGTAGCGACCCCATTCATAGCCGTACCCGGCTCTATATCCTGCCGGGCTACCCCTTCGCGCTCACCCAGGGCCTCATCACCAACTTCCACCAGCCCCGGAGCACCCTCATCGGCCTCGTGCAGGCCTTCGTCGGCGAGGAGGCGATCCGAGCGGTTTATACGTACGCGCTCGAGCATGGCTTCCGGTTTCTCAGCTACGGCGATACCTCGCTCCTCTGGCGAAAGGCCTTTTAGCGGCATGTGTTACGAACCTACTACCTGGCGCATCGTGGAGGCACGCCTCGCCTTAGAGGAGGGGTGGGTAGAAGGGGATCTCTGGGTGAAAGATGGCCGGATCGCTGCCATTGGGCGCCTCCCCGATAAGGCTTACGGCCCGCTCTACCGGGCAAAGGGCGCCTTCCTCCTGCCAGGTCTGATTGATACGCATGTGCACTTTCGGGAGCCGGGCTTCCCGGAGAAGGGCACCTTTTACACGGAGAGTCGGGCGGCCCTGGCCAGCGGCGTCACGACCGTCTTTGACATGCCTAATACCCATCCGCCCACGACCACCCGCCAGGCCCTCCTCGAAAAAAAAGCCCGCCTTACCCACCGCGCCTGGGCCAACTTCGCCCTGTATTTTGGTGCTACGCACCATAATCTCAGCGAGATCACGCAGCTCTCGCCTCGGGAGGTGCCCGGCGTCAAGGTCTTCCTGGCTTCATCCACGGGGGACTTGCTCGTAACAGAGGAGCAGGTGGTAGAAGCCCTCTTTGCGCAGTCGCCGGTGCGGTTGGTGTTTCATAGCGAGTCGGAGCAGCTTATTCAGCTGGCTGCACAGGCCTACCGGGGCAAGGACTGGGATGCCGTACCGGACCTGCATACCCGTATCCGCCCCACCGAAGCCTGTATAGAAAGCACCCGCTGGCTCCTTTCTCTTGCTACGGCGTACGAGACACCTATCCACCTGCTGCATATTACGACTGGGGAGGAAGTGCAGGCTCTCCGAGCGTTTTTCGACCGGGTGCCACAAGGAGCGTCCCCGCGTGTCTCTGCCGAAACCTGCCCCGTCTACCTCACGTGGAATGCCACCCACTTCCCCCGCTACAAGAACCTCCTCAAATGCAATCCTGCGCTCAAAAGCCCCGAAGACCAGGAAGCGCTGTGGGAGGGCATTCGGCAGGGGGTATTTGCCACGGTGGGCACGGACCATGCGCCGCATACCTACGTAGAAAAGCACCTGCCCTACTGGCAAGCGCCGGCGGGGGTTCCTACACATCCGTATCTTCTGCCGTGGCTTCACACGCTGGGGATGGCGCGAGAAGTGTCTCTGCGCCGGTGGGTGGAGCTGCTGGCCTGGAATCCCGCCCGCCTATGGGGAATGCAGGAGCGGGGTTTCCTGCGGGAAGGCTACTGGGCCGACCTGGTGCTCTTTGACCCGACCGGCGAAACCCGTGTGCCCCTCCCGACAGAGCCCCAAACGCTGGGGAAGTGCGGCTGGCATCCCCTCATGGGCGAAACGCTCCAAGGCCGCGTACAGGCTACCTGGGTCAATGGCCACCTGAGCTATGATAGCGGATACTTTCTCGGCCAGCCGGCGGGCGAGCCCGTGGTCTTTGCGGGGTAAGCGGGTCTGGGCGGGGCTATTTGCCGCCTTCCTGGCCGCTTGCAGTCCACAGCGCCTCCTTCTACCCGGTGAGCGCATCGTCTGGCGCGAACCCACCCTCGCCGGCCATATCCTCCCCGAAAAACCTCCCCTCTATGTGCGCGCTAACAGCCGCCTTCTTGGCCTCCCCCTCTCACTCTGGCTCTACGGCGCCGGCGAAACCCTCCTGCGCGACTCTGTCGCACGCCCCTTCTACCGCATCCCTAAGGTGCGCCGCTACTACTATCTCCTGGGCCGAACCCTCCACGACAAACTCGGCGAGCCCCCCGCCCTCCTCTCCGAAAGTGCCCTACGCCAGGACGTGGAACAGTTAGAGGCCCTATATGCCGAGTGGGGCTACTTTCAAGCGGCGATCCAGCCCCGCGTACGTCTGCGAAACCAGTATAAAGCCTTCGTTACCTACGGCATCCGACCAGGCCCCCGCTGGAACCTGGAAAAATTCTCCATTGAAGGCGGTGATAGCCTCATGCTCCAGATCGCGGACTCGCTGTTTCTGCTTTATGGCCCACGCGTGGGCCAGCCCTTCTCCCTCAAAAGCATTGACGCTTTTCGGGAAAAGCTCCACCAAACCCTGCTGGAAAACGGCTATTATGACCTACCCCTGAGTCTCCTCATCCTGGAGATTGACACCACGGCGCAGGCGGTTCGGCAGCGCAGCCGCTCGGGTCTTCTGCAGAGGCTCTGGCTGGGCACCGGCGCACTCAAAGGGCCCCCCTGCCAGGTTCGCCTCCTCCTGCCCGACAATTACCACCCTTACGCCCTCAGCCAGGTCGAAGTGACCCTCCACACCCCCGACCGGGAGGCCACCATTGAGAGGACCCTGGCTGGCCTCACCTTCCGTACAGAGCCCCGTGCCGCGATCATCCTGGATGAACGGGTGCTTCTACGGCGGATTTTCACCTTGCCGGGCGAACGTTACAACTACAAGGCTATCCAAACAAGTCAGCGCTTTATTCAGCTTTTACCCGCTGTGCAGTGGGTCTTACCATCTATTTTTCCGGATTCTGGGCAAAGGCTTCGGCTAAGGTATGAGGTGCTTTTGCGCCCCCCGCTCGAAGCAAGTCTCAGTGTGGAAGGCTTTCAATCCACGCAGGTGCTGACGGCCCTACCGCCTTTGCCGGGGGCCAGTATGCGGTTCAGTCTCTCCCACCTCTCTCTGCTGCGGCGGGGCTGGACCACCACCCTCAAAGCCCAGGGCTTCGTGAGCTACTTCCGCCGAACTGCCGACCTCCCCCCCGAACCCCTCTATAGCTTCCTCGGCGAGTTTGCCCTGACCTTCCCGCAGGGCACGCAACGTCTTTCCCGGGCTATGCCGACCCCTTTTCCGCAAACCCTCGTCCAGCGCGGCACGGCCCTGCGCTTCTCGTATCAGGACCTGCGACAGCCGGTTTTTTCCCGCCGTTTCCTCACGGTGGAAGTGCAGCGGGAGCGCCGCCTCCTCCTCTCTGACCGGCGAGCCGAAACCCACCTCTTCACGCCCTTCAGCCTCATCTTCGTCCAAAGCACCTTCTCCCCGGCCTTCGAAGCCGACATCCTTAGCCTCTCCCCCCTCGTCCGAAGCCTCATCCTGCGGGATTTCCTCCCGCGCCTCACCCAAATCTCCGCCTACCAGAT
>Ga0209017_10001851_pt1 | contig 14983 bp, 16 predicted proteins | sample YNPBryunderm2012_FD_185812 | JGI IMG/M metagenome (GOLD analysis project Ga0209017, IMG submission 185812) | Anoxygenic and chlorotrophic microbial mat microbial communities from Yellowstone National Park, USA - YNP Bryant MS undermat 2012... ... | reverse complement strand
CGCCTACGGGGGGATGCTCCTGGCGGCGGGAGGGTGGCCGGGGTGGCGCACCTTTTTCCTGGTGACCCTGGCCATGGTGGGGGCCAGGACCATGGCCATGGCCCTAAACCGCCTCATAGACTGGCCCATAGACGCCCTGAACCCCAGGACCAAGGACCGGCACCTGCCCCGGGGCCTGGTGAAGCCCTGGGAGACCCTCTTCCTCGCCCTTTTGGGCCTGGCCCTCCTGGTCTACGCTGGCCTCTCCCTGAACCCCCTCACGGCCAGGCTTCTGCCGGTGGCCGTCTTCTTCCTCACCGTTTACAGCTACACCAAGCGCTTCACCTGGCTGTGCCACTACGTCCTGGGCCTCACCATCGGGGCGGCGGCGGCGGGCGGGTGGATCGCCGTCACCGGGAGCTTCGCCCCCACCGCCTACTGGCTCTGGGCGGGGGTGGCCTTGTGGATCGCCGGGTTTGACATCCTCTACGCCACCCAGGACTACGCCTTTGACCGGGCCCACGGGGTGAGGAGCATCCCCGCCCGCTTCGGCATCCCCCTGGCCCTCGGGATCGCCCGCGCAAGCCACGCCCTGGCCTGGATCGCCCTCCTCCTGGCGGGGGTGAGCTACGGGGCCGGCCCCTTCTACTTCCTGGGGCTTTTCCTGGTGGGGGGCCTCCTCCTCTACGAGCACCGCCTGGTCTCCCCCGAGGACCTCTCCCAGGTGGACCGGGCCTTCTTTCAGGCCAACGTGGGCGTGAGCCTGGGGATGTTTCTCTCCATCCTCTTAGACCTGGCCTTTTGGATGTAGGCTCAGGGCATGGAAGGGTTACGGCAGCAGGCCAGGAAGGCCATAGAGGAGTTCCTGGAGCTTTTCCCCATGCCCGAAGGGAGCCTCTTCGTCCTGGGGGGATCCACCAGCGAGGTCCTGGGGGAGAAGGTGGGGACGAGGCCCAGCCTCGAGGCCGCGGAGGCTATCCTGGAAGGTCTCCTGCCCCCTCTCCTGGACCGGGGAATCCTCGTGGCCGTCCAGGGGTGCGAGCACCTGAACCGGGCCCTGGTGGTGGAGCGAAGGGCCTTGGAGGCCTACGGCCTCGAGGAGGTCACCGTCTTCCCCCACCCCAAGGCGGGCGGGGCCTTGGCCACCGCCGCCTTCCTCCGCTTCCGGGACCCGGTCATGGTGGAGTCCCTGAAGGCCCAGGCCCACGGGGGGATGGACATCGGCGGGGTCTTGATCGGCATGCACCTGCGCCCGGTGGCCGTGCCCCTCAGGCTTTCCACGCGGAAGCTGGGGGAGGCCATCCTCCTCGCCGCCAAGACCAGGCCCAGGCTGGTGGGCGGGGCCCGGGCGGTCTACACCCGGGAGGAGATGCTCAAGAAGCTGGAAGAATATCGCTAAAGGCTTCCCGGAAGAGGGCCGCCACCCCCAAGGCCTCGTAGCGGTCGTAGTGGCCCATGAGGGAGAGGCGGAAGATCCTGCCCTTCAGGGGCCCCTGCCCCCCGGCGATGACCGCTTTCCTCCTGGCGAAGGCCTCCTTCACCGCCCCGTAGGCCACGCCCTCCGGCAGGTAAAAGGCGGCCACGGCGGGGCTTCTCACCTCCGGAACCGGCCGCAAGCCCAAAGCCTCCCCCACCCCGTAAAGGAGCTCGTTCTGCCAGGCCTTGAGCTCCAGGTGGGCCTCCAGGCGCGGCAGAACCTCCTCCAAGACCGCCGCCACCGCCCCCACCAGGTTGATGGCCGGGGTCCAGGCGCTCTCCCCTTCCCGCTGGGCCCTAAGCTCCCGGGAGAGGTCCAGGTAGTAGCCCCGGGGGCGGAGGGCGGCCAGGGCCCTTGGGCCTAGGGCCACGAAGCCCAGGCCGGGTGGGCACATGAGGCCCTTCTGGCTTCCGGAGGCGGCGGCGTCCACCCCGAAGGCCTCGAGGGCCACCTCCTTGAGGAGGAGGCTCGTCACCATGTCCGCCCCCACCAGGCCCTCGGGGTTTTCCGCCTTGAAGGCCCGGGCCAGGGCGGGGAGGTCGGCGAGGGCCCCGGTGGAAGTCTCCGAGTGGACGAGGAGGAGGCCCCGGTAGCCCTTCCGCGCCACGTCCTCGGGCCCCGGCACCCGGCCGTAGGGGAAGTCCAGGCGGTGGACGTCAAGCCCCGCCTCCAGGGCGATCTCGTAAAAGCGCTCGGAGAACTTGCCGTAAACGGGCACCAAGACCCTTTCCCCGGGGGCGAAGAGGTTCTTGACCAGGGCCTCCATGGCCAGGGTGCCGCTTCCCGTGAGGATGAGGACCTCCCCTTCCGTGCGGAAGGCCTCCTTGAGAAGGTGGCGCGCCCGGAGGAAAAGGGCCCGGGCGGGCTCGGTGCGGTGGTGGAGCTGGGGGCGGGAAAGGGCCTCTAGGGCCTTGGGGTGCAGGCGCACGGGGCCTGGGGTGAGAAGCCACTCCATGGGAAAAGTGTATCGTGTTTCCCGTGCGCCTCGCCCTCCGCTACCGCGCCCCCCAGGCCGGGGAGCACCTCCTGCCCCTCCCGGGCGACCTCCCCGGCCAACGGCTGACCGACCTCTCCCTCTCCCACAAGCCCCTGGAGGTCTACGAGGTCTTTGGCAACCTCCTGGCCCGCTTCGCCTTGGAGGAAGGAGAGGTCTTGGAGGTGCGCTTCGCCCTGAAAACGGAGCCCCTGGCCCACGCCCCCCCCTGGAGGGCCATCCTCCTCAAGGAGCCCCCCGAGGCCTGGCCAGGCATCCTGGCCCACCGGGGGCACCGGGTGGAAAGGGCCCTGGGCTTCCTCCTCTCGGGCAGGCCCCACACCTGGTTCCTGGTGGACGGCCTTCCCCTGGACCCCAGCCTCTTCCAGGCCCTAAAGGAGGACCCCGCCCACCTCCTCTCCCTCGGGGTGGCCCCCAGGCCGGAGGCCTACCTAGGGGGGCACGAGGGGAAAAGGCTTCTCCTCCTCAAGGCCCCATGGCCCGGGGAAGAGGCCCTGGCGTGGGACGATCTGCGCCCCGTGGACCTGGATCTCCTTCCCCCCGCCCGGGGCCTGGCCTTCGCCGCCCTGGGCCTTTCCGCCCTGGGCCTCGCCACGGGCCCCTGGCCCTACCTCCCCTACCTCCTCCTCCTCGCCCTACGCCAGGGAAAGGCTCTCAAGGAACTCCTTCTCCAGGCCCCCCTTAGGGCCCTCGAGGTCCCCCTCTTCCACGCCTTCGCCCTCTCGGTAACCCTAGACCCCAGACCCGAGCTGGGCCTGGGGTTTCTGGGCCTCTTTTTCTGGAACCGCCTCAGGCCTTCTTCCGGATCTCCTCCAGAATCTCCCGGAGAAGCTTGACCTCCTCCGGGGACTCGGGCGGGGCCGCCGGGGCCTCCTCCTTCTTCCGGCGCTTGGCCAGCTTGTTCATGGGAGTGACCACCAGGAAGTAGATGGCGGCGGCCACAATCAAGAAGTTCACCACGGCGTTGACGAACTTGCCCAAGGCAATGGGACCCAGCTTGAGGGCGGAGAAGTCTGGAGCCCCGCCCAAGGCCCCGATGAGGGGCGTGAGCACGTCCGCCACCAAGGAGTTGACCACTTGGCCGAAGGCTCCACCGATGATGACCGCCACCGCCAGGTCCACCACGTTCCCCCGCATAATGAAGTCCCTAAACCCTTGCAACACTGTCCACCTCCGGGAACATCCGCGCCCTTTTGGGGCACACCAGCCACCATAAAGAAAGGGTGTCTGCGAAAATCATCTGAAAGCCCGACCTGGGGTAAAATACCCCCGCACCCCCGATGGGCCAAAGGGCTCAGAGCGTGGGGCCAGGAGGTAAGGATGGCCAAAGTCAAGCTGGAGCACGTGTGGAAGCGCTTCGGCAAGGTGGTGGCGGTCAAGGACTTCAACCTGGAGACGGAGGACGGGGAGTTCGTGGTCTTCGTGGGTCCCTCGGGCTGCGGGAAGACCACCACCCTGCGCATGATCGCCGGGCTGGAGGAGGTCTCCGAGGGCAAGATCTTCATTGGCGAGCGCCTGGTGAACGACGTCCCCCCCAAGGACCGGGACATCGCCATGGTCTTTCAGAACTACGCCCTCTACCCCCACATGAACGTCTACGAGAACATGGCCTTCGGGCTCCGGCTTCGGCGCTACCCCAAGGACGAGATTGACCGGAGGGTGAAGGAGGCCGCCCGCATCCTGAAGATTGAGCACCTCCTCAACCGCAAGCCCCGGGAGCTCTCGGGCGGCCAGCGCCAGCGGGTGGCCATGGGAAGGGCCATCGTGCGGGAGCCCAAGGTCTTCCTCATGGACGAGCCCCTCTCCAACCTGGACGCCAAGCTAAGGGTGGAGATGCGGGCCGAGATCGCCAAGCTCCAGAGGAGGCTTGGGGTCACCACCATCTACGTGACCCACGACCAGGTGGAAGCCATGACCCTGGGGCACCGCATCGTGGTCATGAAGGACGGGGAGATCCAGCAGGTGGACACCCCCTTAAACCTCTACGACTTCCCCGCCAACCGCTTCGTGGCCGGGTTCATCGGGAGCCCCTCCATGAACTTCCTCAGGGCCCGGGTGGAGGTCCAGGGAGAAAGGGTCTACCTGGCGGCCCCTGGCTTCCGCCTCCGGGCCAACCCCGTCCTGGCCCAGCCCGTGAGGTCCTATGCGGGGAAAGAGGTGTGGCTGGGCATCCGCCCTGAGCACCTGGGCCTCAAGGGCTACACCGTGATCCCTGAGGAGGAGAATGCGATCCGGGGCGAGGTGGAGGTGGTGGAGCCTTTGGGGGCTGAGACCGAGCTCCACGTGAGCGTGGACGGCACCGTCCTGGTGGCCAAGGTGGACGGCCACGCCCCCGTGCGGGCTGGGACCATGGTGGAGCTTCTGGTGGACACGAGCCGCCTCCACGCCTTTGACCCCGAGACCGACCTCACCATCGGCCACTCGCAGGAGCGGGTGGCGGCGGTCCACTAGGGATGTCAGAGAAGGGGCGGGGAGGAACCTTCCCCGCCTTTTATCATGGAAGGGTGAGCGAGGCCAAGCCCTTCGTGATAGGTATCGCTGGCGGTACCGCCAGCGGCAAGACCACTCTGGCCCGGTCTTTGGCCCAGGCATTGGGCCGACGGGTAGCCCTTCTCCCCATGGACCACTACTACAAGGACCTCTCCCACCTCCCTTTTTCCGAGCGCCTAAAAGTGAACTACGACCATCCCGAAGCCTTTGACCTCGCCCTTTACCTGGAGCACGCCCGGGCCCTCCTGGCGGGAAACCCCGTGGACATGCCCCTTTACGACTTCAAGGTCTACACCCGAAGCCCCTCAACGAGTAGGGTCAACCCCGCCCCGGTAGTCATCCTCGAGGGCATCCTGGTCCTTTACCCGGAGGAGCTCCGGACCCTCATGGACCTCAAGGTCTTCGTGGACGCAGACGCCGACGAGCGCTTCATCCGCCGCCTGATTCGGGACGTGGAGGAACGGGGACGCACCTTGGGAAGCGTGGTGGACCAGTACCTCACCCGGGTGAAGCCCATGCACCAGGCCTTCGTGGAGCCCACCAAGCGGCATGCGGACGTGATCCTGCCCGGGGGTGGCCAAAACCCCGTGGCGCTGGAGATGCTCTTGGCCAAGGCCCTCTCCCGCCTGGTCCAGACAGGGGTCGCATGAAGCGCTTTCTCCATCTTCTGATTCTTCTCGCCCTCGTCCCCTCCCTCCTGGCCCTGGTCCCCAGGCTTGAGGGCGAACGCCCGGGCCCCGTGGCCCTGGTCATGGACGCTGAAGCCTTGAGGGCGGAGGCCAAGGCGGCCGGGAAGGATCTCCTCTCGGCCCTGGCAGCGTACCGAGCCCTCGGGGTAAACGGCATCGCCTTCCCCGAGCGCCTGGTCAAGGACTGGGTGGCGGAAGGGGTCCTCCTTTACCGCCAGGGACGGGAGCTTGCGGAGACCGGGCTTTCCGCCAAGCCCGGCTGGTACTACCTCAAGGGGGAGGTCTGGCTCGTGGACCTCCTGGAAAGGGCCTACGCCCTACCCAAGGAGCGCCTGGGCCCCTGGCTGGGCTTTCCCGTGGATGTCCAGGCCTTCCCCGCCTTCTACCCCCTGGACGAGATCCAGCGGGCCAAAGAGGCGGGGTACTACGTGGTGGTCCGGCCCAACAACCACCGCCAAAGGGCCCTGGACCCCACCCTGCCCCTGGTGCCCGAGGGAGCGGAAGCCGTGGTCTTCGCCGGCCTCGAGGCCCTGGGCCACCCCTACCGCCTGGAGGAGGCCAAGGCCCTGGTCCAGGTGCCCGTGGCCCTCATTGAGGGCACGCCCCAGCCCGGCCTCCAGGCCTTCCGGGAAAGGGGCCTCCTCCGCCTCTTTAGCCTCCGCTACGAGTGGCAACTCACCCTAAAGCCAGAGGAGGCCGCCGACAAATACGTCCTGGCAGCCCGGGAACGGAGCCACCAGCTCCTCTACCTCAGGCCCTACCCCTACCAGGAGGAAACCGAGCGCTTCTTGAGGCGCCTGAACGAGGGCCTCAACGCGAGCGGCATCCCCACGGGAACCCCAAGGCCCCGGGATTTCGCCCCAAGCCCCCTGAGGCATTTCGCCTGGCTAGGGGTCCTGGCGGGGCTCGGACTTCTCGCCCTTGGGCTTCCCGTCTACGGTCCTTTGGTGGCCTTCCTGCTCCTCCTTCTGGCCTTGGGCTACGGGGGAAGCGGGGGCGGGGCCCTGCTCGCCGCCTTGGTCTTCCCCGTCCTGGGGTTCCTGGGGCCCCGGAACGGGCTATGGATGTGGGTCAGGGCCTTGGGCTACGCCCTGGCGGGGGTGGTCTTCCTCTCCGCCTTGGGATCCACGAAGGAGGCGGTCCTGGGCCTCTCCCCTTTCAAAGGGGTATCCCTCACCCTCCTCCTCCCTCCCCTCCTGGTGGCCTACAGCTTTCTGGACAAGAGCTACAAGGAGGCCCTGGTCCGCCTCTACGCCCACCCCCTGCGCCTGGGGGAGGTGGCCCTGGCCCTTCTGGCCCTCTTCCTCCTGGCCCTGGCCCTCCTCCGGCGGGGGAACGAGGCCCCCCTGGTGCCCGAGGCGGAGCTGAAGCTCAGGAGCCTTCTTCAGGACCTCATGGTGCGCCCCCGCTTCAAGGAGGTCTTCGGCCACGCCCTCTTCCCCATCGCCCTCCTCCTCCCCTGGCCCCGCTGGGTGCAAAACGGCCTCCTCTTCCTGGCGGCCATCGGGATAGCCTCCATCCTCAACACCTTCAGCCACTTTCACACCCCCCTGCCCATCTCCTTCTTCCGGGTGGTGAACGGGGCCATCCTGGGGGTCCTCCTGGGGATGGTTGGGGTTATCCTGGTAAGGAGGCTTCGGGCATGGTGGTTGGGGTAGCGGGGTACTACGGGTTTAGGAACGCCGGGGATGAGGCCATCCTCGAGGCCATCGCCCGGGAGCTCAAGGCCCGGGGGCATGGGATCTTGGCCCTCTCGGGAGACCCCAGGAGGACCCGGGAGGAACACGGCATCAGGGCCGCCCACCGCCTGAACCCCCTGGCCCTCCTTACGGCCGACCTCTGGCTTCTGGGGGGCGGGGGGCTTTTACAGGACGCCACCAGCCCCTTGAGCCTCCTCTACTACCTCTCTGTCCTCCGCCTGGCCCGCCTCTCCCGCAAGCGGGTGGTGGTCTTCAACCAGTCCCTGGGTCCCCTCTCCCCGTGGGGAGAACGCCAGGTCCAAGGGGCTTTGAAGGGGGTCCCGGTGATCGTGAGGGACCAGGACTCCCTGGAGTACGCCAAAAGGCTGGGAATCCCCGCCGAGCTAGGGGCCGATCCCGCCCTCCTCCTCACCCCGCCCCCCGTAAGGCGGGAAGAGGACCTGGTCCTGGTCATCCCCCGAGCGGGGGTGGGTCCGGAGGCGGTGCGCACCCTGTACATCACCGCCAACCGTCTCTTTCACGAGGGCAAGCAGGTCCTCGTCCTCCTCCTGCAACCCGGTTACGACGACGAGATCCTGCCAGACCTCCCCCACCACCAGGTAGAGAAGACATCCGACCCCAGGAGGGTCCTCTACCTGGCGGCCCAGGCGGGCTACGTGATCTCCATGCGCCTCCACGGCCTGATCCTGGCGGCGGCGGCCGGCACCCCCTTTGCCGCCCTCTCCTACGATCCCAAGGTGGCCGCCTTTGCCAAGGAAACCGGGGCCTACTACCAGGAGCTTCCCGGGGACCCCATCAAGCTCTCCAAAGCGGCCATGTACGGCCGTTACCCCGACTGGGAAAAGGTCCAGGCCTTAAAGGAGAGAGCTCGGAAAAGCTTTGACCTGGCCCTGGGAGAAGCTATCCCCGTCAAGCGCCCCCACGGACGCGGCTGAGGCGGTTTCTCATCCCTTCGGCGAAAGCCATGAGGTCCTCGAGGGCCTCCTCCACCTCCTGCCGGAGGAGAAACTCCCCTGGGGAAAGCCGCTTGAGCAAGAGGAAGGGGGGCTGGGCGAGGAGCTCCACCCCCTGGCGCACCACCTCGGGGATGAGGCCCTCCTCCAGGGCCTCGGCCTCGAGGTCCGTAAGAAGGAACACCTCCCCCAAGCGCTTCTTGGCCAAAAGGAGGAGAAAAGCGGCCAAAGCCCCTTTCTCGGAGAGCTCGGCCACCAGGCGGTCCTCCAGGGCCTCCACCGCCTCCAGGTCCATCCGCCCCCCCCTGAGGAGGTCTTCCAGGTCCAAGGGGGTAACGGGAAACCGGGCCTTGAGGCGGACCAGGCGGTTCACCGCCTCGGGGGAGAGGAAACCCACCCCCTCAGGCACCGAGGCCTTCTCCGACTCTGGAGCCAGAAGGGCCACATGGGCCCCCTGCTGGCGGTAGGGCTTGAGGAGGCTCACCTCCCCTTCCCCCAAACGCAAGAGGACCAGGACCACCTGGCGCCTGCCCAGGGGCGCCCGGTACACCCAGGGTGGCCCCCCCTCCAGGAAGAAACCCAGGCGCCTGAGGTCCTCGGTCACCCCAGGGGGTTCCAGGGCCTCGGGCTCGTGGGGAAAGAGCACCTCCTTGGGGTAAGGGGTGACCCGCACCCGCCGCTTTTCCGGCTCCGGGCGCCCCTCCTTGGGTTTTTCCTGGGGCTTCTCGGGCTGAGGAGGACGCAGAGGGGAGCGGGGCAGGGCCTTCAGCTCCACCTCCCCCCCGCGGAAATGGAGCAGAATGGCCTCGTTGACCGCCAGGCGACGCTTGGCGTAGTAAGAGGCGAGCCCCCGCACCACTCCACTTTTCCAGTCCACCTCCAGCTCGTAGGCCTCCCCGTCCTCGTCCACAAAACGGACACGCTCCTTTCCCAGGAGATGCTGGCGCAAGGAGGCAGTGAGGGCCATGGTGCCCGTCTGAATACAGGTACTCGTCAGGACATAGCGCGCGGTCATACTACCTCCCCAAATCCGCCAGGGGGCGGGGGCTCCCTGAAGTGAGCATATAATACACCTCGTAGACCACGGCAAGGGTGCGCTCCACGTCGTCCAGGGCCCGGTGCTCTTCCCTTGGCGGGAGCTCCAGGACCTGGGAGAGGGCGTCCAGGCCGTAGCGCTTCAGGCCCCGCATGGCCTTCCTGGCCAGGCGGATGGAGTCCACCACGGGGTTCTCCAACCGCCACCCCAGGCCCTCGAGGGCCGGGCGGAGAAAGCCGAGGTCAAAGGAGGCGTTCTGGATGACCAGGGTCGCCCCCTGCAGAAGGGGATAGGCCTGGGCCAACACGGCCTCCAGGGGCGGGGCCCCTTCCAGGTCCTCAGGCCTGATCCCGGTGAGGCGCTGGATGAAGGGGCTCGGGGGGCGCCTGGGCCGGGCCAGGCTCTGGAAGGCCACCCTTCTCCCCCCCTCCAGGCGCACCAGGGCCACCTCAATGATCTCGTTGAGGCCGGGGGCCAGGCCCGTGGTCTCCAGATCCAGGACCACCACCGCCTCCTTGGGGTGGGGGAACCGGTAGCGCCACTCCCAAAGACCCACCTCCTCCCCTGGGACAAAACGGCCGTCCAGAAGGGGGGCCACCACCGGGGCCACGGGGCCCCTCAGGCCCAGGGCCTCGCCCAGGGCGGGAAGGGGAAGAGGCCTCCCCTCGGCCCGGAGGCGGCGGGCCAGACGGGTGGCCAGACGGTAACGGAAGGCGGGGTCCATCAGAGGGCTTCCCCCAGGGGCGTCTTGACGAAGGCCCGGGCGGTGGCCTCCTCGTGGGCCAAAGCCGCCCTCAGGAGGAGCTCGTCCTTCCCCCAGGGCGCCAGGAGCTGGAGGCCCACGGGCAGGTGCCCTTCAAACCCGGCGGGGAGGGAGAGGGCGGGGAGGCCCGTCAGGTTGGCCCCCACGGTGTAAAGGTCCTCCCGGTACATGGCCAGGGGGTCGGGGCGGCTTCCCAGGGGGAAGGCGGGGTGGGGGGTGGTGGGGAGGAGGAGGAGGTCCACCTCCTGGAAGAGGGCCTGGGCCTCGGCCTTGAGGCGCTTGCGGAAGGCCTGGGCCCGGCCGTAGTAGGCCTCGTAGTAGCCGCTAGACAGAACAAAGGTGCCCACCAGGATTCGCCGCTTGACCTCGAGGCCAAAACGGGCCCGGGTGGCCTCCACCACCTGCCAAAGCTCCTCCCCTTCCCCCCGTACCCCGTAAAGGGTCCCATCGTAGCGGGCCAGGTTGGAGCTGGCCTCCGCCGGGGCCAGGATGTAGTAGGCGGCCAGGGCCAGGGGCAAGGAGGGCCAGGAAACCGCCTTCACGGAAAAGCCCAGGCCCTGGAAGACCTCCAAGGCCTCCTCCAAGGCCCGCTCCACCCCCGGGGTGTTCCCGGAGAGCCCCTCCCGCACCACCCCGAGGCGCAGGGGGGGGAGGGGGTCTTTCAGGGCCTCCTGGAACCCGGGCTTCAGGTCCAGACTGGTGGCGTCCAGGGGGTCAGGACCCGCCACGGCATCCATGAGGAGGGCCAGGTCCTCCACCGAGCGGGCCATGGGGCCGATCTGGTCCAGGCTGGAGGCGTAGGCGATGAGGCCGAAGCGGCTCACCCGGCCGTAGGTGGGCTTGAGGCCAAAGATGCCGCAAAAGCCCGCGGGCTGGCGCACGCTCCCCCCGGTGTCGGAGCCCAGGGCCAGGGGAGCCAGATCGGCGGCCACCGCCGCGGCGCTGCCCCCGCTGCTCCCCCCGGGGACCCGGGAAGGGTCAAAGGGATTTTTCGTGGGGAAGAAGGCGGAGTGCTCGGTGCTGGAACCCATGCCGAACTCGTCCAGGTTGGTCTTGCCCAAAACAAGCGCCCCCAGGGCCTTGAGCCGGGCGATGGCGGTGGCCTCGTACGGGGGAAGGAAGTTCTCTAAAAGGCGGCTTCCCGCAGTGGTGCGCAGGCCTTTGGTGGCGATGTTGTCCTTGACCGCCACCAGGAGGCCCGCCAGGGGCAGGCTGGGGTCCACCGCCTTGGCCTCGGCCAAAAGGCCCTCGTTCAGGGTGAGGAAGGCCCCCAGGTTAGGGTCTATTTCCTGAACGCGCTTGAGATAAATCCCGGCCACCTCCAGGGGGGTTATCTCTCCCCGGGCCACCCGGGCGCGGATCTCGCGGGCCAGCATGCCCCTACTATAGCCCGAAGTGGAGGCGGAACCAGTCCCGGAAGCCCAGGTAGGCTCCCTCCCCACCCCGGGGCAGGTAGGTCACGTCCCCAGGCTCGTGGCGGAACCAGGTGTACTGCCTTTTGGCGTAGGCCTTGACCGCCCGGATGTCCCTAAGAAGGGCCTCTTCCAGGCCATACTCCCCCCTAAGGTAGCCCACCACCTCCTTGTAGCCGATGGCCTGGAGGGCCGTGGGCATGCTGGGATACCTGGCCAAAAGACCCCTCACCTCCTCCACCAGGCCCCGGGCGAACTGGCCCTTCGCCCGCTCCTCCAGCCTGGGGAAGAGCCAGGCCTTCTCCGGCCAAAGCACCAGCTTTCTGTAGCGGAAGCGGGGAGGCCTCCTGGGGTGGCGGGCCGGGGGAAGGCCCGTGCGCCTCAGGACCTCCAGGGTCCGCAAAAGCCGTCTGGGGTTTTTCCCCACCCGGAAGGCATCCTCAGGGCTCGCCCGCCGCAACTCCTCCAAGAGGGCTTCTAGCCCCCGTTCCTCCAGTTCCCACCCCAAGGCGGCCTGGAGGTCTGGGTCCGGGGGCGGAAGCTCGTGGACGCCCTCGGAAAGGGCGCGGATGTAGTACCCCGTCCCCCCCACCACCAGGGGCACCCTGCCCTTCGCCAAGACCTCGGCGATGGCCGCCTCCGCCAAGACCACGAAGCGAGCCACGCTCATGGCCTCGCTGGGATCCAGGATGTCCACCAGGTGGTGGGGCACCCGGGCCCTCTCCTCCGGGGTGGGCTTGTCGGTGCCGATGTCCAGGCCCCGGTAGACCATGGTGGCGTCGGCGGAAACCACCTCGAGGGGAAGCTCCTCCCCCAGGCGGAGGGCCAAGAGGGTCTTGCCGCTGCCCGTGGGCCCGGCGAGGACGGGTACGGCCTCCATATCCCTTATGCTAAGGGCATGCTGGAGCCTCTGGACCGCCTGGAAACCCTTAGAAAGCTGAAGGAGCTACAGGAGCGCATCGCCGAGCTGGCCTACCAGCTCACGGGAGAGGAACCCGCCGCCTGGACTCCCAGGGTGGACCTCCTGGAGGACGAGGCGCACTACGTCCTTCTGGTGGACCTGCCCGGGGTCCGCCCCGAGGACCTGGAGCTTCTGGAGGAGGGGAGCCGCATCACTTTGGCCGGGGTGCGCCACCCCCTGCCCGGCACCTACCTTCTGGAGGAGAGGCCCATGGGCACCTTCCGCCGTACCCTGGACCTCCCCGGCCCCATAGAGGAGGGCACCGCCCAGGCGGCCTTGCGCCAGGGGGTGCTCGAGGTGCGCTTCCAGAAGAAAAAGGGGCGGACCCTTCCCCTCTAGGGAAGCACCTGATGGCAGGCCCGGCACCGGGGCTCGTAGTGCTCCTCGGCCCCCACCAGGATGACGGGATCGCTGTACCGAGCGGGCTTCCCGTTCACCAGCCTCTGGGTGCGGGTGGCCGGGGCCCCGCACCGAGGACAGATGGCCGTGAGCTTCTCCACGAACTCCGCCCGGGCCAAGAGCTCGGGCATGATGCCAAAGGGCTCCCCCCGGAAGTCCAGGTCCAGCCCCGCCAAAATGACCCTAACCCCCTCCTGGGCCAGGCGTTCCACCAGGGGCAGAAGGCCCTCATCCAGGAACTGGACCTCGTCCACCGCCACCACCTCGGGAGGCTGGGTAAGATAGGCCTCCATCTCCTCGGCACTTTCCACGGGAATGGCTTCTACCCGCTTGCCGTCGTGGCTCACCACGTGGCTCTCATGGTAGCGGTGATCCAAACGGGGTTTGAAGACCGAAACCCGTTGCTTGGCGATAAGGGCCCGCCTCACCCGGCGGATCAGCTCCTCGCTCTTGCCGGAGAACATGGGGCCAGCGATAACCTCAATCCAACCGCGCCTGTGCAAAACCGGGGGCATAGCTTGCCTTAACCTCCGTCTTGGCATTCTAAACAAAACCGGGGGCCCGCAGGCCCCCGGCCAGGAATAGCCCTTAGCGCCCCTTGCGGTAGGTGTTCCCGTAACGGCGCTGGAAGCGCTCCACGCGCCCTTCGGTATCCACGAACCGCTGCTGCCCCGTGTAAAAGGGGTGGCACCTGCTGCAAACCTCCACGTGGATTTCCGGCCTGGTGGAATAAGTTTGGATGACGTTGCCACAGCCGCAGATGATGCGGGTGGGTACCAGCTTGGGGTGGATGCCTTCTTTCACGTTCGCCTCCTCTCGCACGGTCTTGGCCGTGCGAAAACCGCCTTCCAGTCTAAGGGGAAAAGGCCCTTGGCGCAAGGGCCCTAACGGGGCGGAGGCAGGCGGCGCCAGCTTGGGCCAAAGAGCTTGTGCCGGAGCCTCCGCCAGGCCAAGTACCCCCATCCCAGGACGAGGGCTAAGGCGCCCAAAACCCAGAAGAGGCCCAGAAGCGCCAGGCCTACCAAGGCCAGCAAGAGAAACCCCAAAGGGGCATACCAGGGAAGCCGCACCCCTTTACCTTAGCAAAAGTCCGTGCTAGAATGATGAATGCCCCAGGATAGGGGTGCGGTCGCGCCCAAGGGACTTCTCCTTTGGGTGAGGAAAGTCCGGGCACCATAGGGCAGGGTGCCAGCTAACGGCTGGGCGGGGTAACCCGACGGAAAGTGCCACAGAGAAGAGACCGCCAGCGGCCCCGAAAGGGGTGCGGGTAAGGGTGAAACGGTGGGGTAAGAGCCCACCGCCTGGCCTGGCAACAGGCTGGGGCACGGCAAACCCCACCCGGTGCAAGGCCCAGTAGGCAGGAAGGGCTTGCCCGGCCCGTTAGAACCTGCGGGATGGGCCGCTTGAGGCCGGTGGCGACACCGGTCCCAGAGAGATGACCGCGTAAAACAGAACCCGGCTTACGCCCTGTCCTGGATCCCCCGAGCCTTGGCTCGGGGGCTCTCTCTTTTTAGAAGTGGGAAGATAGTGGGGTGTAGGTGGGAGGGAGTGGAAATCTGTGGGGGTCACGTGGTATACTTCGCCGCGAAAGCCTCGCCTGGGTACGGCCCCTACTCCCTTAACCCTCCATGGCCGACCCCCGCCGAGGTGGGAGTGGGTGGGAAATGCCCTTCGGTGAGTACCAGTACAGCCTGGATGACAAAGGGCGGGTGGTCATCCCCGCCCCCTTCCGGGACTTCCTGGAGGACGGCCTGGTGCTCACCCGGGGCATGGAGGGGTGTCTCTACGTCTTTCCCTCGGACCGCTGGCGCAAGATTGAGGAGCAGCTGGTCAACCTCCCCCTCACCGACGCAGAGGCCCGGGCCTTTGTGCGCTTCTTCTATTCGGGAGCCCACAAGACCCGCATGGACAACGCCTCCCGGGTGCTCATTCCTCCGCCCTTGCGCCAGTTTGCTGGGCTACAGGAAGGGGGGGAGGTGGTGGTGGCCGGGGCACCGGGAAGGCTGGAGATTTGGAGCCAGGAACGTTGGTGGAAGACGATTGAGGAAATCATGCAAAAGCCTCCCGCTCCCGAGGCCTTGAGGGGACTTATTGGATAGGTGTTTATGGAAACCATTACCCAGCACGTTC